>Ga0116149_1006161_pt1 | contig 10906 bp, 9 predicted proteins | sample AD_UKC057_MetaG_FD_89787 | JGI IMG/M metagenome (GOLD analysis project Ga0116149, IMG submission 89787) | Active sludge microbial communities of municipal wastewater-treating anaerobic digesters from USA - AD_UKC057_MetaG | ecosystem: Engineered > Bioreactor > Anaerobic > Digestate | place: USA...
CGGATGTACCGGCAATTCGGCAGTTACGGTAAATGTTCTGCCGGGTCTTGAGATTTCGAGTATCACCTGTAATCAGGACACTCTTTGTGTTGGTGATTCCACACTCATCTATGTGAACTCAGTAGGTGGAAATGGCGGACCATACACGCTCACTCTCGAAGATGGACAGACCGTTCCATCTCCCTTTAAGGTATTCCCTACCGAAACAACAACATATTACATCAACCTCGACGATAATTGCGAAACACCTAATGTGAACGATTCAATTACAATCTATGTGATGCCCACCCCCGAAAACGAATTCACAATTCAACCCGAAAGCGGGTGCTCGGGTGTTCCGCTCACTTTTACTGAAAGCAATGATGCCGGTGAAAACACATTTTTCTGGAATTTTGGGGACGGGCATTTCGCCGAAGTTCAAAATCCCACACATGCTTTCCGCGACCCTGGTATCTATACCGTTTCGCTTACTGTGACCAGTCCGTTTGGATGTAAAAACATTGTCACCCAAGATGCTGCTGTTGAAGTATTTATCAATCCGACCGCCAGCTTTATTGCTACACCCGAAGAGGCCTCGATTCTGCATCCGCTGGTCAGCTTCACCAACTACAGCACCGATGCAAGCTATTATTACTGGTACTATGGCGACGGTGATTCCACGGTGTATATCACCAATCCGCAGCATTACTTTGATGCCCCGGGCGAATATCAGGTAAAACTGATTGCCAAAAGCATAAACAACTGTGCTGATACGGTTTACCGAACAGTAATGATTGCCGGTGAGGTCACTTTATATGCTCCGGATGCATTTACTCCCAATGGTGACGGTATAAATGATTGTTTCAGGGTGTGTGGGAACATGATTGATCCGAATTCCTTCATCATGAAAGTTTACGATCGCTGGGGACAGCTTGTGTTCGACACCGAAGCCCATGTTCCCGATGCCGCCTGCAATTCTTGCGTTGCAGGTAGTTGGGACGGAACACGTGGTTCTAGAATTGAAGGTGACAAGTACCTGCCTATGGGCATGTATTTCTGGTATGTTGAATTCCGTGATGTAATCGGAATCAAACACGAAAAATCAGGAATCGTAAGGTTACTGCGATAATACCTGATTACGAACGCGGGTGGAACTGGATTATAGCCTCACGCAGGTATTCTCTGTCAATATGAGTATATATTTCGGTAGTGAGAATCGACTCGTGACCGAGCATTTCCTGCACTGCCCTTAAATCGGCTCCCCCTTCGATAAGATGGGTGGCAAATGAATGCCGGAATGTATGGGGACTCACTGTTTTCGCAATTCCACAAATGGCGGTTAAATCTTTAATAATAGTAAAAACCATCACACGGGTAAGTTTTTTGCCTCGAATATTTAAAAAAACAAAGTCTTCGTGACCTTTGGCCGGCGAAATATGATTTCGATACGAAGTAAAATAATACCCGATTTCGTTTTTAGCCCTGGGACTTATAGGTATAAGACGCTCCTTACTGCCCTTACCGGTAACCCGAATGAAATCTTCGTTAAAATAACAATTCGAAATTTTCAGGTTAACCAGTTCGCTCACCCTCAAACCACAACTGTATAGCGTTTCGAGCATCGCCCTGTTACGGTGGCCTAAAGGCTTCGACACATCAATGGCACGTATCATGGCATCAATCTCGTCGAGACTGAGAACCACCGGAAGTTTTCGCCCGATTTTCGGGGTTTCAAGCAATAACGAAGGATCGTTCTGAATAATTCCTTCAATCTCCAGAAAACGAAAAAATGACTTCAGTGCCGAAACAATTCTGGCCTGACTTCGTGCGCACAATCCCAATCCATTCAGGTATTCGAGAAAATCCTTCAGGTGCTGCAGTCTGAGATCAGACATTGAACCCTTTATTTCAGCGATAATACAATACTGTTGTAACTTACTGACATCAGCCAGATAAGCCTCGACAGAATTGCCCGAAAGTGATTTTTCGAGCATCAGGTAGTTTCGAAACTGCTTCAGATAAATATCATTAATCATAATACTGCCAAATTAATAAAAATCATTTACATTTGTATTTTCTATAAAAATGAAGAATATTCTCATCATAAACGGCCCTAATCTTAACTTACTGGGCATCAGAGAACCCGGTATTTACGGCTCGGGAAGCTGGGAGAACTGTATGGCTGCTATCAGAAAAGAATTCGACAATCATTCTGTTGACTATTACCACAGCAACTACGAAGGCGATCTGGTGCAGGCCATTCAAGCAGCCATGAGCAGCTATTCAGGAATTGTGCTTAATGCAGGGGCTTTCACCCATACTTCGGTTGCATTACGCGATGCCATTGCAGCCTGCAGTATTCCTGTGATTGAAGTTCATATCTCGAATACCTCAGCCCGAGAATATTTCAGACAAAATTCTCTGACGGCACCTGTGTGTAAAGGGGTAATATCGGGGTTTGGAACCGATTCTTACAAACTGGCCATACATTACCTTATTAACTTATTATAGACCCATGGAACAACAAAGAACCATTACGAAAATCAGAACCTTACGGATAACCGTGATGTTTTCGCTGCTATTGCTCGCCTATGGCGTTTTTATGGGCATTTTTCTCGAAATGAACAAGGAAAATCTCGTACGCATGTTACGCAACAAAGCAGGTCAGGTGTTGTCGTCGAAATACGAAAGCAATATGACCTATGCCATTAAAGTCTGCGACAATGCTTTCGATTATCTGGTAAAATCACAGCAAAATGCCATTTTATTTGGTTTACTCGGTTTGGTTTCGGTGGTTTATTTGGTTAGAATGCCAATAACACAACGGCAAAAATCACTATCAAGCCTATTGATGATTTTTGGGGCCAGCATGCTTACACTGTACTACCTCATGGTTGGGGTAATGCTTCCCGAAATGGCAAAACTTCAGGATGTAAAATCGTTTTTAAGCTGGCTGTTATATCCTTCGGTAGTAATTTTCGGTTTGGGCACCCTGCTGGTATTATACCATAGTTTTCGGAAAATTGTGGTCGAAAGCTAAATAATTATTGACATTACGAAAAATTACAATATATTTGCAGGCTTATTTTTAACTATTAATTTTATTATGAACAATTATTTAGACGCAGAAAAGAAAGTTGAAATCTTTTCGAAGTACGGAAAGTCTAATAGCGACACCGGATCTCCCGAGAGCCAGATTGCCCTATTTTCCTACCGTATCAATCACCTTACCGAGCACCTGAAGCTGAACAAAAAAGACTTCGGTACCCAGAGGGCATTGATAAAGCTGGTAGGTAAGAGAAGGCGTCTTCTTGATTATTTACACAAGAATGATATCGAAAGATATAGGGCAATTGTTGCGGAATTAAAACTCCGTCGCTAAGACAAACAAAGAGAGGCAATGCAATACGGTTGCCTCTCTTTTTATACAGAAACTTAACTTAACCGAATGAATATGTACAATGAGATTAAAAAGATTATCACGCTGAATGATGGACGTGAGATCGAAATTTCCACCGGCAAACTGGCCAAGCAAGCGCATGGATCAGTTGTGGTGAAGATGGGTAAAACCATGTTGCTGGCCACTGTAGTGTCGGCCGAAGAAGCAAAAGCTGATGTTGATTTTATGCCTCTCTCAGTAGAGTATCGCGAAAAATACGCAGCTGTTGGTCGTTTCCCTGGTGGTTTCCTGAAAAGAGAAGGCCGGCCTTCGGATTACGAAATTCTGGTGTCGCGTTTGGTCGACAGGGCTCTGAGACCCTTGTTCCCCGAAGATTACCATGCCGAAACCTTTGTGAACATTTACCTGATATCAGCTGATAAAGACGATATGCCCGATGCACTGGCCGGATTGGCAGCATCAGCAGCATTAAGCGTAAGCGATATTCCTTTTCACGGACCCATTTCGGAAGTACGCGTGGCCCGCATTAACGGACAACTGGTAATTAACCCCGGTGTGAAAATGCTGGAAGAGGCCGATATCGATATGATTGTGGCCGCCACTATCGACAATATTATGATGGTTGAAGGTGAAATGAGCGAAGTGTCGGAAGCCGATATGATTGAGGCTATTATGTTTGCCCACGAAGCCATCAAAGAACAATGTAAAGTTCAGCTCGAACTCACCGAATTAACTGCAAAAACAGTAAAAAGAACCTACTGCCACGAAAATAATGACGAAGATCTGCGGCAGAAGGTGTACAACGAAACCTACGACAAAACCCTGGCGGTTGCCAAACGAATTATTACCAATAAAGCAGAACGTCTTGCCGCTTTCGACGCCATTATGGATGAGTTTCTGAAGCAATATACCGAAGAAGAACTGGTAACCGTAAAACCGCTGGTGAAACGCTATTACCACGATGTTCATAAAAAAGCCGTTCGCCGCATGATTCTCGATGACAGCATCCGTCTCGACGGACGCAAACTCGACGAAATCAGACCAATATGGTGTGAGGTTGATTACCTTCCCGGTTCGCATGGTTCGGCAGTATTTACCCGTGGCGAAACCCAATCGCTCACTGCCATTACGCTGGGCAATAAACTTGATGAGCAAATGATTGACGGTGCCATGATCGAAGGATTCGAAAAATTTATCCTGCACTATAATTTCCCGCCGTTCTCTACCGGTGAAGCCCGCCCTGTACGTGGAGTCGGCCGTCGCGAAATCGGCCACGGGAATCTGGCTCACCGCGCCCTGAAACGGATGTTACCGGCCAAAGGTCCCGACTTCCCCTATACCCTCAGGGTGGTTTCCGACATCCTCGAATCGAACGGTTCATCTTCGATGGCTACCGTCTGTGCCGGAACCCTGGCGCTTATGGACGGCGGTGTTCCCATGAAAAAACCCGTTTCAGGGATTGCCATGGGTTTAATATCGGATAGTGAAACAAAAAAATACGCTGTACTCAGCGATATTTTGGGAGACGAAGACCATTTGGGCGATATGGACTTTAAAGTTACCGGAACCAAAGATGGGATAACCGCAACTCAAATGGATATTAAAGTTGATGGACTCTCCTACGAAGTGCTGTCGAAAGCACTTGAGCAGGCACGCCTTGGTCGTATGCACATTCTGGGCAAAATGCTCGAAGTACTTCCTGAGCCCCGTAAAGAATACAAACCTCATGCTCCGCGAATATTTACGATGCTGATAAACAAAGACCAGATTGGTTCGGTAATTGGCCCGGGTGGAAAAATTATTCAGGGTATTCAGGCCGACACCAATACCGTGATTTCGATTGAAGAAGTGGGTAATAAAGGCGTGGTCGAAATCAGTGCAGGTAATGCCGACGATTTGGCTGCTGCACTGGCCAAAGTGCGTTCTATTGTTGCCCTGCCTGAAGTAAACGAAGTGTACAACGGAAAAGTAAAATCGATTATGGCTTACGGCGCTTTTGTCGAAATAATGCCTGGTCACGAAGGCCTGCTGCACATTTCGGAAATTGACTGGAAACGCCTGCGTACTGTTGATGAAGTGCTGAAAGAAGGTCAGATGGTTGAAGTAAAACTTCTCGAAATTGATGAGAAAACCGGTAAGATGCGTCTGAGCCGCAAAGCACTCCTGCCCAGACCTCCTAAAGAAGAAACAAAAGAAGGTTAATACAAAAAGGCGCTTAGAAATAAGCGTCTTTTTTTTGAAGCATATAATTCAGTTTTTCGTCGAACGACCCATCAGGATCGATCCAGTGAATTTTGGTTCCGTTACGCTCCATCCGGCGAAACCATGTCATCTGTCGCTTTGCAAACTGATGAATGGCTGTATTGAGCTGGCCAAACATTTCGTTGCGGGATAGTTTGCCCGAAAGATGTAACGACAAATACTTGTATTCGAGCCCATAGTATTCCATATCTTCGTGGCTGAGACCCTTGTCGAGCAGTCGCCGGGCTTCTTCAATCATGCCGTTTTCGAGTCGTTCGGTCAATCGGGCTGTGATGCGGCTGCGCCGTGTATCCCGATCGTATGCCACACCAAAAACCAAGGTTTTTAACTTCGAGGGCACCTGTTTCATTTCGCCGTGATGTTTTTCGAAATCGGCAATTTCGATGGCACGCACAGCCCGTTTAATCGTATCGGTATCGGTATGGTTATGTAGTTTACGATAGCCTGACAAAATATCCGACAATTCGGTAAGGCTTTTACCCTCTAGTTTACTTCTTAGTTCATCGTTGGCAGGCACACGCAGCATAACGAAATTATTCAAAACCGCTTCGAGGTATAACCCGCTACCACCACACAGAACAGGAAACTTTGCACGCGAAACAATATCATCATAGGTTTTCTCGAAATCACGGGTAAATTCAAACACGTTATATTTATCGCCCGGATTACAAATGTCGATCAGGTGACAAGGTACAACTACACCACCGACAGTATAGTCTCCAATATCTTTGCCGGTTCCGATATCCATACCCACATACACCTGACGGCTGTCGGCACTGATGACCTCACCGCCGATCCGCGATGCCAGATGAGCAGCAAGAGCCGTTTTCCCGGCTGCTGTATGACCCAATATGCAAATCAAATTGTTCAAACCGATTGTTGATAATGCTTCGGTAAAATTATGAAAATTCGATTAATTTTGCAGGGTCTGTAACATTTAGATAAATCGAATCGTGGCGCTTTTCTGGCAACATATCAGGCTGCTGTTTTTTAACCCCCCGAAAGCATGGCGGAGTATTAAAAAACAAAACCACAACTTTGGCTTTCTCTACTGGAGAATGGCTTTTGTTATGATTGCCCTGACCAGTGTCTGCCTTTTCGTGGGTGAATCGCTTTCGACTGCCAGTACCGCCTCGGGCTTTTATATTCTGGCTGATGCCTTGCTTTACTTAATATCAAATATGCTGGCTTTTTTTATTACAGCCAAAACCATAAACGCCATCATTCCCAATTACGGAGGTAAAAAAGACCTCGCAAAAACGGGTTATCTGCTGTTCTATACCATGGCACCCTTTTATATGGTGATGGCTGTAAAATTTATTTTTCCCAGCTTGTTATTTTTACTACTGTTGCCTGTTTATTGCCTCGTTGTATATTATTATGGTGTGCGGCAGATGATGAACTTTGCCGCTGAAAACAAAACTGCTTATTATCTGGTTTCGTTGCTAATAATTATCGGCATACATGTGATTGCCTATTTTGTGTTCAATGTAGCCGTATTAAAACTTGTGTAAGGTGATGCAACAGGTTCAGAAATACAAAAACAAAAAAGCCTATTTCCAGTACGAGCTGAATGAGGTGCTGGTAGCCGGTATACAACTCAAGGGCACCGAAATTAAATCGATACGCGATGGCAAAGTGAGTTTTACCGACGCTTTCTGCCAGATCGACAACGGTGAAATGTGGGTAAAAGGACTACATATTTCGGAATACGTGCTGGGCACATGCAACAACCACGACCCGAAACGCGATCGTAAGCTCCTGCTCAGCAAACGCGAAATAAGGCAATGGCAACGCAAAGTGAACGAAAAAGGCTTTACGATTATTCCCGTATCACTATTTATCGACGAAAACGGACGTGCCAAACTCGAAATTGCACTTGCCCGCGGTAAAAAGCAATTCGACAAGCGCGAATCCATCAAGAAAAAAGACATTCAGCGCGACATGGAGCGGCAGTGACCAAGGCTTATTACTTCCCGAATAAGCTGCTCTCTTTAATTTCGATTACCTTACCATATTTTGCAAGTGCTTTCATGTCGATTCGCTTTTTGTTACCCACAATGCATACAACAACAGGCTTTTTGGCCAGGTTGGTCTCGTAGAACTTCATGATTGTTTCGAACTCCAGTTTTTCGTATTCATCGCGCTTGAACTTGGCAGGGTCTTCGGTATATCCCATGTTTTGCCAGCGCACCACCTGTTCGCTGAGGCTTCTGAAGTGGGGACGGTCGGCAACCGACGACTGCAACAGATATGGCCTGATCATTTCGACACGTTCCTTCTTAACCGGCATCTGGTGTATCAGGCTGTCGAACACCTGCAGTGCATCGAGGGTTTTATCGGCCTGTGTTCCCACGAAGCCTATAAAATATGCTTCTTTTCCTTTCAGGGCAGGGCTGCCAAAGCGTGCCCCGGCACTATAAGCCATCGAGCGGTACTCACGTATTTCCTGCAAAACCAAACCCGAAAAATCGCCGCCGAAATACAGATTGAATGCGTCCATGGCTGCCTGATATTCAGGTGAATACTCAAATCCATTCACTAAAAAGTATATTTTACTTTGGGTAGCCTTTTTCTTATTTACAAAATACACGGTATTCTCGGAATACTTCGCAATATCTCTCACATAGGGTGATTCAGTTACTTCCTTACCGGTAAATGCAAAATCAACTGCCAGTTGTTTGGTAAGTTCTTCGGGTTTGGTTTTGCCTGTAAAATGTACCTCAGAACAATACTGGGTTGCCATCGAAAAGTCTTTTACGATATTTTCGGCTTTCAGGGCTTTAATTTCGGAAAGACTAAGACGGTCGAGGTAATCAGATTTGGCACCATACCTCACGTAGCTGAGCAGTGCATCGGCAACATTGTCGGGTTCGCTGCGTTCCATTTTGCGGTTGGCTTTTTCGCCTTCGTAAATAATGTCTATTTTCGATTGATCGAGTTCGGGTGATTGGAGCAAGCCTGCCAACAACGACAAAGCATCCTTCAGGCTGGTTTCGATACCGGTCAGTTCCAGTACCGTATAGCTTTCGTCGCCATAAAAGCTGTAAGAACAACCCAGTGAGGCCATTTTCCGATTGAAGTCATCAGGATCAGTACCCCTTGGGGCAGCAAAATCCATTAAACCGACAGCATATTTCAGGTTGGGAATTGCCTCACTGCCCACTTTGAATTTTATTTTCAGGGTGAATATATCGTTGGCCGGATTATCGACCCAGAAGAGACGCATTCCACCACTTACCTCATATTCCTGCACATCTTTTTTGAAAGAAATAAAGCGGGGTTCAATTTTTGTCATGGGGATTTTCTCAAATTTCTTTGCATAATCCGATTGGGCATCCGTATTTTTTGTAACCGGTTCAAATCCCGGCTTATCGATTTTTTCCTTTTTCGGGAAACCCATGTTGGAATAAAACGCAAGGTAATTATCGGCATAATACTTCGCGGCTACTTTCACGACTTCCTCTTTGGTAACCGCCATGACGAGTTTCGGATAAACAAGCATTTCGTCGATGTTTTGATACCTGCCGAAAGCTGAAGCAAACATGTTCATTTTGTAATCGTTCGATTCCATACTTAACTGGAAGTTTTTATAAAGCTGGAGCTTAATACTTTCGAGCATGGCTTCGTCGAAATCGCCATTACGCAACCTGTCGATTTCGGCTTTAACCAGCGTTTCGGCATCCTGAAGCTTTTGCCCGACAATTTTGGGTACAAGCAGAAAAATACAGGCTCCGTAATCGTTGTAGGGCATATAAATGGGCTGTGCTGCCATAATTATATTGTCAAGAACCAACTTATCGAGGTAACCTGTTTGGTTTTCGTTCGACAACAGGGCATTGCAAATCTCAATAACAACCTCATCAGCTTCACCGGCTTTGGGTGTGCGGTAACCCAGCAAACCCAACTTTATAGGGCTCATTTTCACTTCTTTAAATTCACGTCCGTTAAACGATTTTTCCTCGTAAACGGGTCTTTTGGGCAGCTCTTTATATTCCCAGTCGCCAAATTTTTCTTCTATAATAGGTTTGATTGTTTTGGTGTCGAAATCACCTGCAATAATGAGGGCCATATTGTTGGGGACATACCATGTTTCGAAAAACTCAAACATCTTGGTAAGCGACGGGTTTTTCAAGTCTTCGATGGTACCCACGAGGGTCTGCTGACCGTAGGGATGGTTTTTGAAGAAGCTTTCGTTAAAACTTTCGAGCAGGGGAAAAATAAACATATCGGAGTACATATTCTTTTCTTCGTACACCACTTCGAGCTCTGCCTGAAACGAACGGAACACCGGATTTTCGAAACGGTGGCTGTACAGGTCTAGCCATTTTTCGATCTGGGTAGCTGGAAATGCATTATAGTACACCGTAATATCTGGGCCTGTTCCTGCGTTCAGGTCGGTTCCACCCATGCTTTTAATCAGTTTGTCAAGCTCGTTAGGGATGGCATATTCGTTGGCTTTTACCGATTCTTCGTTGATTTGCTTCTGTATTTTTTCGCGCTCGGCGGGGTCGGTGGTTTTTCCTAACTCATCGTAGAGCGCAAAAATATTGTCGATATGCAGCTTTTCGGCTTTCCAGTCGGTAGTTCCCAGTTCCTGTGTTCCTTTAAACAGCATGTGTTCCTGATAGTGCGCCATGCCGGTTGCACCTTTCGGGTCATCCTTACCACCAGCCCGAACAACAATTCCCCCAAAAACCTGAGGCGCATTATGGTCTTCGTTTAAAATAACCGTAAGTCCGTTTTTAAGTTGATAAACCTCAACATCAACGGGTTTGTAATCGATTTTCTGCGCAACAGCCATTGCAGTAATGGCAACAAACAGCAAAAATAAATGTAGTTTTTTCATATCAGGGTTTATATAATTTTTGTTACAACGTGCAACTTTGTCAATTAGTTACAAATATGCATAAAAAACTGAAAACTTATTGCCTCGCTTAGTTATTCTCAATATTCAAGGAAAAGCATACTATCATTATTTTATACTTTCAGTTTTTTCCTTTTAATAAACATTTCCCTAATTTCTCACATGAAATGCAATATTTTCATATTATTTTACAAATATCATGTGCTTTGTTAATAATTTATTTTGCGTTTTAAATTACATTTAATTATATTTGTGCATTAACCATAATTTATACTCATATGAAAACAAAAAAATTATTGTTATGCGCACTGTGTGTCTGTGTGTAGGTCTAACAATTTTCACCTCTTGTAGTAAAGACATTGAGACCACAACAACAAACCTAAGTACTCAACCCACAG
>Ga0116149_1006167_pt1 | contig 10900 bp, 7 predicted proteins | sample AD_UKC057_MetaG_FD_89787 | JGI IMG/M metagenome (GOLD analysis project Ga0116149, IMG submission 89787) | Active sludge microbial communities of municipal wastewater-treating anaerobic digesters from USA - AD_UKC057_MetaG | ecosystem: Engineered > Bioreactor > Anaerobic > Digestate | place: USA...
GGGGAGAGAAATAAGGCCTTAACATCAATATCTGGAACTCTGAGAAACATCGGTCTTGATCCAGAGCACATCCGAGCCACACTCCTTGCGATAAATCAAGTTAGAATGCAAGAGCCGTTGCCAGAAAAAGAAGTATCGAAAATAACTACAGATTTTCAAAAGAGTTTTTTCACTTTGAGTGATATGGGAAATGCGGAGCGTATGGTCAAGTACTATGGCGAGACTATAAGGTATTGTAGTTCTCTTGGAAGATGGTATATATGGAACGGGGATAGATGGGAAGATGACTCGGTAAAAAAGATTAAGCTCATAGCTATGGAAGTTGCAAGATTTATTTTTTCAGAGGCTTCTATGGAGCCATATCTAGAAAATCAGAGAAAGTTGTCCAACTGGGCGTTAACTTCTCAGATGGAGCCAAGATTAAATGCAATGGTAAATGCTGCAATGGCTATGGTTCCTATAACTCCAGATGATCTTGATAAAGATCTATTTCTTCTTAATGTTCGAAATGGGACAATAGATCTAAAGACAATGGAGTTTGATGAAGCCCATTCTAAAGATAGTTATATCACAAAGATTGTCGATGTAGTTTATGATTCCGAGGCAAAATGCCCTTTATGGGAGAATTTCCTTCATGAGATCTTCGAAGGTGATATGGAACTAATTTCGTATATCCAAGAGCTCGTTGGATACAGCCTCACAGGAGATACAAGTGAGCAGATACTTATCTTTCTTTATGGCGGGGGCCAAAACGGGAAATCTACCTTTATGAATGTTCTAAAAGCCTTACTTGGAGACTATGCAAAACAGACTGACTTTTCAACTTTCACTGTTAGGAAGAACGATTCTGGCCCTAGAAATGATCTAGCAAGACTCAAAGGAGCTAGGCTTGTAAGCACTATAGAGATCGAGGAGGGAAAGCAGCTTGCAGAGAGTCTTGTTAAACAAGTAACTGGTGAGGATACAATTAAGGCCAGATTTCTATATTCAGAGGAGTTTGAGTTTCTACCAAACTTTAAGATCTGGCTAGTTGCCAATAATAAGCCGATAATCAAGGGCGGTGACTTTGCAATATGGAGGAGGATAAGACTAATACCGTTTAATGTGAAAATCCCAGAAGAAAAGAAGGACAAAGAGCTTGGTAAAAAACTAAAGGAGGAGCTCCCAGGCATTTTGAACTGGGCGCTTGAAGGGTGCAGAAGATGGCAATCTGAAGGGCTAAAAACTCCAAAATCAGTTGAACTTGCAACAAAAGAATATGAGGAAGAGATGGATCCTATAAAGGAGTTTTTAGAGGATATCTGCACGACAGAGACTCTAGGCAAAACAAAGACCGGAGAACTTTACCAGACCTATGAAGAGTACTGCAATTTTGTAAAAATCAATCCAATCCCAAACAGGGTATTTGGAAGAAGACTTGCCCAGATAGGAATCAAAAGGTCAAGAGATCACAACGGCAGATATTATGAAGGAATTGAGATTGATAATGATAAACTTGAAAGGATGAGAAATAGCTTTAGGCCAAATTTATATTAATCTAAAAAACGTGACATTTGTGACATCAATGACACTATTTTCAGAAAAACTTTTTTTATTCGCCCTATTATAGGAACTTTTATTATTTTTAATATTTTGATGTCACGTTTGACACGGAATAAAATAATATAGTATATTTGGCCTTAAAAACAAGGCCAGAATAACAGTGAGCCTTTTCCCTATTCTTTTCCATATTCTTATAAATTAAAAAATATAATAATATTAGATTAATTTGAATGCCGAAGGACATTTATTTGTTAGTGGAGTTTTCAATATACTCTTCATATGTATTATGTATTTATTAGGGATCAATGTTTTTCAAATGGGTATTCTCTTTCCTATCTTACTCATATTTGGAATATTCAGCTTGTTGCCAGACATCGATCATTCAAGATCCAAAATAAGTGGATTACTTCAGATAGCCATGGTACTTGTAATAATTTATTCTCTAATCACATTTTTTTTAGCTTCAAAATACTTTAATTTAGTTTTTGCTTTGTTAGCGGTAATTGTTCTCAAAATTCACAGTGGATATGCAGAAGACAGCTACGATCATAGAAAATTTCCTCATACTATTACTTTCAGTTTAATATCGTGCATTGTTTTATTCTTTCTTACTTACTTAACTCTAAAAAACAATGCCAATGCCTTAATATTAACTGGGATAGGCACTATATCTGTTTTTTCACATATTTGGGCAGACAAGTATATGTATGAAACATTTATGCTTTTTAAGACTAAAAAAAACTATTTAGTTAATGTAACTAATATGATTGCTTTAGAAAAACAAATTCCTTCCCAGTTTAATGCTTTGATACTTAGAACTACAAAAAAATCAATTACATTCAAGCTTTTAGAGTCTGGCAAAAATGCATGTATTCCAAAAAGTCAAATTGAATACTTGCAATGCTTAAGTGATTATAATTCTCCAGTAATTATTAATTCATATGGCAGTTCAGATGATGGTCTTTACGAATACAACAATGAAGAGTACCAGGAGTATGAGGAATCTGGAGAAGATGAAACAATTTATGAGAATGGCCTGGGGTATGAGGATATAAAAGAGATTATTTACGTTTTCATCCAATCGGAAGCTGAACCTAATCTATTTTTTGAAGACATAGTACAAATGCTACAATTTGGAGAAATAAATACAGAAAATGTACTCAACGATTTAATACAAGAGGGCAGGATTCGCTTAGGGGCTAATGGATTCTATGCTACTTAAATGATATTCAAATATTTTTCTAATTGAGTTAATATTATAAGAACTATCAAATCAAAAATAATCTCCGAACTAATAATTTTTGCATTATCGAATTTTAAAAATCGTTTACCAAAAGATTTATAATTAACAAATTAATAAATAAAAATGGAGAGGGTTGAGCGCCAACTCAACCCAGGCCTCCTAAAAAATAGTAACATGTTCTAAACATGCTTCAAATCTGTTTTTGAACTGTTACTATTTAAACTTTATGGTGGGATTATGGCCATAAAGTAGGTTTCTTAAGTGAAACCTAGGGGAGTTTGGATTAGCGTTGGCTTCCCTCTACTAAATCTACAGGAGGGATCCAATGTCAGATATTGCTATAATTGCAAGCCTTATGCACGAACTAATGGGCTGGCCTGGCATAATAGGTGGAATAGTAATAGCTATTTCATTTATGGCCGGTATTAGAAGGCCTACTGTCGCCATAGCCACTGGTGTATTAATTGCTATAGGTCTTGCTGGATTTAAAGCCGGAATCTTTTAGAAGCTGTATCTCTTAAGATTCCTGAAAAATATTTTTTATTTATATTTTTATTTTTTTAAAATAAGACATTTATACTTGAAATGGAGATGGTAAAAAGATGCCCAAAAGATCCAATGATTTCCAAAAACTGATTTATCTGATTGAAAATGTGTTAAATGATGGCAATGCCAAAGTAATACAGTCTGCCGAAGTTGTAGATAATGATACTGGAAATATTCGTGAAGTCGACATATTGATTGAATCAATAATAGGTACACACAATGTAAAAATAGGAATAGAGTGCGTTTCAAAGAGTCGATCTGCAGATGTAAAATGGATTGAAGAGATGTCCAGAAAACATGAAAGTTTAGGAACTAATAAACTAATTTTAGTATCAAAATCTGGATTTACCAAAAGTGCAAAGATAAAAGCTTCTAAACAAAATATTGAAATTTATACACTCGAAGATGCTGAAAAAATTGATTGGAAAGCCAAAGTTCATAAAATACCTAGAATAACCTTATGTAACTTCTTAATTAAAGGAAAAAATGTAATAGTAGTTCCCCTTTATAAGAAAAATGATTCTGAAAAGAAAGATGAAGATTTAGATAAAGCAATTATATTCAACAATGAAGGAGAAAATCTTGGAAGTATAATGTCATATTCTGATGTTATTATTAATGAATTTTTAAACTCGTATCAAATTAGAGACGAAATGGAAAATGGTTATGATTACGAACTATCGTTTGGAAAGAGATTTCATATTCCATGTTATATTCTAGACAAGCATAATAATAAAATAGAAATACAAATGTTGAAAATAGTTTTAACTATTGAAAAAATAATCTCTGAAATGAAATTAGAAAAACAATTTTATGGAAACACACCGGTGACATATGCAAATACAGAATTTATGGGTAATAAATTAAATGTAACCTTTATTCAAAAACCAGATGAAACTATATATTTTACAGGCGGCATTGAAAAAAGTAAGAAAAGCTAGTTACTCAGCCCAATAGTAATATGTTGTTCAATTGTAAAAGAAGAGAGTATTTACAAAAACGCACATCTTGTTCCAAAATAATGATTCCTGTAAATATGTTGAAAAAATGTTTAAGACTAAGGACATACTAATAATTACTGCAATCTGGATATTTTTCCATATTTATTATACTTGCAGAAAGAGAGCTAATTTTTAAGGCCAAATTGACTCGTGTTATTTTTAGGCCAGAAATAAAATGGAAAAGAAATATTTTTCCCTATTTTCCCTATTCTTTTCCATATTCTTATATAGGGAAAATACAAAGAATAATTGACTGATTAAGGTCTATTAAATATTTGGCGATGTTATCGATGTCAAAAATTATTGTCGTGCCGATAATTGTTATTGCTATTTTGCTATCATTAATTCCACCCAATTTTCAAGTTTCGGCCATATCTTTGGATATTGAAGATTCACCAAATGATATCAAGCTTGAGTCTGATAAAAACGCCCAATTATATTTTGTTGAGAATCGAGGGCAATTGAATAATGGAAAAGACGTTGAATTTTATGTCCAAAGTAAAGGATTCAGAGCGTATTTTGAAAGGGAAACAATCACATATCAATTCATATATTCGGAGGGAAATGAATCTAAATCTTATTCATTAAAACAACATTTTATTGATTCTTCGGCTGAAGAAATAAGTGGCATGGGCAAAAGAGAGGCCGTTTTCAATTATTTTAGCGGCAATGATCCAGAAAGATGGCATTCTAATGTTCCTACTTATACTGGCATTCTTTATGAAGAAGTTTATCCAAATACAGATTTGGAATTTATAGGCTCGGGGGATAGTATCAAATACAATTTTCTTGTCGAAGATAATCCTGAAATAATATCGTTTGCATACGAGGGGCAGAGTGGTCTAGAAATCGATAAAAACGGAGACTTATTGATTAAAACGCCTATTGGAACACTTAGAGAAAAATCTCCTTACGCTTACCAGATTATTAATGGGGAGAAAGTAGAAGTTGGATGCAAATACATTATTGAGAATGGTATTGTTTCTTTTGCAGTTGAGGAATATAATCAAGATTATCCGCTAGTAATAGACCCACTTATAGAATGGTCGACTTATTTGGGTGGAAGCAACTGGGATGTTGGGTATGGCATAGCAGTAGAGAATGGATTTGTGTATGTCACTGGGGATACTAGGGCTTCTGATTTTCCGACAACCGCTGGTGCATTTGATAGAAATTATGATGATGCATTAGATATATTTGTTACAAAACTAAATTCAGACTGTTCAAGTATTGTATATTCAACTTATATTAACAGTACTTTATCAAGAGATGATCATTCTGAAAGCATTGATGTTGAAAATGGATGTGCGTATATTACGGGATGGACTTATTCTGACTATGGATTAAACAATGGTTTTCCAACTACATCTGGTGCATTTCGCACGGTACATAGAGGGCGGGGTTCTGATGCTTTTATCACTAAATTATCGCAAGATGGAAGTTCTCTAGAATATTCAACTTTTATTGGGGGTTTAGACGGTGGTGACAATGGAGCCGATTATGCTTATGACATCAAGGTAAGCAACGGTATGGCGTACATAACAGGGTGGACATACTGCAGCGATTTTCCTAGAACACATTTGTGTTACTCTGGAGCAAATTTTTCTGGAGGTATTGATTCATTTATTTCTGTCATTAATCCCCAAGGAAATGGAGAAAGTGATTTAGTATATTCTACTCTTATCGGCGAATCGTCTATGTCATGGTCTATTGATGTACAAAATGGAATAATTTACATAGGTGGTTATACGTCCTCAAATCAATTTCCAACTACAAGCGGTGCTTATGACCGGACTCACAATGGGCATAACGACATTTTTATTTTTAAGTTAACTCCGGCCGGCAATCAAAAAAACGATCTTCTTTACTCGACTTATATAGGGGGTGACGGGAGTGACCCTGCGTATGACCTATCGGTAGATAATGGAATTGTATATATTACAGGCGGAACTTATTCTACAAATTTTCCAACTTCTGCAAATGCTTATGATAGTACCCTAAATGGTAGCTGGGATTCATTTGTTGTTGCACTTAATCCTCAAGGAAATGGGGCTTCGGATCTAATATATTCAACATACCTTGGCGGTGGCAATAATGAAATTGGGTATGGAATAAGGTCAGTTGATAATTCGATTATAGTGTCTGGGTATACCATGTCCCCCAATTTCCCATTAACTCCAGATGCTCTTGATAATACCCTTGATGGAACGGATGATATATTCTTGACTAAGATATCTTCTGATGGCACCATATCCTATTCCTCAATGGTAGGTGGAAGCTCGCCTGAAGGCTCTCTTGATATGGCGACAGAGAATAATTATGTCTACTTAGTAGGATCTGTGACCTCAAATAATTTTCCAGTTACAAACGGAGCCTATGACACATCCTACAACGGAGGAACTGACGCATTCATTTTAAAAACTAATCTTGTTTCCGGCTGGAACGAAAGGCCATCAGTCATAGAAAACTTTGACGAGGCAGGAACAAAATCTGGCAATATTCTTTTCCCATATACATTAACTGATGCTGAATCAAATCCCTGTTCAATTTCCATGGAGTATTATTATAGTGGAAGCTGGAATTCAGCCACACAAGGCACTGGAAGCGATGGAATATCTGGATTATCTTCATCACCTTCTGGAGTTTCACACAACTTTATATGGAACTCAACAAATGATATTGGATCCATATATGCTGAGAGCATAAAAATAAGAATTAAGGCCAATGACGGGGCTCTTGATAGCGAATGGGAAGAAACAGGATCTTTTACCGTTAACAATAACTCTGCCCCTACAATCTCAGATATCCTTAATCAAATTACAAATGAAGATACTCCAATAGGGCCTATTTCTTTTACTGTAGGCGATGCCGAAACACCTGCAAGCAATCTGCAAGTATCTGCATCCTCTTCAAATCATGCTCTAGTAACTGATGCCAATATATCTTTGGGCGGCAGCAGTCAAAATAGAACTATCACCATCACGCCATTGGCAGATCAACATGGGTCTACAACTATTACAGTGACAGTTAGTGATGGAATCGCTTCTTCATCTGATACCTTTACACTCACTGTAAATTCATCAAACGATTTGCCGATAGCCACGGATGACAGCTCAACAGTATATGAGGACAGCACAGACAATGAGATAGATGCACTTCAAAATGATTCAGATCCTGAAAATGATCAGCTCACAATAATATCCTTATCTGATCCGGCAAATGGAACGGCCACAATAATAAATGCCGGCAAGTTAATTTACTATAGCCCAGATCCAGATTTTACCGGAGCTGATTCATTTACATATAAGATAAGCGATGGAAACAATGGAGAGGCAACTGCTACTGTTACAGTAACTGTAACTAATGTCAACGATGGCCCAAGAGTTATTGAGAAATTTGAGGAGAATGGGGTAAAGGCCCGAGATATACTTGTGCCATATGCCTTGATTGACAACGATTCCGATCCATGCTCAATAACTGTCCAATATTACGAGCTTGGCATCTGGAAGAATGCAACACCTGGTCAAGAAGGAGACGGAACTGTAAATTTGTCATCGTCTCCAGAAGGTTTTGATCACTTATTTGTCTGGGACAGCAAAGAGGACATAAAATACAAGCATTATAGCATTGTGAAGCTCAGAATTAAGGCCAATGACGGAGATATAGACAGTCCTTGGGTGGAGACAGACTACTTCTTAGTTAAAAACAAGCCCATAGATGTAGGGCAGATTTTCAATAATCTTGTTGTTTACAGATTGAATAAGGTAAATGAACTGCTTTCCATGATAAATAATCTCTATCCAGAAGGACTTCCAGCCGATGCCCGGCAGAAATTAGTTTTGGCGCAGCAGCATGTTGACATTGCCAACTCAACTGAAAGCCCAGTAAAGAGCGCCTATGAGCTAATGGAAGCTATCAAGATCTTGAAAGAGATACTTGAATTTAGTGATTAATTACTCTTCAATGTAGTAGCCTTTGTAATTGGCGATATAATTAAAAAAGTTTATCCTTTGATATTTAGATAATCTATTCTCGTAGAACTTAATTTCTTTTTCAATTTTAGATATGTTATATATTTCATTGTTAAGGTCTTTTTTTAAGTTAGTATTTATTTGAACATATTTTCTTTCAATTTCCTTTTTTCCTTTAAAATTAACATCGTTTTCTAAGTAGTAGTCAACATTCTCCAAATATGTTTGAATTGCATCTCGTATTGCATCAGTTCTTGCGTTTCCTATTCCTTCAATATGAGGTATATTGCTAAAACGCCAAGACATGAAATAAAAATTATTTGGATAATCTCTAAATTCAAATCCCATTTTATCCAAAGTATCGTAGCCTCTATTTAACAAAATATCACAAGTTCCTTTTCCAATGGCATAATGTTGTTTTAATAGATAAGGATTCCATTGGGAATAAAGATAATATCTTTTTTCATTAATAATTTTTGAATCTAGGCCATTTAATTCTGAGGTTATATTGGTTAAATTTTTTTTCATTTCATTACTTCGTTTAGATGTATCGTTATATTTTTGGAGTATACTCTTCTTCCTATAGTACTCTTTGGTGTTAGTATATTTTTTATATAAAAAAAGAATTAGTAATCCGATTAATATAATTATTAGATATATAATAAATATTATATCCATCAAACAACTGTTATAATTTATTTTTTTATATATCTATCGATAATAATGACCTTTCTCATAATATCTCTAATTTTAATGTCAACGTTATTGTTTAAAATAAAACACAAATGTATAATTTATTGCATATAATTAAGCTTATGCGCAATAGTTAGAGTTTGGCCTTAATCTTAAGGCTAGGTATATTATCGCTATCCTAGCGTGAGAATGTAATTAGGATTAATTTTAGGGTCAGAATATTCGTGAAATAAAAAAAAGAGAAATAAATTAATCTTATTTAATCTTAAATTCTTTTTAAGTCCACTAGCTCCATCGCTGTAGGCAGGTATATAATTTGATTTCTTGAAGGTTGAGTTTTCATACTTTTTATGAATTCGAATATCTCATGTCCAAATGGTCTCGTGAGGTAATTTTGGGTTGATATTATAAGAAACTGTTTATCTTCTAATAATTCTAAGGCCGCCAATGCAAAAGAAAGAATAACTGCATTTTTATCATCTTCTGATAAACTACTAAAACTATCATAATCAGAAAAACTATCTTCAACTGTGATGTTATCAGTGTTACCAATTTTTATTTTCCCAATTTTTCTCATTTTAGGGGGAAACATAGCCAGATAGGAGTTAGCCTTTTGTTCTATGATCATATTTAGTTCTTTATTATCTAGCTTAACTTTATTTTTTAAGTAACATAATACGTCTTTTGAATAATTCTTTTTGCTAAATCTATTTAGAGTATCCTCATCTAAAAAGAATAATTCTGAATAGTAATTAGTCAGGAAATCTTTTAGAAATAAAATAGAATCATCTTTATTTAAGATTTTAGGAATTCCTTGAGAATTATAATTTGTTATTTGAATGTTATCCGCTTGATTATTCTTTTTACGCGTAATTAAAAATTTATTATTTATGCCTAAATTTATTAATAGCTGAACTTTTTGTTCTCCTACAGTTTTTGATAAATAAGGATTGGGCAGGTAGTCTTTTCCAAATAAGCACCAATAAAAAGCATTCATCAATATATTATAATTTGAGTTATCTTCAAGAACTACAACATGAAAATCGTTGCCATCTTTCTGATTGAACAATATCTCTTTGTTTCTAATCCCATAATAGTTTTCCAAAAATATTTTTTCTATTCTCATAGAATGCCTCACTTGTTTTTATATGCTATTTTTCAGCATAGAAAATATCTGTTTTTGAAATATAATCTTGCTTTCTCTTAAGGCACTATATTCTTTAGGGATTTATATTTTTCTATTGCTATTGATTATAAAAGTATTAATCAAGAACATTTAATTTTTCCAGTATGAATTTTCTTAATTTATCCAAATTCCCCTCTGAATCAAGGTATATTGCCGCAATTAGGGCCTCGATTACGTCACCATATATCTTATCACTCTCGTCTATATTGGAATCTGACTCTGAACCTTTCCCTAGAACTAAGAATTCTCTTAGTGGGCGTATCCCAATATTTTTTGCCTTCTCCATGAGATTTTGATTGTTGATATAATTGTTTTTCTTTATGTGGCCTGTTTCTATATCGTCTATTCTATTCTGACGAAAAAGCTCTTCAATTACTATAAAATTTAGTATCCTGTCTCCAAATTTTGCTAGATCCTCATAGTTTCCGTATTCTTCCTTCTTTTCATTGGAGGCAGAACCGTGTGTAACTGCCTTTATCAGATTCTCTTTCTTTGTAAAAGTATATCCTATCATAAATTCAATTTTTTCTATTTTCTCATTTTCCATATGGATGTCTGTAAATATGAGTTTTTAACAGTATTTGGAAAAGAATTATTTTTCCCTATTTTCCCTATTTTTTTCCATATTCTTATAAATATTGAAATACTATTGTATGTCATGAGCGAAGATCTTGGAAAAGGAATTAGGGAATCTCTAAAAGAGGCTAGAATCTTTGAA
>Ga0116149_1006175_pt1 | contig 10890 bp, 6 predicted proteins | sample AD_UKC057_MetaG_FD_89787 | JGI IMG/M metagenome (GOLD analysis project Ga0116149, IMG submission 89787) | Active sludge microbial communities of municipal wastewater-treating anaerobic digesters from USA - AD_UKC057_MetaG | ecosystem: Engineered > Bioreactor > Anaerobic > Digestate | place: USA...
ACAGAATCATTGTCATAATAAATACGCTGATTTTCAGGTATTAATATTTCATTTGATTTATATTTTGATATATAGGGTGATATATGAACTATGAACGACCCTGCACTTTCTGTTTGACGCTCTGTTTGTTTAAAAGTAGCATTATATGAAAAATCATCTGACAATATCCAGTACAGGTTAGCTCCATAGTGTTGTGATGAAACATCCGGCTCGGAATAATCATCAAACTTTTCTTCGTCACTGTCACTGCCAATCTCATAAAGATCATAGAGATCATAATCATAGTAATATACATCACAAGCAAATTTATAAAATGAATAATAAAGGGAAAACATCCTTGTTTTGAAAAAATTAAATCCGCCTGCATTATAAATGGATGTTGAAAAGAATAAGCTCAAATTTTTTATACAATACTCATAGCCAAACTGATTTATGTAAAAGTCGTTTTTAGGTGAATACTCAATTACTTTTCCTTTATTATTTTTGTCCTGTATTGTAACAATTTGATCATAATTGATGAGGTACATTTTTGATGTTATTGCTTCAGAGTATGGCTCATGATACTCTGAAGCATAGATAGAAACTGTAATACATAAAACTATTATACAGTAAAATGTTAAATACATAATTTTTTTAGCATTTTTCATAAAATTCATAAAGCTTTATCATTTACTCACATACAAAAATAGAATAGCTAATTATATTTATCTGGTTTTATTGAATCTGCCCTTTCTTAATCATTTCGGCTACAATATTTTTTGAAATGTAACCAATTAATTCTTTAGCAGCTTTTGATCTACTATCCTGCCCAAATAAACCCAAACTTTGATAGTAATGTAAAAAAGAATAACCTACCACTTTAGACTCGGGATATTTTATAAGTCGTGTAAAAAATTTCATTTGCAATCTTTTACCATATTGATCCGATACTATAGTTATGTCTTCTATCCATGCTAATAAAATATAGTTTGTTTTTAGTCTGGACTGCATTCCATCGACTATATTTTTTGTTTCATCGGATATATAAGGTTTATCAAATTTTTTATCTTCACATTTAAAATTGATTAAATCAAATGGATATTCCTTGAACATCATAGTTATTTGATCTTGAGTGATAACCTTGAATTTTGTTTTTCCTAATTCTTCTGTCAATTTATTGACAAAATATTTATTAAATTCATCTGAAAAACCGCTAATGACAGCTATTGTATCAGGTTCAATGGGAGGCTTTTGATTTTCTGTTAATTTAAAATAAGAAGATGAGGCACAACCATTTAACATGATTATAATAAACAGCAATACGCATGTTGTTAAAAAGCTTTTTGTTTGATTTTTCATAAAAAATCCTCCATCGTTAAATAATAGTATATTACCAATGCACAATGCATGGCGTTACCCTAATGTTATGATTTGATGTACCACTATGGTTTGTTATAATTGTTATACAATAGGAGCTTGTAACTGTAGTATCTATGCTTTGGGAATATTGATATATACTATAATATATACCATATATATGGTGTAACTGAGCCACAGAAAATCCCCTCTCGTATCTTTATATAATTCCACTATAAACTGCTGTCATAGAGACAGCAAAATATTGTTTATTATTACTTCACGCCCTTTTGTAGAGAAAAAATCATCACAATCAGTTAAACAGTAAAAAAGTTTATTTATTTCACACTTACTGCTTGCTACGCAACAACAAACCATTAATTTTGTCAATTATTTTTTGAGATTTTTAGTTCAATATTTGAGCAAATTTAAGCTTTATTAGCGATAGTTTTTATGGTACAAAGTATCCTGCCCATTCAGTCCCTTTTTGCCCTTTATATGATACATTTACCGTTACATCCGACCACCAGCCTGTTAACGATTTCATTTTAAACGTATGGTATAATAAAACATAGCGATAGTCACTGGAATTTTTTATTGCATCATATACCGTTCGTAAACCATCCAGCTCGCTTCCCTTATATATGGCTCCGCCAGTTTCATTGGCTATGCGCATAAGCAATGGAGATTTTGTTTTTAATGTTAAAATATATACAGGAATAAAATGCGATTTTGCATAATCAATAATGATATCCGCTGAATATGCCTTAAAATCTTTTTCAGCAGTGTCACCGTCAGTAATGAGTATTACTCCTCGCCGTTCCATCTGGGGCAATACATCACTTATTGCCATATACAGCGCTTTGCCAATATCACGCCCATTGTCATAGTCAAAATTTTTTAATGCTTTCAGCGCACGGCGCCTGCTCCAGTCATACGGATTGGCAACCCATGTATCAGCGGCAAAATTAAGTATTTTCAGTTTATCGTTTTTATGCATTTTTTTTAATATAAATTCAGCAAGCCATGGTATATCATTATGGTACCGCTGCAAAGGTTGCGAACGATCAACACACAGTACCATTGATGCAGCAGGCATCATGTTCTTTAAATAATCAACACTTAAAGTGCTGATAGTTGCTCCATCTTCTATAACAGTATAATTATCCTGTGTTAACCCATAGATTGGCCTGCCATAACGGTCACGGATATTACAATACACCGCAATGGTAGGAAATTTCTTTGCATCAACATTGGTTACTTCAATTTCAATATTACTTATCTGTTGTTCAATTGGTGAAAACACATGTATCAGTTCATTTTTATTACTGCACGCATAAATAAATCCGTTATCATCCACAACGGCTGATGTTAAATGATAAAATTTCTTTTTGCCTTCCCAGCTTGCAAACCACTGGTGATTTTCATTTTCAAAGTTATACATAAAAAGCCCTTTTTTCTCATCAGCAATTGTTAAAAGATTGTTCTTTATATATATACCGCGAGGAACGGCAAACTCGTCAGGGGTCATATTTTCCACAAAATTTCCCGAATCATCAAACACGGCTATGCGCTTATTGTTTGTATCGGTTACATACACATTTTCATTACGCACAGCAACATCGGTGGGTTTATTAAGCTGTCCTTCGTACTCACCATATTGTCCAAAAGCAAGGATAAATCGTCCATCAACGCCAAACTTCTGCACACGGTGGTTGCCAGAATCAACCACATAAAGGGAACTATCGCCACCAAAACAAACACCTTCCGGTCCATTAAACTGCAACTCCTTATTTCCCGTTGAGCCAATTTTCTTTATTACCCTGCCATCGGTATTAATAATTAAAACTGTATTGTTTGCAAAATCGCTGACAGCAATCATCCCGCTTTTATAATCAATGCCATATAATTTGCCTTCCAGGCTATAGGTGCGCGTAAAGATTCCCTGCCCGTTGGAATCAAGCTTCACAAGCTTCCCATTGGCAAATGAGGTTATGTACATGTTCTTGTCATTATCAATAGCAATATCAATGGGCACGGAAAACCTGAATCGCCCAAGTTCTTTTGGGTTATACTCAGTGGTTTCTATGAGTTCAAATGACTTTTCAAGCCCATTGTACAGTGAGCTTCTGAAATTAATCATATCTATCTTGTTCTGGACAAGTACATTGCCTTTTGTCATCTCCAGCAGCAACTGCCACTGCTGGAGAGCTAAATCAGTATATCCTGCCAATTTATATGAACGCGCAAGGTATTCGCTGGCGGTATAATAGTCGGGATAAACCTCTAACGCTTTTCGGAAAAACTCAATGGCAGCAAGGTAGTGCATTTCATTGAAATGGTACATGCCTTTCATAACATCTTCTTTGGCTTTCTGGAATATCACCACATTGCTATCCAGTGGGAAAGCTGCCGAAGAAAGTACAATGAATATAACAAAAAAACTCGTTGTTGTTATTCGTTTCACAGTATTACTCCATGGAATATAATAATGCACCCCTTTATGAGTATCGGTTTTATGTACAGGGTAAGTGTATAGTGTAAATTATTGCAATTAATTTATCTTTTTATGTGATACTATCTTCTTTAAAAATTGTCCTGTATAGGATTGCTTTATCTTTGCTATATCCTCAGGGCTTCCCTCTGCCACAATCCTGCCGCCGGCATCACCGCCTTCAGGTCCCAGATCAATTATCCAATCGGCACATTTGATGACATCCAGATTATGTTCAATAACTATCACCGTATTGCCTTTATCAACTAAACTTTGCAATACATCAATAAGCTTTGCAACATCAGCAAAATGCAAGCCTGTTGTTGGTTCATCCAGTATATACAGTGTATTGCCCGTGGCACGTTTTGAAAGCTCCGTTGACAATTTAACACGCTGTGCCTCGCCACCGGAAAGTGTGGTTGCAGGCTGTCCCAATTTTATATATCCCAGCCCTACCCGTTTCAATGTTTCTAATTTTTGTTTAATTGAAGGTATGCTATAAAAAAATTCATACGCTTCATCAACGGTCATCTCCAGCACTTCATAGATATTTTTACCTTTATAGCGCACCTCCAGTGTTTCATGATTGTAGCGTTTGCCTTTGCACACCTCACACGTTATATATACATCAGGTAAAAAATGCATCTCAATCTTCTTTATGCCATCACCCCAGCACGCCTCACATCGCCCGCCACTCACGTTAAACGAAAAACGTCCCGGCTTATAGCCGCGTATTTTAGATTCGGGTAAATTAGCAAAAAGCTCCCGTATGGGAGTAAATGTACCAGTGTAGGTAGCAGGGTTGGAGCGCGGCGTTCTGCCAATGGGCGACTGATCAACATCAATGACCTTATCTATATATTCAATCCCTTCAATTTTTTTAAATTTACCGGGATAATCTTTGCTGTGCATCTTTAACGATGCCAGCGCCTTATACAAAATGTCAATAATCAAAGTGGATTTGCCCGAACCGGATACACCGGTAATACAGGTAAACACTCCTAAAGGAAATGAAACATCAATAGCTTTTAGATTATTTTCAGAAGCGCCACGTATCACTAGGTGGTGCTCGCTTTTTCTACGGGTTTGAGGTTGTGCAATAAATTGTTTACCGTTAAGATATAACCCCGTTATTGAGCTTTCATTATTTTCAATCTCTTCCGGTGTCCCCTGTGCAATGATATATCCACCATCAAGCCCTGCACCAGGTCCTAAATCAATGACGTAATCCGATTCGCGAATGGTTTCTTCGTCATGTTCAACAACTATCACCGTATTTCCTATATCCCTCAGCTCCTTTAATGTATCCAGAAGTTTTTTGTTATCACGCTGATGCAATCCGATGCTTGGTTCGTCAAGAATATACAGCACCCCGGTTAACCCTGAACCTATTTGTGTGGCAAGGCGTATACGCTGTGCTTCACCACCCGAAAGTGTCCCGGCAGCTCGGTCAAGCGTTAAATAATCAATACCAACATTGGAAAGAAATAAAAGCCTTGCCTTAATTTCCTTCACTATCTGACGGGCAATTGCCATCTGCGTTTCTGAAAGCGAAAGCTCATGAAAAAATGTTACTGCATCCTTGATTGACAGCGCACTGATATCAGCAATATTTTTATCAGCAACCTTTACTGCCAGACTTTCCGGACGCAAACGCCTGCCTCCGCATGCATCGCATACACGATTGCGCATAAATCGTTCCATCCACTCGCGCATCTCATCCGACTGTGTTTCTTTATAGCGACGGGTTAAATTGGGAATAACACCTTCAAATGCTTTTGCAAATGTATACTGTGCTTCATGACGTTCAATGGAGTAGTCAATTTTTTTACCATTTGATCCATATAGTACAACCTGCTGAATACTTTTGGGGAGTTTTTTCCATGGGGTGTAAGGATCAAACTTTAAATGACGGGCAAGCGCCACCACCTGTTCCTGATACCAGTAGTTTGTTGTTTTGCCCCATACCGCTAATGCACCATCCATCAACGATTTATCAGGATTATCAACAATCAAATCGGGATCAAACTGCATAATAAAGCCAAGCCCATCACATGACGGGCAGGCGCCATACGGACTATTAAACGAAAACATTCTTGGCGATAGTTCCGGTAATGAAATATCACAGTCGGGGCAGGTCATTGTTGTTGAAATAAGTTGCTCGTTATCATTGATGATTAATACCACCTGCCCTCCAGCTAACTGGATAGCAGTTTCAATGGAATCTGATAGCCGTGCTCTAATATTTTCTTTAAGCGTGATACGATCAATGATAACATCTATTGAATGCTTCTTGTTTTTATCAATGGCAATAGGTTCATCCAGCAAATGCATCTGCCCATCAACCCTGACCCGTGAATATCCCGACTGTTTCATCTTTTCAAACAAATCCTGATATGCCCCTTTTCTGCCCCTGGCCACCGGCGCCAGCACCTGGACCTTTGTGCCCTGCGGATGGGTTAATACATTTTCAACAATCTGGTCAATGGTTTGCGAGGAAATGGGTTTGCCGCATTTGTAACAATACGCAATACCAACACGGGCAAATAATAAACGCAGGTAATCATGAATTTCAGTAACAGTACCAACGGTTGAACGGGGATTACGATGGGTTGTTTTTTGTTCTATTGATATAGCAGGCGATAGCCCTTCAATGAGGTCAACATCCGGTTTTTCCATCTGTCCTAAAAACTGCCTTGCATAGGCTGACAGCGATTCAACATACCTGCGCTGGCCCTCAGCATAAATGGTATCAAAAGCCAGAGATGATTTCCCTGAACCGGAAAGACCGGTAATAACCACCAGCCTTTCCCGCGGAATATCAACAGATATATTTTTTAAATTGTGCTCACGGGCACCTTTAATACGAATAAATTGCTGACTCATATCTGGGTTACATTAGTAGAACCGCACATAGGACATATAATCTCTAAATCCTCAATATCCTCATCTTTACCTTTTACAATAACATCTTCCCATCGGTAATCACAATCATCGCAGGCTAAAATTACCGCTATATGTTTTTCGTCTTCTTCAATCTCTTCCTGTTCATCCTTGGCATCATCCTCTATACTCTCTTCTTCAAGTAATTCCTCATCATCAAAGCTCTCTTCATAAAAGTCGTCTTCATATACTTCATCATCAAATTCTTTTTCAAATTCATTTGCCATACGCTATCACCCTTTTTAAGCAGTATTTTACTATAAAATACTATTAACAATATATGAATTCTTGAAAAACTATCTAACAAAAAAACAAAAAAATAAAAAATTTTTTTATCACAAAGGTGACAAAACCAATACTGTCGTTAAAATTTTCAATAGCAATTTTCATATTCCTTTTTGTCACAAAAGTTAGTATCGTTGAAATGGTCAATAAAATTTCAGGAATAATTAAAAAAAATTTGTTTTGCTACACTGAAAAATTGTAATTTACTACAAAATATAAAAAATACTATTTTTTTTGTTTTTTAGGTTTAAGGCTTTATCAGTGTTTGTGGAATTGTTTCCATAGTTCCTTTTTTACTTTTTGAACTTTTTGATTCTGGAATATCTATAATCTGAGGAAGCACATCGCTTTTGCTTAAAACAACATCCCACACGCCAAAAAAACCGCCAGCAGAAGAATATTCTTTAAACTCAACCAGCATTGTTTTATTAGCAATATATTCTCGCGTTATTTCAATGGTTACCCTGCTATTATTGATTGTCATATCACTGAAAGCTAATTTTTTAACAGACTTACCATTGCATGCAATTATACACAGTGCATCAATCCCGGTTTTTTCTGGATCATCAAATGTTACAAAATTTATATGAAGAAAATATTTTATATCATCAAGATTATCAAAAATGATAGTTGACCCGTATTTTGATACAAACCATGCAACTCCGTCTATGATGGGATAATCATCGTAGTTTACCCTGCAGCGATATATTTTTGCCCAATCAGAAATTTTTTCATAATCAAGAGCAGTTATCCACTTCCAGTTTATTAAATAAGTATCAGCAGCATTGAATGGGTACAACTTTATTACAGGCGATAGCTGCTGTGAATATGATGCAGAGCATATAAGTAATAAAATTATAGTATATAATGTTATAGTATGTTTTTTCATTGTAGCAATTATTATACTATGATAAAAAGAAGGCAAGAAATTTTTTACAGCCCCCCTTATAATTATTTTTGTGCATGAAATAATGACTTTTATCAAATCCATAGAACTGATGGAAGCAATGATACTTTATGTTGAGCATTTTTTTATTATACGGCAATTATGAATCAGCAACGCTGTTTCAACTTAACACTATTTGATCTTTTTTATGTGCATATAGTTTTTTTTCCACTGGATTGAAGTATTTTATGCATAACACCTGATTGCCCTTATCATTATATTTTATTTCGTCAAATATCTGTTGTGCAAGTAAAATCCCTCTACCATGCTGTAATAATGATTCTTCAGTAGTTTGCTCAGTAGACTTGCTTAAATATTTTTTATGATCAAATCCTTTCCCATGGTCAGATATCTTAATTACTATCCTTTCACTATTAACCATAAATTCTACCTTTATTTTTTTATCTTTGTTATCTTTTTCATTAATCTTACGTGTCATATAATCAAAGTATTCATCATTCTGCATCTTTAATAATTTATCTTCATATGTTATATCTAAATTGCCATGTTCAATTGCATTAATAAGTATCTCACTGATTGCTAGCCGCAACTGTGAAATAACATTGTGCGGTAAAAATTTTTTAATATTGAATATAATCCTATGGGTAATCTCATCTGCTAAAAGTAGTGAATTTGATATTTCGTATTTTACATGTTCATAAACAAATGAATCAATTATTTCATTTTCTATTATTTTTGAGGCTTTACCAATTATTTCCACTCTACCATTAATGGTAACTGATTCAAGTGTTACAATCATTTCAATAGGTTCTATCATTTTATTAGTTTTAAATTCAGCGTAAAATCCAATCTTCTTTTTATCATATAATGACTGTTCAATATTCTTTTTAAACATTTGCTTTTTAAACACATCGGTTTCATTATCAAAATACAGGTAGTCATAAAAATTATTACCAATAACAGCACTGGATTTTATTTTTAGATACTCTTTAACAGAATTATTAATAGTGGATATTTCTCCATTTTCATCCATCGTAAAAATCATATCATCAGTTGATTCAATTAAAAACCGGTACTTTTGTTCTGATAATGATAATTTATCATTTGTTTTTTGCAGCTGTTCAGTTCTTCGCTGAACTTTCGTCTCAAGTTTTTCTTTAAACCTGTTGATCAGACGTGACGAAAACCAGCTTACTACTACTGCAAATATAGTTAACAAACCAATTGAAATAAAACCACCTGTCAGATAATATTTATTTATATATTGTATTTTTTCGTTTGAAACCTTATCTATATCGTTTACTATATCTTCCATCATTTGTAACAATTTTTGTTCATTAGCAAACGAATCATTTATAATATTTTTACTGCTATAAAAATCCAGATCATTATAATTCACTATATAGGATAAAAACTCATTATTTACCTGCTTATACAATTTTGTAAAATTTATAATTTTTGCATGAATTCCTTTCATATCCTTGCACATAAGCCTTAGATTAAATAATTGATTCTGGATATTTTGTGCATTATAAGAATATTCATGAATTTTATGTTGATAGGTATTAAAAGAACTACCTTCAAGGATTATAATTTTCCCATTATTAAATTGTTTTTGCAATTCAATCTGAATATTCTTGGCTGTTTCCAATGATTCTATAAACTGTGATATATAGCTATTATATTCATAGGTAGTATACAGGCTTATTATACCTGATAAAACAGTGATTATAATAAAAAGTATAAAAATGTACATAATATTAAAATGTTTAATTAGCAAACGCTTGATATTAATCATAAACCACAACCATGCTATTAATATTTTTATATAAATTTTAGTAATGAATTTAAAGATTAATGAATCAATGCGTGTTTAAAAAAATATGAAGATACCATAATTATAATGTAAAATTTACTATTGTATGACAATGGAACCATAAATGTTAATTGATACTATAAATTGATACAAATTAGATAGCCGTTGCTTGACACCAACATGGATACCGTTAAGTTGTTGTATTGGTATTTTATAATCTGAATCAGAAAAATGATTGCATATACACTGGATATACAACGTACTATGTTTATACAAACAGGGATATACCATGATCCATTATAAACAAATGTATATTACCATACGGTGCATAACACTGCCAATCATACTTTGCTTCAGCACCATGGCATTACCTTCATGCAGTGACAGCACTAGCAGCTATGTGCCATCATGGACTATCATGGTGTACATGGATGGTGATAACAACCTTGAACCGTATGCACTTGCTGATTTTAATGAGATGGAACAGGTGGATGCAAATGGGCATACCATCAATGTCATTGTCCTCCTTGACCGTTGTGATGGCGTAACGACAGCCGATGGTGATTGGAAAGGAACGCGTCTGTACAACATTTTACATGATACCATCAACTCAAAAATAAACTCTGAAAGATTAGCCGACAGCCAATATTTAAAAATAACAAACACCGGCGATAGCGATGAATTAAACATGGGCGATCCCAATACTTTAAAAAATTTTGTTTCTTTTGGTAAAGAAAACTACCCGGCAGATTATTATAGCCTTATACTATGGGACCATGGTTCAGGATGGCGCAGCACCAATAGCGCTACTTTGACTGCATCTGAACCTCAGATATTTAAAGCGGTATGTGTGGATGCTACAAGCGCCAACGATATGCTGCTCATGTCAGAGGTGAAGCAGGCATTGTTTGGAAAAGGGTTAACGCTCATTGGCTTTGATGCATGCCTTATGAGTATGGTGGAGGTTGCCTACCAGCTTAAAGATTGTGCACACTACATGGTAGCATCCGAAGAGGTAGAACCTGCAAATGGCTGGCTCTATGCTAACTTCCTTAATTATTTTATTGCATCGGGCAGAAGCCCCATTGATTTAGGGCAATCAATAATTGA
>Ga0116149_1006177_pt1 | contig 10883 bp, 10 predicted proteins | sample AD_UKC057_MetaG_FD_89787 | JGI IMG/M metagenome (GOLD analysis project Ga0116149, IMG submission 89787) | Active sludge microbial communities of municipal wastewater-treating anaerobic digesters from USA - AD_UKC057_MetaG | ecosystem: Engineered > Bioreactor > Anaerobic > Digestate | place: USA...
CCTTCTGCCTTTCTTATATCATAATGATAATATTTTACCATAATGAAACACCTTTTCTCCGCTATTCTGCACATCCATAAGCGGCTTTGCAGGCGTTATCTTCGTAAATATTAGATAATAAACATTATATTTTATCTATTCTTCTATGGCACAACCCTTGCTGATGATAATGACAAAGAGAAAAAAATGAAAAAAAAGAAAATAAAAAAATCGGAGGAAATAAAATGAAAAATTTATCAAAGAAGAAAAAAGCAGTTGTGATCCTTGCATCCGTGATGGCTCTGACTCTGGGTAGCTTTTCAGCATTTGCATCGGAAGGAACGTTGCCAACCAATGAAAGCGTGCGATTAATGCCGGCAATGTCTCTGTCCGGAAAATCAGTAGCCGATATCGAAAGTGATTTTGTGAAACCGGTGAAAATTGTAAAACTGAGCAACAGCCTGGAAGAGCGCTACTACAAGTCTTCAAACACCATGGATATGATGTATGTCATCCTTTTCAAGGACGGAAAGGCCGTAGGAACCGCTATCGCCAATTAACCATCAAAAAAAATTGAACCCAAGCCATGATGAGGTATCGCTTCGCTTTCCAATCAGGCCAGGCGTGAAATCATCATGGCTCTTTTCCTGTACGAAAACATTGCTTGATATATTTTCATACTTCCAGTAATTTCCGGCATCCGTGCGTTTTATTTCTTTTTAGATTCCTTTTTTGACGGTACAGTATCGCCTTGGCTTGCGTATTTTTTCTTGAACTTTTCCACTCGTCCCGCCGTATCGATAATTTTCTGTTTCCCGGTCATGAACGGATGGCAGTTGGAACAGATTTCAATCTTTATGTCTTTTTTCGTAGACTTGGTTTCAATCACATTGCCGCAAACACATGTGATGGTGGTTTCCTTGTAGTCCGGATGAATACCTTCTTTCATTTTTTCTTCTTCCTCCTGCGCTTATTCTTATCCTCTCAACATGAAAAAGGATTTTTCTGAACTGAATCCATGATTTCGCTAGGAATTCATGGATTCCAGAAATTCTTTATTGGTTTCGGTTTTTCTGATCTTCCCGGTAATGAATTCCATCGCATCGACTGGATTCATTTCCTGTAAAAGGCGACGCAAAATCCAGACACGGTTGAGAATGGCTTTAGGAATCAGAAGTTCTTCCTTACGTGTACCGGACCGAATAAGGTCAAATGCGGGGAAAATGCGTCGGTCGGCAATGCGGCGATCCAGATGCAGTTCCATGTTGCCGGTTCCTTTGAATTCTTCAAAAATCACCTCGTCCATGCGACTGCCTGTGTCAATCAGCGCTGTGGAAATAATCGTCAGACTTCCACCATTTTCAATATTTCGGGCTGCGCCGAAGAAACGTTTGGGTTTATGCAGGGCATTGGAATCCACCCCTCCGGAAAGCACTTTTCCAGAGGGGGGAACGACCGTGTTGTAGGCACGCGCCAGACGTGTAATCGAATCCAGAAGAATAACCACATCTTTCTTATGCTCCACCAGACGCTTGGCTTTTTCAATGACCATCTCGGCTACCTGGACGTGGCGCGTGGCTGGTTCATCAAAGGTAGATGAGATGACCTCGCCTTTGACGCTGCGTTGCATATCGGTGACTTCTTCGGGCCGCTCGTCGATTAAAAGCACCATCAAAACCACTTCTTTATGATTGGCTGTTATGCTGTGTGCAATATCCTGCAAAAGGACTGTCTTTCCAGCTCTTGGCGGCGAGACGATCAGAGCACGCTGCCCCTTACCGATGGGAGCAAATAAATCCAGCATGCGGGTTGAATAATTTTCTGATTCAAATTCAAGGTTTAGCTTTTCATCAGGATAAAGAGGCGTCAGATTGTCAAACAAGATTTTATCGCGTGCCTGTTCCGGGCTTTCAAAATTGACCTCATCCACTTTGAGCAGGGCAAAATATTTTTCTCCTTCCTTGGGAGGACGCACCTCACCCGAAATGGTGTCGCCGGTTCGTAGATTAAAACGTCGAATCTGCGAGGGTGAAATGTAAATATCATCCGGACTGGGCAGATAATTATAATCGACAGCACGCAAAAAACCGAACCCGTCCGGAAGGATTTCCAGAACGCCGGACCCGGAGATCACACCGTTTTGTTCAGCCTGTGTTTGCAGAATTGCAAAAATGAGATCCTGACGGCGCATTCCGCTTGCACCCGGCACCTCCAGGTTTTTGGCCATGTTGTTGAGTTCGCTAATGGGCAACCGTTTGATGTCTTCGATGTTCATAAATGTTTCCTTAATTTGGGTTAGTCAATGATCGATAATGAAGTTGCAGAGAGATTGACTGCATTTTTCAAAAAATACGTGGGGATACTCACGATTTTACAGCAGCTACGGATAAATATCGATTAGTTTGTTTGAATACTTGAAAACGCTCCAAAGGGCAGGGCCAATAAGGCCTCTGACAAGTTGGTAATCATGCTATATGAATCATTAGCCTCTGTCAAGAGTTTTTCTTGGAACCCACGATACCCCTCCCTTCAGTAAATTTCATTTCATGATGCAACAGGGGACCTCGAAATAGCACCGGAAGTCTTGCCCAAAAAACAGGAAGTCCCTGTATCCCGTTTTTTCTTTATCTTCATTTGCATTATGGCATACCTTTATCTACTTTTCCTGATCCCGAAACATCTGTTCCACTCGCCGGTATTCAATTTTACCTGTGGCGCTTCGTTTGATGGCCTGCACAACTTTTATTCGTCTCGGCACAGCATACGGATCAAGCTTTTCCATCATCATTTTGCGAAGCTCGACTTCGGACAGATCGCCGGCTATGAGCGCCACAACAATATTGTCGCGACCTGTTTCAGTCGGAAGCGCCATGACCACCACATCCCGCACACAAGGTAATGTCTTGATTTTATTCTGAATATCAAGAAGATCCACCCGCTTGCCAGCAATTTTGACAATGCCGTCTGAACGACCTAGCAGCACAAACCGGTTGTTATCTTCGGGACAGACTTCATCTCCGGTAATACAAAAGCCGTCAGCGTCTCTTTCCATTTCGCAAGAGGTAAAATCGGATTTAACGGCCAGTCGACTGCCGGATAAACGCCATTGAACCGAATCCGCTGGTTGCCAGCTCTCTTTCTTTTCTGTAACACTGCGGAAGGCAATCCCACCCGTTTCAGTGGAGCCGTAAATTTCACTGATACCGATACCCGTTTTCTCCAGGAAATGAGAAGCGTCTGACCGATCTAAAAAGCCGGCGGATGAAAAAGCCTTTTTCAGTGAAAAAACGGACAAGTCCTCAACATGCAAAGACCGGTAATGAATCGGGATACTCACCAGCACGGTGGCTTGGTGCCGATTAATCGTGGAAATAATTTCCTGGGGAAAAGTGTAAATTTCCGGCAGGACTCTCGCGCGGGCCACAAAAGGCAGCAGAATGGAAAATAGCAGTCCGTAAATATGATAAGGCGGAACAGTGGAAAGAAATACATCTTGCGATTTTATATTGAATTTTGTGCAAAGATACAAGGCCTCGCTAAGCAGATTGCGCGGCGTTTTGGACCACACTCTGGGTTTACCCGTTGATCCGCCCGTGAAAAGTCTCAAAAAAGGCTGATCGGGATCGCGAATGTCTCCAGAATTCAAGTAGCGCAAATCTCCGGCATGCGGATTGATTATTTCCACACCGGGCACGTCTCCAGGATGGTCGGCAATTGCGATGTCAAAACCAGCCGCATCACGCAACTCCATCAGAGCAGGAATTGAATAAGCATACGGAAGAATCAGATTGCAGGCGCCGTGAAGGGAAGCGATAATGGAAGCTGCAAGCACCGCTTTGTTTTCCGTGCAAAGACAAACTGATTTTTCCATTCCACCGTTTCCCAGTGTCTGTTTTAAACCGGCAGCCAGCTCAAAAATGTCTTCATAAGTATACCCTGAATATGTAAACTCTTTCTTATAAACCGTTTTTGAGGGAACCAGAATTTTTTTGCAGGCGGCAACAAAGGGATCTTTTTTTTCCGGGGTCATCAGAAGTACTACTCAATATTTTTTATAAACTTATAAAAAAACAATCGAAAAATCAATACTGGTTTTGCTTAAGAGACGGAATAACCATCTTCCACGATAAATTATTGAATAATATAGCCTTTGTCATATTGATCCTTCTTATCCATGATCATGATGATCATTTTGGGTTAGTGAGGTCCCATCCGCCTCGGCCCCCCTGTGCTGTGTCATGGGCAAATCCTTCTTTTTCGTTGACAGAGCGTTGACCTTCCCCTATAAGCGGTCGACAAAACATCTGGTCCGGTAAGGAGACAGTTCATGAAAAAAACGATTGTTTCAATAATCCTTTTGGTGATTTGCTCTCTTGGTCTTTGCAGTTGCGGCAAAGAGGATTCTTCCCAAATCAAAGTCGGCGTCATTGCTGAACTGACGGGCGATATACCCGCTGTCGGCGCATCCTGTAAAAATGCGGCGGAAATGGCCGCCGCCGAAATCAACGACGCAGGCGGCATTCTATTGGGTGATAAGAAATATAAAGTTAAACTGATCATCGAGGACAATGCAGGAAAAGCTGATCAGTCGGTCTCGGCGGCTCAGAAGTTGATCACACAAAACAAGGTCCTCGCCATCATCGGTCCAAACGCCAGCCGTTACGCTCTGCCCGCAGCAGAAATTGCCGAATCCAGTAAAGTCGTGCTGATCACCCCCTGGTCAACCGCTCCCAAAACAACGCTGGATTCTAAGACAGGGGCTCCTAAAAAATTTGTTTTCCGCTCCTGCTTTATCGATCCCTTCCAGGGCGGCGTTCTGGCCAAATTTACCCTGAATCATTTGAATCTGAAAAAAGCAGCCGTGCTTTATGACGTTGCATCCGAATACAACAAGGGCATTGCCGAGATTTTCAGAGACGTTTACGAAAAAAACGGCGGCAAAGTGGTCTCTTTTGAAACCTACACCACCAATGACAAGGATTTTTCCTCGCAGCTCACCAAAATTAAAAAGGCCGGGCCGGAAATCATTTTTCTGCCCAACTACTACAGCGAAATCCCTCTGCAAATCCAGCAGGCCAAACGATTGGGCATCACCGTGCCGTTCATCGGCGCCGACGCCTGGGGAAGCTCCGATCTGGTCAAGCTCTGCGGCGCCGATTGCAATGATTACTATTTCAGCACCCATTACGCCGCCGACGCGGCGACAGATGTCACCAAGAAATTCATCGCCAACTATAAAGCCAAATACGGTACGACACCGGATGACGTTGCCGCTTTGACGTATGACTCTTTCGGATTGCTTTGGAAAGCCATCAAAACCGCCGGAAAGAACAACCGTCAGGCAGTGCGTGACACCCTTGCCAAAATTCCGCAGCATGAAGGTGTGACGGGCAATATGCAGTTTCAGGAAGGCTCAGGCGACCCGGTGAAAAGTGCGGTCATTTTAAAAATTAGGGATGGCAAATTTACGTGGTTTGCCAACGCCAAACCCTAAACATTTATGGCCTATTTTTTTCAGCAAGCACTCAATGCCCTACAGTTGGGCAGCATCTACGCCCTGATTGCCCTGGGCTATACAATGGTTTACGGCATTCTGACCATGATCAATTTTGCCCATGGCGACTTGTTCATGGTTGGCGCATTCTTCTGCTTCCTTCTGGCCGTATATTTGAACCTATCCTTTATTCCGACGCTTTTATTGTCCATGCTGGGCGTGGCCTTTCTGGGCGTCATCATTGAAAGGATGGCCTACAAGCCCTTGCGCAACGCCCCGCGGGTCTCCGCCATCATCACGGCCCTGGGCGTCGGTCTCTTTCTGGAAAACTTTACACTGGCTTTGTCTCCCTACCCCAAACACATCCCGGCGCTTTTGACCAACACCACTTGGACCGTCGGCTCGCTTTCCATCTCGTCTCTGCAAGTCATTGTCATCCTCCTTTCTCTCATTCTGATGCTGATTCTGGACTTTGTCGTCCAGCATACCAAGGCCGGCATGGCCATGCGCGCCATATCCTGGGACAAGACCATTGTTCCGCTGATGGGCGTGCCGGTCAATAAAATCATCTCGCTGACCTTTGCCATCGGTACGGGCCTGGGAGGCGCAGCCGGAATGATGTATGGACTCGCTTATCCGGTCATTGATCCGTATATGGGCATCATGGTCGGCTGGAAAGCCTTTATTTCCGCGGTTGTCGGCGGCATCGGCAACATCCGCGGCGCTATGATCGGCGGCTTTATCCTGGGCGGTGTGGAAATTCTGGTGGCCGCGTTTTTCCCCTCCACTTATCGCGACTTTGTGGCTTTCACCCTGCTTTTGATTCTTCTCATTTTCCGGCCTTACGGCATCCTGGGAAAACCCCAGCCGCAAAAGGTATAATCATGGCAACTGTTCTTTCCATTTATCAGGCACTGCTGAAACGCTGGCACACGCTGACCGGACACACCTTTTTCTGGCCTAGTTTCATGATCGCGGGGCTTTCGTTTTGCGTCGCCATCAACATCTACGATTTTCTGGATTTATACCTTCAACTGATTTTAATTTATGTCGGTATCAACATTATTCTCACCGTCAGCCTGAATCTGATCAACGGCTATATGGGCGAATTTTCCGTCGGCCATGCCGGCTTCATGGCCGTGGGCGCTTATCTCGCCTCGCTCCTCACGGTGCACGTTTTCCCCGTCGGAGCATCCGACTTCCTTTTTCCGTTGGCGATTCTGGCAGGCGGTTTGGGCGCAGGACTGATCGGATTTCTTGTAGCCATCCCTTCCTTCAAAACGCGCGGCGATTATCTCGCCATCGTCACGCTGGCCTTTTGCATGATTGTGAAATCCGTGCTGGAAAATATCGATGCTGTCGGCGGACCGCGCGGATTGTTAGGTATGGAAAAGCTCACTACGCTGCCCTGGGTTTTTTTCTGGGCGGCCCTTTCCGTTTGGGTCATCCGTAACCTGGTTTATTCGAATTTCGGACGCGGTGTTTTGTCTATCCGCGAGGATGAAATCGCGAGCGACCTGATGAGTGTCAATACGCGCCAGGTAAAAATGATTGCGTTCGTCGTTTCGTCTTTTTTCGCAGGCATTGCCGGGGGCCTGTTTGCACACGCCCTGCAGTTCATCAACCCACGCATGTTCGACATAATCAAGTCCACCGATATTCTGATTATGGTTTACTTAGGCGGTATCGCTTCTATCTCCGGATCGATCGTCGGTGCTGTAATCTACACCATCCTGCTGGAAATCCTGCGCCCGCTGGGTGTCTGGCGAATGGTTTTTATGCCGCTTATGCTGGTTCTTCTGATGATTTACCGCCCGCACGGCATTCTGGGTTTAAAAGAAGTCCGGCTGTTTGAGCCGCTTCGCGACCTGATTACGGAAAAACGCTGGCGTCAGAAGAAAAAGGAGGCTCCGGATGCCGCTCCTTGAAATCATCAACCTCACGCACCGCTTTGCCGGCCTTTGCGCAGTATCCGATTTTAGCTTTACCGTAAAACCGCAGGAGCTGATCGGCATCATCGGCCCCAACGGCGCGGGCAAAACCACCGTCTTCAACTTAATCACCGGCGTCTATCGCGCAAGCGAAGGCAGCATCAAACTTAGCGGCCGGGAACTGGTCGGCCTGACCCCACACCAGATTACTTCCTTAGGCATTGCCCGGACGTTTCAAAACATCCGCCTCTTTCGTGAACTCTCCGTTCTGGACAACATCCGCATTGCGCATTACGGCCAGATTGCCTACACACCCATCGAAGCACTTTTGCATATCGGTCGATTCCGCACTGAGGAAAACCGTATCACCACCCAGTCGCTCGACCTACTGTCGATTTTCAATCTTGATGACGCATCAGGCGAAAAGGCTAAGAATCTGCCATACGGTTTACAGCGTCGCCTGGAAATGGCCCGGGCTTTGGCCACAAAACCCAAACTGCTCTTGCTCGATGAACCGGCCGCCGGCATGAATCCCAATGAAATCCTGCAACTGATGGATTTGATTCACTGGATTCGTAAAACATTTTCTGTCACCATTATTCTAATCGAACATCAGATGCGCCTCGTGATGGGAATCTGTGAACGCCTCGTTGTATTGGATTTCGGCGCGAACATTGCCGCCGGGCTACCGGCTGAAATCCAAACCAATCCCAAAGTAATGGAAGCTTATCTGGGCGAGGAGGTTACATCATGATTCTCTCCAAATGTCTGCTGTCCGTCATCGATCTTCAGGTCTCTTACGACAACATTAAGGCCGTGGACCATCTCTCGTTCGACGTCGCACATGGAGAAATCGTTACTCTCATCGGTGCCAACGGCGCGGGCAAATCATCCATTCTGAGAGCCATCTCCGGCCTGATTCCTTTTTCCGGAACCATCACGTATACAGGACAAAATTTGAAGAACCGAACCACCGATCAAATTGTCGCCGCAGGTATCGCTCATGTCCCGGAAGGTCGAGGGATTTTTGGCAACCTCACAGTCAGGGAAAATCTGCTACTGGCTACATGGCAACGTAAAGATAAGGCAAAGATCCGAGATGATCTCCTGCACGTCTATGACCTGTTTCCCCGCCTCAAAGAAAGAAGCAGACAGCAAGGCGGCATGCTTTCCGGCGGCGAGCAGCAAATGCTGGCTGTGGGGCGCGCACTCATGACGGATGCACAGATGCTCCTGCTGGATGAACCTTCCATGGGCCTCTCGCCCGTTTTGGTACGGGATATTTTCAAGATCATCCAGGACATCAACGCTGCTGGAAAAACCCTCCTGCTGGTTGAACAAAACGCCAACATGTCCTTGCATATCGCCTCGCGGGGATACGTTTTGGAAAACGGGCACATCGTGCTTTCCGGAACAGGCAAAGAGCTGACGGGAAATCCCCGAGTCCGAGAAGCGTACCTTGGAGGTTAAGGCTTCGTATTTACATATGATGATTGATTATCATTCCTCGCATCTGCATCGAAGATGCATAAACTAACCAGGAGGGCCTGCTATGAAAAGATCGATCTACACCCATTTGTTCCTGATACTTATGCTGTTAAGTATCGTAAGGGGAGTACCCGCTTTTGCCGAAAGTTTCGGCAACGGAAAATCCATTGACGCCGTCGTGCTCTGGGATAACGGAAAAGCCTATTTCTTCAAGGCTAACCAGTATATCCGCTACGATATCAAGGCCGACAGAATGGATCCCGGTTATCCCAAACCGATTAATAAAGAAACCTGGCCCGGCATCCCTTGGAATGAAATCGACGCTGCCGTAAACTGGGACAACGGAAAAGCCTATTTCTTCAAGGCTAACCAGTATATCCGCTATGATATCAGCGCCGACAGAATAGATCCCGGTTATCCCAAGCCGATCAACAACGAAACGTGGCCCGGCATCCCCTGGAACGAAATCGACGCCGTCGTAAACTGGGGAAACGGAAAAGCTTTCTTCTTTAAGGGGCCCCAGTATATCCGTTACGACATCAGAACCGACAGAGCTGACCCTGGTTATCCCAAACCGATCAACAACAAAACCTGGCCCGGCATCCCCTGGATGGACGGAATCGATACCGCCGTGAACTGGGGCAACGGAAAAGCCTATTTCTTCACAGGTAACGCATATATTCGTTACGATATCGGAGCAGACAGAACTGATTCTGGTTATCCCAAACCAATCAACAATGAAAACTGGCCCGGCTTACCCGAAATCATGCACTGATCGTTTTCAGACTGCCCCGTTATCTCCGTTCGGCACTTTTTGAGAACTGACCGGAGGGATAAGACGCCCTTTTTTCATGACCGTCATCCCCGCAATCGTGAGGCATTGGAATTATTGCGACATTCCATGGGCCGATGTATAGAAACATTGCCTTGGGAATCGTCTTTGTTGCAGGGCAACTTTTATTTTTACCGGCGGTAATGGCGGAAAAACAATCGAAAGGCAAGCAATGCTTTGCTGGCGCCCGAAAAGCCTTTTGTGCCTAAAAAACCGAAATAGACACCGATCAGAAGACGCGAGAACAAGCCGAACAAGCACGAATACAAAACCTGACCATGGAACAGCAGCCGTCAGCTCCCGCGGTCGGCAAAATCCTGAGGGAGGAACCTTTGTGGCTCATCCAAGCGGAACCGTCCTGGATACCAAGACTAATTTGAGGTGAGTCAACCGGGACAATGGGTCCAAAACTGACTATTTTGACACCAAGCGCTATTGCGGCAATTAACGTAGAAGGAGGAGGTACGCGGACGGGCGGGCGCTATCGCAGACGCAATTAGCCCATCTGAATGATACCGGCAAGATCCGCCAAAACTCAAGCGGAAGCGACATCTAACACTTGAACGATTTTATCGATATTTCCGCGTTCTGTGTCTGGGCTTCCGGTTATCGCACTCGCATATTTGTAAAGCGGGAAGACGAGCATTTCAATTATGATGGAACTTGGCATGATGACATCAAAAATTTTTTTTACATTGTCAATCATGACAAAAACACGAGTCCCTTTGTTGACAGTCAGATGAAAGAATGTTAAACCGCGTCACGTTACAATGGGAATAAAGAAACGGACGCCCCTGTAGCTCAGTAGGATAGAGCAACGGATTCCTAATCCGTGTGCCGCGTGTTCGACTCACGCCAGGGGCACCAATAAAAACAAAGGTTTAGGCGATTATCGCTTAAACCTTTTGTCTTTTCTGATCCGATTTTTACCACTTATTTACTGCTTAAGACCTCCGGTACCGGCATGGAAAAGAAAGCTGATCAGGAAATCAATTTGGCACAGCTTCGTAGCAACATATTCTTTAGAAATACCAAACCTTCTGCCTTTCTTATATCATAATGATAATATTTTACCATAATGAAACACCTTTTCTCCGCTATTCTGCACATCCATAAGCGGCTTTGCAGGCGTTATCTTCGTAAATATTAGATAATAAAC
>Ga0116149_1006179_pt1 | contig 10882 bp, 10 predicted proteins | sample AD_UKC057_MetaG_FD_89787 | JGI IMG/M metagenome (GOLD analysis project Ga0116149, IMG submission 89787) | Active sludge microbial communities of municipal wastewater-treating anaerobic digesters from USA - AD_UKC057_MetaG | ecosystem: Engineered > Bioreactor > Anaerobic > Digestate | place: USA...
ACAATTGTACTAAAGGAAATATCTGTTTCAAGCTATGATGTATATCTTTCACATATTGAGCCTGTTCTTTAAGAAATGGAGTTTCTGACTGACAAACCAATAATCCATCCTCATTCAGGCAGTTATAGCAGGCTGTATAAAAATCTTTATGGAATAATCCAACAGCTGGTCCAATCGGATCGGTTGAATCAATAATCACTAAATCAAATTTTTCCTGAGTCTCTTTGACAAATTTTATTCCATCTTCTATCCTGATTTTTGCTTTTGGAGAATCAAGTCCGATTGCTACATCCGGAAAGTATTTTCTGGAGACATCAAGTACCATCTGATCTATTTCAACTAATACTGCTTCTTCAACACAAGGATGCTTAACCACTTCTCTTAAAGTACCACCATCTCCCCCACCGATTATTAAGACCTTTTTTGGATTAGGGTGAGTATATAATGGCAAATGGGTAATCATCTCATGATAGATAAATTCATCTGTTTCGGTTAACATAATGATATCATCTAATACCATCACTTTTCCATATTGATAACTGTCAAAAACCAACATCTCCTGGTAATCGCTTTTCTGAGTATGCAATGTCTCTTTGACTCGTAGGGTAATACCTCGATTTTCGGTATGTTTTTCAGTAAACCATACTTCCATATTAAACCCCTTCCGGTTTATGTTTCAGCTTTTTATCGTTAAAATCAAATAGTCCGCGTTTCATTTCCATCATACTGGATTGAGCAGATTCAAATTTTTCTTCCAAATGTTTAAAGACCTTCCATGGATCAATGGTTTCACCACAGGTAAAGATATCCACAGCTGCATAATTATACTCTGGCCAGGTATGAATCGCTACATGTGATTCAGCGATAACAACTACCCCACTCACTCCAAAAGGACTAAATTCGTGAAAGGTATTGGTTACAACAGTAGCCTGAGCGATCTTACAAGCCTCCACCATATATTCTTCAATTAATCCACAATTTTTTAATATATCTTCATTACATTGATAAAATTCGACTAATATTTGTCTTCCTAAAGCCTGCATTGATATTCTCCTTTTCTTTTTTTAGGTATTATTATACCGTCTTAATGCAAAATCAGCTTAAAATATGCCTGCAATGATAGCAGGATAGTTCTTTTTTACATAGAGAGAGAATATCAGGCACTCAACTCAGAGGTATAAGCTGAAGCTTCTACCAGGAGCACCTCTTTGGCTTTTTTAGGATAATGTACAATAAACAATACATAGATATAACGATATAAAATTCTGAATTTTCTTAATGATTTCATCGTTATATCTACCTCCATGATTATTATTCTGAAATCAATTCATATTTTTTAGCAATATTTGTCAACTAATATTTTAAACATCGATAATCATAACGCTATTCATTTTTCAAGAAGTGGAAATAAAAAAACTCCAGCCTGAGCCGGAGTTATAATGGTGGGCGTTGAGGGACTTGAACCCCCGACCACTTGCTTGTAAGGCAAGCGCTCTCCCAACTGAGCTAAACGCCCGAAAACTTTTATTTGGTCGGGGTGAGAGGATTCGAACCTCCGACTTCTTGATCCCAAATCAAGCGCGCTAACCGGGCTGCGCTACACCCCGCAGTTGTTTTCGTTTCACGCTATATGAGTACATTAATACCCACCCCGGTTTTTCTGTCAATACTTTTTTTATTTCAAGGCTTTCCAAGCTAAGCTTTTTTGGAGTTAATCGTTTGTATTTCTGATTGTTACACAATACCATTTTTTTTTAATTTTCTTCGTAGAGTTGTCAGTGAGAATACAGAGAAATGTACTTTTTCCCCTAAAAAGTGGTAAAAAGAGCATTTCCTTTTTTAAAATCAATCAATCCGTTTATGAAATTTCAGAACACTGAAGGTAAAAACAGTGATTCCGTAAACGAACAACGGCACTATGTCTCTGAAAAGATAAGCAAATTGATTCCCTTTTTGAAAGACTTCACGCGTGATATTGACAAAATACATCATCGGATTTAAATAAGTAATCCATCTGATACTGTCAGGCATATTGCTTACCGGCATAAACAAACCACTCAGAAGTGTCATAAACAGCATAAAGAACCAGGAGAAAAACATTGCCTGTTGCTGAGTCTGACTAATGACTGAAATGCTTACCCCTAATCCAAGTGTGGTAAACAGGTAAATCGTGGTTAATATGCTCATCAGCAGATAAGAGCCCTGCATACGAATGCCAAAGACAAACTGTCCGACAAACAGAGCAAAATAGAATTCTATCAGACTTAGAATCAGAAAGGGAATCAGTTTACCGGCAAGCAATTCCCATTTCTTAATGGGGGTAACCATCAACTGTTCCAGTGTACCCACTTCTTTTTCTCTGACCAGTGCCATTGATGAAAACAGCATGGAGATTATCGTAACCAAAACAGCCACAATACCAGGCACCATATACTGATAAGGTTTCATATCCGCATTATACCAGGAACGATCATTCATATTGATCTGTGGCTTAACTGAACTGTACTCCAGTGCAAAGTCACTGATAATTCTGCCAATGTATTGTATGGCAATGCCGGCAGTATTACCATCCACCGCATCAAAAACCAGCTCAATCTGCGGTTTTCTTTCTAAAACAAGGTCTTTTCCAAAGTTTCGAGGAATAATAATCCCTGCGTTACACTTCCAGATTCGGATCTGTTTATGAATCTGATTAATATCCTGAGTAACCTCTGAGACGATAAATCTGTCAGTATGTCTGAACTGATTGATCAAATCACGAGATTGACTACTCTGATCAAGATCTACAATGATTAAAGACTGGTTTCTCAGTTCATTGCTAATGGCAAATCCAAGCAGAATTGTCTGAACAATCGGAATAATGACAATAAGTTTCATCATGTTTTTATCTCTCAGAATTTGTATAAATTCTTTTCTTATAAGGCTGATTAATCGTTTCATTTTTTACCCCAGTTCTTTCATCTGCTTGTCGAATTTCTTCCAGGCAATAACAATCAGCAGCATTGTAAACGCTATTAATATAAATGTCGGTTCCAAAAGTTCTGTGAAGGTATTCCCTTTGATCATAAGTCCCCTGGTAATCTTCAGATAGTATTTAGCCGGAATTATCCAGGAGATCAATTGTAGAAATTTAGGCATTGAAGAAATCGGAGATATGAAGCCACTCAGCATAACAGTCGGCAACATGGTAATCATTAGCGCCAGCATCATTGCCTGCATTTGAGTCTTAGAAACCGTTGAAATCATCAGTCCAAGACTCAGAGCTGTACAGACATACACCAGAGACAATAGAACAAAGACTATAAAATTACCTAAAAAGACAACTTCGAATAGTAGCATTCCGAAAAAGAGGATAATCAGCCCGATAAACATTGAAATCACTATATAAGGCAATATTTTCCCCAGTATAAACTCCAAAGGATGCAAAGGAGAAACCAATAACTGTTCCAGCGTACCGTTTTCTTTTTCACGGGTAATAGATATACTGGTCAATAAGGCTGAAATCATGATCAGAATCAGAGCAATCAACCCAGGCACAAAGAAATAAGAACTCTTTAATTCCGGATTGTATAGCATCTGAGTTCGCACATCAACAGGCAGATACTCAGCACCAGACTGCATGGTCTGCAACACATAATCTTTGATATAAGCTGAAACATTAGGATCTGAACCATCCAGTATCAACTGATGATTTTTCATATCTCTGTCAATCAAAAGAACAGCATTTAGTTTTTGTTGTAAGAAAGCCTGATGAATCGCTTCCGGTTGATTTGAAATATCATAAACCGTGTATAAATCTGAGCCAATAAACTTCTTTTTTATCTCATAAGACTGGGTGCTATGGGAATTATCTGCTATCCCCAGATTGATATTACTGACTTCACTATTTAGCGCATATCCAAACATAATTAACTGCAATACCGGAAGAATCAAAACAATGATCAGACTTCGCGGATCATGGATGATATGAAAAAACTCTTTTTTAGCGATTGCCAGAATTCTTGTTTTATTGAGCATTTGCATTTTTCTGCCTCCTGATCAAAGTGATAAATACATTTTGAATACTATCTTTCTGATACTTCGTTTTCAGGTTTTCCGGTGTATCTAAAGCAATAATCTTGCCTTCATGCATTATCGAAATTCTATGGCAATATTCTGCTTCATCCATGAAATGTGTTGTAACAAAAACGGTTTTACCCGCTTGAGCCAACTGATGAATGATATTCCAGAAATCTCTTCTCACCTTGGGATCAACCCCGGAAGTAGGTTCATCTAGAAAGATAATCTGTGGATCATGCAACATGGAACAGGCTAAAGCCAGTCTTTGCTTTAATCCAACCGGTATATCACCGGTTATTCGCTTCATCTGATCGCTCATATCAAGAGAAATGCCAATTTCTTCTTTTTTACTTTTTATTGCCTGACGGCTCAGGGAATACACTCCCCCATAAAAATCAATATTTTCGGCTACAGTTAAATCATTATACAATGAAAACTTCTGACTCATGTACCCGATATTCATTTTAATCTTTTCGTTTTGAGTGAACACATCCAAACCAGCCACTCTGGCTTCACCTGAACTGGGCATCAACAATCCGCATAACATACGAATCATCGTGCTTTTGCCGGCACCATTCGCTCCCAGAAATCCAAAGATTTCACCTTTATTTACCTCTAAATCCACCTTATCAACTGCTGTAAATGTTCCGAACTGTTTACTCAGCTGATGAGTGAAAACGGATATCTCATTATCTGACATTTTATCTCCTTATTTATAACACAAGCTACCAGCAACACGCTATTCCTGCGCCAAAAAGACATCTTCCAGGCTTGCTTTTCTCTGAAAGTAATTTAAAATCAAGCCTTTTTCCAGCCATTCCTGCCATTTTTGCGTCTGAGGTGCTTTCTCAAAAGCAATATGAAGATCATTTGCAAAATAATGAATATGCCTGATTTCTGGTAAATCTTTAAAATAAGCATAATGATCTGATTTAACCACATATATTTCATAGGGAAAATCACTGATAATCTTCTCTGGCACTTTATAATCAATCAGCCTGGATCTAAACATCAGGGCTACTTTATCAAACATTTCTGCTTCATCAAGATAAGGGGTTGATACAAAGACTGTCACTCCATCTTCTTTCAGCTGAAAAATCAATTCCCAAAATTCCTGTCTTGATACCGGATCAACACCAAATGTGGGTTCATCCAGAATCAGATATTTAGGGGTATGCACCAGATTACAGGATAATGCCAGTTTTTGTTTCATACCACCGGATAGTTTTCCGGCAGGTCTCTTTTTAAAAGGGCCAAGTGTTGAAAACTGATAAAGCTGTTCCAACCTGTTTTTTCTTTCATGGTCCGGCACATTAAAGAGATCAGCGAAAAAGAGTATATTTTGCTCTACTGTCAGATCAGGATAGAGAGAAAAGCGCTGAGGCATATATCCCATCATAGAGCGAATCTGATGCTGATTTTTCACAGTATCCAGTCCATCTATCTGAATATGACCACTATCTGGTGAAATCAAGGCGCACAACTGGCGCATCAGTGTACTTTTACCTGCTCCATCCGGGCCAATCAATCCGGTAATTTTCCCATCTTCTATGTCAAGACTCACATCTGAATTCGCCTGGATATCTCCATAAGACTTACAGATATTTTTGATTTGAATCATTTTAACCTCTGCTCACTCTTACCGGCATCCCATCCTTGATCTCCGGAAATGCCTTTTCTATTCTGATTTTCAGTCCGTAAACCAATGAAGTTCTGTTATCAGGAGTCAGAATCTGTTTTGGCGTAAATTCACTTTTGCTGTTGATTTTGGTAATTACAGCGTCAAAAGTCTTGCCCGTTCCGTCTATCATGACTTTCATTTTGTCTCCAGGTTTAAAGCCAGCTAACTGAGTCTGGCTGACATAAAACATCGCAGTAGTCTCAGTTGCATCGGTTAATTCAATTACCGGACGACTCATTGCCAAAGCTTCATGTTCTTCAGCAAATATCTGATTAACATATCCGTCAACAGGTGCTTTAATCACACAATCACTAATCATTTTGTCCAGCAGTTTAATTTTGGAAATCACTTGTTTTTCTTTTGAGTTGAGAAGTTCTCTTTGCTTTATCAGGAGATTAACCTGACTTTTTGCTCTGTCATAAACACTGTTTACATCATCTAATGTTTGCTCTGGAGCACTTTGATTCTTTACCAGAGAAGCAGTTCTCTTTGTTTTACTGCCAGTATAAGCCAGGTCTTTTTCAGACTGTTCTATCTGTATATCATACACTGCTTTTTGAGTATTCAGCTCAGACAAAACCCCCTTTAATTCTTCTTTCTGAATATAGTAATTCATCGTATCCATCACAGCCAGAATCGTTCCCTGACTGACATTATCGCCTTCCTGGCAATTAATACGGATTAGTTTCCCATTACTTAAAGCAGGCAGTGAAATCGTCTTTGTTTCTGCTATACTGGTCCATTCTTCGGCATTCTTTTTGCAGGCACTAAGCAGTACCATCACGATGCTTAATATTATGATTATCTTTTTCATTATTCCTCCATTCCGCAATAATATGCCATTTGAGCATACAATAATTTTATATTGATTTGGTTGATTTCATATTTTATCTTTGCTTCACTTGCTCTGGATTCCACTTCCAGTAAATCCAGATTACTAACTGCCTGATTTTCATATTTTCTATTTGTCAGTTCATATCTCAGGTTTTCCTGTTGACTTAGTTTATCTAACAAATCGCTTTTCTGAATATAAAACTCAATATTCAGATATAACTGCTCAATCTCTCTGTTTATCTGGTTTTTTAGTCTCTGCTCTTCAATCTTAATATGTTTCAAAGAATGATCTGCCTGACTCTTCTTGTGTTGGGTTGATTTCCAGTCAAAAGGAGTCCATGAAAATGATATGCCTGTGCTTGCATAAGGGTTCCAGCCTTCTTCCTGCTGCATCCCCGGATTGGCGTAATGCAATTCTCCAAACGCATATACCTGAGGTAAATTACCTGAGCTAATTGTTTCTTTTTGTTTAGTGATGATATCAGATCTGGTTTTTAACTGTTTAAACTCAACTCTCTGCTGTAAGGCATTTTGTTGATAATAGGCAAGCGTGTTGAGTGAAGACAATTCATTAAGCACGACTTTTAATTGAATATCCTCATTTGTATTCATCAATTCTTTAAGCTCAAGTAAAAGCATTTTTGTCTGATTTAACAAATCATTTTTTACACTGATCAGTTCCAGTTTTTTATTGGCAATGTCAAGGGTATCTTGCGGTATCGCCTGTTTTTCTATGTAAAGTTGTCTGATTTTTATTAACTGCTTATCCAGTCGAGATATACTCTCATTTGTAATCTCTGCCTGTTTCTGTTTTAACAAAACCTGATAATACAGTTGAGAACATCTGAATTTGACCTTATCCTCAAGATTTTTAATCTCTAGCTCCAGATTTTCTTTTTCCAAACCGGCAATCTTAATCTGACTGCTGACCCGCTTACCTGACCATAATAACTGTTGAACCTGAAGATAATAGTCATAGCGCTCGTGAGTTCCGATTTCTTTGGTTACTAAACCCAGATTCATTTCGGGGACATCTGTATTATAAAGCATTGATGACTTCAACGAAAACTGCAGAAGTTTCTGATTTTGTTCTATCTTAATCTGTAAAGACTGAGCATCAATTTTTGATTTGAGCTGACTAATCGTCAGATTACTTTCGACAGCTCTTTTTTGAATATCCTGTAGCGTCATTTCCTCTGCAAACAATATGACAGAGAAAAGGATTATCATAAGAATACTAAGGCTGTTTTTAAGTGTCAGTTTTTTCATCTTAACCTTCTTTCTGAATTCCAAACCATACCAGGTTGAATATCTCTTCTTTTCGTTCTTCTCTGAATTTCTCACTGTACAGGTCAGCATCGCGCCAGATACTCCGTACAATATTATGAGCAATAAAAGGATATAAGCACATTCCGATAATACTGATCATCAGGTGAAAAGTTTTCACAGGTCTGATTTGCCCAATACTTATTGCTTCTTCCAGCTTTTTGAAAATTGGAAAATTCCGGACAGGCGCAGGAGAATCACTAAACGAATTCAGTATCTCAGCAATATTCTGCCCTTCATTTTCAAGTTCCCAAATCAGAAATTTAAACATATGCTTTCTTGTTGAAACCGTGTCTATATAGTTACCAATAAAGGCTTTCAGATAATCTTCCAAACCAAGTGATGAATCAGTATGAACGATAACTGAACTAAAAAACTCAGAAAATACTTTCTTAAACACAGCCTTATACAGCTCATCTTTCGACTTGAAATAATAATGCAATAATGCCTTATTGATACCTGCCTTATTAGCAATCGCCTGCATTCTTGCTCCGGTAAAACCTTTTTCCAAAAATTCTTCCATCGCTGCCTGGAATATTTTATCATCTGCTTTCTTCTTTTCCATCTTCACCACCTGTATTCTCATTTCTGAATACATTTTTAACCATTTGGTTAATCTGTCAATATCTATTTTAACCATTTGGTTAATTTTCTTTGTATCTTTTTATTTTTCAACTTATTATTAATGTCGGCGAAAATAAATGAGAAATCTGGAAAAAATAAATGAGAAATCCTGCATTTCAGGGCTGTTGAGTCGGCTAAATTTCTCATTTATTTTTTCCAAGTTTTTGAAGATCGCTATATTTTTGATGTTCAGTTTTGCGCATTATACTATATTTTTGTGTGTTTGTGAAAAAGTTGGAAGAATTAAATGAGAAATATGGCACTAAAAAAGACCAAAATACCCTGTATTTTGGTCAAATTTCTCATTTATTTTTTCCAAGTTTTTAAAGATCGCTATATTTTTAAACTATTCTATAAAACGAACCGCTTCGCAATTAAACGACTTTATATCATTCAAACGCTCAAATTCGTAAGAAATATCTTTTACATAGTAATCGGTGCCATTTAATTTGATTGTCTGTCCTGTATTGATTATCTGGCTTGCATATCCCCATATTTTAAAGGTTTCATATTCTACTATATCATCCAGCTGGTTTTGAACAGCACTTATAATCCTGTTTAAAGGTCGTGGATCCCATTGATTAGTGACATCACTGCCGTTTACATTTAAAATTTTCAGGCTGGTAAATAGATCAATATCATCAACAGATTGTTCTTTGGTATCATATCCTTTATCTGTAATATATCCGGTTACCTCAATTGGTGTCTCGGAATACTGCTTAAAAGGGGTAATTATAAAGCGATCATTACCGATATCATATACAATCTTAGAATTTAGGATCATCGCAATTTGCTTTAAAAAATGTTTTCTTGAATAGTATAGTCCATGGACAAACTTGATTGAATAGCTATAATTAGCATAATGCAAAGCTCTGATTGTTTCGGCAATATGATAAAAGAATTGTCTATGAGTGCCTTCAAATACATATGTTTTCCCGCCCATAGCGCAACCCCAGAGCCAATTAAACCACTCAACCCAGATATTCTCAATCATTTGGGTTAAAGAATCGTTATAATTGTACCCAATAACCTTTGTAATATTCCAGCTCATATTATGATCAAGAAAGGTAGCAATATCTGTTTTGCATTTAAACTCAATCTGTGCTTCTGATCTGTTTTCCTTCCACTCAAACACAAACCCCCTGGCAAGCAGTTGATTTTCTGAGTTAAACAATAATAACTCTATATTCTTCTTATTGATAGTATTATTTCTCCAAAAAACAGAAAAGTCGTCTGTAGGGCTATCAAAGGGGTCTAATGAAAATGTGACAGAAAACTCATTAGAAGCAAGTGTTGAAAGCATAATTTCATCATACATACTTAAATCAACATCTACAATATTATAATGTAGGTAAGATAAGCCATTTATACTAAATACAGCAAACATTAAAGCCTTCTTTCATACTCAGCATTAGCCTTCTGTATTTCCCTGGCAAATTCAACGCCTTTAAACTTTGTTTGTACATTAATACTGTAATCTTTCTTTTCAAGCCGTTCAAGCCTGTCAACAACCTTCTCTAAAAGCAGTTTTGTGTCATCATTATTAAGACTAACTCCACTTGTAACCATCCCTCCGGAAGCATAAGCAATCTGTGGGATTACAGGAATAGAAGGCACTCCAAAACTACCTATTGCATTTCTTACAGCTGACATGGGGGCATAGTTCAAAAAGTCCAGAAACGGCTTTAAATAAGATGTTTTCTCTGCATTTACCACATATTCACCATTAGAAAGCAATACCAGGTTTTTGTCTTCTTTTGGCCCGCCTGCTCCTTTAAAATATCCTCCGTCCGCTTTACCAGGGATATTACCCGTAACAGCAGAGTTTAAAGCGACTCCCCACCCGATTGGATTACCGGTAAGGAATCCGGCAATTTTTAAAAGTAACATTTTAACAAGAATAGCTTCTATTTGTTGTATTATCGCTATTCTCAGGTTTTTCCATACCTGAGTCATCTGTTTGGCGAATGACTTATGCTCAACTATTACTTCTGTCAGTACATTACCAAAGGCACCTTCTATTGCAGATTGTACGCTTTCGACTGCTTTTTGAAAAGCATAGTAAGCTTCACTTGCCTGTCTGAGTCTTTCTTTTCTCTGGGCTTCTATTTCTTCTTCTGTAAGTCCCATGCTGATCAAAAGGCTTTTGTATTGGTCATAAAAATTGTTGATTACATCAAAACGGCGTTGTTCTGCGGAGGCTGTTATATCATACTGATAGTCGTGGTATTCTTGCAGGATTTTGTAGTTTTCTGAGATCGTTTCGTATTTGTTTTGAAGATCTTCTTTGTATAATTTATCCATATCGTCTGTGAGTTGTTTTTCAGACTGATAACGGACTTTGTTGAGATCGTCATA
>Ga0116149_1006181_pt1 | contig 10881 bp, 5 predicted proteins | sample AD_UKC057_MetaG_FD_89787 | JGI IMG/M metagenome (GOLD analysis project Ga0116149, IMG submission 89787) | Active sludge microbial communities of municipal wastewater-treating anaerobic digesters from USA - AD_UKC057_MetaG | ecosystem: Engineered > Bioreactor > Anaerobic > Digestate | place: USA...
TAGTAGCACTTGCACTCACTTCTAAACTTAATGGTTTATGTACATTAACTGTAATTTCCGCAGTTTGACTTTCGCAGAATATTGCATCAACAATCTGAACAGTATATGTTGTTGTTTCTGTTGGGCTTACAGTTGTACTCATTCCTTGGTCTCCATTGCTCCAAACTATTGTATAAGGTGGTGTTCCGCCTTCAATTATTCCTATTCCGATTTCAACTGATTCACCATAACAAATTGTTAAGTCATCCATTATTTGAGCATAAAATGGTTCTGGTTGAGTAAGTTCTATATTCATTTCATAATGGCAATGGCTTTGGTCTGTAACAGTAACTGTATAGCTTCCTGCTTGAACATTTATTAAATTTTGCTCCCAACTTCCATTTGACCATTCAAAAGTATATGGTGGACGACCGCCTTGTACTGTAATATAAATATTACCATCATTTCCTCCGTTGCAAGTAATATCATTTCCTGAAATTGTACCAACAATTGGAGCATCTGGTTGGAAAATTTGTACAGTATCAGCTGTTTCGCAACCATGTTCATCATTTATTGTAACAGAATAAATTCCTGGAATTAGATTTTCTATATCTTCGCTAATAGCACCTGTACTCCATGAGAAATAATATGGTGGTGTTCCGCCAAATACATTTAGATCGGCAACTCCATTTCCTTCGCCAAAGCATCTTACGTGAGTTGGCGTAATATCTCCATGTAGTGGTAAAGCAGGTTGTTGTATTTGAACCATAGTATATTCTGTACAATTATTTGCATCTACTACAGTAACAATATAAATTCCATAGAACAAATCTAATAAATCTTCATTATTTGAATTATTACTCCAAGTATAGCTATATGGTGGTGTTCCACCAGTAACAACCAAGTCAACGCTTCCTGTATTTTCACCGTAACATAACACATCTTGAGTATATGTAGTTAATTCTAATGGGTCTGGTTGTGTAATATCAAAAGTTTCGGTAATTGTACAGCCATTTGCATCAGTTATTGTAGTAATATATTGTCCTGCAGGGATATTGATTAAATCTTGTGTCATTTGGCCATTTGACCATTGATAGTAGTATGGTGGAGTTCCGCCTTCTGGTGTTACATCAATATATCCGTCATAGTAACCATAACAAGAAACGTTTCCGCTAATATAATCCATAGTTAGAGGAGCATCTGGTTCGTCAACAAACACAGAGTCGTAGTGTTCGCACCCTACTGCATCGGTTATTGTTAAATAATGCCATCCTGCAAAAACTCCAGATGGATTTTGTTCTGTTCTTCCGCTAGGTTGCCAATTCCATGTGTATGGTGGCACTCCTCCTGAAACGTGAGAATACAAAACTCCTGTCGCTTCACCATGGCACAACACATCATCGGCATATAGGCTTGATAAGATAGGTGGATTTTCATCAGCAACATTTATTTCGCCTTCAACTTGACAGCCATAAACATCTGTTAATGTTACATAATAATATCCTGATGGCACATTTATCTCATCTATAGGATCTAAGTGTGTATTTACATTTCCCCATGAATACTCAAAAGTATAAGGTCCTGTACTATGTAGAGCTTCTACTGTAATTACTCCTGTAGAATCACCATAACAAATAACATCTTGTGCCGTAATTTCAATATCAAGTTCAGGCAAAGGGAAAAGCCATGTGCCAGGGAAAACAGTATCTTGTACAAAACCTTCGAGTAGCCAAGTTTGGTCAAACCAAGTTAAAGGAATACTACCCAATGGGAAGGATTCAGATATCAAAGGCTCACAATTTGTTGGAAAACAGAAAGTTAAGTCTTTGGTTTGCGAAACACTACCTCCTTTAGTTTCTGTACTTTCATCAAAAACGCTACTAATAGAAGCTGCTGGTGCTGTTATTGCAGGAGCACAAGCATTAATATATTGATAAGTTCCTAAGTCTGCATTATTTGCTTGAATTTGAGGCAAGCAGAACTCTGGCATTTTTGCTACAGGTAAAAAGCTAGTTGGTATTGATATTTGAAAGAAAATTGCCTCTAAGATAAAGTCAAAAGCAATAGAGTCCCATGTATGGTTAGAAAAAGTACTAATTATGTTGTAAGTAATATCATAAACTTGCATAGAATCCCATTCATAACAAGGATAAGTAATGTGTAAATCATTATTTACTATCATAGTGATAGTATCGTTTACACCTTCAGCTACAACAGCGTTTCCATTAGAGGGATCTGTTTCGCTATATGGTAAGTCGATTGGGAATCTAAGAGTTGCTAATATAGTTGGACAAAAAGCAAAGTCTTGTGTCATATGACTTGACATGTGTAAATCTAAGTGTAAAATAAAATATTCAATAGTAGCTGTAACTCCAGCAATTATTTCATATTCTATAGTTTGTCCGTTTATAATTCCAATAGCTTGTTGAATTGCTGGTCCATTAGGTGGTGGTATAAAGCCAGCAATAAATGAAAGAAATTCTAAAATGTCTAAATTGAACCATAACCATTCATCGCTTCCATGAGCATGCAAGCATTGAGTATTAGGATTATACGAATCTTCTGTTACTACATAAGGAATATCAATTTCGCCGGTTAATCCTATGCCGAACCAATCTGGAATAACAATAGGCAAAATATCATCGTTACAAATATTAGGCAATCCTGTAACAGGGTCTAAGCATGGGTATGCTACTTCTCCTGTTTGACCATTCAGATAAAAAATTGCTATAGAGTCATGTGGTAAGGGGTCGGTAGAATATGGTACTACAGGAATGTTTATTGTTGGAATAATAGGAATTGTTTCGCAACTAAACAAACAAACGATAATATCGAGATGCAAACCAAATCCATATTCAAGGTCTAGTGCTATTACTCCTGCTGTTGGGAAGTGAGTATCTAAAGCCCAGCCGTCTAACACGTTATAAGAAGAATTTATAGTAATAGTTTCGCCATGGTCAAAAGTATAATCATCTGGAAAATCCCAGGTAATTCTTACAGGGTAGTCAACATCGACCGATCCTAAAGTAAATCCATGAATACTAAAAGTAGAACGTAAAAATATATAAAAGCCCATATCAACCATCACACCGAATTGCTGTCCTAGCACTTCTGTAATTTCTCCGACAGTAAAACCATCTTGTACTGCAATATTAAACAAGTCATAATCAAAATCTAAACTAAAAGCTTCTCCAACGCCCCACATATCTTGATGATGGGTGCTATATGGTATTTCGTGGACAAGGATATTTTGGGCTTTTGTTAATCCACACCCGCAAAATACAAATATTGCTAATATGATTAAAAATTTTCTTACCATAGTTATTGCTTAGTATATTGAGCTGTTAATAAACTTTGAGTTAAAATATCTTGAAGTAATTTTTTTGCAGATTTAGGATAATTTGCATTTATCCAAATTGTATTATTATAATCTCCAGCAAAAAGCATAAGTCTTTCATAAATTATACCACTTGCCTCAAATTCAACAAGATATAAAATTCCGCCTTTACCGTCTTGCATTGTAACCTCGTTTGTAGATATAAGTCTTACGCCTTGACTTTCGAAATGTTTATCTGTCATTGCTTGGCTTATCATAATATAAGATGTTCCTGTGATTTCTTGTACTTGCACTGTAGCTGACGAGCCTGGGTGTACAAGTCCTGGAATATTTTCACTTATCAAAAAATACTCTGGTGCTTGCATCTTGATATTAGTATTGGGGATTAAAACTAAATTGTCCTCATCATAAACAAAGTCTGAATTAACTTTACCTAAATTTTTAACTAATGTATCTGAAACCACTTGTGAAACAGCTATATTTGCGACAAACATAAGTAAAAAAATAAAAAGAGTTTTCATTTTTATCTCTCCTATTTCATTTTAAAAATTTTATACTATTAATAAACTTTAATAATTGTGTAAAGTTATAAAAACATTTTAATATTTTCATTATTATTGACTATTGACGAAAAAAAACAAAAATAGTTGTTTTAATATATATTTTTTTTTACTTTTTTATAGAAATCGTTAAAAATTTCTATTTATTAGCATTTACTCAATTGTAATTTCATAAATTTCTCCGACATAATCTTTTGCTGGGAATGGAATATTTTCTTGTCCGTAAGGTGAACCGGGCCACCAATTCGTATTATGAAATTCTTGAGTAATTATTAGTGTCATTTGATTATTTGGCACCATAGTAACAGTTTGGTCAACATATCCAACTTCGTAAAGTTTATCTTTTTCTGGTCCTATTCTCCAAATAATTTTATCTGGTTGCCAATCAATTTGATAATAATAATAATCTCCTCCAAAAAGTTCTTTATTTGAGGCTAGATATTTTAACGTTATTGCTCTATATGTATTATCCCATCTATGTAAATAAAATGTTTTGTTATTATATTTTATTTTATGGCAACCTGTTGAAAAGTTTTTTGGTTCCCAGCAAGCCATATCCCAGTTTGTACAACAAACAGCTATTTTCCCTTCGTCTTTTTTAATATTTTCGGGCAGTTCTATATTCCATGAATCTATTTTATCTGGCATAGCTTGGTCAGATTTTGTCAATTTTGTTTTTGTTCTGGGACAATATGGTGTTGTTTTTAATATTTCAAAATCAATTTCTGAATAATCAACTTTTTCAACTCTTTCGTCATTTCTTCCACCCCAATAAGTTTTCATATATCCATTTTTATTGCAAGAACGTCTTAAATTCCAGCCGGTTTCATTGCCTCGTCCTTTTTGATTTATTAACCATATTGCATTTGTAATACCGTTCCAAACATTGTCATCATTTAACAAACTTGTAAGTTTAGCTTTTACTGTATATTTTCCATACACAAACCCATGTCGAGCAATTACTCCTACATTTTGTTTTTGCCAGTTACCATATGTTGATGCAGGATTACAGATTATAATTTTATTGTTAACAGAATCGCTTTTAATTGTTTGACAAGGATATTTTGCTAATTGAGGGAGAACAGTAATTCTATCTTCAATTTTATAAAAAGCAGAAAGCCAGTTGTATTCTTCATTTGTAAAACCTTCATTCAGAACATCTTTAATTACTGGTACATTATGCAGTCTAGAAGATTCGTCTATATAATGTAAAAACTGTTCAAAATGTGCTTTTTCTTCCATTGAACTATTGTTGCAATTACAAGATTGGTATTTATCTAAATCTTCTATAGTTTCATCAAACATGTAATGATTTACATAAATTCCACCACCTAAATTGGGTTTAGCAGTAACTTTTAAAGCTTTCTCTTCTAATTTTACGAAACAATTTTTTATGTCTTTGCCTTCGCCATAAAGGAAATAATAATAGGGCGACACGAAGTTTGCACTATCTTTTAACAAATTTATATGCTTTATGTATTCAGGAATTTGCTCAAAATTTTCCTCATCAACAATCACTAACATAAAACTATATTCGCCCACTCGTGGATTACGTTTCCATCTGTCGTTTTCGCCATAGAAAAAATATTTTTCTTCATTTCTAGGATTACCCACAATCCGGAAAGAGTCTGTAAGAACAATAAACTCTGAAGGGCTAATTTTTCCTAAACTTTTAAATCCAATATTTGTATCTTCCCAAGAGCCATAAAAATTTTCCTCTACATATTGAGCTTGCTGAGCTTTATTTTTAGAATCACATTCTTGAATTTTATACGATTCGTTTTGATAATAAATTTTATAAAAGTATTCTTTTTCTTTGTTTGAATTATTTGTAAGTTTAAAATTAAAATTAAAATATCCACTTTCGGTTTGATTTATTGAGGGAATTGTAAAACCACTTAACGCATTTTCATAATCAAGGTCTAATTCGTTAGAATCATAATTTGCTAAAAAATCAATATCTGAAACACTATAATCGCAAGTTTTTTTCTTATCAGAGCCACAAGAAACAAATAATAGCGTAATTAAAAATAATATATAAATTTTATAAATTTTCATTTTATTTGTTGAATGAATATATTTCTGTTTTTTGATTTAACCAATCTACTTTATTTACATTGTCTTGAAAAATTATCACTTCAGAACCTCGAATATCTGCGAAATTTCCTGTTAAAATTTTTAGTTTTTCGTAATATTTTGGATTTTGACTATTTTCAAATCCTTTAAAATCAATTTCATAAAGTATTTTGTAACTTCTAAAATCAAAACTAAGTAATTTTAAGTTAAATTTATTTGTTCTGTTAAATTTCAAAAGTTCAAAAACACCATCTCCATTATAGTCAATTAAAAAATATTCAGATTGCAAGTCTAATTTATCAAAATATTGTATAGACGTATTAGAGCAATTTGTTGAATGTTTCCACATATTTTCGTTTATACAATAAGTAAAAAACTCATACTTTACTTTCTCTGTCTCTTGAAAAATAATTAGAACTTCTTCTGTTTCTTCATTATAAAAATTTGATTTTAATAGTTTTAAATTACCTTTAGTGCATGAAATTAATTTTGATGTTTTTATCAAAGAATATTTTCCATCTTTTTTTAAATAATCATACACATTTCCAAAATTATCAAATATTGAAATTATACTATCATTGATTGAAAATATTTCAGAAATTTTATTTTCGGAATTATACACTATTTCTGTTTCCAAGTCTAAGCTATTTGTTGAAAAATTAATTTTATGTAAACCTAACTTTTTTGCTTTTTCTTGATATGAAAAAACATTTTGCCCATCTGTAAAAAATTGCAAGTTGTTTAAATTTTCAAAATCATGTTTAATTTTTGTTTGATTTTCAAAATCATAAAACATAATATCGACAGTGCCAATAGCAAGTATTTGATCTAAATTTGTATTGTCTTTAAAATTTCCAATTAGAATTTTATTAAAATCAGTAAAAAACTTACTTAGTTCTTTTTCTTTATTAGCGAATTTCTTTTCTCGATTTAGGTAATAAAAGTTGTATGGTGCTTGATTTTTTTTTATTTGAAAATTAGGATTTAAAATAAAATTATGAGCAGTCGGTTTATTTCCATACTCAATCGAAAATTCTTTAAATATTAAATACACATCATCAACAAATACGGTATTAGAATTTTTATTCCACAAATAAAATTTTATAAAACTACCTTTATCAACAACACTTTTTGGCATAATAATCTCAGTACTAATGTTTTCCCATTTTTCAGGTCTGAAATTTTTATCTTTATGAAGTTCTAATTCACTACAAAAAATTTCAGTATCGCTTGTATCGCAAATAGAAACAATAAAAACTGCATCTAAGTCTTCTGTTTCGCTCAAATAATTTAGGTTAAGTAATATTTTATCTAAATTTTTGTAGTTAATATTTTCAAAATCTAATACAACTTGTTCTGAGTAATCGTTTGTGCCACTTGCATAGGTACTAAAATTTCCTGAAAAACAGTATTTTGAGCTAGTTTTTTGAAATTTATCATCTTCAAAATCAACTAAAAGTGCTTTAGTTTTATGATTTTCTTTTTCAAACACAATTTCTAAATCATCAAAATACAAATTAGAACTATGCTCTAAATTATTGCGTATAAACATTTGCAAAAAGTGTTGTGAGTTTAAGTATTGTGTTTGAATATTGAAATTTTCGTTAAAGTTATACCAATTAATTGAATTTAAGTTTTCTGCCTTTATCTCTCTTTCTTGTTGGTATAATACAGTATTGTTAGTGTCTATAATTGTAAACACAAATAATGAATTTATGAAACTTGTATCTGGTGAAAGCCAAAAATTACAGTTGATATTAACAAAACTCATATCTGCGTGGTCGGGAATTGGAATTGTAATAATGGGACTTTGCCCGCCGTTCTTGTCGATAATAACAGATTTTCGTCCGGATAAAAATTTTAAGTTTGTTATTTTGTGAGTTTCATTTAAGTAATTATTATTTTCAAAACTTAAAAAAAAACTTATAGGTTTAATGCTAGCACTAACAACAATTTCTTTATTTTTGAATTTGTTTTCAAACTTATTACCAAGTATGCAAATTATACAAGGGATAGCAACAAGTAATAAAACAATTGATAATATTTTAATTTGCTTCTTCTTTATCTTCTTCCTCATTATCTAAATTCGTTTTATTAATGATGTACAAAGGGCGTTTTCTCACATTATTGCCCATTCTACTAATGTATTCGCCAATAATTCCAATTGTTATTAGCGTTATTCCTCCCATAAACAAAACACTCAAAATTATTGAAGTCCATCCCTGCACATATTCTTTTACAATAAGTCGTTTATACAACACCCAAAGCATAAGCACAAAAGATATTATACTAACGAAAAAACCTAAATAAGTTGCAAACCTTAAAGGAAAGTCTGAAAAAGAAGTTATTCCATCAAGAGCAAGTTTTGTCATTTTTGATGTTGAATATTTAGTTTTGCCTTCTGCTCTTTGGTCTCTATCGTATTCTATAAAAGTTTGTTTAAATCCTACCCAAGCAATTTGTCCACGCAAATATTTTTCTTGTTCAGGCATTTGTTTTAAAATATCAACAACTTTTTTAGAAATTATTCTAAAGTCTCCCACATCAACAGGTATGTCGCATTTAGTAATTTTTCTCAATATTCGATAATAAATTTTAGCAGTTAATTTTTTAAATATAGTTTCTCCTTTCCTTTGTTTGCGTCTTGCATGAACTATATCAAATCCTTGTTTTACTTTGTTATAAAGATTTATTATTTCTTCGGGTGGGTCTTGCAAATCAGAATCCATTGTAAGCACATAATTTCCTTTTGAATTTTCCATTCCAGCATAAATTGCGATTTGATGTCCAAAATTTCTGCTAAAATCAATGTATTTGATATTCGGATTATTTTTAGCTAAATTTATTATTATCTCCAATGAGTTATCAATACTTCCATCATTTACAAAAATAATTTCGTAAGCACATTTTAATTGCTCAACACTTGAAATTAATTTTGTGTAAAGTAAATCGATATTCTTTTCCTCATTATAAACAGGAAGAACTATTGATAATTCTATATTATTTTTTACCATTTTACAGCTTGATTTACTTTAGCTAAATGCAAAGATATGTATTTTTTTTAGGATTTAGTTTTTTTCAAGAATAAGTTGTACTAATTTTTTATTTATAACAAAAAAATAGAAATATGTTTACTCTCTTTCTGTTAATAATTTGTAAATATCTTTTATCTTAAACAGTCTTGTAGCAAACGATGTAGCTAAAGAAATCAATCCAATAATTACTATTATTGTTATCCAATTCATATTCAATTTGCTCAAAAGTTGAGTTGACACTATTACAATAGCAACAAAAATTACTATAGATAAGATTAGTTTGTAATTAATTTTAAATTTGAATACATATTTTGCCAAAATAAGCTGAGAAAACCCAGTAAACAATTGTGTTATCATTCCTGCTATAGCAGAGCCTATTACATGTAAACGAGGAATAAGGATAAGATTAAGAGCTATATTTAAAATCATTCCAACAAAAGCCATTGTATTTAATTGTTTCATGCTTCCGTTTGCAGTTAGCAATGTTCCAAAAATATAAGTAGTACTTATTCCTATAAAACCTATCATTAAAAAACTTAAAGTTTTCGAGCTTGCCTCAACGTTTTCCCAATACATTAAATCCATTATTTGCTCGCTAAAAAAGTAACAAACACACACTAAAAATATAGCAGGAACTAAAATCATTGAAAAAGATAATTTTGCTAATTCAGTAATGTTTTCTTTTTTCTTAATCATTCGTGAAAACATTGGCAAAAGCAGTATAGAGAATAAATATGGCAACATTGATGCTGCTTCTAATATTCTATAAGCTTGAGCATAAATCCCTGCTTGGTGTTTACCGTCTGGCAAAAGTCTTTCCAACATTACCGAATCTATTCTATTGTAAAAAGCCATTAGTAAAATCAATAAGGCATATGGATAGCTTTGTCGTAAAAAAACTCTAAAAAATCTAAAATCAAAATTTAGTTTAAAAAATTTGGCTTTATAAACAACTATTGAAAATGTAACTATAGCAGTTGTTAAATAAGCAAATGTTTGAGTTAATACAAACCATTCTATTTTCATAGGTTTGTCGGTAACATTTCCCCAAATAATAATGCTACACACTACTATCATTATAAACCTGTCGAGTACAGAAATTAAACTGTCGGTTTTAAATAATTGTAACCCGCTAATATTAGATCTTAAATATAAAATTAGAGAAGATAAAAATTGGTTTAAAATTAATATTAACAATATTCCTAATTGTCTTGAGTCGTAACCTATAATTAAAGCAGCTCCTAAGGTTAGTGCAGCATAAACCAATGCCAATATTAGTTTTAGCGAAACTATATTCGACACATGTTTTCTTAATAGTTGTGGATTTTGTGAAATGTTTCTATTGTTAAAATTTGTAATTCCTAAGTCAAGAATAATATTTAACAAAAGAGAAAAATTAAACAATGAAAAATAAAATCCAAATTCTGCAGAGCCTACAATATTTTGCACCGAGCGTTCTACTCCAAAAATCCAAAACGGTTTTATTAAAAGATTTAATAAAAGAAGGAAAGCTAAGTTTATAATGAATTTTTTCCTCATTATTTAAAATTAGGTTGCAAATTTAATTAACAATATTAAGTTTCAAACTTTATTTTAAGTATAAATTTAAGTTTTTTTATAAATTAATGTTCTGATATACTTTGTAAGTATATTATTTTTATTATTTTTGTCAGCCAAATAAAAAAGTAAAAATTATACAAATTTAATATTTAAGTATTAACATGAAAAATTATCAAACTGAACAGATTAGAAATATTGCCTTAGTTGGCAACTCTGGTTCTGGAAAAACTATTTTAGCAGAATCTATGTTGCAAATTGGTGGCGTTATTAACCGTAAAGGAGACATCGCTAGCAAGAATACCGTTTCAGATTATCGTTTAATTGAGCAAGAAAA
>Ga0116149_1006185_pt1 | contig 10873 bp, 4 predicted proteins | sample AD_UKC057_MetaG_FD_89787 | JGI IMG/M metagenome (GOLD analysis project Ga0116149, IMG submission 89787) | Active sludge microbial communities of municipal wastewater-treating anaerobic digesters from USA - AD_UKC057_MetaG | ecosystem: Engineered > Bioreactor > Anaerobic > Digestate | place: USA...
CCGCGGACCATGAATCCCACTTCGTCTATGTGCGTAAATATGCCGACGGTGGGTTTCGATGAATTTCCGGCGTTTTTCGCCCGTTTTGAATTGCCGTCCGTGCTTTTGTGACGGCAGATTATCGAGCCGAGCCTGTCGCAGTCGAAATCGCAGATGTCTTTCAGCCTGCCTTTTATGACTTCGTGCATATCGCCTTCGAATCCGCTGGGGCCGAACGTTAAAGAAAGTTCTTCGAGAAGTTCGGCGCTTGAATATTTAAGGTCGTTTTTTTTCATTTTATGCCCCCTGAGTTTTAATGTGGTCTATGTAATGATACGCGTGATGGGCGGCGGTGGCGCCGTTTGCGCACGCCACCACTATCTGGCGGAAATTTCCGGCGCGCACGTCTCCGGCCGCGAACAGCCCTTCAATTTTAGTCTTGCACGTTTCATCGGTAACGATGTAGCCTTCTTCGTTGACGATGCTTGAAAGCTGGGGGCTGTTTTTCACTATGGCGGTGCTCGGAGCGAGCCCTACGAATATAAAGACGCCGTCGAGTTTAATTTCGGTTAATTGAGAAGTTTTGACGTTTTTAACTTTTATGGATTCGACGACTTCTTCGCCTTCGATCGATTCCAGGACGCTATCCCAGACGACGTTGATTTTAGGGTGAGCCAGGATCCTGTCGGAATAAACTTTTTCGCCCCTGGACTTATCGCGGCGGTGTATGAGATGGATTTTAGATGCGAAATTCGTAAGGAAAAGCGCTTCGGTGAGCGCAGTGTCGCCTCCGCCTATTACGGCTATTTCGCGGTTGCGGTAAAGCGCTCCGTCGCAGGTGGCGCAATAAGAAACTCCGCGGCCCGCGAGCTTTTCTTCTCCGGGTGCGCCCAGTTTGCGAGGCAGGTTGCCGTTGGCGAGTATCAGGGCGTTTGAAATGATAGGGCCTTCGGCGGGATCGCAAGTATATGTATAAAATTTGTGGTCTTTAATCTCTATTTTTTGAGCTTCGCACATGGTTTTAATTTTTAATCCGAAACGCACGGCCTGTTTTTCCATTTTTTCGACAAGTTCGGACCCGTTTACCGGCTCAGGAAAGCCGGGGTAGTTTTCAACGTCATAGGTCGTAACGACCTGCCCGCCGAGTATGCCTTTTTCTATGAGAATGGCGTCGAGGCCGCCGCGGACTGCATAAAGGCCTGCGGTAAGGCCGGCGGGCCCTCCGCCGACTATAATTAAGTCAGTATTTACAGCCAATTTTTAACCTCCGTAGATTATTTATTTTTGTTCACTATATATAATGACAATTTTACACCATTAATGTTTATTTTGTCAATGACTCGATAATTTATATTTACCCGGTAGTTGTAAAAAAATTAATTATAATTTAAAAAGCGGAAATATTGTTGTGCATTTAAATCTTTTTTATGATTTTTTAATAATTTTATGGTATAATTATTGTAATAAATTTAACTCAAGTTATGGCCGAGTGATTATATTTCCCTTTGTTAATCTGGTTTTGTTAATGTTATCAAACGAAATAATGGATATTTTAAGAAGTAATCGTTTCACTCAGTAAGGAGAAATTTATGGCTGGAAAATTCAGAATAAGGCTACTCTTAACTGCCGCCGCAATTTGCGCGATTTTCTGGGCGGGAGGCGCATATTCGCAAACCGTTTCTACGGCCGATTACGATCCGGTCACTTTATATAAGATCGGTCTTGCATGGGATTATCCGCCGTATTTGCTTGTGGATCTTCCGGCGGTTCCGGGCGATCTTTTATTGTCGCAGGGACCGTTCCCTTACATAGCTCCCGTTATGCAGAAGAGCGGATGGATAACCGGCCATTCCGGCCTTTATGCGGGGCGTAAAGATCACGACGGCGACGGCGTCGAAGAATTCGTCACGGCCGAATCGGCCCGCTATGGCGTTTGGTACGGCTACTTTTACCCGATGCACCGCTTTGAAAAAGGCCACGGCCGCATGGGCGAGTATTTAAAGACGGACACTACGGTTACGAAGCTTCTTAAAAAAGTTTTCGGCGAAGACGTTTCGGAAAAAAATATGGTTAAAAAATACGACGATCTGCTCGACGGAACCTATATGGGCGCCCGCTCTATAGACGCTTTAACAGAAAGCCCCGACGAGTTTTCACTCAGGCGTAAAATATTAGAGTTCGCGCATAATTACATACTTAAGAATTCTAAATACAGCTACGACGGTTTTAAACAGCCTATACTATCCATTTTTAACTCTCTTAACACTCACGGAACCGGCGGGTACGGCAAAGGCCACGCTGAAATGTTCACGTGCGTCGGCCTCACCGAAGCAAGCTACGAATATGCCGGCTTAGACGTGGTCCCGAAGTACGTAGAAGAGACTAACGTAGGGCTGACCCCTTTAAAGCAATTTCTGTATTCCAAACCCGTTTCAAAAATATTCGTTAAAAAAGGCGAAACACAGAGTTTCGGCGTTTGGCATATTATTCACGGCCATAAAAATTATGAACCGCAGGTTATATGCGAACCTGTCCCTGAAGGATGCTCTTTCGACGGACGCGAATTTAAAATCGATTCGTCAAAAATGAATCCCGGCACTTATGAAATAGAATTCCGCTCGGCGCAGTACGCCGACCAGAAACAAAAGGTATCCGTAATAATAACGCTTGCAAACCAGCTGCCTGAGTTCGATTTTAAAGACGTCGCTAAAAATTATAAGGGCCTGGGCAGGGCGAGCGACGAAGTGAGCCAGAAAGTCGCCCTTGCGGTGACCGAAGCCAAAAAAGCCAATAAAAAAGAGCGCGACCAAAAAATGATGGCTTGCCTGGATTACTGCAAAAGCGTAGACGATGTCGTCACCGTCGCTAAAAACGTAGAAAACGGCGCAGCTCGTGATATCGTACTTTTAAGCGGCCTCAAATACGCCGGCGGTATTAACGACCTGTATAAACTCGCGATGTTTACCGATTCCAATATTACCGTAAACAAGATACTTTTCGCTCCGCTCGGCTATGCGGTGCCTGGAATTTCCGCCGTAATCAATAAAATTCGCAATTCGGGGGCCTTCAGCCTGTTTTTTAACCGCGAATGCGCTAAAGAATTAAAAAAGCTTACCAGCTCCGATTTCGTTTTTTCTCACAGCGTGAATATCGCTTTCAAGATTTCGTTCAAAGACATAGCTTCGATGAACGCGCAAAAAATAAAAGGATATCTCAAGTTCCTTTGCGCCAATCCCAAAGAGCTCAATAAACTCGAAAATTCATATCTGATAAGCCTTATTCAAAAAAGGGTTTATTTCGCGATAGCTTCCGGCGATAAAGCGGCCGATGAAATACGCCGGATCGTTGCCGAAATGTTCAACGAAGCGGTTTCGAAAGTAAAAGTAGAAGAAAATCCCAACCGCATGAATATTCTTTCCGACGAACAGAACGTGGCGCGCTTTTTAAACACCATGGTTCAGAGTTTCGACGTTAAGGGCGGATGGCTCGAAAAATCGTTCGAAGCGGAAAAAGCTTTTATGAGCGGAGTTTATGCGAGCGCGGCTCCGGTTCCGGGCCTGGCTTCGGCCATGAACGCGGCGATGGGGTCGGCGAGCGAAGGGCCTTTCGCGGAGCTCAAGATAAAAGGAAGCCTTTCCCCCGAACTCATTTCAAAGATAGACGCGGATAACGGCACTAATTTTTCGTTGAATTTGTCGGCGGCGCCGGAAGATAATTCTGCGGCCGGTCAGGGCGGCCAAACATCCGTTCTGGGGGCCGATTCTTCGGTGCCTGCCGCGGCCGAAGCTGAGGCGGCGCAATCTTCAGACCCGCGCGTCAAATCGGCTTATGAAAAATATAAAGTTTCGTATAAAAAATACGTTAACGCGGTAAACAGCCAGGCCGGCGAGCGTGAAATGAACGCTCTGACCGAAGAATTAAAGGCGAATTTCGCCGAATATCAATCCGCCCTCGGCAGGTAGTTTTCGGGGCGAAAATCGAAGTTATTAAAAAAATAAATTAATAATTTATTGTTATCAGGAGGAATTTTATGAATCGATTAAAAGCGTTATGCGTGCTGACTATTTTAAGTGTGCTTTTGAGTTTCGGACTTGCCTCTGCCAATGAAGCGCAGAATTTGTATAAGGCCTATCAGTCTTCTTACCAGAAATATTCAGAGGCGCTTAAAAACGATCTTCCGGAATCCGAAGTGAAGGCGCGTTACGCCGAATGCGTCGAAGCGCTTGAAAATTATAAAAAAGTCTCCGGCGATACCCTTACTATCGCGCCCGTTCAAGCGCCTGCCGAAGCTTCAACCGTCGCGCCGGCTCCCGAAGCGGCAGCCGACGGGACATTAAAGGGCGGTCAGACGGCCGGCGTTCCCGTGCCCGCAGGCAAAGCTAAAAACGACAGGCTTATCGCCGAACTCGAAGAACGTATCGCCAGGACTTCGAACACGGAGCAGGCCAATCTGCTTAAACTCGAACTGGCAGGCCATTATGCAAATTTAAGGGGCGATTACGAAAAAGCCAACGCGCTTTTAAAAGAAGTCGGCTCCTCCACCAGAAACTCGGTAATCGCAAAAAAAGCGGCTGACGCCATAAAAGCTAACGAAAAGAAAGCTTTGCAGCAGAATATCATTAAAAATATATATGCGGCCAAAGATAAGTCGAAACAGGCTTACGCCAAATACACTGATTTAAAATGGAGCTCGCCCATCAAAAAAATAGGCGCCCTCGGCTCATATTATATTTCGCTTTTCGGCTACAGAAAACAGGTCGGCGAATATAAAGAATTCAAAAAAGAAAACGAAACGGAAAAGCAGCGCGCGCTTTTAACCGACTGGTCTTTCGATACTGCTACCGATTCCGAGGTTTCGCCGGGCAACGATATCACTTTGCTGCTCAATGGGAAAAAGTCTTTCGCGAAACGCCACGAGCTGGCCGAACTCGCGCAGTCTTATATCTACCTTCAATACCTGTCTTATAAAAACGACGAAACCGGCAATAAGCTCGCCGACGTGCTTATACGAAAAGCCGGCCAGGGCGTGGACGTGCGCGTAATAATAGACTACTGGACCACGTTCAGCTATAAAAAAGACATAGTCTATAAATTAAGGGCCGGCGGCGTTAAAGTAGCCCTTTATAACAGCCCTTTCAAATCGCCCGTTAGAATCAACAACAGAAACCATCAGAAATTGTTCATAGTCGACGATCTTTATGCCATCACCGGCGGCATGAATATAGGCGACGATTACGCCAAAGGCTCCATAGTAGTGGAAGGCTGGCGTGATACCGACGTTATGCTCGAAGGACCGGTTATAATGCAGATGAAAGAGCTTTTCCTTCTTAACTGGGCCACGGGCGATAACCAGAACTTCTTCGTGCGCGACGACGCGAAAGAATTAGAAAAAGCGCAGAAAGAAATGGAAAAATATCAAATAGACAATTCGTCCATGTATAAGCCGGCGGACAACCCAAAGCTTATCAAAGAAGTGCTTCGCGAATACTACGCCGAAGCGCCTAAAGTATCTAACGTAGACGTCCGTTTCGTCGCTCATTACCCTACAAATAAAGACGACCATGTTTTAGAATGCCTTACCTGGTATATCGACCGCTGCTCCAAAGAAGTCATTTTGCAGACGCCTTACTTCCTGCCTTCGAAAAGGCTCGAAGAAAGCCTTATAAAAGCGGCGGCGCGCGGCGTTGACGTCAAAATAATAACTAATTCAATGTATTCCAACGACATGGGTAAATATATAGTTTACGCCAGCCACTACTTCTTCAAAAGCCTCATCGAAAAAAATATCAAGATTTACGAATGGTACGGCAGCCAGACTCTCCACGCGAAGTGCAATTATTTCGACGGAGTGGCGGTCACGATCGGATCGTATAACCTCAATTCGCGCAGCAACAAGCTCGACGCCGAAGAAATGGTCCTTATAGAAAACGCCGAATTCGCTAAAATAATGCACGACACTTTCATGCAGGACCTTAAATACTGCAATATAATAACTCTCGAAGAGGCCGCAAAGTGGCACGAAAGCTTCAGCGAAGAAATGAAGATGAAAGTATTCCATCTCGTGGATTTCATGTTCTAAGAATATAAAAAATTGAATATATCTTTCAGATAGCGGTTTATCGGCTTATTTCAAGCAGATAAGCCGTTATTTTTATCCGCTTGTTTTTTGCGGCTATATCCGCCGCCGTTTCTCCCCGCGGTCCCCTGCGGCGTATATCGGCCCCGCTTTCCACGAGAAGCTTTACCGTTTCGAGATGGCCGGTTTCGGCGGCGCGCATCAGCGGCGAAAAGCCTTTTTCGTCCGCCAGCTCGACGCTGGCGCCTCTGGATATGAGGTAGCGCGCGAGGGCGCAATTTTTTGCCGCTACGGCCCAGCAAAGAAGAGTGTTTCCGCAGGCGGCTCTGTAGTCGGGGCCGGCGCCGGCGTCCACAAGCATTTCTATAATAGTGTTGTAATTTTTGTCCATGGCATAGTCCAGGGCGGTTTTTCGCCTGCCGTCCTTTATCGATATGTCCGCGCCGGCGGCGATAAGCATGCGGGCTATGTCGTAAAACCAGTTTCTTACGGCGTAGATTAATGCTCCCGCTCCCGATGAATCGACGAGGTTTATATCGGCCCCGTTTTTTATTAAAAATTCAACGGAGTCCGCGTTTCTGGCGTTTATGGCGTGCATCAGCGCGGTGCGGCCGTATTCGTCGCGGGCGTTCAGATCTGCGCCGCCCGCCGCGGCGATTTTAAGGACCGCCGTTCTGGAATTTTCGGCCGCCCACAAAACGAGCTGCCGGGGTTTGTTGTTTTCGAGCGCGTGTTTCGGGCTTTTGGCCGCGATCATTTCGACCATGCCGTCGCATTTTTTTTCGAGCGCGTAGCTGAGCGCGCTGTATCCCCGGTGGTCGAGCCGGCCCGCGTCCGCGCCGCGGCTCAAAAGCTCCCTCGCTATATCGCGCCTCTTTTTTATGGCGGCCCACATGAGCGGCGTTACGCCTTTGTTGTCGGCTAAGTCCAACGATGCGCCACGGTCCAGGAGCTTTTTGACGCACGCGAGGTCGTCGCGGTCCACGGCCCAGATGAGCGGGGTATAGCCGAAACCGTCTCCCAGATTTATATTTGCGCCGGCGTCCAGGAGGATGTCTACGATTTGCGCAAAACGCTTGTCCACGGCCCATATTAATGCCGTGTAGCCGCGCCTGTCGCGCGCGTCGACGTCGGCGCCGAGCTCTATAATATTTCTGGCGAGTTCGAAATTTCCGGCGGCGCAGGCTTTTATAAGCGACGCTTCCGCCGGCCCTCCGCCGTCTATTGACTCGATTATTTTTTTGACGGCTTTTTTATCGGCCGTGACGGCGGCTTTTACCAGCTCGAACGCGTCCGGGACTCCGCTGTCTAAAATCGTGTCGAAGAGGATATCGGCCATGCCGAAATGTTTTTTCCTGGCGTTTTTCGAAGCTTCGATGTGTTCCGAAACGAGCCTGACCACCGTTTCGTTTCCTGAATTTTTGGCGTAAGCGAGAACGTTGTGGCCCGCATAGTCGGCTGCTTTTACGTCGCAGCCGTATTCGAGAAGCGTTTTAACCGATTCGCAATGGGCGTTGAAACATGCGGCCATAAGCGGCGTGTGGCCTTCGAAATCGCGCGATTCCCGGGGAGCCCCGGCCTCGATCAAAAATTTGATGGCCCCGGTCGAGCCTTTATAGGCCGCCCATAAAAGAGCGCTCGCCCCCTGGCTGTCGCGGGCGTCTAAAACCGCTCCGTAGCCTATTAACAGCCTCAGCAGCCGTATGTTTTCCGAATCGGCCGCCCAGATAAGCGCGCTGGCGCCCGAAGAGTCGCGCGCGTTGACGTCGGCGCCGAATTGTATCAATTTTTTAACTTCAATATAATCGCCGGTTTTGACGGCGAAAAAAAATCGCCCGGTAATCTCTTCCGGCTGTGCGTTTTCATAAACGGCCCGGCGTTTTTGAGCGCCTTCGCCCTCGCAGCAAAGCTCTCCGACTTCTTCTATGCGCTGCCGGAAAGAATCGTACACTTTTTTATAATCGGGCGCGGAAAAAATTATATAGCAAACGTGCGCGAAGATAAGTATTATGAAGAGCATCAGGTAATATTTTTCTTCGGAGAGCGCATAATAAAAAGCGGCGGACAGAGCGGCCAGCGTGAAAATTATCGCGGCTTTATTTCCCGAACGCTTTGATTCGTCGCCGTAAATTTTTTCATTTATGAGCTCCCATTTAACGTCGAGCAGGGCGCGTATAATTTTTTTATCTTCCCGGCTCCAGCGGATGTTTTTATATAAAAGCGCCTTTATATAATCTTCGACGCTTTTTGTGAACGGCCGGGTTTCATCTTTCTTAAAGCGGGTTTCAAGCTTTAAAAGGCCTTCGTAAAGTTCCGCGTCGGCGGAATTTTTTATGCATTTGGCTATTTTATAATAGCCGCGGACCCTTTCGAGCTGTTCGTAAAGCCCGGCCATGCGGTTGCTGCTATCGGCTCCGTTTATGAATTCGCCGGCTTCGGAAAGGCTTATGAATAAGTTTTCGTTCCTGAGGTTTATAAACTCTCTGGCGGCGCTTGAATAACTTTTATAATTTCCGTCGAAAAGAGCGTTTTTAATTTCGAGAGGCAGTTTGTAAGACTGGCTTATTTTTTCATACTCTTCGCCAGCAAATAGCATTGAATTTCGTTTTAATTCGGTAAGCGCGCCGATAGCATCCTGCAGTTTTTTGTCGGTGTCGCGCGCGAAATCAAAGGCTAGCCCGCCGGGGATTATATATCCGGAAAAATTTTTTTCGATTACGGCTTTTAATGAGTCTTTAACCACCTCGGCCTGGCTCGTTTCGCCCGTATTTTTCGCTCGCCTGCCGCTTTCTGAGCCCAGTATGGTTTTAAGGGAGTTATGGGCGATTTCCAGGCGGTCTTTCTTGTCGAGAAAACCGTAAGAATACCTGTCGAAAGCTTTGAGCCATGAGCCGATCTGGTCGCCGGCGTTTTTAATTATGCCGCCGGCTTCGAGAAACGCTTTATAAAGCGATCGGTCCAGAAGGCTTTCTATTATTTTCAGTTCGTTTTCGCCGGCGCGTTCTTCGTGGAGCGCGTTAATCATTTCCAGAAGGCTTTTGGCGGTTATGGGCGAATCGAACAGGACGAACCCGCGCCCCTTTTTTTCTCCCGATTTGCAGGCCCGGCCGGACGTTTCGCCGCCATTCCCTCCCGCGAGCCATTTTCTTACATCGGCCGCGCCCCATCTTTTTTTAGCGTTTTCATTTAAAAGGCCTTTTATGAGCGATTTTAATCGCGCCGGAATTTCCGGCGGAAAGTCCGTCCCTTCTTTCGCGATCGAATGGGTAATATATCCGCGTTCGGCGCTGTAGCGAGGATATTCGCCAAGCGCTGTTTCCAGCAGGGTAAGCCCGAAACTGTAAAAATCTTCGGCCGCGCTTTCGGGCGTCAGCGGCGAAAGAGTTTCGGCGTCCTTTAAAAGCGTTCCTATCGGCGTCAGGCCGGTTATTACTATATTCGAAGGTTTGATTCCCGGCGAAGACAGATTGCGGCAATGGAAATAGTCTATTATCGAAAAAACGGACTCGATAATGGCTGAAAAAGTTATCTGCCGCGAGCTGTTTCTCGCGGCGTTAAAAATGCCCGCGAGCGTGCCGAAATGCGGATACGGCGATATTTCGTACCAGCAGGAGGAGTTCTGGAAAAATCCGTAATCGGTTATGCTTAAAAGTTTTTCTCGATATTTTAAGCCGGTTTCCATGCGTTTTTTGAAAAAGCCTTCATCGTCGGGGTCGGAACGCTGCCTGTAAAAGGTAAGCAGCGCTTTTTCGTTTCCGCGCAGGAGAAGATAGCTTTCTATAAAAGCTTTTAAAACTGGAAGGCGCCTGACGACGGAATAGTTTTTGAATCTGGCGGCTCCGTCAGATATATTCAATATTTGCGAATTGTTTAGCATGCAATGAATTATATAGCATAGCTGATAAAAAATCAAGCCGGCCTCCGCTGTTTTTATCTTTTTGCGGCGAAATGGATTTGCGGTGACCGGGCGTTAAAAAAACTCAAAAACTTGACAAGCGGTAATATTTTTTATAAAATTAATGTATCAAATTTTAAGCAGGGGGTATTTAGATGAGTATTCTTAAAAAAGCTGCCGCCATTGTAGTAGGCGCTTCATTATTCGCTTCCACCGGCGCTTATGCCGCGGACCAGCAAGCCGTCACTTCCCCGAAAATCGATGTTTCAGGCGAAACCTCTAAACATTACGATCCCGCGCATGTAGGGCATTCTCACCAGTGCAACAGGTGCAAAAAAACCTACAATCAACAGGGCGACAACGGCCCCTACTCGCAGGGAAGCAATATCTGCCCCTACTGCGGGTTTGCCAACCCCGTTCCGCCTTCGCCGAATAATCCGTATACTCCTCCAACCCCTCAGCCTCAGCCGCCTTACTATCCTCCCGCGCCTCAGCCGCCGTCGCCTTATTATCCGCCGGCTCCGCAACCCGGATACGGCGAGAACGTGGACGAACTCATCCGCCTATGGGACCGCGCTTCCGATTACAGGACCGGCGATAACATCATAGTGGCTGGAGCCAGCCGCGTCACATCGCTTAAAGGCATCTGCCGCCTTGCCGTAAAAGCTTACTATAACGATAGCTTTAATTCCATAATCGCCAACGCCAACCGTCAGAATATAAATATCGACGTTACGCCGGAAGAAATAATTTACTTCTGGGATAAATGCAGCCAGTACGACAAAGCCGACGCTCTCGCTCTCGCGGCCGTCAGGCGTTTGAACTCGGTAAAGGCCATGCTGCGCGTTACTACTAAATTCTATTACGCCGGCACGGCTAAAAACCTTCTCGACTACGTAGATTCAATGTTCGGAAGGCTTTAC
>Ga0116149_1006187_pt1 | contig 10869 bp, 6 predicted proteins | sample AD_UKC057_MetaG_FD_89787 | JGI IMG/M metagenome (GOLD analysis project Ga0116149, IMG submission 89787) | Active sludge microbial communities of municipal wastewater-treating anaerobic digesters from USA - AD_UKC057_MetaG | ecosystem: Engineered > Bioreactor > Anaerobic > Digestate | place: USA...
ACGAGGCTGCCAGTACCGAACAGCAGGTGGAACTCTATTATGAAAACTTCTGGAATGCGGCGATACTCTATGACGGGGATAACTATGAGGATGCCAGTGCCAGCGCCCTTGGACAGCTGAACAAGAGGTTCAACAAGCATGGCTATACATTCTCAGCTCCTGACAACACAGTCAATTCACTTACGATTGGAGGGGAGAGAGCAGGCAAGTACTTCGACTGGGAGGATGTTCTGTTCCGCACTGCCGTTTACCAGGCATATGACCTCTCCGTCAGCGGTGGTACCGAGGCTTCAAATTACTATACTTCATTCTCCTATACAAATGACCTGGGACGCAGTGTCATCAACGGCTTTGACCGTATCACAGGAAGGATGAATTTTGGTCAGAAGATCGGAAAATATATTGAGTTGAATTCAAATATAAATGTCAGCAACAGTAAGAAGGAAGGTTTCAACGATACCCGCGCACTGGGGAACAACTACTTCCTTCAGAGCCGAAACCTGCTGTGGGGCCTTTACTGGCCAACTGACTATAATACCGGGGAACCCTGGACAGCAAGGTATGGCAGCTATGCCTACAACCCTGTATACTACAACAATGAATGGGAAAACTGGTCAAAGACCCAGAGGGTATTTGCCAATGAGACAGTTACAATCAAGATACTTCCCGAACTGATTCTCAAGTCTATCTTCTCATTCGACAACACGCAGACTTATGATCACCTATACTACAGCGCTCTGCACTTCAGCGGCACAACAACCCAGGGTTCCGTTACGGAGAACAGCACAAAGATCAGTGAGCTTGTCTCCTCAACCACCCTCAACTACAACAAGACATTTGGCGGGGTACATAATGTAGGCGCCCTGGTTGGCTGGGAGGTTGCAAATAACCAGACTGATTACCAGAGAGCTACCGGTACAAATCTCCCCACCAGCGCCCTTCATACTGTAGCTACGGCGGGCAAGCTTGATGCGAATGCCTATTACTGGGGCCATACGTTGGCTTCGATGCTCTCACGTGCAGAGTACAATTATGACAACAAGTACTATGCTTCAGCTTCATTCCGCCGTGACGGCTCATCAAAGCTCGGTCCCGAATCGCGCTGGGGTAACTTCTGGTCGGTTGCAGGGTCATGGAGGATAGACCAGGAAGGCTTCATGGACGACGTTCCTGTAATCAGCAGCCTGAGACTCAGGGCTTCGTATGGGGTTAACGGTACCCTGCCGACTTCCAACTACGGATGGCGCTCACTGACCAGTTATGCCAACAAATACATGGAGCAGCCCGGCAGTAGTGTAAGCTCAATTGCAGATGCAGACCTGTCATGGGAGACTAGCTACACCTCGAACGTTGCACTTGAATTCGGGATACTTGACCAGCGACTGACCGGTTCACTGGAGTTCTTCAACAGGAACTCAAAGAACCTTCTCCAGGATGTTCCTCTCTCAAGGGTAACAGGCTTTTACACAACGCTTGATAATGTTGGTGAGATAAACAACCGCGGACTGGAATTTGAACTCTACGGTGATATAATGAAAGCAGGCGGTTTCACATGGAGTGCAGGGCTTACTGCCTCTCACGTAAAATCAACCGTGACCAGGTTATACGGAGGGCAGGACATAATATGGTATGAACCTACCGGCGATGACGCACGTACAAAATTTATCTACACCGAAGGGGAGTCAACCCTGGCAATCTACGGACTTGAATGGGCCGGTGTTGAACGGGAGACCGGACTCAATCTGTGGTTCCTCAATAATGATAGTGAACCGGACCTGATAGTTGACGGCAGACCTGCCACGTATGACTATTCAAATGCTGACGAGGTACTTCTTGGTGATGCTCATCCGAAACTGTTCGGAGGTTATAATACCGATCTGTCATGGAAGGGGATTTCGCTTTCGCTCAACTTCATTTACAAGCTTGGCGGTTACACCTACGATGCTGCCGGCAGGGACATCAATGATGACGGTTACTACTGGGAAAGGATAATGTCACTTGACGCCTATGAAAACAGGTGGACTCCCCTGAACAAGGATGCAAAGTATCCCCAGAGGGTTGCCGTTGACTTTGAAGATGTGAACCAGAAGAGCAGCCGGCACATGCACCCGGCCGACTTCACCCGGCTGAAGAGCATTACTCTCGGATACAATCTGCCAAATGAGCTTTTAAGCAAGGTAAAACTCTCAGGGGCCAGGATCTACTTTAACGGGGCCAACCTCTGGACTCTCGCTGCTTATAAGGTATATGATCCCGAGGTGAACGAATTCGGTTCCAGGGGATGGGAAATGCCGATCGGCAAGACTTATACATTCGGCATTGAAGCCAGTTTCTAATCCTAAAAAGGCACTACGATGAAAAAGATAACTATAATACTTACGGTACTGGGCCTCATGCTGATCACCTCATGCGAGGATTTTCTTGATGTAAAACCCAGCAACTACGCGGCTTCGGAGACTTCCATCACAAATGCCGCTGACGCCAAGGTGGCCATCAACGGTCTGATGAGAAAAATGACCTCTTCCCTGTATTACGGGCGAAACTTTGTGATCTATGGCGATGCCAAGGGGGGCGATTTTGCCATCCGTTCACAGGGCAGGGGCTCTGATTACTACTATTCATTCAACCACTCTGCCACATCAAACTCGGGTTCAGGGTTCTGGGAGCAGATTTACAACTGTATCCTGCAGGCCAACAACCTGATTTTAAACATCGAGAAGATGGAGGCAGAAGACAGGGGCAGTGTGGCTCTCAGCGAGTACAAGGGTATGGCGCTGACCGCCAGGGCGCTCATGTATTTTGACCTTGTCAGGCTCTACGGCAAGATGTACAATATGGACAAGGCATCATACGGTGTCCCGCTGATACTGGAGCCCCTCGATGCTTCGGCCCAGCCCACAAGGGCCTCAGTCGAGGATGTGTATGCCCAGATCCTCACAGACCTGACTACCTCAGCTCCTCTTCTTTCAAAGAACAAGGTGAACGGTTACATCAATTATTACACCAACAAAGCCATCGAGGCGCGTGTGCACCTGTTCAAGGATGACTTCACAGCCAGCCTGGCTGCTGCCGAAGAGGTCATCAACAGCGGAAAGTATTCACTCTACTCAAATACCGCATGGATTGGATCATGGGCCACAACGTTCGGTTCGGAATCGATCTTCGAGCTGGCTATATATCCTGCTGAAGGAGATCTGACATCCTCTTCACTCGGCTATTACCTCCTTCGACTTGCCAAGGTGACAGGAGCCATGGGGTGGTTTATGGCAAGCGATTACTGGATTGCCAGGATGAACCAGGACCCGACTGATATCCGCTGGGGAGTGATGGACTACGATGAATCTTCAAACACCCGGTTCGGTTCCTGCCTAAAGTATGTCGGAGGATCAGCAATGAATGGGGACAAAGCTTCACGCTCGGCAGTAAACATTAAGGTGATTCGTCTTTCCGAGATGTACCTCATTGCTGCTGAAGCTGCCCTGAGGCTTCCGACACCTGACAAAGTCAAGGCCGCAGGTTATCTTAACCAGATCAGGAAGAGATCTCCGGGCCTGGCAGAGGCTACTGACGCAACCGTGACTGTTGACATGATCCTTGATGAGAAGAGCAAGGAGTTCTTTGCCGAGGGGCTCAGGTACTTTGACATGCTCAGGCTCAACAAGACCATTGAGTTCAACGATGAATTCATCTCTCCGGCAGTTGTAATCACACACCGTGAGAAGACCCTTGACAGGACATTCTACAAGACGATCCTGCCAATAGATCAGGGTGAACTTGATGCAAACCCGGCAATAAAAACACAGCAGAATCCCGGTTACTAGGGTTTAAGGATTTTTTATTTTTGAGGCTGCTTCTTCGGGGGCAGCCTCTTTTAATATGTTCTATTTGAGAATCAGCGTCTTATATAAAGATAGCCGCTCAGTGACAGTCCGTTTTCGGCCTTTATGACATAAAAGTAAGTGTCATCAGGCAGGGGCTCACCGTTGTAGTTTGTGCCGTGCCAGAGATTGTCATAGTTGAGATTCTCAAAAACCAGGGCTCCCCTGCGGTCAAACACAGTCAGTTCAACCCTGCCGAGGACCTCTATTCCCCGGAGTTCGAAATAGTCATTTTTAAGATCCATATCCGGGGTAATCAGGGATGGGATTACTATTTTCTTCACAGTGACAAGGAGCTCATCCGTTGCCGGAGGACAGACACTGTTTGATACGGTCCATAAGAGTAAGTTTTCGCCCTGCGAGAGGTCTGTCACAGTCGTTTTTGCATTATTGGGATCGATAAATGTGCCGGTGCCCTCCTGAACTGACCAGGTGCCTGTGGAGTTCTCGCCCGGTTCGGCAGCGTCAAGCGTGGCGGTGAAGACAAATGTCAGCTCCTGGTCAGGCCCTGCGTTTGCCGTGGGTTGCTGGAATGCCATTACTGTGACAGGACTCACGGCGGAGCAGCCGCCGGGGATGGTACCCCTGATGTAATAGGTTCCTTCAGGGGCTGCTGATGGCGTGTTCAGAGGAACGGTAGTCTGAACATCCCTCCAGTAGGTGAAGGTGAGGTTTGGTGTAGATCCTGCCGTTACTGCCGGTCGTGTCAGATCAGCGACCCCCGGTGAACAGACCGGATCAGGATTATGGATTACCAGCGTTGGCACGGGCCCGGGCTGGGAATTGATGACAACATCCGCAGATACCGGTGATGTGCATCCGCCGGCATTGGTCACGGTAAAGTTATATGAACCGGGATTCAGCCCGTTTACAGTAAAAGTAGTGCCTGAGGCGTTGACGATGATACTTCCGGGGAAACGGGTGAGTGTCCATGTGCCTGTTGCAGGCAGGCCGCCTATGACAACGCTTCCTGTGGGAAGATCACATGTCGGGTGTGTGATTGCTCCCGGCACCGGAGGGGTGGGGATGGAAGGTTGCGCATCGAAGGTAACGCTCTGTGACGGTACTGAGGTGCAGCCGCTGGCGTTGGTAACCGTAAAAGTATAGGTGCCGGGCTGAATTCCCGTCAGGGTTGTGCTTGTGCCGGTCCCCAGGAATGTGGCTCCGTCAGGCTGCCTGGTGAGAGTCCAGGATCCCTGGGCGGGAAGGCCGGAAAGGAACAGGCTTCCGGTAGAGACATTACACGTAGGCTGGGTGATTGTGCCCGCCACCGGGGCACCGGGTATGTCCGGGCCCTGAACGATGGTTACTCCTGCTGACGGACCGGAAGTGCAGGCTGCCTCATTTGTAACGGTAAATGTGAATGTTCCTGCCGGCAGGCCGGGGATAACCGTACTGCTACCTGAACCCTGGGTAACCACACCGCCGGGATTCCGCGTAATGCTCCACTGTCCGGCAGGCAGTCCGGAAAGTTGCACGCTGCCCGTGGGGGAACTGCAGGATGGCTGGGTTATGGTGCCCCGTACCGGGGGAGAAGGTATTTCAGGAGGTTCGTTGATAACAACATCTGATGACGGGGGAGAGGTACAGCCCTGCGAATTGGTGACTGTGAAGTGAAATGTCCCGGCTCCCAGTCCGGAGACAGTCAGGGTGGTGCCATTTCCGTTATATGTTTGTCCGCCGGGATAACGGGTGACGGTCCAGTTGCCGGTTGATGGAAGTCCGCTGAGCGAGACACTTCCCGAGGAGACATCGCATGTTGGCTGATTGACCTCGTCAATTACAGGGGCGGTTGGTGTGTCCGGAGTCTGTGTGATAACAATCTGAGCTGAAGGGTTGGAGGTACACCCGCTCTGGTTGGTGACTGTGTAAGTCCATGTGCCTGGCGTCAGTCCTGTCACAGTATATGTTGTACCACTGCCAGTCACAAGTTCTCCGTCCTGAACCCGCGTGAGGGTCCATGTACCTGTTCCGGGCAGGTTTTCAAGCACCACGCTGCCGGTGGCGGTAGTGCAGGAAGGTTGCGTTACCTGGCCCACCCTTGGCGCCGGAGGAATTGCACATTCTATTTTCAAAATATAATCCTCCACCTCACCGGCAGTGGCGCTCCCGGTGCTGCCGTAAGCAGGATTATTCGTTGACCTGGGGCCAAACCTGAACCTGGCAAAGGTAGGCTTCGAAGCAATGGCAGTTGCCGGTACAGTCAAATCAATATTATAAGATCCTGATCCTCTTAGCCGGTCAGTGACTATTCTCTCTCCCTGATCATCAAAGTCTCCGTCACCATTCCAGTCAATCCATGCATTCAGATACGCAGTAGAGTACCAGGGGGTGGAGACGGTATACCTGATAGTGGCTTTTTCTCCCTGTTTCAGAGAAGGAATAGTAACTCCGTCCTCGTCATCAATCCCGTTAAGGTCATCCCCGTTTGCTTCGTCAGAGTACTGGCTTCCATTCTCAGTATCAACCCGGGAACCCAGGTAATGGTCGGAGACAGCATGGTCAGCAGAGCCATAGCTTGCAGGAGCATCGCCAAAGTCATGATTATCAGCCTGGGGGATCATAGCGGCATGGGTGACTGCCTCCGTGGCTGCCGGGGAATTGTAATCCCTGCTGATTCCCGCCGGAAGGGCAAAGGCTGTCAGAAAGGGCAATGCAATAAAGAGTGTTCCTATTATGTTTCTTTTTACCATTCCATATTTTTAAAGGGCCCGGTCGACAGTTGCCGGACCTAAAAAGTTACAAGTTAGAGACGACAGAAGGTATATACAAAGATAATTTGATTGGCGGATAATCACTGTTTTTAGATGAAGCAGCCCGCACTTGCATTTTTCCGGCCTCTCACGCCTGACGGTCATGCTGTACAACATAAATTCCGATTTGACGAATAAGTGTAATCAGTTGATAAATAAACCGGTAAAAATGACAAATGTTCCGGAGAAAAAATAAATTTGACATTATCAACTGACTGTCATAATTTTACGGGTCGCAATCATTTTGTGTAACCAAAAATAACGGGAGGGATCTATTATGACTGACAGAATGAAAGAGTGTTCGCCATCGTCCGGTGCGGTTTACGGACTGGGACTTATTGGTGCAGCCATCTATTTTATTTCGGGGGCAACGGGTTTCTGGATGGGGGTGCTGGGCTTCCTGAAGGCAATCGTCTGGCCGGTATTCCTGGTGCTTGAAGCATTTAAAAGCCTGGGGGTTTAAGCCATCATCAAACGAAGAGCTGACGTTGCTCCCGGTAATTCTTAAAGGGTAAAATCCGGCTGATCCTTAGCGTGTTTCCTCTGTGGCAGGCTCCTGCTGGGCTTCGCCGCAGTAAGGGCATATCTTTGCACCAAGCTGAATCTTCTCACCGCAGTTGGGGCACTCCTTGAGTTCCCCTATCCCTGACATCAGTTTCTCCTTCTCATCGGCAATGATGCCCTGGAACAGGTTGAGTTCGGTGTCTGTAATGAATTTTACCGGTTGTGCCATGCTTCCGCCGGCATATTCAATAACCAGGAATCTTTTCCTGAGCTTTATGATGAGCCAGATGCCTGCGGCGACCGACACAGCCGCGATACCCAGCATTATATAGGTTGACTGACGCACATCGGAGAGAAGGCCGAGGGTGGCTGCCAGCACACCGAATGCTATCAGGGCCCCTCCGGGAACAGGTTTGGTTATCTCCTTGCAGGCAGTGCCTGTGATATCATGGAGACTGACAATCTTTTTTCCCCTGCTTGCCCTGAGTCCGCCGCCGTAAATGCGGGAGCGTGACTCATACAACCGACCTACCTGGTAAACCCTCTTGTCTGAAATGATAATGGCGGAATCTGACAGATCGTCATCCACCAGAAGCGACGAGAAATAGTCCTGACCCAATATCGCCGTAAACTTTTCGTGCTGCGACGCAAAGAGGTTTTTGTAGTTGTATTTCATCGATATTGTCAGTTATTCAGCAGGTATCTCGTAGCCTGCAGTTTTCCCATCGCCTGCCCAAATTTCGCGAATAAAGCTCATAGTTTGAGCGCTACAGCCCTCAAATAGAGGATAATTTTGACCAACAATGGGACTAAGAGGATTAATGGACAGAGTTCTTAGGTTACTCGCTTCAGGCCCTCTTATACCTGTCACCCTTACTCAAAATGCAGCGACAACACCCAGATTCGTGACTTCAGTTTCTCAATTGTATTGCAGTATTCAGGGTACTCAGGATGAGGGTCATGAGCAAGTACATCTGCAATTCCGTTTGATATCTTCAGCTCCAGGGCGAGCCTCAGTTCACCCAGGTAAAAACCGACTCCCGCGCCTGCCTCATAGTACAGGTCGGGTCTGTTCAGCCTCAGGTAAACAGGACGCTCCAGGCGGTATTTTTCCTGGGCGTAGAAATCATACCTGTAATTGATGCCACCGATAACATAAGGTTTTATATTCTGCATCCTCCAGCCGTACCTCAGCTGCAGGGGTACCTCAATGAAACTTGATTCAACCTTCTGCGGACTGAAGACCGTGTCATGCACCCGGTCAGATGAATATTTCACATTCCTCTGTCCGAAAGAAATGCCGGGCAGGAGCCTTATATCAAAAAACTGGTTCAGCCTGAAATTGAGCGCCAGGTGTATGTTCAGCCCGGGAGAGACTGATCCCCTGGCGGGATACACTGAATCGGTGAGGGTAAACTGCTCCGAGGGATTAATGCCGAAAGTCATCACATTAAATCCGATGGTGTATCCTGCATTGAAGAATTTTTCATCCTCCCATGGACCGTTAAGCGGGATCTGGTTCTGCCCTGACACGCCAAGCCCGAACAGTATCACAACCGCCGCAAGACTAACTCTTTTCAGACTGGTATTCATAACTGAATATTTCAACAGGTATGGGGTGCCAAGATAGTAAAACCGATCGACTTCGGCCATGCTGAGGTTTGGCATTAATAATAATCTTAAATTTATTAACCTTTGAGGCCTGACACTGATTAACGGATAGCTGAACCATGGATAAGAACGAAATTTCACAATTTCTGAAGGGTATTGAGCTCTTCAGGAACCTTACGGATGAGGAACTGAACGAGCTCGCCGGACACATCCGCGAGAAGAAATGCAACTCAGGATATATCCTCTTCAGGGAAAACAGTCCGCGTGAAGATATCTATGTAATATACGAAGGAGAGGTAGAGCTCTTCAAGAGGAATGCCTATGGTGCAGACACGAGGCTGGCGCTCTTCGGCAGGGGTGATTTCATAGGGGAGGGCATCTGGGAGGAGAATTCGCTTCATTCCACCTCGGCGAAGGCTGTAAAGTCAACCACTATCCTGGATATTAGCAGCGGCTTCTTTCAGCAAAGTCCCGCAACCACCCTTAAGATTCTTCAGAATATCACAAGAGTAATTTCCAGGCGTATGCGGAATGCAAATACCCGTATTCTTGGATACAATGCACAGTATGATTCAGGAAGCACGCGATCTGAAAGTGACCTCCTGGGTGAGCGTGAGGTGCCCGTTGAGTCTTATTACGGCGTGCAGACGCTCAGGGCTATGGAAAACTTCAATATCTCAGGGGTGACGCTGAACTTCTTCCCGTCGCTCATTGAGGCACTCTCAATGGTCAAGGAATCAGCGGCTGAGGCCAACTATGAGTTGGGTCTGCTTGACCGGAGCGTCAGGGATGCAATTGTTCTGACATGCCGCGAAATCCAGAACGGCAAGTATCATAACCAGTTTGTGGTTGATATGATCCAGGGCGGGGCAGGTACGTCAACAAATATGAATGCCAACGAGGTGATCGCAAACAGGGCGCTTGAGATGCTGGGACATGAGAAGGGCGACTATGCCCGGTGCCACCCGAACAATCATGTGAATCTTTCACAGTCTACAAATGATGCCTATCCCACTTCGGTGAAGATTGCGCTCTATAACTCAAACCGGAAGCTCGTGGCGGTGCTGAAAACGCTCGTTGAGTCATTTCGGAGGAAAGGAGAGGAGTTTTCACATGTTCTCAAGATGGGGCGCACCCAGTTGCAGGACGCCGTTCCCATGACCCTCGGTCAGGAGTTCGAGGCATATGCCGTCACCCTGGCGGAGGAGATTGAGAGACTGAACCTGAATGCCCGTCTTTTTCTTGAGATTAACATGGGTGCCACGGCGATAGGCACGGGCATCAATTCGGAGCCGGGCTATTCAGACAAGGTGACCAGGCATCTCAGGCGGATCACAGGTCTTGATCTGGTGCTGGCATCCAATCTTGTGGAGGCAACACAGGATACAGGAGCATTCGTCATGTATTCATCGGCCGTGAAGCGCCTGGCCGTCAAGCTGTCGAAGATCTGCAATGACCTCCGTTTGCTCTCCTCGGGACCCAGGGCCGGCATCAATGAGATTAACCTTCCCCCGATGCAGCCCGGGTCATCAATCATGCCGGGGAAGGTCAACCCGGTAATACCCGAAGTGGTTAACCAGATTGCATTCAAGGTGATCGGGAATGACCTGACTGTCACCATGGCTTCCGAAGCCGGACAGCTTGAACTCAATGTCTTTGAACCTGTGATCGTACATAGTGTCTTTGAATCGGTTGAGATGCTGATCAACGGCATGAATACGCTGAGATTCAGATGCATTGATGGTATCACAGCCAATGAGGAACGCTGCCGGTCAATGGTTGAGAACAGCATCGGGCTGGTGACGGCACTGGTACCCTGGATAGGATACAAGTCGGCCAATGAACTGGCAATGGAAGCCCTTGCATCGGGCGAAAGCGTATACTCTCTGGTGCTCAGCAAGAACCTGCTGTCAAAGGAGAAGCTTGATCAGATTCTAGCCCCTGAAAACATGTTAAGGCCGGGAAAGATGAAGGATGAGTGACCGGGCACAGCCGGAACATCAGAACGGAGTGCAAACGTAACCGTATGACTCAAGCTTGGTCTTTGTTCCGGCGTTGCACACCTGTTGCCACTCATTCGGGTTATGCGGATTTTCGCAATACCAGCAGATATCCACAGTATC
>Ga0116149_1006194_pt1 | contig 10862 bp, 5 predicted proteins | sample AD_UKC057_MetaG_FD_89787 | JGI IMG/M metagenome (GOLD analysis project Ga0116149, IMG submission 89787) | Active sludge microbial communities of municipal wastewater-treating anaerobic digesters from USA - AD_UKC057_MetaG | ecosystem: Engineered > Bioreactor > Anaerobic > Digestate | place: USA...
GAGCGCGTCCAGGCCATTGTGCAAAAGCACGTGATACAGGGCAGTCCCGTCATGGAATATCTCATCGGCCAATAACCCGGTCGGAGAGCAAACAAAACCAAAAGGAGAATTTTGCATTATGAAAACCGTTCATTCTCATGTGTTGGTTTGCGCTGGCGCGGGATGCGTGGCTTCCGGTGCTCATGCCGTCATCGCGGCGCTTGAGGAATCCCTGCGCAAGCACAACCTGAACAAGGAAGTGGAGCTGGTGAGCACGGGATGCCTGGGGCCGTGCGCGATTGGCCCCGTCGCAGTCGTTTACCCGGACGGTGTGTTTTACCAGGGATTGAAGCCAGAGGACGCCGAGGAAATCGTGTCCGAGCATCTGCTTAAAGGCCGCCCCGTTAGCCGCTTGAACTTCAAGGTGACCGCCACCGCGCAGATTATTCCCGCGTTGCAGGAAATCAACTTCTTCCAGCAGCAGCAGAAAATCGTCCTGCGCAACTGCGGCGTCATTGACCCGACAAACATTGAAGAATATATTGCCCGTGACGGGTATCAGGCTCTGGCCAAGGTGTTGACCGAAATGACGCCCGAAGAAGTCACGGATACGGTGAAGAAGTCGGGCCTGCGCGGCCGCGGCGGCGCCGGGTTCCTGACCGGTCTCAAATGGGAATTCACGCGCAAAGCGCCGGGCGACAAAAAATACGTGCTGTGCAATGCCGACGAAGGCGACCCGGGCGCGTTCATGGACCGTAGCGTGCTGGAAGGCGATCCGCACAGCGTCATTGAGGCCATGATCATCGCCGGGTACGGCATCGGTTCCGACCAGGGCTATGTGTATGTGCGCGCCGAATATCCCCTTGCGGTAGACCGGCTGCAGAATGCCCTGAACCAGGCCCGCGAAATGGGCCTGCTCGGGAATAACATCATGGGCACAAAATTCAACTTCGACCTCGAAATCCGCATGGGTTCGGGCGCGTTTGTCTGCGGGGAAGAAACGGCGTTGATGCGTTCCATTGAAGGAAAACGCGGCGAGCCGCGTCCCCGCCCGCCGTTCCCCGCCATTCAAGGCCTGTGGGAAAAACCCAGTCTTCTCAACAACGTCGAAACCTACGCGAATATTCCGGTCATTTTCAACAAGGGCGCGGAATGGTATGCGTCCATCGGCACGGAAAAAAGCAAGGGAACCAAGGTCTTCGCGCTGGCCGGCGCCGTGAACAACACCGGCCTGGTCGAAGTGCCGGTCGGCACGCCACTCGGCGAGATCATCTACGATATCGGCGGCGGCATTCCCAACAACAAAAAATTCAAGGCCGCCCAGATTGGCGGCCCTTCGGGCGGCTGCATCCCCCGCGAACACCTCAACGTGCCGGTGGATTACGAAACGCTCACCGAGCTGGGCGCGATTATGGGTTCCGGCGGCCTCATCGTCATGGACGAGGACACCTGCATGGTGGATATGGCCCGGTTCTTCCTGGATTTTGTGCAGGATGAATCCTGCGGCAAATGCGTACCCTGCCGCGTCGGTACCAAGCGCATGCTTGAGATTGTCTCCCGTATCTGTGAAGGCAAGGGTGAGGAGGGCGATGTGGAGAAACTGATCGCCCTCGGCCAGCAAATCAAGGATACCGCCCTGTGCGGCCTGGGTCAGACCGCGCCGAATCCGGTGCTCAGCACCATACGTCACTTCCGGGAAGAATATGATATCCATATCCGCGAGAAGCGTTGCCCCGCGGGCGTCTGCCCGGCCCTCGTGCGCGCCCCCTGTATGAGCGCCTGCCCGGCCAATGTGTATATTCCGGGATTCGTATCGCTGGTGTCCGAAAAACGCTACGCAGAAGCGTTGCGCGTGCATCGCGACAGCAATCCCTTCGCATCGGTCTGCGCACGGGTGTGTTTCCACACCTGTGAGGACAAATGCCGCCGCTCCAATCTCGATGATGCCGTCGCGATCCGGGGTATCAAGCGTTTTATGGTCGAACAGGAAGTGACCATCCAGCTGCCGGAAATGCGCGAAAACGAAGCCAATGCCAAGCGCAAGGTGGCTATCATCGGCGGCGGCCCTGCCGGCCTGACCTGCGCGTATTTCCTGGCGCGCCTCGGTTATCAGCCCAAGGTCTTTGAATCGGCGCCCCGTCCCGGCGGCATGCTGGTGCAGTGCATTCCCGCCTACCGCATGCCGCGCGAGGAGCTGGCCCGTGAAATCCGCATGATTGAGCGCATGGGCGTCGAAATTGAGACGAACAAGTCGCTTGGTAAAGATTTCACGCTGCAGGAATTGCGTGATGACGGGTACGAAGCGGTATTTCTCGCCGTCGGCGCCCCTGCGGGCGCGAAACTGCGCATCGCCAATGAAGACGCGCAGGGCGTCTATGACTCCATCGAATTCCTGCGTGAATATAATCTGCGCGGCTCGGCAGCAATCGGCAAGAAGGTCGTCGTCATCGGCGGCGGCAATGCGGCCGTTGACGCCGCGCGCACAGCCGTGCGCCTGGGCGCGGAATCGGTAACCATCCTGTACCGCCGCACGCGCGACGAAATGCCCGCCTACAAGGAAGAAATTGAAGAAGCCGAGAACGAAGGCGTCATCATCAAGACACTGGTGGCCCCGCAGGAAATTGTATCCAAGAGCGGCAAAGTCGCCGGTGTGCGATGCAATCATATGTGGCTGGGCGACTTTGACAGCAGCGGCCGACGCAGGCCCCAGGTCCGTGAAGACGGCGATTCCTTCGTGGAACCTGCTGATCAGGTCATCGCCGCTGTCGGGCAGTCGCTGGACACCAAGTCGGTGCTGGGCGATTTGCCGGTAAAGACAAAATTGAACGGCTTTGTCGCTTCGGACGCCCTGTACGGCAGGACATCCCTGGATTGGCTGTTTGCGGGCGGCGATACCGCCGACGGGCCTTCCTCCGTGGCCGAAGCTATCGGCGCCGGTGAACGTGCCGCCGTAGGGATTGACCTCTACCTGACCGGCGAAGAACACGCGTTCTGGCGCGAAACCTTTGATGTGGATACGGAATTCGACCCTGATGCGGATCCCAGTGACACGCCCCGGGCGGAAATGAAACTGCTGCCCGAGGAGCGCCGGGTCCACAACTTTAACGAAGTGGAAATGGCTTATACCGAGAGTGTCGCTGTGCGTGAAGCCAGGCGATGCCTGCGCTGTGACTTTCGCAGTTGCGGGACGGAAAAATCGGCGTCTCATTAATCGAGCGCTCAACCATAGGAGATTTAAAACATGCCGACATTGACAATAGACAATGTAACCGTTGAAGTGCCCCAAGGCGCCACCGTACTTGAGGCGGCGAAAAAAGCCGGTATCAAAATTCCGACCCTGTGCTACCTGGAAGATGTTCAGGCCATTGGCGCCTGCCGCGTCTGCATGGTCGAAATCGAAGGCGCACGTACGCTGATGGCGTCCTGCGTAACCCCGGCAGGGGAAGGTATGAAAGTACATACCAACAGCAAGAAAGCCCGTGAAGGTCGTCGCACCGTCGTCGAACTGTTGCTTTCCGACCATTCGGGAGACTGCCAGACCTGCGACCGGAACAACGATTGTGAGCTGCAGGCCCTGGCTCACGACCTGGGCATTCACGATGTTACCTATCCCGGCGAAAAAAGTGCTCCGCACATGGACGCCAGCACTCCGGCCTTGATCCGGGATACGGGGAAATGCGTCTTGTGCCGGCGCTGTGTCACCGTCTGTAATGAGACCCAGGGCGTTGGCGGCATTTTCCCGCAGGGCCGCGGATTCAGCACCGTGGTTGGCCCCGCTTTCACCCATGACCTGGACGACGTCGTGTGTGTGCAATGTGGCCAGTGCGCCGCCGTCTGCCCCGTGGGCGCTATTGTTGAGCGGGACCAGGTTCAGGACGTCTGGGCTGCCCTGGATGACCCGACAAAGACGGTTGTCGTGCAGACGGCACCCGCCATCCGCGCCGCTCTCGGCGAATGTTTCGGGCTCGAACCGGGAACCCTGGTTACCGGGCGCATGGTAACCGCCCTACGGCGTCTGGGCTTCCATGCCGTGTTCGACACGAACTTTGCCGCCGACCTCACCATTATGGAGGAAGGCACGGAGTTGCTGACGCGCCTGAAGAAGGCCCTGGTAAACAAAGAACCTGTGGCGTTGCCAATGACCACCAGCTGTTCGCCGGGGTGGATTAAGTTCATTGAGTATTTCTACCCGGAACTGCTACCCAACGTTTCCACGTGCAAGTCGCCGCAACAGATGTTTGGTGCCGTGGCAAAAACCTACTACGCCCAGAAAATCGGCAAGAAACCCGAAGATATGGTTGTCGTATCCGTGATGCCCTGTACCGCCAAAAAGTATGAGGCCCAGCGTCCTGAAATGAACGACAGCGGCGCGCAGGACGTGGATATCGTGCTGACGACACGCGAACTAGGCAAAATGATCCAGGAAGCGGGCATTGATTTCGTCAATCTTCCGGACGGCGTACAGGATTCACCCATGGGTATGAGTTCCGGCGCAGCGGACATCTTCGCCAACACCGGCGGTGTAATGGAAGCCGCCCTGCGTACCGCTTGGGAAATCGTGACCGGCACCGAACTGCCTTTCGAAAACCTCCATGTCACCCCGGTCGAAGGCCTGGAAGGCATCAAAGAAGCTTCGGCCACCTTCACTGGCTGCAAGCCGGAATGGTCCTTCCTCGAAGGCGTTACCGCCAAGGTAGCCGTTGCCCACGGCTTGGGCAACGCGCGAAAGTTGATGGACAAAGTTCGCGCAGGTGAAGCCGACTATCACTTCATCGAAATCATGACCTGTCCCGGCGGTTGCATTGGCGGTGGCGGACAGCCGCGCATGACCACTAATGCGATACGCAAGAAACGCATCGAAGCCATCTACAAGGAAGACGAAGGCAAGAAGATGCGCAAGTCCCATGAGAACCCGGAAATCGTCCAGATTTACAAAGAGTTCCTGGGCGAGCCGCTCGGTGAGATGTCGCACAAACTACTGCACACCAAGTACACGCCACGGTTAAAGGCGTAACCCGCCCCCTTGCGTAGATTCCCAGGCCTGTGCGGTCTATTAAGACCACACAGGCCTTTTCTTATTGTATCCCGCGTATGGGGGTCCTTTCTGACCTGTCAACCGCTGTTTTACAAAACGGCCCCCATGATCCGACACCGTTATCCAACCCGTCGTTCCGCCTCTTCCATGGCGATTGCGGCCCAGGACCATAACCGTTTGGGAGCGTAGCGCACCGTGGAAATGTCCTTCATGATCAATTCCATGTGGCAGCGGCCTTCGGCTTTGTCGAGAAAGTCCCGGATGTTTTTACGCGCCTGAACCGGGTCCCACACGGACTCGGCGAGAATGGCGGGATTGGGTTTATGGCTGATGACGTAATCGCTGCCAATCCCTTCGATGACCCGCTCGGCCTTGCACCAGGGGCTGACGGAAATTTTGCGCAGGTTGGGAATGCGCCGCAGAATGTCCAGTTTTCCATCGAGGGGTTCACAGCAGCCGTAATACACCAGGCCCCACCGTTCCAGCCAGCGCAGGTCGTGTTCAATGGCAAACTCCCAGTGCATTTCCGGGGAAACCTCCGAAAAGGCTTGGGCGTTGGAACAGCCCCACATGTTGTGCGGCTTTACATGGGCCGGATCATAAGCACTACCCGGGAGCATATTGGTATAGCCGTAGCCGCCGGAACCGACGCGGGTATTGTTGTTATCCAGGGACAGCAGGTTTTGTTCTACGAACTGGTCCAGTTCCATCCTCCAGGCGTCCACCATGCGGTCCACGGCGGCATGGACCATGTCGGGCCGCAGGACCAGGTCCAACAGGGCCTCCTGCACGCCCCACCAGCGGATCAGGTAGTCCCACGGGGTGAACCAGATGTGCGTCTGGCCCACCTTCCGCACCGGCATAATCCCCCGGTACACCTCACACATGGCCTGGTACCGTATTTCCGTCGCTGCTTCGTTGTGGGTCACCCGGGGCATCTTGATTTTCTGAAGGTCTTCGGGCTCCTGGATCTGGATATGGAAATGGCGCGATACGATGTCATTCGTCTCGTCGGTCCTGACAATGTCCACGTCCTCCACAATGCCGAAATCCGTACTGTGAATGGCCAGAGGACAGGACAGATAGTCGCCGACCACCATATCGCCCGGCAGGTGCTTCCACTGGTAGAGGGTCCGGCGCAATTCACACTCCTGGTCCCGCGCCCACGGATGTTCCGCGCGCAGGGTCAGTTCGTCGTCCACATTCATCTCGTTCCAGGGGATTTCGTTAATCCACACCATGGGTCGAACGCTGTCCAAATCGTTGAGCCGCCGCCAGAGTTCCGCCTTCTCCTTGTGCACAGGCAGCGCGGTGATTTCCGCCACCTGTGACGCAAGGCCACGCAGGATATCCGTGTCCCGGGCGGAAAGGTGAATGGGCTCCGCGATGGGTGGCGGCGTGTAATGGCTGGGGTCATGAAGCATGCCGATTTGTCTCCTGATAATGAACGACACAAACAATCAACGAATGCGGATACATCCCCCGGCGCTTCGCGCCACCCCCTTCAAAGGGGGACCTTTCTGGGCGATAGAACAATTTTAGTACAGGACAAGCTCTCGGGCTCAATTTTGTTTCGTAAAAAAACAACCTTTTTGTACCGCCGCAAACGACTTAAGCAGATCCCCCTTTGAAGGGGGTGGCGCGAAGCGCCGGGGGATGTATTTTAACGTTTCCCCTACGCGAACAGGACCGCTCATGTGAATTCAGTCGCAATGGAAGATCTCCTCCAGGTCAGCCCACCATTCCCCTTCCGCCGCATTGGCAATGGGTGTCTGCATGGGTTTGCACACGTCCCACCATTGCTGGGTAAGGGGATCGGCGGCCATTCTGGCCATGTCGCCTTCAAAGTCTTCGCCCACATATTCCAGGTAGCTGAAGAGGTAATACGCGCCGTCCGGAAACCGGCGCAGATAGATGGAGTAGTTCTGGATATTGCATTCCTTGATCATCTTGAGCACGCCGGGCCAGACCGCGGCATGTTCCCTTTTGTAGTCTTCCACCCGTTCGGGGCGCAACCCGATAATCCACCCATAACGCTGCATTTCCGCCTCTCCTTATACAAGAATTTCGCAAGGCATGTTGCCCGTAATCCAGTTGACCCATTCTTTGTTGACGTTTTTTCGTACTACTTTAGACGCGTTCTTTATCCTGAAAGGATTGAACAACAAAGCCCAGGGTTGCGGTACTCCGCTACCCTGGGGAAAACCAGCGCCATAATCCATCCCTACCCTGAAAGGGTTACGTAACGTAAATTTACGCAACCCTTTCAGGGTAGGGTATGGGGATTGTTGTACATTTACCCAGGGTAGCGGAGTACCGCAACCCTGGGCTATAAGATGTAAGCCCTTTGGGCTATTCAGATTCAACTTCTCGTTTTTTATAGCGGCTACAGGCCGACAAGACACAAATCTTCTATTTAGTCCAATAATAGACATCAGGGGTTTAAAGTTCCTCGTCATACTCGCCCAAGTCGAGGGGGTATTTCCCGTATTCACGCACCAGTTTCACGATGCGGTCATAGGTATGCCCGGACACGCCGCTGCTTACGGAGTGGTCGGACTGATAAATATAGCCGCCGCCTTTGGCCGCGTTCAGTTTACGCACCACATCCCGTTTCACCGCCTCCGGGTCGCCTTTCTCCCACACCGTCATATCGCCGTTACCGCAGAAAGCCAGCCTATGGCCGTACTGGCGACGCAGGTCAACCACATCCAGGCCCGCCTTTGCCTCCAGCGGATTGTACCCGTCCAGACCGATCTCGATAAAATCCGGCAGGATCGCCGCCACATTGCCGCAGCCGTGGTAGATGACCGGCAGCCCTTCGGCATGGCAGAGGCGGATCATCTCGGCCACCGCGGGTTTATAGTAGGTCCGCCAATAGTCAGGCGCAAAAAACATGTTGTTCGTATAGGCGACATCGCCCCAGATGACAAAGCCGTCCAGCAGTCCCCGGGCCGCGGCGAGGGCGGCCTTGGTGCACTCCACATAGAATTCACCGATACGCAGCACCTGTGTCCCGAAGCGTTCCGGATCCTCGCCCATCCAGGTCAGCGTATTCATCTGGCCGATCATGCGGGTAAGGCATTCCGAGGCCTCAATCATGCTGCCGTACACGGCGTAGTTCTGACGCACCGCCTTGACCGTATCAATCCACGGCGGCGAGTCGTGCTGAAACCCATCGCCCACGCCCGCAATCTGGTTGTCGCCGCCCTCGAAATAACGGCGGCGGTCCCAAGGGTCGTCAAACTCGAAGGCTTCCAATGCTTCGATGGATTTGGTCTCCCAGGAAACGGGTTCGGGCATGGGCAAATCAAAGCGTTTATGCAGGGTGGTTTCAAAACCGGTGCGGATGATCGCCTCATGCTCGTTTTCGCGGATTACCTCAAAGGGGTGGATGTGCGGGTCCATGTTCGACACGGTGACGATCCAGTCCAAGTCATAATATTCGTACGGGTCCGTAGCGGGCGGCAGATTCAACTCCGCGCGCCACCGTTTTAAAAAATTGCCCCAGAAAAACTCGCCCACGGGCACGCGGTCGGGTTCCTCATGGCGCAGCGCCGCGTTCATGCGCGCCACTTTCTCCAGCGTGCGGGGTGATCGTTGATGGTCCTTTTCGTTCATGATAAGCTCCTTCACTTCATTCTACCACTGCGCGGGCATAAACTGGTCAACATCCTCCCGCGTTATGACGTGCCTGGGCAGGTACACCACCGGGTCGAGGGTTTCTCCCCGGAACCACCGCGCGGCGGCATGCACGGCCAGCGCGCCGTCGCCCTCTGCGGATTGGTAGGTGATGGCGAGGGTCTCCCCCGCCTTCACCGAGTCCATACCGGTTTTGCAGTTGCCGGCGGCAACGATAACCACATCGTCGCGCCGGGCCTTTTTCAGCGCCTCCAGCGTGCCGGTCATGGGGAAGTCGTCACCGGCGAGAATCAGCCCCTTCAATTCAGGGCCGAACTTGGACAACCACGCCCCGACCATCTGCATAGTGGCTTCCGCCTCCAGGTTCGTCGTATCCATGGCCAATAGGCTCATGTCCGGCGCGTACTCGCGCAGTTCCGTGATGGGCGCAAAGGTGCGCGAAAAAAAGGGGGAACTGCCGGGCATGTGGCGGATGACGGCATACCCGCCCTGTTTGCCGAGGGCATCGGCGAAGGCGCGGGCAAGCATCCGGAACTGGCCCCAGTCATCCGGGCCCGTCCAGGCGATACAGTATTTCATCGCTTCGTCACAAGGCGTGGTGTTGGAGGTGATACAGGGAATGCCCGCCCGGTGGATCTTGCGCAGCAGCGGCGTGCAGCCCGTGGCGTCCACCGGCGCCAGGATGATCATGTCAGGCCGTTCGTTGATGGCCTGGTCCGCCTGCTGGGCCTGCAGGTCCATGTTCCAGTTGCCGTTGAACACCTTTATCCGCATGCCGTAAAAATCGGCGATGACGGTAAATCCACGCACGTAGGCGGTCCAGTAGGGGTGGTCGCCGGCCTTCAACAGAATCACCCGCTTGCCCTGCGGGCCGTCGCCGGGCGATACGGGCATGGCCGCCTTCTCCGCCTTCCATCCCGCGAACTCGATATCCCACCAGTGCAGTTTATCCGTCTCCGGCAGCGCGGCGGGGTCGGCGGGACGTTCCGGAATAGCCGTCTTCCCCGAATCGGGCGGCAACAGATACGGCTGGTTGTCAGTTCCCTTCAGGCTGTAGACATCGTCCCAGGCCCGGGTCCGCGCGTCCTTGGGGACGGTGACCGCCGTGCCCTGCAGATACGCAACAAAAAGCATCACTACAGCTGCAATGCCCGCTACCAGCGTAACAGCCGCCGCCAGCCACCTCTTGCCGCGAAAGGCCTTTGCGCTCGGTTCATCGTGGAATACGGCGCCGTCCCGGACCTCCTGCATCAGGTCGGGCCGCTGTCCCTGGAGCAGTTCCTGGCGGTGCAGCGCCCAGGCTTCATACAGCACCACAAGCGCCAGAATGAGGCCGTTCGCGAAAATCTGTACCTCAAAGCCTAGACCGAAGCAGCCGATGCCGTTAAATAGCGTATTCAGCAGCAGCACCGCGAAATAACTTTTGAGGACGCTGCCCTTGCCGCCGGTCATCAGTGTGCCGCCGATGATCACCGCCGCCAGGACGGTCATGAGCGTGCGGGTGCCCAGTACAGCCGACGACGTCATGGAACTCTGGCTGGCGGCGAAAAGCGCGCCTCCCGCCGCGGCCGTAAATCCGCACAGGATGAAGCCGGCCATAAGATACCGGTCCCGGTTCAGTCCGGCCAGCCACGCCGCTTCCGGGTTACCCCCGACCAGAAAGAAATTACGGCCGGGCCGCGTCTTCGCGAGAAACACGGTGAACACGGTGACCAGCAGCAGCGTGATGAGCGTCATGGGTGGCAGCAGCGGCAGCACCGGCCGGTCCAGCCAGTCGGCCAGCCGAAAATCGTCTATCGCCCGGGAGCCGCCTTCGCTGTACAGGTGGGTCAGCCCCATGACGATGGTCATCGTGCCGAGGGTCACAATAAACGAATTGACCCGGGCCTTTACCACGAGCAGGCCGTTGACCAGGCCCACCATCCCCCCCGCGGCCAACGACACAAGGATGGAACCCGCCCAGCCCAGCTGCGGCTGCAGGCCGACGGCCAGCATGCCGCACAGCATCACCACGGCGCCAATGGACAGGTCCAGTTGACCGAGAATAAGGATGAGGGTGAATCCGATGGCCACCACGGCATTGAGGCTGGCGCCTTTCAGGATGGTGGTGACGTTGTGGACGGACAAAAAGTTTGGCGCGAACAGGGACAAAATGCAGAAGAGTAGCGCCAGCATTACCAGCGCCCGCTGCTCATTAAGAATATGC
>Ga0116149_1006202_pt1 | contig 10854 bp, 6 predicted proteins | sample AD_UKC057_MetaG_FD_89787 | JGI IMG/M metagenome (GOLD analysis project Ga0116149, IMG submission 89787) | Active sludge microbial communities of municipal wastewater-treating anaerobic digesters from USA - AD_UKC057_MetaG | ecosystem: Engineered > Bioreactor > Anaerobic > Digestate | place: USA...
GAGTACTCGCGGCCGCGGCGAAGGGTCTCGGGGAAGTCGATGAACACCGCCCCTTCCTCGCGCTCGTACCGCAGCTCGCGTCCGCCGAACACGATCCGGTCCACCGCCAGCGCCTTCGCGAGGTCAATCTGGATCCTCGTGTCGTCGCGCGTCATCCGGAAACGGATGGTGTTCTTCCCGCCGATCCACTTGCGCTCCGGGTCGACCCGGACGTCGAGGTGGTAGAACAACAGGTCGTTGTTCGAGCGGTAGCGGTCCCAGTTGCCGCGCAGGACGTCGGCGCGGGTGGGCTCGCGCCGGGCGGGGCCGAAGCGCAACTCCCCCGGCGCCCGTCGAGCGGGGCCGGGCCCCTGCCCGCCGAACTTGTACTCCTTGGGAGGCTCCGTCCCCATCAACCACTTCACGAAGAAGTCCCAGCGCCGCCGCATCATGTACGCCGACGCGTCGCCGTAGCCGTGGTCCTGGTTCGGCAGCAGCACGAGGTCGAAGTCCTTGTTCGCCTTGATCAGCGCGTCGGCCACCATCAGCGTCTGGTACGGCGGCACGTTGGTGTCCATCGTGCCGTGCGCCAGCATCAGACGCCCCTCGAGGTTCTGCGCGTAGAGCTGGTTCGCCTCAGCCGCGTAGTTGTCGCCACCTTGCCCGTCGCGCACCAGCAGTCCCTGGTAGCGCTCGCCCCAGTCGTCCTCGTTCAGCCGCTGGTCGTGATTCCCCGACTCGGCGATCCCGGCCTTGAAGAAGCCGGGGAACCGGAACATCGCCGTGGTCGTCGCGAACCCGCCGCCCGAGTGGCCCCAGATCCCAGCCCGCGAGACGTCGAACCACGGGTGCCGCGCGGCCAGCTCCTTCATGCCGGCAATCTGGTCGGGGATCGTGTTGTCGCGCCCCATCGCGCCGTAGTAGGCGTCCTGGAACGACTTCGATCGCCCCGGCGTCCCCATCCCGTCGATGGTGACGACGATGAAGCCGAGCTCGGCGAGGGCCTGCCTGTCGCCGCGGGCCGCCGAGAAGGAGCGGCTGCCGGTGCTGCCGGTCTGCGGCCCCGGATAGACGTAGTTGATCACCGGGTACTTGCGCGCCGGGTCGAAGCGGGTTGGCCGGAACATCAGGCCGTGAAGGTCGGTCTTCCCGTCGCGGGCCTTCACGGTGATGGGAATCGGGGGCCGCCACCCCGCGGCCCGCAGCCTCGTGATGTCGGCCTTTTCGAGCATCATCACGAAGCGGCCCTCGCCTTCGCGCAGGGCTACCACCGGCTCGACGCCGGGCCGCGAGTAGGTGTCCACGAGGTAACGGCCTGACGGCGACAGCTGGACCGAGTGGTCACCCTCGACAGGCGTCAGCGGCGTAAGGCCCGTGCCGTCGAGCCCGATGCGGTAGACGTGCCGGAAGTACGGGTCCTCGCCCTTTTCCCGGCCCTGCGCCTCGAACCACAGCGTGCGGGCCTTCTCGTCCACGCGCAAGAGCGCCATCACCGGCCACTCGCCCGCAGTGATCCGGCGGATGAGCGCCCCCGTGGCAAGGTCGTAGAGATAGAGGTGGCCCCAGTCGTCGCGCTCCGAATACCAGATCACCTCGTTGCTGTCCCACAGCACGCGGCAGCCCACCCGCGACTCGTAGTGGGTGGCCACCTTCTCGCTCATCACGGTTCGAACCTGGCCGGTCGCGGTGTCCGCCACCCGCAGCACCGCCTCCTTGTGGTCGCGAGAGGTGGAGATGAACGCGAACGCCGAGCCGTCGGGCTTCCACTGCCAGTCGTCCAGGCTCACGTCGTCGCCGAGCGTGGCGCGGTGGTAGTCGGGCGGCATCGCGAGGCGGGTCACGCGGCCCGTCTCGACGTCGATCACCACACGGTGGAGCATGGCCACGTGCCGGTCGCCGGGGAGCGGGAACTTCGAGACGCGGAGCCTGGGGTGCGTGACCGGGTCGATCGGCGTGTTGACGAGGTACATCTCCCCGACCTCGCGCTCGTCCTGCTGGTAGGTGGCGATGCGTCTCGAGTCGGGCGACCAGAGGACGATCGGGCGGTCGCTCGATCGCCAGCCGGCGTTGTCGGTCGCGTAGCCGAAGTAGGGCGCGCCGTCGGTGGTGAGCTGGCGCTCGCGCCCGGTGGCCAGCTCGCGCACCCAGAGGTTCCAGTCGCGCACGAAGGCCGCGAGCCTGCCGTCGGGCGACGGGACGACGGCAGCGTCGCGGGTGCGCGGGCCGCGGCGCGCGGGAGCGGCGCCCACCGGCGCCGGCTCCGGCGAGGCGCCCGTGTCGGCGCACCTCGAGCCGAGCGCGTCGCACGACCACCGGCGGCCCTCGAGATCGAAGGTGATTTGCCGGCCGTCCGCGGAGATCCCGATCCACTGGAAGGGGAGGGCGTTCGGGGCGTAGGCGCGGCCGGAAGCGGCCGAGAGGGCCGCGGCCAGCCGGGCATGGTCGAAGGCACGCGCCCGGCGGCGCGCGGCCGGATCCACGAGCACGAACTCGTGGCCATCGGCGAGGTCGTTGCGGTACCAGAAGCGGTCGCCGGGCAGCCAGTTGGCCGCCACCCTTCCGCCGATCACCAGCGGTTCGACGTTCTGCGGCAGGAACCGTTCGCCCCGCGCGTAGTCGTCAGCGGTGATCGGTCGCTCGGGGGCCGGCCCCGCCTGGGCGGGCGGTGCCTGCGCCGCTGCGGCGCCCTGGTCGGCGGCTTCGGCCGGCCACGGGAGACAGGCGGCGACAAGTGCGAGGCAGAGGATGAGGAAGAGGCGGCCGGGCCGGCTGGGCATGCGCGACGCTCCACGGGGCTGCTGGATCGGAGGGGGGCGCGGGATGCAGGTGATCATACACGGCGGTGCCGGTAGAATGTGCGCGGGAGGGGCGCGTGCGTTTACACGAGATGTTCGTCCGGAGCGCCAAGAAGCACGCGAAGAAGCTGGCCGTCGCGGACCGGGCGACCGGGCAGCGGGTCACCTACAAGGACGTGCTGCTGCGTGCGCTCATCCTGGCTGCGAAGCTGGACGGGCGCGAGGCCGGCGGGTTCGTGGGCGTCATGGTGCCCACCAGCGCGGGCTGCATGTACGCGACCCTGGCCGTGCTGTTGAGCGGCCGCACGCCGGTGATGATCAACTATTCGACCGGGGCCGCCGACAACTGCCGCGACGCGCAGCGCCGCCTCGCCTTCAGCACCATCCTCACCTCGAAGGCGCTGCTCGCCCGGATCAACTGCCCGCTCATCGACGGGATGGTCTGCCTCGAGGACCTCGCTGCCGGGGTTTCGCTGCTCGACAAGCTGAAGGGGGCGGCCCGCGCCGCCCGCTCGGCCGACCGCATCATCAGGAAGATCCCGAAGGGGGACGCCGAGGACTACGCGGTCGTGCTGTTCACCAGCGGCAGCGAGCGGGAACCGAAGGCGGTGCCGTTGATGCACGCGAACATCGCGGCCAACCTCGAGGGCGTGGCGCAAGTCGTCGACTTCAGCGCCGAGGACGTGATGATGGCGAACCTGCCGTTCTTCCACGTCTTCGGCCTCACCGTGAACATGTGGCTGCCGCTCTGGCAGGGGATGACGATCGTCACCTACCCGAACCCGCTCGACTTCCGGTCGGTCTGCCAGGCAGTGCGCGACGAGAAGGCCACGGTGATGGTGGGCACGCCCGCGTTCCTCAACGGCTACCTGCAGAAGTCCGAGCCGGGTGACTTCGCCACGATCCGGCTGCTCATCACGGGCGCCGACAAGTGCACCGAGGCGCTGCGCCGCGGGTGGTGGGAGAAGCACCGGATCATCCTCCTCGAAGGCTACGGCACCACCGAGACGAGCCCGGTCATCTCGGTCAACGCCCCGCAGCACAACCGCCCGGGGTCGGTGGGGAGGCCGCTGCCGAACGTCGAGGTGCGGCTCGAGCACTACGAGACGGGCGAGGAGTGCGCGGTCAACCAGATCGGCAAGGTGCTGGTGAAGGGGCCGAGCGTGATGAACGGGTACTTCGACGACTTCGAGGCCACCTCGCTCCACCTGCGCCACGGCTGGTACGACACGGGCGACATGGGCTACATGGACGACGACCGCTACCTGTGGCACGTGGGGCGGCTGCGCCGGTTCCTGAAGGTTGGCGGCGAGATGGTGTCGCTCGTGCGTGTCGAGGACGTGCTCGACAGACTGCTCCCCGACGACTGCCAGTGCTGCGTCGTCGAGGTGCCCGACGCGGCGCGGGGCGCGCGCATCGTCGCGGCCGTGACGGCGTCGGTGGACGAGAAGGAGATCCTCGCGCAGATGGCCGAGTCGCTGCCGCGGATCGCGCTGCCGAAGCAGTTCGTCGTCCTGCCCGAGCTGCCGAAGATGAGCAGCGGGAAGCTCGACTTCCGCACGATCACCGAGATGGTCCGCGACGCCGTCCAGAAGCGACCCCCAGTAGGGCCGGCCTCCGTGCCGGCCGAGTAGGGCCGCCTCCGGCGACTCGGGCCTGAGCGTCTGCCACGTACGGTTCACCACTCACCACAGAGGCACAGAGGGCGCAGAGATCTCCTGTAGCGATCCGAGATTTCCGCGTGCACCTCCGCGTCTCCGCGCCTCTGCGTTGAACGTGGACAAGCCGCCACGTCTGCCACGTACGGGTCACCACAGAGGCACAGAGGGCGCAGAGATCTCCTGTAACGATCCGAGATTTCCGCATGCACTGTGCGTGGTGAAGTCGTCCGATCAGTGTGCGGAAACGGGGGCGGGCGAGCCCGCGCGTGCCGCGGGCGCTGGGCGTGAGACGACCTCGAGGGTGTGTATGAGGTCGCCGAGGGGCGACGCGTCGCCGCTGGCGGCGTTCGCGGCAACGTGGAAGAGGACGTTGCCCGGCGCCTGCTCGGGTGCGCGCCACTCGACGACCCACGTCATCTTGCCTGGAGGGACGGCCTTCGATCCCGCCTGGGTGTGCTGGGCGAACTGCACCCCCTTGGCTCCCGTCACAACTTGCGTGCGTGGATCGAGCGACCGGAGCGTTCCCGCCTGCGCGCCCGCCGCGGGGCGCGTCTGGAAGCGGGCCGCGACCTCGAACCCGCCCACGGCCAGGTTTCGCCGGGTCAGCGTGACGCGAAGCTGGTAGGTCTGGCCGGGACGGAACTCACGCGGCGCCTCCAGCGACAGCTTGCCGTCCTTCGGCCCGGGAGGCGGCCCCTGGTGGCACATCGTGCAGGTCGGCTCGCCGAAGCCGCCGGTGACGCCGGGCATCGGGCCGTTCTGGTACGCCGCAACCACCGGCAGCGCAACGAGCAGGCCGGCCAGTGCCAACAGAGGCCGCACGGTCCCTCCCCGAATCCGATTCCTGAATCCCGAATCCTGATTATCCCCGACCCCCATGATGCGATACTGAAAGACAGGGAATCAACAGCAGGAGGCCCCCATGCGTCCCTCAACCCGAACGGCGTCCGCCTGCGCGGCGCTGCTCGCGGCCGCCGCCGGCGTCGCACTCGCCGCCGGCCAGCCAGCCCAGCCAGCCGCCTCGCCGGTGGACGTGGCGTTCCAGGAGTGGCCGACACCCACCAGCCAGAGCTTCCCGCACGATCCGGCGGTCGCGCCCGACGGCAGTGCCTGGTACACGGGCATGCGGGCGAACCTGCTGGGCCGGCTGGATCCCGCCACGGGCAAGATCAGGGAATACAAGCTCCCGACGGAGAACACCGGGCCGCACGGCATCGTCGCCGACCGCGAGGGCAACATCTGGTACACGGGCAACTACTCGGGCCTGATCGGCAAGCTCGATCCCAAGACCGGCAAGGTCACCGAGTACAAGATGCCCGACCCGAAGGCCCGCGACCCGCACACGCTGATCTTCGACCAGGCCGGGACGCTGTGGTTCACGGTCCAGGGCAGCAACTTCCTCGGCCGCCTCGACCCGAGAACCGGCAAGGTGGATCTCGTTCCCGCCCCCACGCCCGACTCCCGCCCGTACGGCATCGTCGTCGACTCGCGCGGCGTGCCGTACTTCGACCTGTTCAACACCAACAAGATCGGCCGCATCGATCCCAGCACGCTGGCCATTCGGGAGTACGAGCTGCCCTCGCCAGGTGCGCGGCCTCGCCGCATCGCCATCGGCAAGGACGACACGGTGTACTACACCGACTACGCGCGCGGGATGCTCGGCCGGCTCGACCCGGCGACGGGCAAGGTGACCGAGTTCCCGACGCCGGGCGGTTCCGGCTCCCGCCCCTACGGCATGGCCGTCACGAGCGACGGCGCCGTGTGGTTCAGCGAATCGGGCGTCGAGCCGAACACGCTGGTGCGCTTCGACCCGGCCACCGGGAAGATGCAGGCGTGGCCAATCCCGTCGGGCGGCGGCGTGGTGCGCCACATGGTGGCCGCGCCGAACGACGAGCTGTGGCTGGCCTGCAGCGGGGTGGACCGGATTGCACGAGCGAGGATTGGGAGTTAGGGGCAGGGACGACCGCAAGGGTCGCCCCTACGATGTGTAGAGGAGGACGCATGAGACGCTTGGTACACACGGCCGCCACGGCGGCGATCGCGCTCGCCTTCGCCGCGGCGGCGGGCGCGCAGCAGACCACCCAGGTGCACCCCGGCAAGGGGGGCAGCCCGCACGTGAAATCGCAGTGGACAGTGGACGGCGCCACCATCGCGATCACCTACGGACGCCCGTCGCTGAAGGGGCGCACGGTCGGCAAGGAAGTGGCCCCCTTCGGCAAGGAGTGGCGCACGGGCGCGGACGAGGCCACCACGCTCGAGACCGACAAGGCGCTCACCTTCGGCACGTTGCAGGTGCCGGCCGGCACCTACACCCTTTACACGGTGCCAGGCGAGAGCGACTGGCAGCTGATCGTCAGCAAGAAGACGGGGCAGTGGGGCGTGCCCTACCCGTCCGGCGAGGATCTCGGCCGCGTGCCGATGATGGTCGAGAAGCTCGACTCGCCCGTCGAGCAGCTGACCATCTCGATCGACGACACGCCCACCGGCGGCACGTTGGCCGTCTCCTGGGGGACGACGAAGGCGAGCACCGCCTTCACCGTCGCCAAGTGACGTAGGCTCGCAAGGCCATGGACGGGCGGCCGGCCAGCCTGCCCGAGGTGCACGGCACCGTCGGCGTGCCGCAGGGTGCAGGGTTCTGGCGGAAGCTGTTCGCCTTCACCGGGCCCGGCTACCTCGTTGCCGTGGGTTACATGGACCCGGGGAACTGGGCCACGGATCTCGCGGGGGGCGCGCGCTACGGCTACCGGCTCCTGTCGGTCATTTTCATCTCGAACCTGCTGGCGATCCTCCTCCAGGCGCTCGCCGCCCGGCTGGGGATCGCCAGCGGACGCGATCTCGCGCAGGCGTGCCGCGACCGCTACCCGCGCTGGGCGGCGGTTTCGCTGTGGGTGCTGGCCGAGGTGGCCATCGCGGCAACGGACCTGGCCGAGGTAATCGGATCGGCCATCGCGCTGCACCTCCTGTTCGGCCTGCCCATGGCCCTGGGCGTCTGTCTCACCTCCCTGGACGTGCTCGTCGTCCTCTACCTGCAGCATCACCGGTTCCGCTACGTCGAGGCCCTGGTCGTCCTGCTCATCGCCGGCATCGGCGGCGCGTTCGCCCTCGAGCTGTATTTCTCGAAGCCGGACCCGCTGCAGGTTCTCGGCGGCTTCATGCCGGCGCCCGAGCTGCTCCGCGATCGGGAGATGCTCTACCTTGCCGTCGGCATCCTGGGCGCGACGGTGATGCCGCACAACCTGTACCTGCACTCGTCCATCGTGCAGACGCGGAAGTACGGCGACAGCGAGGCAAGCCGGGCCGAGGCGGCGTCCTTCGCGACGCTCGACTCGACCGTCGCGCTCACCTCCGCGCTCTTCATCAACGGCGCCATCCTCATCGTCGCCGCGGCCACCTTCCACGGCACCGGCTACGAGGACGTCGCCGACCTCTCGGACGCCTACAAGCTGCTGGCGCCGCTGCTCGGCACCAGCCTGGCGGCCACGCTCTTCGCCGTCGCGCTGCTGTTCGCGGGGCAGAACGCGACGCTGACCGGCACGCTCGCCGGCCAGATCGTCATGGAGGGGTTCCTCAATTTGCGGCTCCGGCCGTGGCTGCGCCGCTTCGTCACCCGCCTCATCGCGATCGTTCCCGCGCTGGCGACCGTGATCGCGTACGGTGACCGGGGTGCGGGCGAGCTGCTGATCCTGAGCCAGGTGATCCTCAGCCTGCAGCTGCCGTTCGCGATCTTCCCGCTGGTGGCGTTCGCCGGCGACCGCCGGATAATGGGGAAGATGGCGATCGGGCGCGGCCTGAAGCTGCTCGCCTGGCCGGCGGCCGTCGTGATTGCCGGTTTGAACGTCTGGCTGCTGGCCCAGGTCGTTGCCGGGCTGGTGTGAGGGATGTACAGGCAGATCCTCGTGGCGATCGAGCACAGCGTGGCCGACGAAACGATCGTCGAGCACGTCGAGAAGCTGGCGCGCCTCGCGGGCAGCCGGCTCCTGCTGGTCCATGTTGCCGACGGCTGGGCCGCGAGGCACTTCGACGAGCTGAACCTGCGGGAGTCCGAGGAGATGCGCGAAGACCGTGCCTACCTCGAGGCGCTCGAGGGGCAGTTGAGGGGGAGGGGGATCGAGGTGGAGTCGTTCCTGGCGATGGGCGATCCCGCCTCCGAGATCTGCCGGGTGGCCCACGACCGGGCCGTGGACCTGATCGCGATGGCCACGCACGGTCACCGCGGCGTGAGCGACATCATCCACGGCCAGACGGCCGACGCCGTCCGCCACCGGGTTTCAATACCGGTGCTCCTCCTGCGTGCGAAACGGCCGAGGTAGCCGAGGAGGGTTACTCCGCCCGGAGCGCCTCCACCGGATCCACCCGGAGTGCGCGCCGCGCGGGCAGCCACGCTGCCACACCCGCCACGAGAGCGAAGATCGCGGTTACCGCGGCGAAGGTCGACACGTCGGTCGGCTGAACCCCGAAGAGGAAGCGTTCGAGCGTTCGGGTGAGCGCCAGGGCGCCCGCCAGGCCGATCAGCAGCCCCGCCAGCACGAGCCGCGACACGTGGTCTCCCACCAGCGCGAGGATCTGCCGGGGCGAGGCGCCGAGCGCGCTGCGCACGCCGATCTCCTGCGTCCGCTGCGCCACGAGCCTCGCCACCACTCCGTAGAGGCCGATCGCGGCGAGCACCAGCGCGAGCAGCGCGAACCCGCCGACCAGCAGCGCGTGGAAGCGCGGCTGCGCCACCGACGCCGCCACCAGCGCCTCGAGCGGCCGCATCTTCGTCACGGGCAGGTTCCTGTCGACCTCCCAGACAGCCGCCCTCGCGCTGCCGGCCAGCGACTCGGCGTTCGCCGCGTTCAGGGCGAAGCGCATGAAGAACACCGGGTCGTCCTGGAACGGGACGTACATCTCGGGGTCGGCGTCCGCCGACAGCGCGCGATGACGAAGGTCGCCGACGATCCCCACGATCTCGCGCCATACCAGGTCGCGCCCGCGCGTGATCGAGATCCGCTCGCCGATCGCCTGGCGACCCGGGAAATACCGCCTGGCGAATGCCTGGTTCACCACCACGACTGGCGCCCGGTCGGCGCGGTCGCTCTCGGCGAGCCAGCGTCCCGCGACCAGCGGCACGCCGATCGCCTCCAGGTAGCCCGGGCTCACCGCGCGGTAGTTGGCCGGGTGAGGCTTGGCCGTCTCCATGCTCTCGCCGGGGTAAAAGAACGCGAACGCCATGTTGGTCCCGCTAAGCGGCAGGTTGGTGGCCGCCCCGGCACGCCTCGCGCCGGGAAGCCGGGCAAGCCGCGCGAGCACGTCCTCCTGGAAGCGCGCCCGCGCTTCGGCGGCCGGGTACGCCGGCGGCGGCAGCATGACCTCGAAGGTCAGGACGTCAGCGGCCTTGAACCCGGGATCGACGGCGGTCAGGCGCCAGAAGGTATTTGCGAGGAGCCCCGCACCGAGCAGAAGGATCAGCGACAGCGCCACCTCCGCGATCATCAGCGCGCTCTGCACGCGCGCCCGCTCGCGCGACCCCGCCGTCCCCCGGCTTGCCAGTCGCGACGCGTGCGCGCGGCGGCGGGCGAAGACGGCGGGAGCAAGCCCCAGGAGCAGCCCGGTGACGATGGCGGTAGAGGCGGCGAAGGCGAACACGCGCCAGTCGAGGCTCACTTCATCGAGGCGCGGCAGGTCGGCCGGCACCAGCCACAGGATCGCGTCCCTCGCCCAGGCGGCCAGGAGAAGGCCTGCCAGCCCGCCCGCGATGGTGAGCACCAGCCCCTCGGCCGCGAAGTGCGACGCCAGGCGCAGCTGGCTGGCGCCGAGGGCCGCGCGGATCGCGACCTCGCGGTCGCGCTCGGCCGAGCGCGCCAGCAGCAGGTTCGCCACGTTCACGCAGGCGATGATCAGCACGAAGCCGACGGCGCCGAGCAGGAGCAGCAGCGCCGGCCGCACGTCGCCCACGAGGTCGGCGCGAAGCGGCACCAGGTTGACGCCGCGTCCCGCGTACCCGTCGCCGAAGCGTGCGCCGACCCTCGCGGCGATCGCGTTGAGCGAAGCCGACGCCTTCTCGATGCCGACGCCCGGCGCGAGGCGCCCGACCCCGGCGAGATAGTGCGAGTAGCGGTTGTCGTCGAGGAGCTGATCCGCCGGAAGCTGCAGCGCGACCCAGGCCTCCGTCTCCCCGGGAAACGCGAAGCCCGGGGGCATCACGCCGGCTACCGTGTAGGACTTGTCCGTGAGGGTCACCTGCCGGCCGACAATCGAGGGGTCGCCGCCGAACGAGCGCTTCCAGAGCGCGTGCCCCAGCACCACGACCGGCTCGGCGCCCGCCTGGTCGTCGCGCGGTTCCAGCCACCGTCCTCGCTCGGGCGCCACCTGCAGGGTCTGGAAGAAGTCGCCCGACACCGCCGTCGCCTCCAGCCGTTCCGGCTCGCCGCGCCCGAGCA
>Ga0116149_1006209_pt1 | contig 10849 bp, 8 predicted proteins | sample AD_UKC057_MetaG_FD_89787 | JGI IMG/M metagenome (GOLD analysis project Ga0116149, IMG submission 89787) | Active sludge microbial communities of municipal wastewater-treating anaerobic digesters from USA - AD_UKC057_MetaG | ecosystem: Engineered > Bioreactor > Anaerobic > Digestate | place: USA...
GATTGCGGGAGTCATCCGCCAGTATGCGCGGTCGGAATCGGGTGTGGGCGGTTACGACGTCATCTTCACCGAAAACAAGGACGGTGAGAAGGTGATGCGCATGGTGCTAGCGGACCAAGTGGACAACCGCTGGCGCTGGACTGTGCAGGAAAAGAACTCTAACGTCTTGGATTGGCAGCCCGAAATTGACGTCAACTTGAGCGCAGGCTTCGGCAACAAGGAAATAGTTTCGCAGGGCATTGCAGAGGTAACGGGGAACCTAACCAAGATAGTAGCTAACCGCGAGAATATTCGCAGGTTCACTCCGCGAGTGGCAGGTGGGGATGAAACCTTCGATAGCCCTACCCCCATTATGTCGGGTGCCCAGAACGTATACGAGAACTCGGAAAGCGTGCCCCGTGACATTGCGAATCGAGGCGTGCGGGTTCGCCCTAACACAACTATCAACAAGTACCTGGACCTAAACCCTATCTTTAGCGGCGTTGCTATCGAGCAGATTCAGCAAACCATCAAGGGCACCCTCGTCATCTTGGGCGACCCTGAAGTGACAAACGGGTACCGCTGTGATATCAAGTTTTTGTACCCCGCTGCCCTGCGCTTCATCGTAGACGGTTACCGCCCACCTGAGCACTATAGTTCGGGTACTTACTATATTAACCAAGTGGTACACGACATCAAGGTTGGCTCTTACTTGACGACTCTACAAGTGTCGCGCGATGCTGTCTCAGCCGCCCCCGAGCGAGGTAATTACGATGAGTAACAGGCGCAGCACGCAGGTAATGCGGAACCCCGAGCTCTTGCAACGAACGCGAGAGGTTTACGGGGACTACAAAGGAATCGTAGAGGACGTACGCGATCCGCTTCACCACGGGCGCGTACGGGTCCGCGTCTACGCAATCCACGGCGACTACGAGAATGTAGCCACCGATGCCCTACCTTGGGCAGAAGCTAAGATGGCCATGCGCAATTCTTACGCGCCTCCCGAGCTGTTTGACCGGGTCTGGGTGCGGTTCGAGGGCGGTGACGTGCAGCGCCCGATCTGGGACGGTTACTGGACAGCATCTCCGGACGGGTCAGGGAAGCTGCCGTTCAACCGCCACAAGGGTCTGGAAGTTCCGCGCGAGAACTGGAACTACCACCCCGACCACCACCCGACTAGCATGTCGCTCTTCAAGACGGGCGAAGGCGATCAGCTCTGGGTGGAAGACCGTCCGTACGGTGACCAGATGGTAAGCTCCGTCAATCTGGCTGACGCAGGCAACAAGCTCTTTAAGATCTCTTCCAAGAACGCGGGTAAAGACTATCGGCCCGAAGGCGAAACGATCAAGGGTGAGTGGACTGACGGCAACAACCGACGCACTCGTCCTTCTGAGTCCAAGGGTAGTATCACGCGAGAGGGTGAGCTTAAGCTTGACACGGGTGGGTTTAAACTGCACAACGTGAACGACGGCAGTGGCCGCGCGGACGTGACTCTTACTTTGAACGGCAGCAAAGGCGTGTCTGCAATCGAAATGATCGACGGCCAACACATGACGCAATCGATGAGTCAGGGTAACAAAATCAACCGCGCTGTACTCAGCCAACAGAATTATACGATCCATAGTCAGGGCAAGCTGATTATGATCGGCCAACAGATGGGACTTCCTGAGCCATGGTAACTAACGTCACTGCGCCACCTGAAGAGGAAGGCGTCGATCCGAACGTCCTCTATCAAGACAAACGGCCTGAAGCCAACCTGCAGCAGGTAATCAGCGAACACATTAACGACCCGACAATGGCGCGGTACACGGTAGTCCTGGAAAACCACCCTGGCGGCAAAATCATCTTACCCAAGAATGTGCGGCTCTACCTCAAGAACTGTGGGAAAGTGATCATTGAGGACAGCGAAGGCAACAACGCGCTGAGCTACCTGGACGGCGAAGAGCTGATCATCATTAAGTGCAAGGACGTGGATATCACGGTCAACAAGACTAAGAAGATTAGCGACTTTCTGTCCATGGACCAGTGTCGTATCAAAATGCAGAAGGTGCAAACTAAGCACACCAACTGTAGTAACTCTACAATTGAGGCCATCGATCATGCTTCCGGAAAAAGCACTCAAACTAACGTCAACGCTAGCTACGATCGCGCGTCCTTCGAGAAACTGACCTTGGAGGAGTCTACCGTGGACGCCCGCGAGCTGAGCTGTCACGTTGAGTTAAGCGCTAAAAAGAGCACCACCGTTACGGCTTCCAAGGTAGACGTAGAAAAACTGGTCGCCGAAAAGAGCACGCTGTTTCTCCGCGACCTCGCAGTTAAGAACACTAGTGAGGTCAAGGAGTCTAACCTGACGGTACTTGACTCGACGCGAGGCGTCCAAGAACTAACGGTAGAGAAGAGCGGCTACGTGCTCAACGACGTAAAGATCTTGGCTGACTGTAAGCTCTTGGAGTCTAGCGGTAGCCTTGAAAAACTCAAAGTAGAAGGCAACCTAGAGGCTACGAAGGGTCAGATGACGTCCCAGTCGCTTGACATCAAGGGCACGACCGACTACAAGGAGCTCAAGCACATCGGAGTGGCCGACAAGCACGAAGGCAAGGTGACGTACGACAAGTCAGTCACTAACCTTGCCGACTCTGAGTATAAAGCCGACCTGTCCGCCACCGACACTACTACGCATCAACGCGGACTGTCCGTAATAGGCGATATTCGCTACGAGCGCGGTACTACGGACATGAAGAACGTGACCGGCCAAAGCGCGTCCATTTTAGAACAAGCGGGTCGCAACTACGTGCGCAAGGTCAACTTCAACGCCAACCTGCTCGTAAGTGGCGACGGTGCGGCTCACCTGGAGCTGACCGACTCAAACGCGGCCAGCATCTCAGTGGGCACGTTTGCGTTTGGCAAGATCAGTACCATGGGCGGGGCCAATATGTCGCTCGACGACTTCGGCTACGTTGAGATGAATAAGACGCAAGGCAACCCGACTGTCACAGGTTCCAAGATGGTGTCGCTGAGCGCAATCGTCGGCAACGTCAGCGTGGAAGGTGGGGTGCTCAACGCTAAAGAAATTACGGGCAACCTAACGATGACGAGCTGCGCATTCGACGTAGCTGACGTCTCCGGAATCATTACGGCAAACGACTCAGTCGGCTGCGCCAAGAGCGCGTCTCAATTTATTGGTAACGGATCGGCTGCCTCGCTCAAGGACGTCGGAACTTGGAGCGGCGCGGCGTTCTTGTTCAGCGGCATGGGACCAGCGGGCCCTACGATCAAGGGCGTTCCTACCTTGCGGATCGAGAGTCCTGGCATACTGCATATCTTCAGCGAGACTAAAGTTATTGTAGAAGGCCCGAGTCGTACTGAAGTGTTCTGAGCCAGACCTTTTGGTTTATGGCTCTCCTCACTCTCATCAGCGACATTGTTAACATCACCACGGACGTCCTAGAGCCGGGGGTGAGCTTTTCCAAGCGGGCTAGCTGGAACTCACACGAAATCATGAACCGCTCGTCCGGGGTGCTGACTTACAGTAGTTCGGACGCTATGACGTTCTCTTTCAGCTTTGCGGTATATTCTACAGAGTCAGCGGAAGAGGTAGCGGATGCCTGCAACACAATTAAGGGCTTGGTCTACCCCGTCGATCCGGGCATCATGCCGCCTCCTGTTTGCTACTTGACGTACCCTGCGTTTCGTTTGGACAATTGGATGTGCGTAGCCTCCTCCGTGGAGGCTAGCAATCCCTCCTTAGTTTGGCACGAGGGCGGCGAAAACTTCCACGCAATGATTAGCATCAGTCTGCTTGAAGTCGATCTCGAAAACATTCCAGCTACTCAGTTTGCGGGTAGCATTAACAACCTGACCGCTAAATATAAGGGGAACGGTTGATGTCTATCGAACGCTACAAGAACTACACGCGTATTGCGGAAGTACTGGGGCAGAGCTACTACCCTTCGCTCAACCGTATGGACTTCGAGTACATCGGCGAAGAGAAGTTCCACGTAGTAGCTAGCCACGAAGTCGGGAACCTACCGATTGTCAGCTACTCGCACTACAACACTCCACTGCTCTGGTGGGTTATCGCTATGCACAACAAGGTACGGCATCCGCTGCTGGAAGCGCCTGTGGGTAAAGTGCTGCGCATCCCGATCGAAATTCACCTTATTGACCGTGGGATTACATTTCGATGAGCACCCGTATTCTTCAGCCTATTGCGCGGCGCCATCAGGCCCCACTCGTTCAGCACCTACCCAAAGAGGTACGACATCAATTCGGTCGTGGGTTAGGCTATCCGTGGGCGGTGCGCAACAACCAGTGGGAAATTGCGGAAGGTGAGGAAAAGATCCAAGTTTCGATCTTCGTCATTCTTTCTACCCCGCTAGGCTCACGTTACGGCCAGCCTGATTTTGGCAGCATGCTACCACTGCTTGTGTTTGCCAACTACGACTCGATTATGAAGGCCGAACTCAAACGGTACAGCGCAGAAGCTATTCGACGGTGGGAACCCCGCATTCAGTTGCAGCAGGTGATCTTGAACGACGCTAATGCAGCAGAGAACGCTTTCGATATTGCGGTGTCGTACATCCTCAAGAACGCAAGTTCGGGGCCACAAACGGCCACTATTCCGGTAAAGTTGGAGAATAACTCACTCCGCTTCCAAAATCCGGGTAAGTTCACTCTCCACGGACAACGGGTATTTTAATGACTGAACAACTCCGCCTTAATTATGCGAAGAAAGACTACGCCTCCATGTTGGAGGCGGCTAAAACCTTGATTCGCACTGAGTTCCCCGAGTGGAACGACTTCTTGGACAGTGACATTGGCTTCGCGGTGCTAAAAGTGGCCATTGCGGTAGCCGACCTGAATAACTTCTACCTCGATCGTCAGGCTGCTGAAGCCTATCTCGACACGGCTAGCGAACGTGCTAACGTAATTGCACAGGCTAAAGCGCTGGGCTACACGCCCCGTTCAATCAGCGCAGCTCGCGTGATCTGCCAGTTCCAGCTGGCAGGCGCCTACAACGAAAATATTATCATTCCACGGTATACGGCGATTACCATTGAAGGGAAAGCCTTTGTAACGGAAGAGGAAGGTACTATTTTGGCAGGCACCACTAGCCTACAAATTCAGTGCGTGCAGGGCAGCTTCTACCAGATTCAGAGCAGCGCTACGGGAGAGCCGTTCTTTAAGGTTAACGCTCCGCTCAACCTGACGGAGGTCTCCGTTTTCGTTAACGACACTGAGTGGGTTGAAACTCCTTCCTTTCTCTTGGCACCGGCCAATCGGCAAGCCTACCGCCTGTATGAAGACCGTGACCGCAAGGTCATCATGTTTGGTTCGGTTCTGTACGACACACCTGAGTCGCAAGACGCAATCTTGGTCGAAGGTATCCAGACTGATGGCCTCAACGGCAACACGCGGTATGCTAACTCACCCGTTACGATCACAGCTCCGATCTACAACACACTAGGTCAGAACATCAACAACTTGCTCTCCGCAACCACGTTGGGTGCGGCAGTCGGTGGTTCGGATCCTGAGGGTATCGACTCTATCAAGGTGCTCGCTCCGGGGGTGTATTCGACGCAAAACCGTGCTGTTACGGCTAACGACTACCGTTACCTCGCGCTGACCGTGCCTGGAGTTGCGGAGGCCTCCTCGTGGGGCGGTGAGATCATTAACCGCTATGGTGAAGCCTACGTTTGCATTATCTCCAACTACGCCGACACGGGCTTAGAGTCTCTGATTGAGTTGGTGCGAGCCAAGATCGAACCGATCAAGACGCTAAGCATCCAGCTCAAGGTGATTGCGGCGGAAGAGGTTTTTGTTGACATCGTGTTTACAGGTAACGTACGTAAACAACAGAGCGAGTACGGGTTGCAGAGCGTCGTGGTTAACCGCATGCAGGATTTCATGGCTTCCGTCAAAATCGGGGACATGCTCCAGTTCTCGGACTTGATGAACCACATGCAAGCGGTCTCTCAGATTGACTACTACATGATGGAACACGTCGTTTGGATGCGCGGCACTGTCAACGCTAACGAGCTTGTCACTACGCGGTTGAAAAACGGCGACTACAACGACATTGAGGTATGGACTGCTGACAAGACTACTCGGGTCTGGAAGTCGGGTGACGCAGGCGCTATGTCGCTAACAGATCAACGCGTTACGGTATCGCCAATCGGTGTAGCCTCAGGCACTTATTGGGTGCGGTTAAAGACACAAGACGTCAACGTTCTGGTGCAACCGTACCATAAGCTACGCTTGGGACAGGTCAATGTTTCGCTTAGCAAATCGCAGGCCGTCTAATGACTGAACAAGAATACATCCTCAAGTATCGAGAGGTATTTCTCCACTCGATCTCAGAGCCGGTCTACTTCGAAACAGATCTACCCGTACTCGCCAACGCGGTAGCCACTACGCTAGGTCAGGTGGCTAGCTTGATTGAGCATTTCCCCGAGCTGCGCGACGTCGATTTGGTGTCGGACGAGTTCTTGAGTTACTTGTTCAAAGAATATTTGCCCGACTTCCCCTACCTACCTAACTTCAACTACCGTGAGTTCATCAAGGAGTCGAAGACTTATTACAGCAGCAAGGGTACCAAAAACGCTTTGGCGTACATTGCTGCACTGGGTGGGTTGGTCTTCAACGTCTGGGAACCTGCCAAATACATTTTGGGGCCCAGCAGTCGCAGTCTCTACCCGTCCGGGGGTTTTGTCAGCCGCGCCATTGACGGGTCGGGTCGGTACTTAGGTCGTATTCGGGACGGCGTCTTCTGGTCTAAGTACACCTACGTTATCGACGTCGGTAACCTGAAGAACATCGACAACATTGACATGCTGCTACCGCTGATTGACCTGAATCACCCGGCGGGGACAAAATATTTCCTCAACTACTTCTGGCATACTAAGTACGAACGCGTCACTACGGCTGCCGACCGTTTCTGGGGCGAAGAGATTACGGACTTCTACGACTACGCACCACAAAAAACCACGGTCTGCGTCACGTTAGACGGCCAGAAGTTCATCACCAACGCATCTCAGCCGTCGAAACTGGACTTGTTGTCGGGGCGGGTGCAGGACTCGTACTGTTACGAGCGCGATTTCCGCGACAAGGACTGGATGATCAACACCCGCGAAACGGGTGCGTTCGCTACGGTAGCCTTCCGTCGTATGCTGGGTGATACTTTCCGCGACCTGTCTTACGACTACGAACGCCTGAAGTACTACCTCTACGTGCAGTATCAGCCCAAGCGCGAGATTAAGGATTCGATTCGTCGGGGACTTATCCTTAGTCACCGCCTGTCGCCCGTCAGCGACGCCGTGGTCGGACGCCGACACGACTTCAATCATTACCGCGTTGAGCTCGAAGCGCGCGGTCCAGGCGGCTACCTGCATCCGTTTGAGCGTAGCTATACGTTAGGCCACGGTATTGACCGCCACTACTTCACGCTAAACAATCGACGCAGCACAGCGGGGCAAGAGTCCCAGTTCGATCCAGCCTTCTGGTCTTTCGTCAACGGTTATGGTTTCGACGAGCGCTGGGTATTGCGCCCAATTATTGGTACAGACTCAGTTAGCTTTCAGTACCGGTTCGAAAAGCCGCTGGACAAGATCCCGACTGACGTGCTGACGGGTTTAAACAGCCAGCCCCTGACGCTGACTCACTTCAACTTCTACCAGCCTAACGTTAATATCTGGGAAGCCAAACTGTTAGAAGGTACCGAGATCGGTCTGCTCTGGTGGGACAAGCACTGGCATACGCACCAGTGGGATCTGCACTTTGCTGATGTCGGTGCGCACCACGAAGTACGTAGCTGGAAGGCTATCCACGAAGTGCTCGTACCCACTCCGGAAGGGGCAGCCGACTATCTCGGTCGTGTTTATGCAGGGCCCGTCCCAATTAAATCTGCTAAGCAGTACCAAGCGGGTATGATCGTCTTTGGCCAGCGTCAAATTTTGGGGTCAGGCGCGGCAATTGGTGTTAGTGGGCCTCTGGTTGGTAATTTCCAAGAAGAAATAGGCGAACCCACTTACGACGCGTTGGATCTACCTCAGTTTGTTCAAGAAGCCACCGACGGCGTTCGTTACGAGTACGTTGTCACCGACGTAACTACGGGCTTGCCGATGACAGTGGTTGAGAATCCAGGTGGTGCAGAACCAACTCGAGACCACTTCAAAGCTAAGGAGCTGTTGGAAGCCCTGTTCTACCACCGCCCCGCGTCCAACGCTGAGTTGCAGGCTGTGTTCATGACGGACAGCATCTTTTTGCCGCCAGTTCACGACTATGCTACTTCAAGAGATGCGGGTACCAAATATGACGTTTATGGCAACTGGAAGAACCGACCGTTGGCAGACCTTTTACCCGAGAACTACCACTCAGTGCTGCAGGGACCCGGTGGTACGGCACGCGTGACGGCGGGTCGCTATTGGGACGACGTCATCACGCCCGCAACTCACGTTCAACCTCGTCGCCGGGTTCACCAACCGAGCGCGAATATTATTCGCGTGGACGAGATTTAACTTTTTGCTACAGAAAGCGATCCAGCAATGAAAAGCACTATCCTGAGTCGGGTGTCTGACACTCGCCGTTTTTACGACTCCGAAAACGACCGCTCGTGGCTGTTGTTCGCGGGTCACACCGCGTGGCCAAACGACCTCTTGCCGCCCACGGAAGACCTCGAAACCAAGTCTTTCACCGACCTAATCATTGCCAAAAAGGCTAGTCTGCGTTTGGTCGTCCCCGACGCAGCGGGCGACATTCTGTACTACGACAACCGCAACGTGTTGACCAAGTATCGCGAAGTGACTTACGCTAACGCACTCGCTGAGAAGTGCACCCGCATTCTGTTCAACGTCACTCTACGCGGGTCGGAGTTTGACAGCGCTCTGGCTGTACGCATTTTGGCCATCAGTGCTAGCGTGGTTGGTTCGGTTGCAGGTCCAACGCTCTTAGCCAATCAAGTAACAAGCCAAGGCGAGATTCAAGCGCTAGAATATCGCCGTCCGCTGTACCTCAACCCGACGTCCATCTACAACGTCAACTCGATCCTGGAGTTCTAAACCATGCTGCCCGTTCCTGGCTTTTACGACCGTTTTGACCCCAACTCCACCGCCTGGAAGAGCGTGCTCTTCAAACCGGGTGTGGCACTGCAGGCAGCTGAGCTGAACGAAATCCAATCCGTCCTTCGCGGTGAACTGGAACAGCTGGGCCAAACCATCTACGAACAGTCCGCGCCTATCGCAGGCTTGGACGCCGTGGTGGATCTCGACGCCCTGACCGTTTCGATTACTGCAGGTAAGCTGTACGCGCTGGGCATGATCCACAATGTACCCGCTGCAGTGATCCCAATCACGGGCGTAGGTGTTGAAGTGATCGGCGTAACGCTGACTCCCCACGTTCTTACTCACACCGAAGATCCGACTCTGATGGACCCTGCTGTCGGTGCCGAAAACTACGGCTACGAAGGCGCGGATCGTTTGGTCTACACTGCTACCGTGGTCAAGGTAGGCCCTGGCGCCGAAAACGCCTACCCAATTGCTGAAATCGTTGACGGCCAGCTCAGCAACAAGTACTCCCGCGTTCGCCCGCTGTGGAGTAAGTTCCTGAGCTACCTCGAAATGCGTACGTACGAAGAATCGGGTCACTACCTGATCCAACGTCCTCGTATCGCGATTTCGAACGTTAGCGCGGAACGCTTGCTGTTTCGTGTCAACGACCTTGCAGGCTACGTGTCGGGCCGTCGTATCAGCGTCGAGGCTACCTCGCTCCAGATCGACACCTCGCTCACCACGATGTCCGTCTTGGACGAGCCACACATCTTTGCCAACGGCGTGCTCAAGTACGTTGCCTACAACAGCCCAATCCGTACCGTGCCCCAATTCACGGGTAAGGTGTACGTCGAGCTGAGCATGGTGCGCGGCGGCGTGCCGAACGGTACTGACGCTACCCCGAGCCAGTACTGGCCCGTGGCGCAGGTGCTCGAAGTACGCGCAGGCGCTACTGTGTACGCCCAAGGCGTGGACTTCGTGGTGTCGGGCAATAGCATCAACTGGTCGCTAGGCGGCGCAGAGCCCTCTCCGGGTTCCACCTACACGGTGAAGATGTTGTATGTGCACCAGTTCATTAAGCAGGTGATGCAGTATTCTGGAACGGGTCCCAAGTCTGACATCGCTAACTGGACTGTGGTGACAGCAGGCGACTACCTTGCCCGCGACTCGTTCCGCAAGACAGATGTCAACGTCGTTGACTTCTACGGCACTCCGACCAAGGTTGGCGCCGACACGGCAGTGGACTTCCTGAAGCACGTGGTCTTTACTACAGGTGGTACGAAGCCTTACAACGCCACTGAGTTCCAACTCGATTACTTCTTCACGCTGCCGAACGTCTACGTGATGGCTGTGAATGACGCGGGTGTAGTGTACCTGTCGCAGGGTAAGGCCTCGATGGAGCCGACGCTACCTAACTTCGGGCCCAGCTTCCTGCCTTTCGCTCGCTTTTTGGTGCCCCCCGAGGCGACTGCCGACAGTATCGTTACGCTGCACCTGGACGTGGTACGTCTGAGCATGGTCGAGTTGCAGCGCATGCTCAAGGACCTGAAAACGTTGCAGTACAACCAAGCGATCTTCCAGCTCCACAGTGAGCTGACTTCGCGCGACATGGCTACCGACAAGCGTGCGGTTTGGGCCGACAGTCTGAACGACTACATCCCTTGCGACTACGCTGCGCCTACGTTTGGCGCTTCGATCGACACCGAAACAGGTACTGCTTACCTCAGTCTGAACATCGAGGATCTGACGCCTACCACAGGTGCAGTCACGGCGCTGTATCGCGACAAGTCCTGGACGCTACCCTACATCAACCGCGAGTTCATCGC
>Ga0116149_1006212_pt1 | contig 10846 bp, 9 predicted proteins | sample AD_UKC057_MetaG_FD_89787 | JGI IMG/M metagenome (GOLD analysis project Ga0116149, IMG submission 89787) | Active sludge microbial communities of municipal wastewater-treating anaerobic digesters from USA - AD_UKC057_MetaG | ecosystem: Engineered > Bioreactor > Anaerobic > Digestate | place: USA...
TACCCCTCCTGGGCGCCGCTGAGGAGAAAATCGGCACTGATTCTCTTTTCATCGGCGTCGAGACCGCTCTCAGCCAGGATCCGGCGAAAAGCATCCCGCCGTTCGCGCATGCCGGGATGCTGGCTGTCGCCGCCGACAAAGACCAGATCGCGATGCCCCTTGCTGAGCAGATGGGTGACCGCCTGCCGGATGCCGTCTCCATTATCGATCAGGATGGCTGAGTGATTGCCCGCAGGAGGCAAATAGTCGATGAGAACGCAGGGCAGATCCCGCTCTTTGATCGATTCGATGATTTTAAGGGGTACTGTGCCGGCGAGGATGACGCCATCGACATTTTTTTCCAGCAGAAAGCGGGGGATATTTTTCTCTGAAAATTGGTGCTCGATAGTGGTGAGGAGTACGTAATAGTCGTGCGAGCGGGCTTCGAATTCCGTTCCCAGAAAGATCTTGGTATAAAAGGGCTCGGCGTTGGAAAAGTGGTCGGTGCTGAGGATGAAACCGAGGTTGCCGCTGTGCCGGGTGACGAGCCCGCGTGCGGAGCGCTGGGGGTGGTAGTGGAGCTTTTCGATGGCTTCGAGCACCTTGCGCTCGGTTTCACGGCTGACGCGTCCCTTGCGGTTGAGGACCAGGGAGACGGTGGAAACCGCAACACCTGCAGTGCGGGCGACATCTCGAATCGTCACATTCATCGAAACGCTTTAATTTAATGAGTAATTTATATCAAGTTATTATATAGGTTATTTCCTTATAAGCGGGTAAAATTGTCGAAACGTTTCGACTCTTTAAGATAGTCTATTTGTTACTCTATGTCAAGTTAAAAAGGCTTTTTTAAAAAGTATTTTGAGGCGGGGAACGGTCAAAACCGCGCCGCTCTGCCGGGAGAAACAGCCGGGCGCGGCCGTCGTCGAGGGGTTCGGCTATTCCACCCTGCGCAGGGCGTCACTGAACCGGGCGCATTCGGGATAGCGCAGCACCTGGCGGAAAGCCCGCTCCGCAAGAGCATGCTCGCCGAGGGCGGTCAGAGACTCGCCCATCTGGTAGTAGCACTCGCCGCAGCGGGGATGGTCGGGATGGGTATAGGTGAGACGCAGCAGAATTTTGAGGGCGGCGCGGCTGGAACCCTTCTGATGCAGGGCGAGGGCCCGGTCGAACCTGTTCAGCCAGAGGAGGTTGGGATCCTGCCGGGGGGTGAACTCGCCGCCCCAGGCCACGCCGGAAGCCTCCGGCGCGGAGAGATTATTCTTTGCCGCCGGCAGCGGAGAGAATGGATCCGCCGGCGCTGCCGTGGCCGCCGGGAGCTGTAAAGCTGACTCCGCCTCGGCAGGGAGCGGCTCGGCCAGCGGGCCATGGATTCTGGCGCCGCTTTCGGCTGGCACGCGAATGACGGTGATCTCGATCCGGCCGTTGCTGGCGGCCGCGATCTCCTGCACGCGCGCCAGCCTGCGTTCGGCCTCTTCCTGTGAGTACCGCGTGCCGGATTGTGCCAGCAGGGCGGGCACAATCCCCACCATGATAGCCACGCCACACACACTGCTCCGCTTCATCGTCCGCTGCCCTTCCTGCCCGCCCTGCTGTCCCGTCCATTGCATTATAATATAGCGACTAAATCGGTTGATTGCGTAGCCCATCTTTCGGCTCTTGTGATCGAGCTCATATTTTTTTGCGGTTTTTGAGGCTGGAATTGCTTGCTTTTTAGCTGCTGTATTTGTAAGATTATATTCACTACAATCTGAAGGATATACCCATGGAAAAAGAGTTGCAGCCGGAAGGGCGCGAGGTGACACGCGTTTCCGCGGTCGATCGCGGATCCTATATGATCCTGCATGACGGGCGCGAGATCCCCGCCGAGCTCGCGGGCAAGTTTTACTACCTCGCCGACTCACCGGCCGAGCTGCCCTGCGTCGGTGACCGGGTCGAGGTGCAGCTTTACGACGGCGACTCGGCCGCTATCATCCACGGCGTGCAGGAGCGCAAGAGCTTTCTGCGCCGCCGCCGCGCCGGCGATAAGGTGGAATTCCAGATGATCGCCGCCAACATCGACATCGCTTTCATCGTCCAGTCCTGCCATTTCGATTTCAATATCCGCCGCATGGACCGCTATCTGGTGATGGCGGCCGACGGCGGGGTCGAGCCGCTCCTGCTCCTCACCAAGACCGACCTGATCACGCCGGAGGCGCTGGCGGAGATGATCGCCGCCATCCGCACGGCCGGCATCACCGCCAGCATCATCTCGCTCAGCAACCTCACCGGCTCGGGATTCGAAGAGTTCAAGGCGCTGCTCGCGCCGGGACGGAGCTGCTGCCTGCTCGGCTCCTCCGGGGTCGGCAAGACCACCCTGATCAACCGCCTGCTCGGCCGTGAGGCTTTCGGCACCAAAGAGGTCAGCGCAACCGGCGAAGGCACCCACTCCACTTCGCGCCGCCAGCTCGTCCTGCTCGAAAACGGCGCCATGATCATCGACACCCCGGGCATGCGCGAGCTTGGCCTCTTCGGCGCCGGCGAGGGCGTGGAACAGGGCTTCGATGACCTCCTCGCGCTCGGCGCCGATTGCCGCTACAGCGACTGCAGTCATCTCCAGGAGCCCGGCTGCGCGGTGCGGGCGGCCGTCGCGGAGGGCCACCTTAGCCAGGAACGCTACGACAGTTATCTGAAACTGAAAAAAGAGTCGGAATATTACGGGATGTCCTATGCGGAGAAGCGCAAGAAAGACAAGGACTTCGGCCGCTTTATCAACAAGGCGCTCAAACAGATGAAAAAGTGAGCACGGCTCCTCTCAAGCCGGTCGTGAAATATCAGACCGGCGGAGTCCGGACCCCGTTCGACGCCATTCACATCACATCAAGGAAGCCCGCATGAACAAAATCGCCTGCTCCCACGCTCTGGCCATCGCTCTTTTTTGTGCGCTGCTTTTCACCGCCTGCAGTCAAAAGAGGGGGGAGGGTGCGCGCAAAGAGATCCAGCTGCTGGCGGGGGAAAAATGGTGGGGAGGGGCTGTACTGGACGGCCGTAATTCGCCTTTGAATGATGCACCTTTCAGCTACGATCAATTCGCGGACTGCAAGGCCAATCAGGCGGCGCCTCTTTTTCTCTCCAGCAAAGGCCGGTATATCTGGAGTGAAGAACCGCTCAGGATAGAAATTACCGGGGAAAAGATCATCCTGGACACCACCCGGGGCGCGGTTTTTACCGGCAGCGGCGGCGGAACCCTGAAAGAAGCGTTTCTCCATGCCGGCAGGCAATTTTTTCCGCCTGCGGGCGAAATTCCCGATCCCCTGCTTTTCACCGCCCCGCAGTACAATACCTGGATTGAACTGCAGTACGACCAGAATGAAAATGATATTCTCAAATACGCGCAAGATATTGTCCGCAAAGGCTTCCCGGTTGGCGTCCTCATGATCGATGACAATTGGCAGGAGCGCTACGGCACCTGGAGCTTTGACTGCAAAAAATTCCAGGATCCAAAAGGTATGATCGAAAAGCTCCATGCCATGGGTTTCAAAGTCATGCTCTGGGTAGTGCCTTTCGTCAGCTCCGACTCGCCCGTGTACCGGGAGTTGGCCGGGAAGCGGCTCCTGATCTTTGCGGATGAGGAGAAAACGCGTCCTGCCAGCGTAACCTGGTGGAACGGCGTCAGCGCCCTGGTCGATCTCTCCAACCCGGCAGGCGAGCAATGGTTCAAGGATCAGCTGCATGGTCTGGTGAAAACCTATGGGGTGGACGGCTTCAAGCTGGATGCCGGAGATCCCGAGAGCTATCTCGGCACCTGGTCGCACGGGGATTTTGATCCGAATCAGCAGTGTGAAGCCTATGCGAGGCTGGGACTCGATTTTCCCTTGAATGAACTGCGTGCCTGCTGGAAAATGGCCGGACAGCCATTGGCGCAGCGGTTGAGAGACAAGAGCCACACCTGGAGCGATCTGCAGGTGCTGATACCGGATATGATCGCGTCGGGCCTGATCGGCTACCAGTTCGGCTGCCCGGATATGATCGGTGGCGGAGAGTGGACCTCGTTTCAGGATACCTCCGTGCTCGATGAAGAACTGATTGTGCGGTCGGCACAGGTCAGTGCGCTGATGCCGATGATGCAGTTCTCCGTCGCGCCCTGGCGGGTGCTGAGCGCGGATAACCTGGCCATCTGCAGAAACATGGCTCTGCTCCATCACCGGATGGGGGATGAGATTCTGGCCCTCGCCCGGGCGTCGGCGCAGTCGGGCGAGCCGATGGTGCGCAACCTGGAGTACGAATATCCCGGCCAGGGCTGGCACGGCGTCAAGGATCAGTTCCTGCTCGGCGACAGGATTCTGGTGGCGCCGGTCGTCCACAAAGGCCGGCGGTCGCGGGAGGTGATCTTCCCGGAAGGTGAATGGCAGGGTGACGATGGCAGCCTCGTCACCGGTCCGGTCACGTTGAAAATCGATGTGCCGCTGGCGCGACTGCCCTGGTACCGCAAGCTCAGACCTTGACTAAAAGCTGCAACGCACTTTCAGGAGCGGGTTAAAATGATTAGATCGAATCTGCTTAAAATCACCGTGGCTGCACTGCTGACGCTGACATCGATTGATTGCCAACGGGGCGCGAAAATGGATAACATCCTGGTCATTACGGGCGGGCACGATTTTGAGCCCTCTTTATATCAGGTTTTTGACAGTTTTAAAAATGTGCACTATGACACCCTTTCGCAGCCGGATTTTAACAAAAAGTTAAGCAGCGGTGTGGCCGAACCCTATGACGTGCTGGTCTTTTATGATATGTGGCAGGAGATCGGCGCGGCGGAACGAACGGCTTTTCTGGCCCTGCTCGAAAAGGGCAAGGGGATGGTTTTCCTGCATCACAGCCTGGTTTCGTACCAGCACTGGGATGAATTTGAAAAGATAGTCGGCGGAAAATACATTGAAAAGGAGTACCATGGCGATCCAGCCGTCCAGGGCTCAACCTACGCTGAAGATATCACTCTCGAGATCAAGGTCGTCGATCCGCATCACCCGGTGACCCGAAATGTCGCCGATTTCACCATTTACGATGAAGGCTACCAGAATATCAGGATAAATCCGGATATCCATCCGCTGCTCTCCGTTTCCCATCCGGATTGCGCAGAGACCGTCGCCTGGACGAACAGCTATGGCCGCTCCAGGATCGTCTATCTCATGCTCGGGCATGATCATCACGCGCACGAGAATGAGAATTACCGGCAGCTGGTCTTCAATGCCGTCAAATGGGTCGGGGGGGCAACGGCTGTTGAATGATCCTCTTGTCCGGTTGGCGCGGATTGATTACATATTTACACATTTAAAGGGGTGCTTTCAAACGCTCAAACTCGTAATCGGGAGAACGGTTGTGTCTGGTACGTCGATCAGGGGAGCTGGCTTTATATTCGGGGTTTTCGTCACGCTGATGCCCGCATTTATGCAGGCGCAGGAGTGGCTGACCTTCTTTGAAAAATCGCAGGGTCTGGCAACGCCGCGCTACGCAGAGACCATGGCTTTCTTCCAGAAACTGGACCAGGCGTCACCCTATGCCCGGCTGGAGTCCTTCGGCGAGAGCCCGGAGGGGCGTTCGCTTCCCCTGTTGATCATTTCTTCGGAAAAGGCCTTCACTCCGGAGAAAGCGCGCCGGACCGGCAAACCGGTCGTCCTTATTCAGGGCGCCATTCACAGCGGCGAGAGCGACGGCAAGGACGCGGTGATGCTGCTGGCGCGTGACCTGCTGATCCACAAAAAGCATCAGGACCTGTTCGATAATTTCATTTTTCTGATCATCCCGATCTTTAACGTGGATGGACATGAACGATTCTCGCCCTACAATCGCATCAATCAGAACGGCCCGCAGGAGATGGGCTGGCGGGCCACCGCGACGCGCCTCAATCTGAACCGCGATTTTATGAAAGCCGATGCGCCGGAAATGCGTCATTGGCTGCAAATGTACCATCGCTGGATGCCGCACCTCTTCTATGACTGCCACACAACCGACGGCATGGATTATCAGTATCTCCTCACCTGGAATATCAACGAACATGAGCCGTTCGGCGGGGCTGTCGCCAGATGGACGCGGGAGACCTTTCTGCCCGGTGTCAAGGCGAGATGCGCGGCGCAGAACCTGCTCATCGGCCCCTATGCCGATCCGCTCGATTATGATCATCCTGAAAAAGGTTTTGTCATCGGCGTCTGGCGGCCCATGCTCTCCAATGCCTACGCCACGGTGTGCAACCGGGCGGGATTTCTCATCGAGACCCACTCTTTAAAGCCCTATGCGCTGCGTGTGCAAGCCACTCTCGATTTTATCCTGATCGGATTGCGGGAGATCCTGAAAGATCCGGACGCCTTTCTTCAGGCCATCGCGGAGGAGGAGCAGCGTGTTTCAGCGTGGGGGGCTTACCCCGCCGGGGAGTTGACAGTGCCCCTGCAGTTCAAGACCCGCTTCGACCGGGGGGACACAGTTCTTTTCCAGGGCTATCGTGTGGAAAGAAAAACCGGGCCGGTCTCCGGACGCGAATATCCGGTCTATACCCCGGAAAAACTCTCCACGCCGGTGGTCTTTTTTGACGAGATCGAAGCGACGGCGGAGGTGGCTCCTCCTTACGCCTATCTGATACCATCAGGCTGGCACGCCGTCATCGATGTCCTGCGCGCGCACGGTATCAAAATGTATCGCCTCACCCGGGAATGCGAGGGGCTGTTTGAAGGGTACCGCTTCAAGGATGTCAAATTCCAGCCGCGATCGAATGAAGGCCGCTCACTGCCCCTTTACCAGACGGTTGCAGTGACCGAAAAGTGCTTTTTCCCCCCGGGCACCATCTATGTGCCCATGGGTAATCCCCGCGGCAAGCTGATCATGCATCTTTTGGAGCCGCAGGCTCCGGACGCTCTGGTGGCATGGGGATTGATGAATACCATCTTTGAAGACCGGGAATACTTTGAATCCTATGTCATGGAGCCCCTGGCGCAAAAAATGATGGCGGAGGATAAAGAGCTGGCTGATGCCTTTGTCCACAAGCTGCAAACTGACACGCTCTTCGCCGCCAATCCGCGCGCGCGGCTCGCCTTTTTCTATCAGCGCTCGCCCTATTATGATCAGGACAAGAACCGGTATCCTGTCTGGCGCCTGACTGAGCAGCGTCCTGTAGCGCTGGAAGAGTTCCAGTAGAGGAGAGCGGCCCCAATGATAAAATGGAATGGACGATCTCTTTGGCCTGCGATTTTGCTGATGCTGGCGGCGGCCGGCATGGCCTGCAGGGAGGATACAAATCCTGCCGCACCATCGGGTTATGATCTGGACATAAATCCTGTCCCCCGCTTCGTCCGGGTCAATTACATCGATGCGGGGCGGATAGCGCGGATCTCCCGATTCCGTTCCGCCGCCGGCGGGGATTACTCGGATGATTTTGAACACTGCCGCAGCATGCTGCACTATTTCGAGCCCCGCTCCGACCTCGAATGGTCGAGCCTGCCCGTTTTTTCTCCCGTGAACGGCAAAATCGTCCGGATTGTCCAAAACCAGCCTGTCCTGGAAATGGTCATCCAGGCGCAGGAGTATCCCGATTTCGAGTTCCATCTCTTCAACCTCAGCCCGCTCGAGCCCCTGATGGCCGGCAGCGCTGTGCGGGCAGGCGAGAGCGTCGGCAGCTATGTGCAGCGTCAAACCCCCTCCGCGATTGCGGTCAGCGTCAACACCACCCGGGGCCGGCGGCTGATCTCCTGGTTCGATGTCCTGACCGATTCCCTCCTGCAAATATATGGCAAATGCGGTATCGGGAACGCAACCGAATTCATCATCAGCCGGGAGGAGCGCGATGCCGATCCGCTCACCTGCAGCAATGGGCTCTTCACCAGCGGGGGCGGTCTCGAAAACTGGGCGGTCATGAACTGCCACTGGGACCTGGATGGCTGGGGCATCCCCCGTTTCGTCGACGTCAACTATATCGATTTCGAACGGGTCTACAAAATCTCGCGCTTCCGGAGTGCGGTCGGCCACGATTATTCCGACGATGAAGAGGATTGCCGCAGTATGAAGCACTACTTCTGGCTGGATGGCTCCGCCGGCTGGGAGAGCGCGCGTATTTACGCCCCGGTCAACGGCACCGTGGTCTGGCGGTTCGAAGAGTTCCTCGGCACCCAGATCTGGATCCGCTCGGATGAGTATCCCGATTTCCAGTTCGGGATATTTCATCTTCTGCTAGCCGATTCAACCCTGGCGGAGGGCCGCAGGGTCCTGGCTGGTGAACTGCTTGGCACACATTTCAGCGGGCGCACCTATTCCGATATCGCGACCGCCTTCATTACGCCCTATCAACGCAGGCTGATCTCTTACTTTGACGTCATGACCGACGGGCTATTTCAGCGCTATCAGGCGCGCGGACTGGCCGAGCGCAGCGATGTCATCATCAGCCGGGCCGAGCGCGATGCCCACCCGCTCACCTGCGCTGGCGAGGCCATCATCAGCGGTATGGGGGTGTTGGAAGATTGGGTAACTTTGAGATAGAGGGAAAAACGCCATGAGCCCGGAAAAAATCCATCTGGAAAAAGTGCAGGAGACCCTGCTGCTGCCGCTGTGGGGTAGATTTGTTGAAAATCAAAAGCATAAGCCGCTGCTGGTCGATCGGAAAGCGGAGGAGATCATCAGGAAACTGGATTACGATTTCAGCAAATTCGAAAAAAGCGTCAACCCTCTCTCCCGGGCGGCCTGGATCGCTCGCAGCATCTACTTCGATGAAAAGATCGCTGAGCATCTGGCGCAATACCCCGCGGCCACAATCGTGAATCTGGGCTGCGGGCTGGATACCACCTTCGACAGAGTAAACAACGGTCAGGCCCACTGGTATGAAATCGATTTTCCCGAGGTGATCGAGCTGCGCAAAAAACTTCTCGCTGAAGCGGAGAACAGGACCTTCATCGGCGATTCTGCGCTCTCTGAGCAATGGTATGAAAAAGTTGCGGCAAGAAAAGAGCTCCTTATCTTCATGGGCGGCGTCATCTATTATTTCGATGAAGCGGATGTCAAACGTCTCATGCGCAACCTGGGTGCAGAATTCGGGAGGGCGGTAATGGCCTTTGATTACAGCTCGATCAAGGGAGTGGAAATTACCAACAAGAAGGTGCTGGAAGAGGGCGGAATGAGCCAGGCCAAGGCGAAATGGGGTATTGATGACATTTATGAGATCGAGAAATGGCAGCCCGGGATCAAGGTTCTTGAAAACATGACCATGTTTGCCAAGCACAAGCGGAAATATCCACTGTGTAAAAGGTTGGGGATGAATATATCTGACCGCATGAAGATCATGTCCCTGGCCAGAATCGAGATCGCTGCCGCTTGAGGACTGTTTTACGGCTGCCAAATTCCGGAGGTCAAATCACAAAACCCGGCAAATATCTTCTTCTTCTCGGCCTGGCGCAGGCACTCCACAGCATGGAGGAGATCTATTTTCATCTTTACGACTTTTCTGTAAAAGCCGATATGGCGCTTCCCGCCATCATCTCGAGCATTGCGCAGCTTGAGATGAGGGCTGAAATCTTTGCGATCATGAATATCGTCATCATCGCGGCCATTCTGGCTGTGGTTCCCTTTTATGAGAAGAAGCGCCGCTGGGCTGTGTCAGCGGCGTGGATTGCAGCCTGCGCCGAGGTGCTGAACGGATTTTATCATCTGACGGCCGCGATGCTCTTTGCGCGCTGGTTCCCCGGCGCACTTTCGGCCCCATTATTGCTGTTAATGGGAGCGCTCTTGCTCCACCAGCTCGCTGCAGAGAGGAAGCGCACTTAGCCGTTCCCGGCGCTGCGCTTCTCTCCGCGCCAGTTCTCTTACCGATTCAATCACGAAAAACTAAAGGAATAAAAGATGAAGCGTTCTCTTGCGATGGTTCTCACTTTGCTGGGGGTATGGACATGCAGCGTCTACGCACAGGCGCCGCGAACAATGAAGGCGGTGCCGCTCTTCCCCGATGCCACTGTTGATGCCGTGATTCTGGCACAGGACAAGCAGCTCTTCGACGAGACCACCTCCGAAATGAGCGGGCTCGCCAACCGGGAGCTCAAGGTTCTGGTGACTCCGGCGCCCCCCGATGAGGTGGTCCGCTGGTACGTCGCAAAGCTCAAGGCAGAAGCCAATAACGGCGAAGGATTTGATCCGGAAATCCTGGCGCAGGGCGGTACCTCGCCCGTGCAGTACGACCCGAGCTATTACCGGCCGGAGGATTTCGAGAACCAGTACGAGCGCGATCTGCTGATCCGCGACGGGGAGTGGGTGAAAAAATCCCTGATCAACCGGGCCCGCTCGGCCGACGGCAGGATCCTATCCGACGCCGTTTTCATCTGGGAGTTCATCAACGCCAATGATGGCAGGTCGGAGTTCAGTCTGAGCGTGGAGGATATCAGCTTCGATTTCGAGCATAAACGCTACGCCCAAAAGAGCAAGATCACGATTCAGTTTCTCGAGTTCTCGGAAGAGGGCATGGACGAGGACGAATAGGTCGCCCGCTGCGCCTGCCCAGGGACACTCCCTCAGCCGAACAGCTTTTAATCCTGCGCGCCATGCTTGAGGGGGATTGAGCTTTTTGAGTAGATGAAGCAGTGATTCGTGTTTGTGCCGGCCGGCGAAAAACTCTCTGACTATGTAATTTGCTTGACTTCAGCAGCCTGTTTTTGTACATTATTTCCCGGGAATGCACGGTAGCCTGGTGGCGCCCGCGGACTTCAAAAACTGTTAAACACTTCCTGATCCATTCCCGGTCAAATTTTTGGGCCCCTGATTCTACTTGAGTTAGGGGCCTTTCTTCATACTATTCAACAGCTTACACGCCTGTCCTATGCGTCACTTCCTGCTCTAATCTTTTCCTACCTTTCCCCATTTTGACTGA
>Ga0116149_1006215_pt1 | contig 10838 bp, 6 predicted proteins | sample AD_UKC057_MetaG_FD_89787 | JGI IMG/M metagenome (GOLD analysis project Ga0116149, IMG submission 89787) | Active sludge microbial communities of municipal wastewater-treating anaerobic digesters from USA - AD_UKC057_MetaG | ecosystem: Engineered > Bioreactor > Anaerobic > Digestate | place: USA...
AGCGGCACCGGCAGGCAGATGCGGTCGGCCTTGGTGAACTTCTGCCGTTCCCCGATGTAATAACCGTTGTTCAGGATGTTGTGGTGCGTCAGCATGACGCCCTTGGGGAAGCCGGTGGTGCCGCTGGTGTACTGCATGACCACGACGTCGTGGCAACCCACCCGGCTGCGGGCCGCATCGAGGCGGGCCTCCGGCACGTGCTCGCCGAGCAGCAGCAGTTCGGAGGTGTTGTACATGCCGCGGTGCTTCTCCTGGCCGATGTACACCACGTTCCTCAGGCGCGGGAACGTCGCGCTGGACAGGTGGCCGCGCGGCTGCGTGCGCAACTCGGGAACGAGCTCGTAGACCGTCTGTACGTAGTCGGTGTCCCGGAACCCGTCGACGATGGCCAGGGTGGACATGTCCGACTGGCTGAGCACGTAGGACAGCTCGTGGCTGCGGTAGTTGGTGTTGACGGTCACCAGGACCGCGCCGATCTTGGCCGTGGCAAACATGAAGGTCAGCCAGTCGGGCACGTTCCGGGCCCAGATGCCCACATGGTCGCCGTGACCGACGCCGATCTCCAACAGGCCCTTGGCCAGCCGGTCCGCGCGCTCGTCGAACTCCCGGTAGGTGAAGCGCAGGCCGCGGTCCGGGTAAACCATGAACTCATGCTCTGGCTGCTCACGCGCCAGCATCTCGAGGTAACCGGCGAGGGTCTCGGTGGTAAACGGCATGGACTTGCTCCCTGCTCCTCCGGAAGTGCCTGGAAGTGCGTCCTTCAGCAGGGCGCGAAGACGACGGCCAGGATGCGGGTCTCGCAGCCGGGTGCCGCGTGCACGTGATGCGGCACGATGGAGTCGTAGTAGATGCTGTCACCCGCTCCCAGGACGTGGCGCTCCTTGCCGTAGGCGACCTCCAGCCGGCCGCTCAGGACGTACATGAACTCCTCGCCTTCGTGACTGCTGAGCGGGCACTCGCCGGCAGGCGCCGGGTGCACATCGATCAGGAAGGGCTCCATGTGCCGGTCCTGTTTGTTGGCAGCCAGGGCATGGAAGTCCAGCCCGCCGGTGCGGGTACCGCCCGAGAAACGCACCGTCTCGGCAGCCGCGCCGGCGCGGGTCACCACCGGGCCAAGCTCGGAGGCGTCGTCCAGCAGCGTGCCCAGGCGAACGCCGAGGCCACGGGCGAGTTGCAGTAGCGGGGTCAGCGAGGGCAGGACTTCGCCGCCCTCGATGGCAGCGATCTGCGCCAGACTCAGGCCGCTGCGCTCGGAGAGCTGCTCGGGGGTGACGTTGCGGGATTCGCGCAACTGGCGGATGCGCGCGGCAACGGTGGTGTGTTCTGCCATAGTTCGCTTCCGTTCGTGGTGGCTGAAGCCCCGCGGGCGCCCGGAGAGGCGCCGGGGAACCCGTTCTGCTCAACTCCGAAATCGCAAAGTATAAGCTCCCCTCAGCCGGGCCGCAAGGCCTCCGGACGGCGCGAGGCGCGGGCTCAGTCAGGTCTGCCGCCCGGGATGCGGGCGGCCCGGGCGCGCCCGGAAGCCTCGCGGGGCGAGGCGGGCCGGACGCCCTACGGAAGGGGTCGGCGACGGTGGCCCGAACTTGGCTGAGGCCTTACCCCCACGATTTGGTGCTGGTTGCCCGGCTTGGCGGAGGGCGGTATACTATTCGGTTCGGTTTGTCGCATAGCAGGCCGCCGTCCCGAACGGAGCGTGATCCATGGCAGAGTCGCAGAAACGAGTGCTTTCGGGCATCCAGCCCACCGGAACCCTGCACTTGGGGAACTACTTTGGCATGATGAAGCCGGCCATTGAGCTGCAGGACAGTGGCCAGGACTGCTTCTATTTCATCGCCGACTACCACGCGCTGACGCAGTTGCCTGAGCCGAAGCTGCTGCGCGAGCGGACCCGCGGCGTGGCCCTCGACTTCCTGGCCTGCGGGCTGGACCCGGCGCGCACCGTGTTCTTCCGGCAGTCGGACGTGCCCGAGGTCCATGAGTTGACGTGGGTGCTGAGCTGCCTGACGCCGGTCGGCCTGCTGGAGCGTTGCCACAGCTACAAGGACAAGATCGCCCGTGGGCTGCTCCCGAACCACGGCCTCTTCAGTTACCCGGTGCTGATGGCCGCCGACATCCTGCTCTACGGCTCGCACCTGGTGCCGGTCGGCAAGGACCAGAAGCAGCACCTGGAGGTCACGCGGGACCTCGCCATCCGCTTCAACAACGCCTACGGGGACATCCTGGTGGTGCCGGAGGCGATGATCCGTGAAGAGGTGGCCGTGGTCCCCGGGCTGGACGGCCAGAAGATGTCCAAGAGCTACGACAACACCATCGAGATCTTCGGCGAGCCCAAGGCCATGCGCCAGAAGATCATGCGGATCGTCACCGACTCCACGCCTATGGAGGCCCCCAAGAATCCCGACACCTGCAACGTGTTCGCGCTCTACAAGCTGCTGGCCAGTGCGCCCGAACGCGAGGCGCTGCGGCAGCGCTACCTGGCCGGCGGCATGGGCTACGGCCATGCCAAGCAGGCCCTGGCCGAGAAGTACGCCGAGGTCTTCGGTGCCATGCGCGAGCGGCGCCTGGAACTGCAGGCCAAGCCCGGGCTGGTGGAGGACGTGCTGCAGGCGGGTGCCGCCAAAGCCCGTTCGGTGGCAGGTCAGACGATCGGCCGGGTACGTGCCGCCATCGGACTGGAGTGAGAGCGCATGGGCGCCGTCCCGGAACCCCGCATCAGAATCCTGGCGGAGCGCTGCCGCGGCTGCCGGCTGTGCGTGAAGGCCTGTCCGTTCGGCGCCATCCGCATGGAGGGCCGCAAGGCCGCCATCGACTACGACCGCTGCACCTTCTGCGGCGCCTGCGTGCCCATCTGCAAGCGCTTCCAGGCGATCGTCGACGCCGGCGGCAGCGCGGCCCCGGCGGTGGCGGGCCCGCGGGGCGAGGTCTGGGTGTTCTGTGAGTCGGACGCGGAGCACGGCGGTCTGCTGCCGGTGTCTCGCGAACTCCTCGGCCTGGCGCCGACGCTGGCCGCCGCCCTCGGGGTCACGCCGGCCGCGGTGCTGATCGGTGCGGATCTGGAGGCCGGCGCGCGGGAGTGTATCGCTTACGGCGCCAGCACCGTGTACCTGGCCGAGGCCCCGGAACTGGCACGCTACGATGACCGCCGCTGGGCCGCGGTGCTCACCGACCTGGTCCGCACGCATCACCCTGAGATCCTGCTGGGCGGCGCAACCGCCATCGGCCGGGCCCTCCTGCCGCGGGTGGCAGTCGAGGTGCACACGGGCCTCACCGCCGACTGCACCGAACTGAGTATCGACGCCAAGACCGGCCTCCTGCAACAGACCCGGCCCGCCTTTGGCGGCAACATCCTGGCCACCATCACCTGCGAACGCTTCCGGCCGCAGATGGCGACCGTGCGCCCGGCCGTGTTGCCGCGGCCGCAGCCCGACCCGACTCGCCAGGGACGCATCGTGCGGGTTCCGGTGGACGCGACACGGCTGCCCACGGCGCTGGAATGGGTGCGCTTCGTGCCCCGTGGCGGTGCGGGCGTGGACTTGCGCGAGGCGGAGGTGATCGTCTCAGCGGGCTATGGCGTCGGCGGCCCGGCCGGGGTGAAGCTGGTGGCGGCGCTGGCGACCGCGCTGGGCGGCGTTCTCGGGGCCAGCCGCGCCGTGGTGGACGCCGGTTGGCTGCCGTACGCCCACCAGGTGGGGCAGACCGGCGTCACCGTACAACCCAAGCTCTACGTCGCCTGCGGCATCTCAGGCGCCATACAGCACGTGGTCGGGATGCAGAACAGCGGCACGATCGTGGCCATCAACCGTGACCCGCAGGCACCCATCTTCCAGATGGCAGACTATGCGGTGGTCGCCGACGTAGCCGAGATCATCCCTCTGCTCCTCCGCGAACTCCGCGCCGACCGGCCCTGACGGCAGACGGCCCGGCGGAACGCCACAGCGGATGCTTCACTCTCCCCTGACACCCCGGATCGGGCCCCGCCGTCACTTCCCGGCGTTGGGTGGCCCCAGCCGGCGGGCCGCATGCACCATGGCCACGGCCAGGACCGCCACGGCCAGCCCCAGAACCACCATCAGGAGGGCGCGGCTGTTCAGGAGCCGCAACCAGGGCGCAGGCTGCGGGGAGGCGGCCGCCAGGTCCGCCGGCTGCATGGCCAGCGTGCGGACTTCGCGGTCCTTCAGGTCGGACAGGTGGCGCAGGACGGCGTCATCGTAACGCGGCGGCGCCGCCGCCGTGCTGCCATAGGCCAGGGCATAGGTCACGCCAGGTTGCGCCAGGAACAGCACCCGGTCCTCGGCGCAGACCGCGGTGACGGCTTCGACCGTCAGGGGCGGCGAGTCCCGGTCGGCCAGGGTGAGGCGCAGCTCCGGGGCCCGCGTTTCCGCGATCCCGATGGTAAGGGACTCCTCCTTCAGGCTGCGGAAGTCGATCCGGGTCAAGGTCCCCTGCCCCACCCGCTGCCACTGGAAGGTGCCGTCGTCGAGCGGGCGGCGGACCTCCACGGTGACCCCGCGGCTGACATTGCGTTCGGCGAGGGCGAAGCGGAGTTCGCAGACGGGCAGTCGGCCGGAGTCGACCGTGAGCCGGGTCAGACCCGCCTTCTCGTCCCGTTCGCTGCCGGTGATGTGCAACGGGTAGTCGACCCATACCGGTGCATCGCGCCGCTCCACCCGGACCCGGTAACCGAAGTCGATCCGGTCGACGCGGAAATCGCGGCGGTGCAGCACCCGCCGGACGGTCTCCTGGTCGGGCTGGCCGCCGCCGGAGCGCGTCGTCAGCTCGACGAAGGCGGAGGCGCTGGACTCCGAGACGTCGCTGAGCACGAGGCGGTACCGTGCCGCCGTAGGGGCTTCGGGCAACAGGATCCGGCAGCGCCGGACGTCCATGAAGCGGCTGTAGTCGTAGACCGCCTGGTTCTCGGTGAGCGCCTGCCAGGAGCCGTCGGCGGCAGAGGCATAGACACTGACGTGCTTCTCGAAATCGCGCAAGGGGGTAACCAGCTCGATCCAGGCGGGGGACTCCCGGCGGGGTGACTCGACCACGGCCTCGATGCGGTTGCCCTCGGCGTCGGGGACGAGGTCCTGCACGCACCGGGCCGGTTCGGACTGGTCGACCCACTGACTGCGGCTCCGGGTGTGGCGCTGCAGGAGATAGGGGACGGGCTGGCCGGCGGCGTCGAGAACGCGCAGGTCGGGGTAGCCGTCACGCGTCGAGGCATAGAGATGCCGGTCGAAAGGCACGGCCGCCAGTTCCTCGCGCTCCACGGTTGCGGCCAGTTGGCGCGTCACCGCGAAGGCCTTGTCATCGGCCGCGCCGAGGCAGGCGCAGGCAAGCATCAGCAGGGCGGGCGTGAACCTCATGGGGCCTTCTCCTCTCTGGCCGCGTGCAGGAAGCGCTCGGCGTTGCGCAGGTAGATGAAGGTCCCGATCAGAGTGATGAGACCCATTACGATCAGGGCCAGCATGCGGTAGATGGGTGCCAGGTGCCCGAGGTCGATGAAGAATACCTTCAGACCGACCACGGCGAAGAGCACCAGCCCCGCCAGGCGCGCCGGTCGCAGGGCCCGCCGGATCCCGACCACCACCAGTGCCAGGGCGTAGGCCGACCACAGCACGGAGATGCCGCCCGAGCGCAGGCCGGGCACGTAGTACCGGACGACCGTGTTGACTTCCGCCGTCAGGTAGAGGAAAAGGACCACCAGGGCGACGACCGCCATGCCCGCGCCGCCGGCACGGCCATCACGCCGGAGACGGTAACCGGCCCAGCCGGCGAAGGCCACCACGGCCCCGAAATCGAGCAGGCGCATGGCCGCCTCAAGCCACGAGTAGCCGCTGCCGAAACACATCTGCTCCACGCGGAAGCCCCAGGAGTGCAGATCCACGGCCAGCAGTTTGCCGAGCACGATGAACAGGGCCACCCAGCCGGCGGCGGTCAGCAGCGACACGGTGGTCCTGCCGCCCTTGGCCAGGAGCAGACCGAGCGCCAGGGCCAGCCACAGAAGGGTCAGCGCCGGCAGACGCAGGGGGAGACAGACCACGCCGAACAGCCGGTTCACCTCGAGGTGCAGGTAGACGAAGCCCGCCACGATGGCGACCGTCAGGAAGGTGGCGACGCCCACCGAGTCCTTGACCACGACCCCGGTGTCGGACTCGCGCGGGACCGCGGCCGCGGCCGCGGTGACCGGGGCCGTCGCGTGCAGCCGCCAGGCCCCGACCAGCGCGGCGATGGGCACCCCGAAGGCGACGAGGCGGTCGGCCAGGTCGCGCAGGTACACCGCGAGCGGGAGCTCGCCTGTCAGTCGCGGGAAGGCCCCATGGAGGTCGAGCACGAAGATGCGCCATACGACGATGGCGTAGAGCACACAGGCCAGGCTCTGCAGGAAACGGCTGCCGAGGCGCCGGCTCAGCCAGAGCATCACGAAGGCCTGCACGGCCCAGCTCACGGTCAACCACTGCCTGGAGAGGACCAGCGGCATGGTCATCGCAGCATAGAAGCCGGCCAGGGCCAGCAGGGAGAGGAGCAGCGGCCGATCCACCTGCCGACGCGCCAGGAACACGTAGATCAGCGCGACGTACAGCGCCGCCAGGCCGACGGTCAGGATGGCGACCTGTTCGCGCTCATAGGAGCGTCGGATCAGGTCCTGGCCGATCCAGAAGAACACCCCGGAGTTGACCATCAGACCGAGGACTTCCACCAACGTGGACCGCCGGCGCCGGGCCAGGTTGTAGATGATCGTCACCGCCGAGTACAGCACGAACAGCGCCACCAGGAACGGCATCACCCGCCCGAAGTGCTCGGGCTGATAGTTTGCGTGCAGCGTTCGCAGCACGTGCACATAGGCGAAGCCCATGCCCAGGTAGTTGAGCAGCACCCAGTAGCGGAAGTGGCCGACGATCAGGATGCCCACGGCCAGCAGCACCAGGTAGCCGAAGAACGCCTCGTAGCCGGCGCCGCTGCCGCGCAGCACAAACGGCGTCAGGTAGCCACCGATGATGCCGAGGACGGCGATGAGCAACGACGACACCGACACCGAGATCACCCCGGCGGCTGCCGTCACCACCGCCATCCAGCCAAACGCACCCCAGACGCCCACGAGGCCGTAGAGATGGTGGGCCGCAAAGGAGGTGACGTAGAGCGTCGCCAGGCCACCGCCGATCAGGCCTTGCCCCAGCACATGGTAGCGCCGCCCCAGCAGCAGCAGGCCACCGCCGGTCAGGCCGACGCCCGCCAGCACGCCGAGCGTGACCCGCCCCAGCGGACCGATGAGCCCTTTCTCGAAGCTCAGGCGCAGGCCGAAAGCGATGCCGGTCACGATCAGCGCGACCGCCAGGCGGACTCCCCAGGTGGTCGCCACCGAGTACTCCAGGGAACGGTTCGGGTCGCGGAACTCCTCGCCGACGATGAGCCAGTTCCAGGCCTTGCGCAGGACGGCCAGCGCCGCGGCCTCGAAGCGCCGCATCGAGCCGCGGGCGCCCGCTCCTTCGGCCGCGGGGACGGGCCCGATCTCCCCGGGCTCGGTCGGCTCCGCCAGGATGGACGCCACGACCGGCTCTACCGGGCCGGGCTCGGTCGGCTCCGCCAGGATGGACGCCACGACCGGCTCCACCGGACCGGGCTCGGTCTCTTCCCTGAGGATCTCGTGGGGGGCCACCGCTGGAGGAATCGGCGGGGGGCGCGGCGGCGGCGTGATGGGTACGGCCGCTGTCGGCACTGGCGGCGCGGCCTCGGGGATGGGCGGAGAGGCGGGGGCGGCAGCGGCCGCCGTGGGCGGTTCCCGCCCGGCGGGTACCTCCTCCTGCTCCAGGCGCCGCCGGAGGTCCTTCGCCAGCCCTTCGAGCTGGGACGCCAACAGACGCAGGTCCGACCGTACCTCCTGCAACTGCCCGTCGCCAACAGCGTCGTGAAGCCGGCGTGCGAGCAGCTCCAGGTCGGACCGCATCTCCTTCTGGTTCTGGTGGATGACGATCTTGAGGATGAGGCCCCAGATGGCGATCACCCCCAGCCCGACGAGCGCCAGCACGGCAAGAGCAATCAGGACTACCTCGTCAGCCATGGCCGTGCCTCCTCATATACGGTGTCATCGGGGGCGGCGTCCCAGTCATCCCCGCCACCCCGGCATGCCCCGACGGCAGTACCCGCCCGCGGTCTCCGGGGCAGACCTCGCAAGGCAGGCGACATGCCGAGAGTACCGCCGCGCCACGGGGGAGCAACGCAGTGCTTCTATCCGATCTACTATACCCATCCCCTGCGGCGAAGGCGCGGCCCTGGACCACGTAACAGGGCCGGACGTGGCCGTCGCATTCAGGGGACCACGTCCACCGCCGCCGCCAGACGCAGCCCTGCGGCCCGCGCCGTGATCTCGCGACGCAACTCGGCACAGCCCTGGGCATCCAGCACCACGCCGGACGGACTGACCGGAGCCTGGAATTCGACCGGGACCGCCGCCAGGGCCGCCAGCAGGCTCACGTCGCCCCACCTCAGGATCCCCGGAACGAAGACACTCATGGCCTGCACGTGGGCCGCACCGGCGAGCACATAGGTCGCCAGGCAGCCCTGCGTGGCGACCGCGGCGAAGGCGTGGCCGTCCAGGGCGGCGGCAGCGAGGGCCGCCAGGGCCGGTTCGCCGCAGGCCACGACGCTGACGGGGCCCTCAGCGGCCAGCACCCGGGCCACGGCAAGCAGGTCCTCCACCCACTCGCCGAGCATGGTCCGGCCGAGCCAGAGGGCGCTCCGCGCCGCCTCATGGTCCGGGCGCACCTGACCGGAATCCCAGCGCGACTCGCCCTGGTTCCGCAGATCCACCAGGCAGACTTGGCGGCCGGCCGCCATAGCCTCCCGGACCTGGCGCGTTTCGGCCGCCGCATCCTTGCCCTTGGCGTGAACGGCCAACAGCGTCCCCGCGGCGGCGCCGGGCAACGCGCGAACCAGCACGCACGGCAGCAGGGCGCCGTTGGGCCCGGCCAGCGTGAAGCGTTCGACGGTCCGCCCCTCGTCGCTGGCGACCGCGTGCGGGCCACAGCGGTAGGCCTGCGGGGCAGCCAGGTCAGTGCCGAGCAGCGCGGCCAGCTCCCGCCGCAGCGTGGCCGCCTTGGCCGGCAGGGCCAGCGCCTGCGCCTTCAGACGTGCCCCGTGGGCACTGGCGTAGGCCGTGATCGAGCACACGTCGGCCGGGCGCGCGGCGTCGGGGAAGCACAGCAGGTCCTTCTCGGGGAGCTCGGGCAGAGCCGGCACCTCGCACGGCCGCCCGGTACCCTCGCCCTTGAGCCAGTAGCGGAACCAGCCCAGCATATGGCGCTGCATCTCGGGCCAGTAACCATGCGTCAGGTCGATGGCGCGGCAGTCGAGACGGTCGGCCAGCCCCAGCATCCGGTAGACCTCCTGCGCCCGCTGGAAGGACCGCAGCATCTCGGTGACATAGAAGGCGGAGTTCGAGTCGCGCAGGGCGTTGAGGACCAGCATGGCGCCCGGGGCCGCGAGGGCCAGGGCGGCCCACTCCTCGGTCAGGGTCAGGCCCCGAGGCAGGACCTCGCAGATGCAGTTCGGATTGCAGATGTACGATTCGAAAGTGCCGACGGAGACCACGGGCACCGCGGCGCGAATGCGTGGATCGAAGGCGGCCAGCCACATGGTCTGGTTGCCGCCGCCGCTGGCGCCGGTCACCCCAAGCCGCTGCGGGTCTACGAACGGCAGGCTCTGCAGGAGGTCGAGGCCACGCCGGTTGTCGTGCACCTGGGCCCCCAGGAGGGTCTCGCCGAGACTGAGCAGCGCCCCGCCGATCTGCGCGCCGTGGTACTCGTACTGGCCCGGAGCCGTGCCGCGTTCGCCCGAACCGAACGCGTCGACGATCAGCACCACGAAACCCTCCCGGGCCAGCAGGTGCCCGCGGGCGGCGACCCGCGCGGCGATCTTGCCCTGCGACCAGTGCCCGTGCGTTCCCAGCACGGCCGGGAACGGCCCCGGCCCGTCCGGCACGTACAGATTGGCGGTGACCCGCACGTCGGCACGACTGGAGTAGGACACCTTGAGGATGCGGTACCCATCGAGTTGCAGTGTGCCGTGCTCACGCATCTCCACGGACACCGGCTCGGGTTCAGGCGACAGGCCGGCCGCCTCGTGCAGCCGCTGCAGCAGGTTGGCGCGGTACTCGGTCCAGGCCGCCGGCGTCCCGGGGACTGAATGGAGCTGGTGCCAACGCCGTGCTTCCAGCTTCAGACTGTCCCGCAGCAGCGCACCGCCATTGTCCTCGGGCCAGACATGAGTGTTCATCGCGAGCTTCTCCAGCCGGGGGTGCCGTCGGCTCAGGTGGGACAGACAAAATGCGCCGGCGCGTCCGCCAGCGGCGGGTGCCGCCGGTCCTGGTCCGACAGCAACGGCTGCCGGACCGGCCAGGCGATCCCGAGAGCGGGATCGTCCCAGCGCACACCGCAGGACAGCTCCGGCGCGTAGTAATCGCTGCACTTGTACTGGATCTCGGCGGCCTCGGACAGCACACAGAAACCGTGGGCGAAGCCGACCGGCACGAAGACCATCCGCCGCGACTCCGCGTCGAGCTCGACCCCCTCCCAGCGGCCGAAGGTCGGCGAACCGTGCCGGATGTCCACGACCACATCCCAGACCTTGCCCACCACACAGCGCACCAGCTTGGCCTGAGCCTTGGGCGGCGCCTGGTAGTGCAGCCCACGCAGGACCCCGCGGCAGGAGCGCGAGTGGTTGTCCTGCACGAAGTCGACGTCGATACCGGCGGCCGCGAACGTGCGGCGGTTCCAGCTCTCGAGAAACCAGCCCCGAGAGTCGGGGAAGACGCGCGGTTCGACGATCCAGACGCCGTCCAGTCGGGTGGG
>Ga0116149_1006216_pt1 | contig 10838 bp, 8 predicted proteins | sample AD_UKC057_MetaG_FD_89787 | JGI IMG/M metagenome (GOLD analysis project Ga0116149, IMG submission 89787) | Active sludge microbial communities of municipal wastewater-treating anaerobic digesters from USA - AD_UKC057_MetaG | ecosystem: Engineered > Bioreactor > Anaerobic > Digestate | place: USA...
CTTTGGCAGAACCACGCGTTTGACAAACGGTTCGCTGGTGGCCAGAAAATACAGAGCCACGAGCAGCACCACGAGGGCTGCCCCGAGGGCACCAGCCCATCGCACAAGGCGACGCGGTTGCTTCGGTCGATCCAAGCCGGTCTTTGACTCACTCATAGAATTCGATCTGCGGAGAGGTTCCTCCGACGCAGTGCGTTGTTTCACGAACCACCATGAGACTAGCCGCAGAACGGCGAAATTCAACGGCAGACTCCGGCCGTCCTCTGACCCGACGGCTAATTCGCTTGAATCCGGACCGCCCGCTCAACATGGTCTGCCTGTCTATGTTTACAGGTATTGTCGAGGAAACCGGCGTGGTTGTGGGCATTCGCCCGACCGACAAGGCGATCGAGCTGACGGTGCGCCCCGGGCTCTGCGCGCGGGGCATGAAGGTGGGCGACAGTCTGGCCGTCAACGGGTGTTGCCTGACGGTGGTCAAACTGGCGGGGCGCGGCGTTCGCACATCAGCGCGGTTCGACCTGCTGCGAGAGACGTGGCAGCGCACCAACCTGCAATTCCTGCGCCCGGGTTCCCTGGTCAACCTCGAGCGGTCGCTGCGCGCTGACAGCCGGCTGGGCGGGCATTTCGTGACGGGGCATATCGACGGCGTGGGGCGGATTTGGAAGTGGGAGCGGGCCGGTCAGGACTGGGTGCTCGATGTCCAGGCGCCGCCCGAGGTGATGCGGTATCTGGTGTACAAGGGGTCGATCGCGCTGGACGGCATCAGCCTGACCGTGGCGGCCGTGCGGAAGCGCGAGTTTCGCGTCTGGATCATCCCCCACACGTTCGAAGTCACGAACCTGCGTGAGAAGAAGGTCGGAGACGCCCTCAATCTCGAAGCCGACCTCGTGGGGAAATACGTCGAGCAAATGCTTGGCAAGATGGACCTGCACCGACGATGAAGCGAATCATACCCGGCGGTTTTCTTTTGGCGATCGAGGGCATCGACGGCGCCGGCAAAAGCGTCCAGGCCAAGGCCGTGGCCGCCGTGCTCCTGGCACGCGGGCTCGATGTCGTCCTGACACGCGAGCCCACGCGCGGGCCTTGGGGCCAATTGCTGCGCGAGTCGGCGGCCAAGGGCCGCCTGTCGCCCGCCGACGAGCTGAAGGCCTTCATCGAGGACCGCAAGCAGCACGTGGCCGAGTTGATCCGCCCCAGCCTCGAGGCGGGCAGGATCGTGATCACCGATCGTTACTATTTCTCGACGGTCGCGTACCAGGGGGCCCGGGGATTCAACCCCGAGGACCTCCTGCGCAGCAACGAGGCCATCGCCATCGAGCCGCATCTCCTGATCTTGCTCGATATCGACCCGGCGGTCGGCCTGGCACGCATCGGTCACCGGGACGGGGCAGCCAACGAGTTCGAGACCCTCGCCACTCTCACTCGATCGCGCGACATCTATCTCTCGATCCGCAAACCGTATGTGGTCCGGCTCGACGGCACCGCGCCGCCCGATGAGATTCGCGACCGGGTTCTTTTCGCGCTCGGTCGGGCCGTGTTGGAACGGCTGCACTTGGAGACCGGCCTGACCCCGCGCCAGAGGCTCGATGCGAGCCTCGCCCTGCACGGGAGCGACGGGGTGGCAGGCTAAGGGTCTGTGCAAAAATTAATTCCGATTTTGCTGGAGGGGATTTGGCTCGCTGGCGAGGCGCGACGAAGGAGCATAGCCTTGACCTCTGTGACGAGGAGCAACGAAGCCAGCGAGCCAAAGCCCCCCAGCCCTGCGGGGCGGGGCGGCACCGGGGCATCTGCTTCGTTCCTCGGTCGGTCGAGTATCTCTGCGGATACACTCCCTCCCTCGGGCCTCGCATCTGGCCCGGCGGCGCTCCCGCCAAAATCGGAAGTAATTGTTGCACAGACCCTAACCGCATGTTTCATGGAGTTGCGCCCCCTGTGAAGCCGAGAACCCCAGAACGTGGACCCATGCGTGCTGGAGAATCCGACTGGGAGATGTTCCACTAAACGGGGAAGCTCACGCCGCTGTCGGCGCTTTGGGCGAATCCGCAGCAGTACGCCTTCGCGATCATGAACGACAACCTCGCGCAGCCTCCCGGAAGCCCCGTGGGGACCATCTGGGCGACGAGCTTCGAAGTGATCCCCGAACCCGCTGCAGCGGGCCTGGTCCTTGCCCTCTCCGCCTTTGGCTTCGCGGGCGTTCGCCGGGTCAACAACAAACGTTAGCCCGCATTTCTCACCAACTTTTGATGTCCTCTGACCGGTCACCGTCACATTTCACCTGAAATGCGGGCTAATCGATGACTCCCCCCTCGCCTGCTGGAGCCGGAGCGGGTTATCGCAGGCCGACGACGGAGGAGAGTTGAACGGGGTTGCAGTCAGACCATCCCTCCAGAGAGTCTCGAAGGCCCGTGCCAGAAGTGCGAGGATGGTCGTGACGCGGTCTCGCGTAGCGGCGCCTCCGCAGGGTGCCGCCCCCTTCCCCATCGCATTGTGATTGGACGAACCCGGACATCCGGGGCATCTTGCCCGCGATGTCGATAGACCGCATCAACGCGATCCTGCGGCGCATTCGCCCTGACACGGCGCTGGCCCGCATCACCCTGATCGCGCTGCTTGCCGCGATCTCCGCGTCGGGCGCCGACAGTCCCGCGCCCGCGGACGCGCAACGCCATCTGCTGACCGGCCGCTACACCGAGGCGGCGGCACTCGCCCGACACGCCCTCAGCGAGCGGGCCCAGGGCGAGGAGTGGCCCCTGATCCTCATCGAAGCTCTGATGACCACGGGGCGATACGCCGAGGCGCACGCCGTCCTCACCAACGCCATCGCCGCCGAAAGCCGCGCCGTGCGCCTGCGATGGGCGGCCCGCGAGGTGCTCGAGATGCATGGCAATCCCGCCCGGGCCGCCGCCATGGTCCGGGAAATCACCGAGCTGGTCTCGGCCCAGCCCTGGGCCTACCGGGACGCGCGGGACCTGGTTGTGTTCGGCCGCGCCGCATTGTTGGCGGGCGCCGATCCCAAGCGTGTTCTCGAACGCATTTTCGATACCATCAAGCGCGCCAATCCTCCGCAGCGCGAAGCCTTCCTGGCCGCGGGCGAGCTAGCTCTCGACAAACACGATTATGCGCTCGCCGCCAGAACGTTCCGGGAAGGGCTCGAGAAACTCACCGACGATCCCGACCTGCATTACGGCCTTGCGCGCGCTTATGCCCCCAGCCAGCCAGCGCTTGCCCAGGCCGCGATCGAAGCCGCGCTCAACATCAACACCAATCACGTCCCCACCCTGCTCCTCCTGGCGGATCACGCCATCGATGCCGAGGACCACGCGGCGGCCGAGGTGTGGCTCGACCGCATCGAGACGGTCAACCCCTGGCACCCCGAGGCCTGGGCCTACCGCGCCGTCCTGGCCCGACTCGCCAGCGAGCCGGCTCGGGAAGACGCCGCCCGCCAGGCAGCCACCAGGTTCTGGCCCGCCAACCCCCGCGTGCCGCATCTGATCGGACGCAAGCTTTCCCAGGATTACCGCTTCGCCGAAGGGGCCTTGCTCCAGCGCGAGGCCCTCGCGTTCGACCCGGCCTTTCTCCCCGCCAAATCCCAGCTCGCCTATGACCTCCTGCGCCTGGGCGAAGACGAGGAAGGCTGGCGCCTGGCCGAGGAAGTGCACCAGAAGGACGGGTACGATGTGGCCGCGCTCAACCTGGTCACGCTGCGCGACACGATGGGGAAGTACGCCACCCTGACCAACGCGCATTTCATCGTGCGCATGACGCCCAGGGAAGCGGCTCTCTACGGCGCGCGCGCGCTCGATCTGCTCGATGACGCCCGCGCCCGCCTCACCCCCAAATACGGAGTCGGGCTCGATCGCCCGGTGCGTGTCGAGATCTTCGCGGAACAGAAGGACTTCGCGGTCCGCACATTCGGGATGCCGGAGAACGAGGGTTTCCTGGGCGTCTGCTTCGGGCCCGTCATCACGGCCAACAGCCCCGCGTCCCGTCCGGGCCAGCCGTTCAACTGGGAATCGATGCTCTGGCACGAGTTTGCCCATGTGGTGACGCTCGATCTGACCCGCAACAAGATGCCGCGCTGGCTCAGCGAGGGCATCTCGGTCTACGAAGAGCGCCAGGCCAATCCGGCTTGGGGCGAACGCATGGTCCCCAAGTACCGCGAGATGATTCTCGGCGACGACCTCACGCCAGTGGGCCAACTGAGCGCGGCGTTTCTCGAACCCCGCTCCGCCCTGCATCTGCAATTCGCCTATTACCAGTGCTCGCTCGTGGTCGAGTTCATCGTCGAGAAGTTCGGCTTCGACGCGCTGACCGCGATTCTGCGCGATCTGGGAGACGGCACGGCCATCAACCCGGCCCTGACCCGCCACATCGCCCCGTTGCCCGCCCTCGAAAGCCAGTTCGCAACCTATGCCCGCGAGCGGGCGCGGCAGTGGGCCCCGGACCTCCGGTGGGACAAACCGCTGACCGAGACCCTGCTGGCCCAGGGCGGAGACGCCGCATGGACCGCCTGGGCCAAACTCAACCCGGACAACTTCTACGTCCTCGCCCGCCAGGCCGCCACCTGGGTCGGCGAGAAACGCTGGTCAGATGCCAAGCCGCTTCTGCAAACACTGGTCGACGCCGTCCCGCAGGTCGACGGCCTTCGCGACGCATACGAGATGCTCGCCGAAACTCATCGTCAACTCGGCGAAACCGAGGCGGAACGGCAGGTCCTGACCCGCCTGGCCGAGCGGGACGACAAGGCCCTGGGCGCATACCAGCGGCTGATGGAACTGGCGGACGCCGACGGCGACTGGCCGGTTGTGATCCAGAACGCGCGACGTTACCTGGCCGTCAACCCGCTGGCCCCCCTGCCCTATCGCCACCTCGCTCGGGCCGCGGAAGAAGCCGGCCAGGCCGGTACAGCGGTCGGCGCTTACCGCGCCCTGCTCGAACTCGATCCGCCCAATCCAGCCGAGGTCCATTTCCAGCTCGCCCGCCAACTCCACCAGGCCGGCGATCCCGCCGCGCGGCGCCACCTCCTCTGCGCCCTCGAAGACGCGCCCCGCAACCGGGCGGCCCTGCGGTTCCTGCTTGAACTCGAAGCCGCGGAGGCCGGCGGGGCTCCGAACACCGTCGCCGAGCCGCCGTTGGGATCGCCGCCAAACCCGGACTCGAAGTGAAGCGTGCAGTCCTCATCCTCTGCCTGGTCGCGCTCGCCGCATGCACGCTCATGGCCCAGCGGCGCTGGGGCTGGCGCGCCTTCGGCGACGGCTTGCGCACCGCGCGCGAGGTCCCATCCGACAGCACCGGCACGCCCGCGTGGACCAACGCGCCCGGATTCGAACGCGATGTCTTCACGTTCGCCCGGATTCGTTACGCGCGGGGCGGCTACGGCCGGGGCAGCGGCTGGATGACCGACCTGCCCGACAGCGACCTGAACCTCTCGTACAGGCTGCAGCAGATCACCTCGATGAAGGTCGATCCGGACGGCCGGATTCTGCGTCTGACCGATACGGATCTGGCCGATTTCCCTTTCCTGTACATCGTCGAGCCCGGGGGACTGTATCTCGACGAGGATGAGGTGGTCGCGCTCCGCAACTACCTGCTCAACGGCGGCTTTCTGTGGCTGGACGATTTCTGGGGAGAACGCGAGTGGGCAAACTGCGAGGAGGTCCTGCGCCAGGTCTTCCCCAATCGCAGCATCGTCGAGATGAGCCTCGACCATCCGCTCTACCGGTGCGTCTTCCCGATCCAGGACAAACACCAGATCCCCAACATCGGCCTGGGCGCAGCCAGCCGCTATCACCATGTCACATGGGAACGAGACGACGCCCGCGAGGTCCATCACCGCGCCATCTTCGACGACCGCGGCCGCCTGATGGTCTTTCTCACCCATAACACCGACAACGGCGATGGCTGGGAGCGCGAAGGCGAAGACGACTACTATTTCCACCAGTTTTCCGAAAAGGCCGCCTATCCGCTGGCCATCAATGTCCTGTTCTACGTGATGACCCACTGAGCCTTCCCGCCTTATGTCGCATCCGATCCACCCCAGCCCCGATCCCCAGCCCATCCCCACACCCACGACACCCTTCGCGCTCGAACGCGAGACGGTGGAACGTCTGACCGCCGGACGCGCCCAGATCGAGGCCGAGCTGGCCCGGCTCATCGTGGGCCAGAAGGAAGTGATCGAGCAGATCCTCATCGCCCTCTTCGCCGGCGGACACTGCCTCATCACCGGCGCGCCCGGCCTGGCCAAGACGTTGCTGGTCAAATCCATCGCCCAGATCTTCCACCTCAAATTCCAGCGCATCCAGTTCACCCCGGACCTCATGCCGGCGGACATCACCGGCACCGAAATCCTCCAGGACGCCGCCCCGGGCCGGCTCATGGTGTTCGTGCCCGGTCCCATCTTCGCCAACATCATCCTGGCCGACGAGATCAACCGGACGCCGCCCAAGACCCAGGCGGCCCTGCTTGAAGCGATGCAGGAGCACCAGGTCACGGCAGCGGGCCAGCGACACGCGCTCGAAGAGCCGTTCTTTGTCCTGGCGACGCAGAACCCGATCGAGATGGAGGGAACCTACCCCCTCCCCGAGGCGCAACTCGACCGGTTCATGTTCAACGTCGTCATGAACTACCTGCCCGAACACGACGAGATCGAGGTCGTCCGCCGCACCACCGCCGAGACGCCGGCCATCCTCTCCCCGTTGTTCACGGGCGACGATGTGTTGCGGTTCCATGCCGTCGTACGCACGGTGCCGATTGCGGAGGAGATGATCCGGTACGCCGTGCAGTTGGCCGCCGCATCAAGGCCGCATCAGGCGGGCACTCCCGACTTCATCAACCAGTGGGTCAACTGGGGGGCAGGCACCCGCGCCGGCCAGTGCATGGTGCTCGGGGCCAAGGCCCGCGCCCTCCTTCAAGGCCGCTCCCATGTCACCGCCGAGGACATCCGCACCCTCGCCGCACCCGTCCTGCGGCATCGCATCCTGCTCAACTACCGGGCCGAGGCCGAGGGGTTGGGCGTCGACGAGATCGTCCGCCGCCTCATCGACACGGTCAAAGACCCGTTGGTATGACACCGGGCCCCATCGACCCCCACGTGCTAATGCGCATCCGGAACCTCGAGTTCCGGGCGCGCGTGGTCGTCGAGGGCTTCTGGAGCGGGATCCATCGCAGTCCGTACCACGGCTTCTCCGTCGAGTTCACCGAATACCGGCAGTACAGCCCGGGCGACGACCCGCGGTATCTTGATTGGCGCGTCTTTGCGCGCAGCGACCGCTACTACCTGAAGCGGTTCGAGGATGAGACCAACCTGCGCTGCCACCTGATCGCCGACCAGAGCCGCTCGATGACCTTCGGTTCCGCCGGCTACTCGAAGGCCGAGTACGCCGCCACCCTCGCCGCCACGTTCGCCTACTTCCTCCACCTCCAGGGCGATGCCGTCGGCCTGCTCGCGTTCGATGAACAGGTGCGCGCCTACCTGCCCGCCCGCCATCGCCTCGCTCACCTGCGCCGTCTCATCCTGGCACTCGAAGAACCGGCGCGCGGACGCGGCACCGACCTTGTCACGCCCCTCCTCCGCGTGGTCGAGATGGTCCGTCGCCGCGGCTTGATCCTCCTGATATCGGATTTCCTCGCCCCGCTCGAACAGCTCGAACGGGCGCTGCTCCAACTCGGCGCGTGCGGCCATGACGTCGTCCTGTTCCACGTCCTCGATCCGGCCGAACTCGCATTCAGCTTCGACGAGCCGGCGATGTTCGAGGATATCGAGTCCGGACGCACCCTGCTGGTCGATCCGGGGGCCGTTCGAGGCGAATACACGAAAAGGCTCGAAGCGCACTGCGCCACGCTGCGGGAGATGTGCCACCGGCTGGGCCACGATTACCTCCAGTTGCCCACCAGCCAGCCGATCGAGTTCGCCCTGTTCGATTTCCTCCACGCCCGCGACCGCCCCGCCCGACGCATCCGAAGATCGGCACGCCTATGAGTTTTCTCGCGCCGCTTTTTCTGCTGGGTGCGCTGGCCGTCGCGCTGCCGATCGTCCTGCACCTGGCCCGCCGCACGGCGCGCCAGCGGACGGTCTTCAGTTCCCTGCTCTTCCTGCGCCCCGCGCCGCCCCGGCTCACCCGCCGCAACCGCATCGAGCACAGGCTGCTCCTGCTGCTGCGATGCCTGGTCATCGGCCTGCTCGCGTTCGGATTCGCCCGCCCCTTCTTCCGCCAGAACGTCTCCGAGACGCCGCCCGCCGCAACGCCGCAACGCGTCGTGCTCCTCCTGGATGCCAGCGCCAGCATGCGCCGCGGGAGTCTTTGGACTCAGGCGCAGGACCGCGCAGACCGATGGCTGCGCCAAATCTCGCCTCGCGACCAGGTGGCGGTCTGCGCCTTCGATCGCGACATCACTCCCCTGGTGACATTCGAACAGTGGTCCGCCCTGCCCGCAGGCGATCGCGCCGCGTTCGCCCGCAGCCGGTTGACCGGCATCGCTCCCGGTTGGGCCTCGACAGCGCTCGACCACGCCCTCATCCGCGCCGCGGAATGGCTGGCCGGCCTCGACGAGCAACCAGCCCCCGGGCTTCGACGCCGGATCGTCCTGATCAGCGATCTGCAAGCGGGCAGCCGCCTGAATGGACTCCAGGGTTACGAGTGGCCCCGAGAGATCGATCTCTCGATCGAGGCACTCGACCCGCCCGCAACCAGCAACGCCAGCCTCCAACTGGCGCCCGAACCGGCAGACGCACCCGCAACACCCGGCGAGTCGACGGTCCGCATCCGCGTCCACAACGCGCCCGACGCCCAGCGCGAACAGATCGAGATCGCCTGGGCCAACGCATCCGGCACGCGGATCGGCACCAACCTCGCCCTTTACGTCCCCGCAGGCCAGAGCCGGGTGGTCTCCCTGCCCACCCCTCCGCCAAGCGCCGGCGCCGACCGCATCGTCTTGCGCGGTGACGACGAGGAGTTCGACAACACCCTCTATGCGGCGCCCCCCGAACCGGCGCGCGTCACAGTCCTCTACCTTGGCAAAGACGACCCCGCCGATCCCAGCCAGCCCCGCTATTTCCTCGAACGCGCCTTCCGCGAGACCCGGCGCCAAACCGTGCAGGTGGTTGTTCCGGCATCACCCGGGACCGAGGCGCGGGCCGACACCGCGTCACTCGTCGTGGTCACGGACGCGCCGGACGAAGCGCAACAGGAGGCTGTGCGGACACACCTGGCGAGGGGCATGACCGTTCTGTTCGCTCCGCCGGATCCGGCCGCTGTGTCGGCCCTGGCCCGATTGCCCGGACTCGATGGCTTGTCGGCCGAGGAAGGCCGTTTCGCCAACTATGGACTCTGGGGAGAGATCGACTTTCGGCATCCACTTTTCGCCCCGTTCGCCGATCCGCGGTTCAGCGACTTCACCAGGATTCACTTCTGGAAGTACCGCCGGCTCGACGCATCGGCCATCGCCGAAACGCGCGCCCTCGCGCGCTTCGACAACGGCGATCCCGCCCTTCTGGAAATACCCGCGGGCCGGGGACGCGTTCTCGCGCTGGCGTCCGGCTGGCGTCCGGCGGACAGCCAATTGGCGCTGTCGACCAAGTTCGTGCCTCTTCTCTACTCGATCCTCGAGTCGAGTGGCGCCGCTCAGCCCGTGCCGGTGTCGTACGTCGTCGGTGACCGCGTGCGACTGTCGCGCGATCCGGCCCGAACCGGCGCGGCGGTGACCGTGACACGCCATGATCGGACCGGCACCCGCGTGGCCGGCACGGCGGATGAATTCGCCGACACGCTCGTCCCGGGGCATTACACCACAGACCCGGTCACTGACCCGGGCCGGTTCGCAGTCAATCTCGACCCGGCGGAGAGCCGCACGACACTGCTGCCGGCGGACGAACTCGAACGCCTGGGCGCTCCTGTGGCCCGCCCTCCAGCGCGCGCCATCGAGGTGGCGGCGCGCGCGGCGCGCTTGCGCGACGCCGAGATCGAGGGCCGCCAAAAGCTCTGGCGCTGGATCATCGTCGCGACTCTTGCCATTCTGGGCGTCGAGACCTGGCTGGCCGGCTGGACCATGCGCCGCGATCTCACTCCAAGCGAGGCGCTGCAATGAATGATCGTTACCTCCAGATGCGATTGAGGCCTCTGGCCCGCCGCCAGCGCGCACTCCGGCTCCGTTCACGCCTCGCCCTGTGCTGGCTGGCGACCGCCTTGATTGCGGTGACCCTCACCTTCCTGCTCCGATCCAAGGGCGTCTCGGCCACCTCGATTCTTCCAATCCTCGCCCTCGCAGGGCTGGCCTCCGGACTCTGGCTGGCGCGTCGGCACAGACGCGCCCCGGCCGACTGGCACGCCCTGGCCCTGGCGATCGAAACACGGCACCCCGATCTCGATGGACGCCTCTTGACTGCTGTCGAACAGCAGACACCCCCCGAGATCGGGCCGGGCTTCTTGCAGCGCCGCCTCGTGGATGAAACGATCCGCCACAGCCGGACACACGACTGGACCGAGGCCATTCCCCGGTCGCGTGTCGTCACGGCCGGGGCCGCAAACCTCCTGGCGTTCGTCCTGCTGGCATTCGTCTTCCTGAGCCTGAGATCCCTCCCCCCGCCGGAGGCGCCCCGGCCCAAAGAGCCGGCTGGACTGACGCTGACCCCGGGAGACGTCGCCCTCGAGCGGGGCGAAAGCCTCGTCGTGATCGCCCGCTTCGGCGGCTCGCTGCCGTCAGCCGTCGATCTCGTGCTCGACGCCGCGGGAGAGGACCGGCGGATTCCCATGGTGAAAAGCCTCTCGGATCCTTTCTTCGGCGGCACGGTGCCGGACGTGACCAACAGCTTTCTCTACCGCCTCGAATACGCCGACCACCGC
>Ga0116149_1006217_pt1 | contig 10837 bp, 11 predicted proteins | sample AD_UKC057_MetaG_FD_89787 | JGI IMG/M metagenome (GOLD analysis project Ga0116149, IMG submission 89787) | Active sludge microbial communities of municipal wastewater-treating anaerobic digesters from USA - AD_UKC057_MetaG | ecosystem: Engineered > Bioreactor > Anaerobic > Digestate | place: USA...
TTCTCCGATCGTATTGATTTTATTGGTGTTTTGCGATTCCAACATAATCAACGCCTTTGAGAATTAATAGCATTTTTCTTATTTTCTCATGATTCTATGGGACAGCAGTGTTTTGAAATATTGAATAATACAAATCTGATTGATTTACATGAAAATGTAGGAGATTTGGAGATAAAAAATAAAAGCAAAGATATACTTAACGAAAACCAATCAATTAGAATTTTTGCAATTCGCTTAAAAAATAATGGCATGATAATAAATAATATCGAAGTAATTAGTGCGAGTAATAATTATTTTTGCGGATTATATGAAGTAACAATTGTAAAGAATACAAATTACGCTTGAATATAAAATGAATCTGTATGATATAAACGAAAACGGAGTTTCGGAATGACCACAAAAGAACTTGAAGATTACCTCTGGGGCGCCGCGAACATTCTACGCGGAATGATTGACGCCGCAGATTTTAAACAATATATTTTCCCGCTATTATTCTTCAAGCGCATAAGCGATGTATGGGATGAAGAATATAAAACTGCTCTCGAAGAAAGTAATAATGACCTGGATTATGCATTGTTTCAGGAGAACCATCGCTTTCAAATTCCAAAGGGCTGTCATTGGGAAGATATTCGTAAAAAGACAGTTGATGTTGGTGCGGCTCTTCAAAAAGCTCTCAATGGTATTGAAAAAGCAAACTTTGAAATGCTCCACGATGTTTTCGGTGATGCACAGTGGACAAACAAGCGCCGAATGAGCGATGAGAAGATGCTCGATCTGATTGAGCATTTCAGCCAGATGGATTTAACGGTCAGCAATGTTCCCCACGACATCATGGGTGAAGGGTATGAATACCTGATTAAGAAATTTGCAGATGATAGTGGGCATACTGCTGCAGAATTTTATACAAACCGCACTGTTGTAAAACTGATGACCCAGATTACAGACCCACAAAGTGGTGAAAGCATCTATGACCCAACATGCGGAAGCGGTGGAATTTTGCTTTCCAGCACTCTCCATGTAAAAGAACAAAAAAAAGAATACCGGACACTTAAGCTTTATGGTCAGGAACTAAACCTTATTACCTCGGCTATCGCCCGTATCAATATGTTTATGCATAATGTGGACGAGTTTTTGATTGTTCAAGGCGATACTTTAGAAAGCCCACAGATACTCGAAGATGACGAACTTAAAAAGTTTGATGTGATTATGGCAAATCCTCCCTACAGCGTAAAACGCTGGAATCAGCAAAAATGGATGAATGATCCTTTTGGTAGAAATATCTGGGGAACACCTCCGCAGGGTTGTGCGGATTATGCCTTTCAACAGCATATTATGAAAAGCCTTAATCCTGAAACAGGCAGAAGTGTAGTTCTGTGGCCGCATGGCGTTTTGTTTCGGGATTCTGAAAGCGCTATCCGCAAGAAAATGATTGAAGAGGATTTTGTAGACGCGGTAATAGGCTTGGGTAAAAACCTTTTCTATAATAGCAGTATGGAAAGCTGTTTGCTGGTTTGTAGAATGAAAAAACCAAAAGAGAGAAAAGGCAAAATTATTTTTATTGATGCAAAAGAAGAACTGAGAATTGAACGTACCAATGCCTGGCTTGAACCACAGCATATACAAAAGATAAGTGATGCTTATTGGAAATTCAAAGATGCTGAAGGCTTCGCTGTCGTTAAAAGCAATAAAGAGGTTTTAGAAAACAACGGCAACTTGAGTTTGCAATTGTATGTTAAGCAAGTAGCCAATGCTAACGAACACAATACCGAAGATTTAATTGCTGAGATTAAAGCAGGGCAACAGCAGATCAATGCTTCGATAGATAACTTATTTACTCTACTGAAAGACATCGGGATTGAAGTATGATAAAGCTGAGAAAAGATAGATGGGAAAATGTTCGTCTTGAAGATGTTTGTGAAAAAGCTAAATCTGTCAATGTACATAATCAAAAAGGTACTTTTAATTATGTTGATATTGGCTCTATAGATTCTAATTTAAAAAGAATTTCTGAAGTTCAAGAAGTAGATTGGTCTGTTGCTTCTTCAAGAGCAAGACAAATAATAAAGCAGGGCGATACTTTATTTTCCACAGTTCGCGTTAATTTAGAAAGAATTGCGTTTGTTGAAAACGATATTCCTGATGGCATTGCTTCAACAGGTTTTACAATTATTCGAGCAAATAGTAACGCTTACCCAGAATATCTTTTCTATGCAACAAGCTCACCAAAATTTATTGAAAAATTATGTTTATTGCAAAAAGGAACAGCTTATCCTGCCGTTTCTGATAAAATTGTTTTTAATGAAGAAATCCCTCTACCCCCGATTGAAGAACAAAAACAAATTGCCGCCCTTTTTCAATCCATAGATACCGCTATTGAAGAAGTCGAAGGACAGGAGAAGAATTTAAAAGTTTTGCAACAATCATTGGCTGACGGATTGTTGAAGCCAGAGCCTGAGTTTGGTAATTTATTAAATAAGACAAATTGTACCTCAACCACATTTGGCGAAATAGCAGAGTGCGATAAAAAATATCCGGAACACGAAAAAGAGGTGGAGCGCTTTGTTGGGCTTGAATGGATAGAAGCCGATAATTTTCAATTGCAAGGGTATGGTTTGGTAGCCAATGGCACTACCTTCACAAAGCGTTTTGCAAAAGGCGATGTATTATTTGGCAAACGCAGAGCCTATTTAAAAAAAGTAGCTATTGCTGATTTTGATGGTATTTGCTCAGGCGATATTTTAGTGATAAGAGCCAAAGCAAAAAAGATGATGCAAGAATTATTGCCTTTCTATATATCAGCAGATGCTTTTATAAATCACGCAGTCAGCACATCCGCTGGTTCACTTTCGCCAAGAACCAAATGGAAAGATTTAGCAGAATTGGAAGTTTCCATCCCTGATTTAAAAACACAGGCCAAGATTTTGAATATCTTCTCGCAATTACAGAACACATTGAAACAACTCAAACAGCAAAAAACCACCCTGCAAAATCTGAAACAAAAACTATTAAGTGAGATTTTAGGATGATGCCATGAAAAACGAAAACGAAATAAAAGTTTTTCAAGATAAAAAAGTAAGAACACTGTGGGATGCCGAACACGAAAAGTGGTATTTCTCTATTGTGGATGTTGTTGCTGTATTGACTGAAAGTGTTGATCCGAATGCTTATTGGCGTAAACTGAAACAACGACTTAAGGAAGAAGGGAATGAAACCGTGACAAATTGTCACGGTTTGAAAATGCCTGCCCCCGATGGTAAAATGCGTTTAACCGATGTTGCCGATACAGAACAGCTCTTTCGCCTTATACAATCTATTCCTTCTCCCAAAGCAGAACCCTTTAAACTATGGCTGGCTCAAGTGGCATCTGAGCGATTAGACGAGATGCAGGATCCTGAACTGAGTATTGACCGGGCTTTGGAGCAATACTTGAAACTCGGTTATTCAGAAAACTGGATCAATCAAAGACTAAAAAGTATTGAGATACGCAAAGAGCTTACTGACGAATGGAAAAAACGTGGTCTGAAAGAAGGCGTGCAGTTTGCTACACTTACCGATATAATAACTAAAACATGGTCTGATAAAACAACAAGAGAGTATAAAATCCTCAAAGGGCTCAAAAAGGAAAACCTTCGCGACAATATGACCAACACGGAGCTTATTTTAAATATGCTTGCGGAAGCATCTACTAAAGATATTTCTGAAGCGGTAAAACCAAAAGATTTTGAGGATAGCAAAAAAGTAGCAAGGCAGGGCGGCAATGTCGCAAAAGTGGCAAGAAAAGAACTGGAAGCTAAGACAGGGAAAAAGGTAGTCACCGAATTAAATGCGAAATCAGTTTTAAAATTAAAGGATGAAAAGTAACATGGCGTTCAATGAACTAAACAGTGTCGAATATTTTATAATCCACCAACTCACCGGGGTCAATCTAAATCAGGTGCAGCATGGCATGGTTAAAGAAGATTCGGTCCCATACGGCGATGAGCCAAAATGGAAATATATAGAACCTGAATTACTGCCTCGTGAAATTACCGATGTTTTTATTGAAAAGGAATTAAAAGAATCACTTATTCGACTTAATCCCGCCATTGCACATAATCCAGAAAGAGTAGATGAGGTAATACATAAACTGCGCGCAATTCTGCTTGCAGTTAGTAATGTTGGACTCGTTCGTGCGAATGAAGAATTTTCAAAATGGCTTCGTGGCGAAATCTCAATGCCCATTGGTAAAAATAATGAGCATGTAAATATTCGCTTGATAGACTTTGACAAAATCGATAACAATTCATATTTGCTTACAAACCAGTTCAAGATACGAGCGCGAGAGACAAAGATTCCTGACATCGCAATGTTTGTAAATGGTATTCCTCTTGTAATTGGTGAAGCGAAAACACCAGTAAGACCGGCAGTCAGCTGGCTTGATGGCGCGCATGATATTCATGTGATTTATGAAAATGCGGTTCCGCAATTGTTTGTTCCCAACGTGCTTTCTTTTGCTACCGAGGGAAAAGAACTTTTTATCGGTGGAGTGAGAACACCTTTAGAGTTTTGGTCACCCTGGCGTTTAGAGGATGAAAAAGATTTATTGCATCACTTTGCAGGACTTCAGGATATTGCTAAACAGATTACACATCTTTTAAAGCCCTCTACGCTTTTGGACATTCTGCAATATTTTACCATTTATGCTACAAACAGCAAAAAGAAGAAAATAAAAGTGGTGTGTCGTTATCAGCAGTATGAAGGCGCAAATGCAATTGTTGAACGAGTCAAAGAAGGAAAAATAAAGAAAGGTTTAATCTGGCATTTTCAAGGTTCTGGAAAATCACTTTTAATGCTATTTGCTGCACAAAAAATGCGCAAACAGCAGGAGCTTAATAATCCAACGGTAATGATAGTGGTCGATAGAATCGATTTGGATACGCAGATTACAGCGACATTTAATACTGCCGAAATACCCAATATGGTTACAACTGACAATATTAAAGACCTCCACGATTTACTGGAAAAAGATACCCGAAAAATAATTATAACGATGATTCATAAATTTAAAGACGCATATCCTGAAATGAATAAAAGGGATAACCTTATTGTAATGGTTGATGAAGCCCACAGAACACAGGAAGGCGACCTTGGACGCAAAATGCGAACCGCTCTTCCAAATGCGTTTTTATTCGGATTAACCGGTACGCCAATTAACAAAGCCGACAAAAATACTTTTTGGGCTTTTGGTGCAGATGAAGATACAAACGGTTATTTAAGCCGTTATACCTTTCAAGACAGTATTCGTGATAATGCCACATTGCCTTTGCACTTTGAACCGCGTTTGCCAGATTATCATATTGACAAAGAAGGACTCGACGTTGCGTTCAAAGAAATGGCAAATGACTTAAGTGAAGATGACCAAAACAAACTCAGCCAAAAAGCCGCAAAGATGGCAGTATTCCTCAAATCGCCAGAACGGGTAAAAACAATAGTTAAAGATATTGTCGAGCACTTTCAAAAACATGTCGAGCCTGAAGGATTCAAGGCAATGATTGTAACACCGGACAGATCCGCCTGTGTTCAATATAAAGAAGAGTTGGATAAATTATTGGATCCCGAATCGAGTGTCGTTGTTATAAGCACTTCTGCAAATGACGATTTTGACTTTAAACAGAAGTACGCAATGGATAGAGACCAGCAAGAGAAAGTAATTGAGAAATTTAATGAAGCGGATTCACCACTTCAATTTTTAATTGTTACTGCCAAACTCCTGACCGGTTTTGATTCGCCCATTTTACAAACGATGTATCTAGATAAATCGCTCAGAGACCACACCTTGCTTCAGGCGATATGCCGCACAAATCGATTATTTCCGAATAAAACATTTGGAAGAATCGTTGATTATTTCGGAGTGTTTGATGATACCGCAAGCGCTCTGGCATTTGATGAAGAATCTGTTAAAAAAGTTATCAGCAATTTACAGGAACTTAAAGATAAATTGCCGGAACAGATTACTAAATGTTTATTACACTTTAAAGGTTTGGATAGAACCATTGAAGGTTTCGAGGGTCTGCAAGCAGCACAGGATTGTATAAGCTCCAATGAAAAACGTGATGCCTTCGCAAAAGACTTTAGTTTGTTATCAAAACTCTGGGAAGCACTTTCTCCCGATGATGTATTGAGGCAATATCAGAAAGATTATAAATGGCTTTCTCAAGTATACACCTCTGTTAAACCGGGATCAGATGATAATGGACGGTTGCTCTGGCATGCATTGGGCGCACAGACTACCGCATTGATTCATGAACATATTCATGTTCATGGGATTAACCAGGAGATGGAAGAAGTTGTTCTTGATGCAGATATTATTGATAACCTGATGAATAGTAAAAATCCAAAGGACGCCGATAAAGTTATCAAAATATTGACCGGCAGACTCGGAAAACAAAAAGGTAATCCACTCTTTAAGAAACTCAGTGAAAGACTTGAGGCACTCAGGGATAAAGCCGAAAAGGGATTAATTAACAGCATTGAATTCATTAAGCAACTTTGTGAAATAGCAAAAGAGACATTACAAGCCGAGAAACAGCAGGTAAATGGAGAACAAGCGAAAACTGCTAAAGCAGCTTTGACAGAATTATTCCTTGAACTAAAAACTGATAAGACCCCTGCCATTGTTGAAAGGATAGTTTCCGATATTGATGAAATTGTACGTCTGGTGCGATTTGACGGATGGCAAAATACAATCCCCGGCGAAAGAGAAGTACAAAAATCATTACGGAAGACACTTTTGAAATATCAACTTCACAAAGATGAAGAATTATTCAATAAATCATATGAATACATTAAAGAATATTATTAGAAGAATGATATAGGGTAACTGTCACAATACTTGCCCTGATTCCCGCTTGACATTCCCATTGCTTCTGTTAAACGGATTCCGTCCATACAGGAGAACTTATATGAAAAAGATTATAGCCGCTTTATTCGCTCTTGCTGTCTCAGCGCTTCTTTCGGCGGATGCCGCATCAAAGGAATTCAAACTAGACGATGAATTGATTATTGCAGAAATAGAAACGGATGTATTTCTTGTAACTCACAGTTTCCCCTGGCCTGGAAATTCGTTAATTGTAAAAACCGGTAAGAAAGATATACTGTGGATTGATACTCCGTATACACCTGAGGCAACGGAGATTGTTCTCGCGTGGATTTATAAAACATTCGGAAAAGACACATCTGTAACTGAAATCAATACGGGTTTTCATATAGATAATCTCGGCGGTAATGAATCTCTTATCAAAAAGGGAATTCCAGTGTACGGTTCGGATCTCACTTGCGAACTTTTGAAAAAAAGAAGTCCCGCTACAATGGCGAAAATGGTAGAATGGCTCAAAGATGAAAAAATGGCAAAATACAGAAATGTTTGCGCGTCATTTAAGTTTTATCCTCCGAACCGCATTTTCAATATAAACAAAGAACAGAACATTAAATGCGGAAATGAAGAGGCTGTAATTTACTATCCGGGACCGACCCACACCTATGATAATCTGGTTGTATATTTGCCGGAAAGAAAAATTCTTTTCGGCGGATGCATGATTGTTGCGGCTGAATCGAACAAGCCCGGTTTTGTAGAAGACGGTAACATGAATGCATGGGCGGTTTCAATGGATAAACTCGCCGCGCGTTTCAAAGACTGCAGAGTTGTCATTCCGGGTCATGGAAAAGCAGGTGACGGTTCGCTTGTAAAACACACAAGAGATGTCGTGTCTGCTGCTATTGTTAATCAGAAGAAATGATATTTAATGTTTCAAGTGTAGTTATTTGATAAATAGTATTTTGAATTTTTATCTGCCGGAAAGGTAACAAAATTTTCCGGATAAGTCTTACATGTCAGGAGGAATAATTTATGAAGATCAGAGCAATTTCCTTTATCGCTTTTGCTGTTTTTTTGATTTCAACAGCATCTTCTCTTTCAGGTTTTTCTTCAAAGACTGGCCGCGGAGTATATGTCGACAGTTTTGATTTTCAGACAGAACAGTATTTCTACGGAGTGAACAGCGTTGCCGGTGATGACGGAGAAATTAATAATATTTGTTTATATGATATAAAGAAGAATACAGTTAAATATGTTTTTGAACAGAGTGATTTCATTACACTTCGGGATAATCGCCGCGATGAAATCGTCGGATTTTATTATCAGATCGGTTATAAGACAGATGAAGGACGTATGCTTATGTTTCCGCGTGATTCAGTTTCGCAATACAGAGCATTGCCGCCAGCCGTTGATACGCAGAAAGCATCCCGCAATATGATTATTGTGACATACTCAAAATCGTCAAAGATGAAAACCCTATGGATCTGCGGCAAGGACGGTTCGGGATTGAAAAAGCTTGCGGAATTTGACAGCAGTACCAGATTTGAAATTGATACCATGTATAACAAAATTCTTCTGATTAAACAGGAAGGAAATAAACTTAAAATTGATCCTTATAATTATTGATGCTATCATCCTCTTCGCGAGGGGTAGATTATTTATAGCTGATTATTTCAGTAATTCTCAGATAAATCGGGGTTGAGTATTGGCGCGAATATCCTTCGCGCTGAGAAAATACCCCAAGTTTTCCGCGGATTGTGATTTTGTGTTCGTCTGTTGTCTTGAAGTCAAATTCATAAAAATTGATGATTTCAAAATGGTCTATATTCTCGTATATCTTTCTTTTCATAGAAACGTCTGTAACATTTACAGGTTCTTCTATGAAAAGGTTATATGAATTATTCATATATTCTTTATCTGAAGACGAATCGCGTGAAAGGTAAATGCCTCTGCGTATTTCTCCTGGTAGAATTACTTCTGTTCAGGGATCTGTTATATGTCCATAAAATCCACTGAATCTATAAGAATCGCCGTTAAGACGCAAGATCTTGCGTCTTTGCAAACTCACTAGTAACACGTGCAATGCAAATCATACATATCGCATCAATTAAATTATAAGGAAGAATGATAGCGAAAATATCAAAAGTGCGTAAAGCACTTTAGTAAAAGATGAAAAAACAGGAGAAGAACCTGGAAAATTTTGCGAAGTCAGATGTACAAGGCGAAGTCTTTTTAGGAAATTGATATTGACAAGCATGGTTTTACCGTGCATGAAATATTTTGTGATTCGATCATGTCTGAAATTGCTGAGGTTTGTATGAAAAGATTGTTGATGCTCTTTTCGATGATTGCTCCGATATTGCTATTTCCTCAAACCAAAACTATTACTGCTCAGTATCTTGTTGAAAGTCAATGGAATGATTTTATTTTCACTAATGACGGTAAGGTTTCTAATCGCGGATATTTCGGCGGTGAACTTTCCGGTGATTATTTTATTAAAGATAATGAGCTTGTTATCACTTTTAAGTCCGGTAATCATATGGATTTTAATAAAATCGGGAATATCCCGTTGAAATACCGGCTGATAAATGTAAAGAATGATTTTTATTCTGAGAGATTAGTGACAAATGATATTAAAGGTAATTATTCAGTTTCCATTAACTTTTCGAGCCGTGTTCCTGAAGGAACAATTGTCAAAGATGATTCAGGTGTTGAAATTTATGTTATGAATTCCGCTAAGGCTTCAGCTGCTTCAAATATACGTGTAAGAGATTTTCCTGATTTAAATTCAAATATTTATTCCTTTCAATACTTTGATGAAAAGCCACTTCCTTATTATAAGAAAGGATTGGCCGTACAGGTGCAAGGTCGTACTGTTGAGAAATATAAAGTTGATAATTATGAGAATTACTGGTACATCGTTGATTTGACAGGTCTTGATGACTATGATTCTTGTTGGTTGAAAGAAAAAACTATTGTTAGGAAAACTAAATATTATTGGGTGTACGGGGAATTTATTAAGTTTGATAAATGATATGAACGATTTAAACCTGTATGTATTGATAAGTCAAGAGTATTCTGCGGATTATAAAAAAGCAAAACTTATTAATAATAATTAGTTCTTTAAATCAATTCTTTTTAATATTGACAAGGGGGATTGAAAAGAGTAAATAATGATATTCTTGAATTGTGACTTGCTCGATTAATTGACAGCTTTTTTTAGAGAAGATTCAATATTTTGCACGCACCATTACAGGAGGCGGATAATGATAAACAGTTTAGATAAATCCCTGCTGGATGAAATTGTTAAACATCTTCTTGTAGCATATAAGCCTCAATCAATATATCTATTCGGTTCTCATGTTTGGGGGGCTCCGGATAAATCAAGTGATATAGATTTATTTGTCATAGTTAACGAATCCGAGCATGATCATGCTGAAAGAATCAGAGTGGGTCTGAGGCAGCTTAAGAGTGTTCACGCAAACGTAGATATTCTGGTTTATACTAAAAGTGAAGTTTCTGGGAAAAAAGATCATCCTTCAACACTGGTTTATAAGGTTCTTAATAAAGGGGTAAAAGTGTATGAAGCCGCATGAAGAATGGTTGTTTAAAGCAGAGAATGATATTGAGTCAGCAAAATATCTTCTAACATCCCCGAAGCCTCTTTGTGATATATCTGCCTATCATACACAGCAGTGTGCAGAAAAATCTCTAAAAGCATATTTAGCTTATTGTGGACAAGAAATTGACAGGACTCATAATTTGAAAATGCTTGCTGAATGTTGTGCACTAATTGATAAGACTTTCTATGATTTGATTGATGACTGTATTATTCTTAACCCATATGCGACACTTTATCGATATCCGGAAGGAGATCTAATGCCTGAAAAATCCTCTATTGTTACTGCTATAGCTATTTCATTAAAAATCTTTAATTTTGTAAAATCGAAAATATCTTCTTAAATGAAATTAAATTGTTTTCAA
>Ga0116149_1006219_pt1 | contig 10836 bp, 6 predicted proteins | sample AD_UKC057_MetaG_FD_89787 | JGI IMG/M metagenome (GOLD analysis project Ga0116149, IMG submission 89787) | Active sludge microbial communities of municipal wastewater-treating anaerobic digesters from USA - AD_UKC057_MetaG | ecosystem: Engineered > Bioreactor > Anaerobic > Digestate | place: USA...
GTTAACGCTCCTGAAAAAGGATTCTGGCATGTTGAAACTTCATCATTAAGAGATTTTCCCCAGCAGTTTCGTACTTTTGAAATCTACCTAAATAGCGACTATACAATCTCAATCGTTACGACTAATGTTGACCCGGCAGTTAAAGACGGATCGCTGGCTGCGAAATCGCGTAAATATGCAATTGCGGCAGGGCAGATAGTTGGTGCTGGTATGTATAATTATAATCCGACTAATGATTCAACCATAAAGCCAATGCCTACTGGTTCGTATAATGCAGAGCTTGTAAAACAATTGAGTCCTGCAATGCGTGAAAAATTAGCAAAGTTAGATTTGATACGCATTAACGATCCCCTGCCGTCCTGGAATGATACCGCGCCGAAGAAAGCGATCATTGCTTTTGTCGAAGAGGTAACCAAACCCAGTTCGCCTAATTTTGTGCCGGTTGAGGAACGTATTGCTACTTTTGACAACGACGGCACGCTCTGGAGCGAACAGCCGGTATATTTTCAATACTATTTTGTCTTTGAGCGCATCAAAGTACTCGCGTCGCAGCATCCGGAGTGGATAAACCAGGAGCCTTTCGCCTCCGTGCTCAAAGGCGACCTGAACTCCGTGTTAGCCGGCGGTGATCATGCGCTCATGGCAATGCTTATGGCTACGCAGTCGGGAATAACCACCGATGAATTTAAAAAAGTCGTTAAGGACTGGATCTCTACTGCAAGACATCCTAAAACCAAACGGTTATATATAGAGATGATATACCAGCCGATGCTTGAATTACTTACTTATTTGCGCGCTAACGGTTTTAAAACCTACATTGTTTCAGGAAGTAGTGTTGATTTTATGCGCCCGTGGGCGGAAAAAGTCTATGGTATTGTGCCTGAACAAATCATCGGAAGCAGTATAAAAACGCAGTTTGAACTTCGTAACGGTATTCCTGTGCTTGTGGGTATGCCGGAGTTTAACTTTATCGATGATAGAGAAGGCAAGCCGGTAGGCATCGAGTCTTACATTGGTCGTCGTCCGATTGCCTCGTTCGGCAATTCCGATGGAGATCTACAAATGATGCAATGGACTGCTGCTGGTAACGGAGCCCGCTTTTGTCTTTATGTGCATCATACCGATGCCGAACGTGAGTGGGCTTATGACCGTCAGTCGGTCATCGGCCGTTTCGACAAAGCTCTTGACGAAGCCTTGACCAAAGGCTGGACAATTGCGAGTATGAAGGATGATTGGAATACCATCTACGTGAGCGATAAATAAAGAGGAGAGTTCTGAATTTAGTATTTACTCTTGCAGGGGATATTTCTAGGTTTTTGTATTTGAAGTTGAAAACAGCAGCATAATTTTGTTGGTTTTTTTCTTTTTTGTTTTTTGTAAGGATGGACAACCGTTCAGCCTTTTTGTTTGTAGCGGGTAGGGCGGCATAAAATCTATCTCTAATAAGCCTAATTTCCCGATATTTAGCCGTAATACCCATCTAGTGTACCTTGCCTTATCGGATAGGCAAGTACGCACTTGGCAGTGCGAAATTCCGTGAGCCCAAGCGAAACGGGACCAATTAACACGCTAATAAAGAGCGGGTTTTTATTGTATTAAGGGGATTTAGGGTTATAATTAGCGTTAGAGGTAATGCAGGAAGGAGAGAAAGCGTAAAATATATTTTCTGCCGGAAGAAGATTACCCCAGATTAGTGTGCGGGTTAGAAAATATTAATAAGGAGGCTAAGTATGCATATTAATGCGTGGGCAAGTATTCCTTTGCGTTTTGCTTTAGGCATAATGTTTGCTGCTCATGGCTTGCAAAAGGCTTATGGCATATTCGCGGGACCGGGGATTAAGAATTTCTCTGATATGTTAGCAGGCCTGGGTTTTGTGCCACCTTTACTATGGGCATACCTGGCGGCATATTTAGAACTTATCGGGGGGTTGTGCCTTTTGGCCGGTTTAGGGACCAGGATATTTTCCGGGTTGCTTTTTATACTTATAGTTATTGCCGCAATAACAGTGCATTTAAAAAATGGCTTCTTCCTTATGAATGGAGGAATCGAATACACTTTTATTATTGCTACTATGTGCCTGAGTCTGGCGATATTAGGTACCGGTAAGTTTGGATTAAATAAAAAGTTATGAGTTTTCCATGTTTAAGCCGGGTGGGGGCTGTTGATGTTTCCATCTCCTTAAGCTTAAATAAAGGGTGTTGTTAAACGAGGTAGGTTTTTATTGAAAACAGCCCCTGGTTGTGGTAGGTTAAGCTCTATGAAAAAAATGTTTAAGTTCACTGATAGCGCAGCCAGCTTTAATTTCCCTCAGGCGGATAAGATAAAAACGCTTTATTTCCCGCTTTGTAACGAAAGAATATTTTCTTCGATTACTCCGTATATGTGCGGGGATATAAAATCCGGGCAAGATTCTTTTTTGTTGCCTCCTGCCTCACGCATTGATCTAGTTAATTCCAGGGCCTCGCGTAACTTCTGGGTTTATATTAATAAAGAAAAGGTTTGGTCAGCCACCGGGGTCTCTAAGGACTTTAAACTCCTTCAAAAAGATAATTTTAATCTTGAGGCAGGGCTTCTCTGGCATAAAATTACCAGGGAGAATAAGTGGATAGGCCTAAAAAGCGAGATCCTCTCTTTTGTCCCATCTTCCAAAGAACCCGTAGAGTTAATGCAGGTAACGCTTACTAATATTTCTTCTAAGACAATAAAGTTTATCCCTACTGCAGCTATTCCTATATATGCAAGGGGGGCTAATAATATCCGTGACCACCGGCATGTAACATCATTACTCCAGCGCATAACCCTGCATAAATTTGGGGTGATATCCAAGCCCACGTTATCTTTCAACGAGGCAGGGCATAAGCCTAATAGGAATTATTATTTTGTATTAGGCTGGGATGAGCGGGGAAATGCCCCAGAGTATTTGTATCCTACCCAAGAGATGTTTTGCGGTGAGGCAGGAGACCTGGAGGCGCCGGAGGCTATTTTAGAGAATAAACTTCCCGGGAGAAATAATATTCAAGGTAAAGAGTCTATGGGTGCTTTGCGTTTTAAATCCCGGCAGTTAGACCCGGGTGAATCTTTCACCTATATTTTGGCGTTGGGCATAACTCAAGAAAGCGCCGAGATGTCCGGCATAATCAAGAAATTCAGCAATATTAAGAAAGTAAAGCTATCTCTTGAGGAGACTAAGGATTTTTGGCTAAAAAAGGCCAACTCCGTTAATTCTCCTACGCAGGATAAGGATTTTAATAATTGGTTCAGGTGGGTAAGTATCCAGCCTCTCTTGAGGAAGTTTTTTGGCTGTTCTTTTCTTCCGGATTTTGATTATGGTAAGGGGGGCAGGGGTTGGCGTGACCTCTGGCAGGATTGCTTAGGGTTAATCTTAAGCGGCTCTAAGGAAGTACGCGGCATGCTGATAAATAATTTCCAGGGTGTGCGTGTCGACGGTTCTAACGCTACTATTATAGGCAATAAACCGGGTGAATTTATTGCTGATCGTAACGATATCTGCAGGGTTTGGATGGACCATGGGATATGGCCTTTATTGACAACAGAGCTTTATATAAACAAAACTAATGACGTAGGAATTTTATTTGAGAAAGCCGGTTATTTCAGCGATCAATTTGTTTTTCGTTCAGGAAAGAAAAAGCGTGATTTCACGCCTTGCGGCTATAAAGGTACGCTTTTAGAGCATTTAATCCTCGAGAATATCTCTCAGTTTTATAACGTTGGTTCTCATAACCATATCCGCCTTGAGGGAGCCGATTGGAATGACGGGCTGGATATGGCCCCTGAACATGGGGAGAGCGTTGCCTTTAGCTGTATGTATGCAAGCAACCTCAAGAAGCTTGCCCGGCTTATTCGCACATCAGGCAGGAAAGAAATTGTTTTATTCTCTGAAATGGCAATGTTATTAGGGTCCTGTGATTACGGTAATATAAGGCTGAAACAGAAAAAACTCCTGGAATATTTTACATGTGTTGAAAATGGTCTCAGCGGTAAAACAATCTCCGTGAAGAGCTCCGCGCTTATTAAGGCCTTAGAATCAAGGGCAGAATGGGTTTTTGAGCATATACGCAAAAAAGAATGGCTGCCAGAGGGTTTCTTTAACGGTTACTACGATAATGATAAAAAGAGGGTTGAGGGGAGGATAGGCGGCAGGCTTCAGATGATGCTGGCCTCGCAAACCTTTGCGATTATTAGTGGGGTAGCCAAAGACTGGCAGGTTAAGAAAATTATTGTCAATGTTGATAAATACCTTTTTGATAAGAAGCTAAAGGGTTACCGTTTAAATACCGATTTTAAGCAAGAGCAGCATAATTTAGGAAGGGCATTTTCATTTGCATACGGAGAAAAGGAGAATGGGTCAATATTCTCGCATATGGCGGTTATGTACGCCTATGCTTTATGCACCCGTGGTTTTATTAAAGAAGGGCTTAAGGTTATAAATTCTCTTTATCAGCTTGCATTCAACAGCCAGGTAAGTAAGATCTACCCTTGCCTGCCGGAATATTTTAATTCAGAGGGCCGCGGGATGTATTCTTACCTTACCGGATCAGCAAGCTGGTTTCTTTTTGTTTGCCAAAACCTCTTTTTCTGATATAATAAACTTCCTATAAATTTAAAGAGAGGGCATATTAAATGATTGAGCGTTATAGCCTCCCAAAGATGTCCGCAATATGGCAAAATGAGTTTAAATTTAAGACTATGCTTGCCATTGAGATACTTGCTTTAGAAGCGCTTGCCAAAAAGAAGAAAGTCCCCCTGTCCGCAGTTAAAAGAATTAAAAGCAAGGCCAGATTTAATTTATCAGAAATAAATAAGATCGAAGAAAAGACACAACATGATGTGGTGGCTTTCGTCACTAATGTAGCCCAATATATAGGAAGTGATGCCAAGTACCTACACCTTGGGCTTACGTCTTCCGATATCCTTGATACGACACTTGGTGTACAGTTAAGGGCAGCTTCGGGGATTTTAATCGATGATGTGAATAAATTACTAAAGGCCCTGGCTAGAAAGGCTAAGTTTTATAAAGATATTCCTTGCATGGGGCGTACCCATGGCGTTCACGCCGAACCGACCACCTTTGGTTTAAAGCTGGCTTTGTGGTATGATGAAATGCGTCGTAATTTAGAACGTTTAAAGCTGGCAGCAGCAGAAGTTTCCGTAGGGAAAGCTTCCGGAGCGGTAGGGACCTTCGCTAATGTTGATCCTTTTGTGGAGGGTTATATCTGCAAAAAGCTTGGATTAAAACCGGCAAAGATCTCTACTCAGATAATCCAGCGCGATATTTATGCGGTACTTATGGTAAGGATTGCAATCGTGGGGTCAAGTCTAGAGAAATTTGCTACCGAGATCAGGCATTTGCAGCGCACAGAGGTATTGGAGGCAGAAGAACCATTTGCTAAGGGGCAGAAAGGTTCCTCCGCCATGCCGCACAAAAGAAATCCGGTTATCTGCGAACGTATCTGCGGGCTAGCAAGATTGCTGCGTGGCAATGCCTTAGCGGCGATGGAAAATATTGCGCTTTGGCATGAGCGGGATATTTCACATTCTTCGGTTGAGCGTGTTATTATTCCGGATTCAACATTAGCGTTAGATTACATGCTTAATAAATTCATTCAGGTTATAGAAGGACTAAATGTTTATCCTAAGAATATGATGGTTAACCTGATTAAAACAAAAGGGCTTATATTTTCGCAGAGAGTCTTATTAATGTTTATGGAAGCGGGCTTGCCCAGGACTAAAGCTTACGATATTGTGCAGCGCGCTGCCATGCGCACATGGAAAGAGGGAATAGATTTTAAATCAAGCCTTTTAGAGGAACCGGAAGTGCCAAAATATCTTAGTGAGAAAAAAATTGATGAGGCATTCGACCTTAATTATTACCTTAGGCAGGTAAGTAAGATTTTTAACAGGGTCGGATTGTAAATTTTTTGTCCCTGCCGGTTTTCCTAAACCAGATTGATAAGCAAGGGTTCAATTTTAAATAAAGAATATTTCTGCAATGGCGCAGAGATATAAGAATTTCACTGCAATTAAGCAGCAACCTATTTGTTATGAAAGGAGCAGCAATGTCAACCGACGTTGTTATCACTAGAGAAGTAATTGAAAAAGAAGGCCTTACTTTAGAAGAATATCGTAAGATTAAGAAGCTTTTAAAAAGAGAGCCGAATTATACCGAGCTTGGTCTTTTTTCCGCGATGTGGAGCGAACATTGTTCTTATAAGAACTCTAAACCTGTCTTAAAGCTTTTTCCTACAAAGGGAAAACAGGTTATCCAGGGCCCGGGAGAGAATGCTGGGGTAGTAGATATTGGTGAGGGATTAGGGGTTGCTTTTAAGATCGAATCCCATAATCATCCTTCAGCGGTTGAGCCTTATAAGGCTGCAGCAACGGGTGGAGGGGGTTGTATAAGGGATATATTCACCATGAATGCCCGGCCCATTGCTTTGCTTGATTCGCTACGTCTGGGAGTACTTAAAAAAGATAGAGTTAAGTTTCTTTTTAAGAATATTATCAAGGGTTTTACTGATTACGCTAATAAAGTAGGTATACCGGTAATGGGAGGAGAAGTTTATTTTGACGAATCCTTTGAGGGTAACCCTCTTGTAAACGCCATGACTGTAGGGGTATTAAAGGTTAGGCATATGGTAAAAGCAAGGGCAACTGGTGTTGGCAACCTCGTGCTTATTGTAGGCGGGGCAACCGGTAGGGATGGCGTTGCAGGAGCGGCTTTTGCTTCCAAGGCTATAGATAAGGAATCTGAAGGTAAAAGTTCTGCCGTGGCTGTCGGGGACCCTAAAATGGGTAAGATTTTAAGAGAGGCATGCTTGGAGCTAATGTCTAAAAATTTAGTTTTAGGGATGCAGGATATGGGTGCGGCCGGTCTTATATGTTCGACAGCAGAGACTTCTTATAAAGCAAAGACAGGCATTGAGATTGATATTGCTTTGGTTCCACGCAAGGAAAAAGGTATGAACGCCTATGAGGTTATGCTCTCTGAGTCGCAGGAAAGAATGCTGGCAATAGTGGAGCGTGCCCGCTTGCCTCAAGTAAAAAAAGTTTTTGCTAAATGGGGGGTTCCCGCGGATATTATCGGTAGAGTCACTAAAGACGGCCTGGTCAGGGTAAAGGAAAACGGCGTAACTGTCGCTGAGGTTCCTGCTTCTGCTTTAGTTGAAGCTCCGGTTTACCACCGTAAGGCCTTAAGGCCTAGGTATCTTGCGGAAGTAAATAAGTTGGATTTAAAAAAGATAAGAGAGCCGAAAAATTTAGGAGTTGTTCTATTTAAGCTCTTGGAAAATCCTACCTTAGCAAGTAAGGATTGGATATTTAAACATGCAGACACCGGGATCGCCAAAGATATTCTTGTTCCTTGTGGGTCGGATGCCGGTATCGTCTCTGTTCCGGGGACAAATAAGGCAATTGCCGCTACAGTGGACTGTAATTCTACTTATTGCTACCTTGACCCTTTTTCCGGAGGAGTTATTGCTGTTTCCGAAGCAGCAAGAAATATAGTCTGTTCAGGAGGAAAGCCGCTTGCCATTACCGATGGGATAAATTTCGGTAATCCTAAAAACCCGGAGGTGTTCTGGCAGTTTAAACAGGCGGCATTAGGGATATCAAAGGCTTGCCGCGCTTTAAATACGCCTGTAGTAAGCGGTAATGTTAGTTTTAACAATGAAAATCCCAAGGGTTCTGTTGACCCTACTCCTGTTGTGGGTATGGTCGGAGTGTTAAAAGACAAGAACAAGTTTATGACCCAGTATTTTAAGTCCGAAGGGGATTCGGTTATTCTCTTAGGGAAGAACAAGGAAGAGTTAGGGGGAAGCGAATATCTTAAAATAATCCACGGCCAGAAAAAAGGAAAGTCTCCTTCTATTGACTTAAATCTTGAGAAGGCAGTGCAAAAAACAGTGATTGAAGCCATAGGCAAGGGTTTGGTAAGATCTGCCCACGACTGTTCCGAAGGTGGATTTGCTGTGGCCTTAGCTGAATGTTGTATTACTAATCCTAAAAGGAGATTCGGTGTTAATGTGCATCTTAATCAAAATAATATTCGAGCTGACGCTTTAATGTTCGGTGAGTCTCAGTCCAGGATTATCTTAAGTGCCCGGGGAAAAGATGTAGCAAAGATACTGCAAATTGCCCATAGGAATAAAGCTCCTGTTGCGGTAATAGGCAAAGTAGGGGGGAAGAGGCTTGTGGTCGAGGGATTAATTGACAAGCCTGTTGATGCTCTTTACAAGGCCTGGAGCAAAGCAATTAAGAAATTTCTTTAAGAAAGGAGCCTAAGGCATATGAGAAAAAGCGTTCCTGCCAGCGATTTTCTTTCCGAAGACCCTTGGCGTATATTCAGGATTATCTCTGAGTTCGTTGATGGGTTTGAAATTCTCTCAAAAGTGAACAAGGCTGTTTCGATTTTCGGTTCAAGCAGGACATCCACTGCAAACAAATATTACAAAGACGCAGAAAAGATAGCGTATCTGTTGGCAAAGAGGGGCTACGCAATTATTACCGGAGGAGGCAAAGGGATAATGGAGGCCGGGAATAAAGGGGCGAAAGCCGCAAAAGGACAATCAATAGGTCTTAATATCCAAATTCCCCATGAGCAGAAGCTCAACAGTTATGTGGACACACCTCTTGATTTCCATTATTTCTTTGTAAGGAAAGTCATGTTTGTTAAATACGCTAAGGCGTTTGTGATTATGCCAGGAGGTTACGGAACGCTGGATGAGTTCTTTGAAGCGATTACCTTGATCCAGACAGGAAGGATTCCGCGTTTTCCAGTAGTATTATTCGGAAGCGGATACTGGCAAGGGGTTCTCCACTGGCTTAAAAACACTGTCCTGGGAAATTCAAACATTGACCGTAAAGACCTGGATATTTTTAAAGTGGTTGACACGCCAGAAGATGTGGTAAAGTCAATAGATAAATTCTATAAAGGAGATTAAACTATGAGCGGCATCTTCGGAGTTATTTCAAAGAAGAACTGTGCGCAGGATTTGTTTTATGGGACGGATTATCACTCCCATCTTGGCACGCAATTTGCCGGTCTTGCTGTTTTCGGCAATAGCCTGCAAAGAAAAATACATGATATCCGTGGCAGCCAGTTTAAGGCAAAATTTTATGAAGATTATAAAACAATGGAAGGGGTAATGGGCATTGGAGTAATAAGCGCCAGGGATGAGCAGCCGATAGTGATAAATTCAAAACTTGGCCCCTTTGCCATAGTCACTAACGGATTTATCGATAATGCGGATAGCCTGGCTAAGAAATTATTCAGGGATGGAAAGTCTTTTAGCGAGGTTACTAACGGCAAGATTAATTTTACCGAACTTGTCGCAAAGATAGTTATCGGAGGTAAGGATATCGTTTCGGGGATCCAGAAGGCTTTCGGAAAAATTGAAGGGTCCTGTTCTCTGCTCTTGCTTAACAAAGAAGGAATCTATGCCGCAAGGGATAATTTAGGGATCACTCCTCTGGTTATCGGCAGGCGCGGCAGTGATTGGGCGGTTACTACCGAGAGTTCAGCTTTCTTAAACTTAGACTATAAGATTATAAAATACCTTGAGCCCGGAGAAATAGTTTTACTGACAAAGTGTGGACTTAAGATAAAACGCAAAGGGTTAAAGGTAAATAGGGTTTGTTCTTTTCTTTGGGTCTATACCGGCTTTCCTGCTTCTTATTACAGCGATGTTAATGTTGAGTCTGCCCGGGAGAGATGCGGCAGGTGTTTGGCCAGGAGGGATAATGTTGAAGCGGATATGGTTGCCGGGATACCGGATTCAGGGACTGCCCATGCGATAGGCTATAGCATGGAATCAGGCGTACCTCTGCGCCGGCCACTGGTTAAATATACCCCGGGATTTGACCGTAGCTATACACCTCCATCGCAGGAGAAACGCGATTTAATTGCAAAGATGAAGTTGATTCCTATACCGGAGATAATAAAGGGTAACCGTATTATTTTCTGCGATGATTCTATTGTTCGTGGCACACAGCTTAAGAATTATACGGTGAAGAAATTGCGGGAGCACGGGGCATGCCAGATACACCTAAGGATCGCCTGCCCCCCGATAATGTTTCCTTGTAAGTTTAACTATTCTACGCGCTCAACCCAAGAGTTGGCTGCGCGCAAGGCAATAAAAGCGCTTGAGGGTTCAGATTCTAAGAATTTGGATAAATACATAAACGAGGATAGTAAAGAGTATAAGAAGATGGTAAGCTGGATTGCCAGGGACTTGGGGGCAACAACATTAATATACCAGAAGCTGTCTGATATGGTTAAGGCTATTGGTCTGCCTAAGGATAAGCTCTGTCTTTATTGTTGGACGGGGAGGCATCCGTGAAAAAGATAACTTATAAAAAATCCGGAGTTGATATATTCAAAGCCAACGTATTTAAGTCAAAAATAAAGAAAATAGTAAGGAAATCGTTCCGCAGTGAAGTTTTGACTGATATTGGAGGATTCGGGAGCTTTTTTGAGTTGGATAAAAGAGGCTATAGGAATCCGGTTCTGGTTTCTTCAAGCGACGGGGTAGGGACAAAGCTTAAGATAGCAGAATTAATTAATAGGCATGATACTGTGGGTATTGATGCCGTGGCAATGAATGTTAATGATATACTTTGCACCGGAGCCAAACCTTTATTTTTCTTAGATTATATTGCCTATAGCAAGGTAAAAGAAAATATCCTCATAGATGTAGTTAAGGGGATAAACCAGGGGTGTATCGAATCGGGTTGTTCTCTGATCGGAGGAGAAACCGCCCAGATGCCGGGAATGTACAGAGAGGGAGAATACGATATCGCCGGTTTCTGCGTCGGGA
>Ga0116149_1006222_pt1 | contig 10832 bp, 8 predicted proteins | sample AD_UKC057_MetaG_FD_89787 | JGI IMG/M metagenome (GOLD analysis project Ga0116149, IMG submission 89787) | Active sludge microbial communities of municipal wastewater-treating anaerobic digesters from USA - AD_UKC057_MetaG | ecosystem: Engineered > Bioreactor > Anaerobic > Digestate | place: USA...
AATTTGAAATGGCTCGGTACACGCGAGCCGTCTATCTACGGTCACGAGACGTTGGATCAGATCGTGGCGCGCGTGAAGGCGGCTGCGGCGGCAAAAGGCGTAACGCTCGACGCGGTGCAGAGCGATATCGAGGGTGATCTCGTGACGGCGATCGGTGCGGCGCGCGGGGTTTACGACGGAATTCTGATCAATCCAGCGGCTTACACGCACACCAGCGTGGCGTTGCGCGATGCGATCGCGGCCAGCGGTTTGCCTGCGGTTGAAGTCCATCTTTCGAACACCCATAAGCGCGAAGGATTCCGCCACGACAGTCTGACAGCCCCGGTCTGCGCGGGCCAGGTGATGGGTTTCGGCGGAGCCGGCTATCTGCTCGCTCTGGACGGATTGCTTCATGTTTTGAACACACACTAGGAGAGAACGGCATCATGGGCAAACAAACGGCTTCGGTGAAACTGTGGATCGTGGGCTCTATCGGCATTGACGACATCAAAACGCGCGACGCCGACCGCAAGAACCTGCTGGGCGGCTCGGTGCCGTACAGCTCGGTGGCGGCTTCTTTTTTTGCACGGACCGGTGCGGTGGGAGTGGTGGGGTCTGATTTCCCGGCCGCATTTGAAAGGCGTTGGCAGGGGTTCGGCATTGACCTCAGCGGTGTACAGCATCAGGTGGGCGACACGTTCCGCTGGGCGTGTGCGTATGACGACAACATGATTGAGCGGACGACGCTGAAAACCGAGCTGGGCGTCTTTGCGTCGTTCATGCCTGAGCTGCCGACGGCCTACCGCGCGGCGCCGTTCGTGCTGCTGGGCAATATTCAGCCCGACTTACAATTGCATGTGCTGAAACAGGCTGAAGGGGCGAAGTTTGTCGCCCTAGACACCATGAACTTGTGGATCGAGATCGCGCGTCCGGCCTTGCTGAAGGTGATTCGGCGGGTGGATCTACTCACGATCAACGACGGCGAAGCGCGCCAACTGACCGGCAAGTGGAATCTGAGGGCGTGCGCCGAGGCGATTCTCAAGTTGGGGCCGAGATACGTGGTCATCAAAAAAGGCGAGCACGGTGCCCTGTGTTTTTCCAAGACAGGTGTGTTCATTGTTCCGGCTTATCCTGTACGCAAGCTGGCAGACCCGACCGGTGCGGGAGATTCCTACGCGGGCACCTTTATGGGTTATCTGGCGCGCGCGGGCCGTGTCACGGACGGGGTTCTGCGCGAGGCGCTCGTGCACGCCAGCGCGCTGGCGTCGTTCGGCGTGGAGGGCTTCAGCCTGGAACGCTTCCAGAAACTGTCGCCTGCTGAGATTCGGTCGCGCGTCAGCGAGTTGAAGCGCATGATGAAGGTGTGACGTCGTGAATTTCGCGCTCCTGATCAAACCGGCCTCAGCCGACTGCAACCTGCGGTGCAACTACTGCTTTTATCTGGATCGCGCCGCACTCTATCCGGAAACACGGCGGCACCGCATGAGCGAGACCGTGCTGGATCGGTTGGTGCGCGGCTATCTGGCTTCGCCGCAACAGTCCCATACGTTCATTTGGCAAGGAGGCGAGCCGCTGTTGATGGGAGAGGCGTTTTACGAGCGGGTGACCGATCTGCAGATGGCGTATGGACGGCGCGGCGCGTCGGTCTCGAATGTCCTGCAGACCAACGCAACATTGATGACCGAGCGGCTGGCGCGTCATTTACGCGGCGCAAAGTTTTTGACCGGGGTGAGCTTGGACGGCCCGGCGCACCTGCATGACGCGGCGCGCAAAGACACGGGGGGACAGGGGACGCACGCGCAGGTCATGGAGGGAATCGCCTGTTTGTCGCGCAACCAGGTCCCTTTCAACATCCTGACGCTGGTGAGCCGTCACACGGTCTCGCATCCGTTGGACATTTACGAGTACTTGGTCAAAGGGGTCAACGCGACGTTCCTGCAGTTCATCGAGTGCGTCGCGCTGGACGGAGAGGGGAGGGCAGCCCCCTATTCGATCGGTCCGGAGGAGTGGGGGAGTTTCCTGTGCGCCGTGTTTGACCGGTGGTATGCCTCAGATACGCGACGGGTATCCGTTCGTCTTTTTGACACGATTCTGGCCAAAATCGTGACCGGGCAGAGCATTTGCTGTACGGCGGGCACAGATTGCCGCCAGTACTTCCTGGTAGAGTATAATGGGGATGTGTATCCGTGTGATTTCCATGCGTTTCCGGAACTCCGGATCGGCAATGTGATGACACACACGTGGGAGGAGATGGCCGGGTCAGAACGTTACCGGGCGTTCGGTGCGCGCAAGCGTCACTGGCATCCCGCCTGCGAGGCCTGTCCATACCTGCGGTTCTGCGCGGGAGACTGTCCGAAAAACCGCGTTGGCCACACGGTCGGATCGGCTGCGGCGCTCAGCCGTTTGTGCGCGGGATGGAAAACGTTTTACGCTTACACCTTACCCCGTTTCGAGCGGCTAGCGCGTACGGTCCGCGAGACACGTCAACCCCGCCATGCGCTCGAAGCTCCCGTCCACATTGGACATGGACAAAGACCCCTTTTTCCGGCAATATGACAGCGTGTTTTCTCGGTGTGTATTAGCATGAGTGAGGATGGCGTATGGACGATCATAGCGATTCAAATATTTTGACAGATCCAATTGATTCCGCGGCATGTCCGAAATGCGGGGCGATGCTGGATGTAAAAGGTTTGCCGCCATTCAGCGTTGTGCAGTGTCCAACTTGCCAGTTTGAGTTTCAGGTCCCGGCCCGTTTCGGCTCTTTCATGCTTCTGCAACTGTTGGGGGCGGGCGGCATGGGCGGTGTCTACCGGGCGCGTGACGAGGGCTTGAATCGCGAGGTGGCGATTAAAGTCATGCTCAAGAGCCTCGGTGACGACCCCCAGTTCGTCGAGACGTTCCAGCGTGAAGCGCAGGCGGCCGCGCGTTTGAACCATCGCCACATCGCTCAAATTTATTCTTTCGGCCAGGAAAAAGGCCAACCCTACATCGCGATGGAGTTGGTTTCCGGCGGCAGTTTGGACAAGATGATGAGCGAGCAGGGGCCGCTCGATCCGGCTGTGGTGATCCATGTCGGTGCGCAAATCGCCGAAGGGTTGAGTGTGGCTGCCGATGCTGGCATGGTGCATGGCGACGTGAAACCGGAGAACATCCTGTTCGACAACGACAAGAACGCCAAGTTGGTGGATTTCGGCCTTTCGGCCATGCAAAGTGGCCCCGGGAACGATGTATGGGGTACGCCGTATTACATTGCCCCCGAAAAGGTGCGCCGCCAAAAAAGCGATTACCGTTCCGACATTTATAGCCTCGGCGGAACGCTATACCATGCGATTGCCGGGGTTCCGCCCTTTGAGGGCGAAGATGCCACGGCCGTAGTCAAAGCCCGTTTTGACGGGCCGCCCAAGCCGATGGGAGAGATCCGTCCGGGGGTGCCGAAAGAGGTTGAGGATCTGATCACGCGTATGCTGTCGGTGGAGCCCCAGACACGTTTTCCCACTTACGGTTCGCTGTTGGGCGACATGAAGCGCTATTTGTCCAAAGCCGGTCCCGTGAAACTGGAAAAAAACAGTAAGAAGATCATGATCAAGGGTAAGCGCGGCGTGACCGGCAAAATGGCCACGACCGGCGTGCTTTCAACGACGGGGGACGTGGCTGCGAATGTGGGTGAGTTGCCTGCGGGTATGACCCCCGTGGAGGCCGTTGAAGAGGTGCAGGAATCGGAAGAAGAGGCAGGTAAGCGGGGTTGCCGGATGATGGGATTGATCATCGGCGGCGTTGTTTTATTGCTGGCGGTGTTAGGCCTCATCGTGTTCGGCGTCATGAGGCATTCTGAGAGCAAAAAAATGGCGTCCGAGCGTGCGCAGATCGTGGCGAGCCAAGAGAAGGCGAGGGTTTCCATCGCCAAGGCAGTGGCCAATGCAAAAGTACTGGTCGAGAAGGTACGCGGGTTCGTCCCGGAAGCCATGAGCTATCCGAAAGCAGCGGCTGATGAGGTGGCTAAGGCTTTGGGCGAGGAGGTTCGCGCGTCCATGGTGCCGCCGGAACCGGATGAAAACGGCGCAGATGCGGGGAGCGGTGATAAACAGGAGTCTGGCAAGGAGGGACCGCAAAGCGGTAATACCAAGCTGGATCCGGCTCTGCTGACCACGCTCATCAAGCAGTTGCCGCCAGAGCTGGCCAAAACGCTTGCCGGGCTCGAAAAATTGCCGCCGGACCAAGCGGTGGCGAAATTGGAGGGGATCGCCAAAACATTGCCGGCAGATCAGGCGGCATCGTTGACAAACAGTCTGGCGATGTTCCAAACGGCGGCAGAAGGCATGGGCGGCGCGGTGCAGGACATGGCGAAAGGCATGGCTAAGGCTATGACGAATGCGCCGGGGCAGGTGGACCAAACGAAACAAGCTGCAGAGCAAGAGGCGGGAGGGGATGTTCACCCCGTGATCGCCATTGTGCGCGGCATGTATGCCGATGCCTATGCAGTGAAAAGCGCGGCCGCGCTGGCCGACAAAAGACTTTTCGAGATTGAACAGAAGGCGCACGATGCCGAGCGGCTCACGCAGGTCACCAAACAGGATGCGGAGGCGCTCGTCGCCCTCAATAACGCGCTGGTCGAGCGTGTCAATGGCCTTGGTTTTGAGCCGTCGATCGCCGAAGCGCCTCGCAAGGTGTCGCAGCTCAAGCGCACCCTGGAAAGCGTCAAGGCCGACGTCGCCTCCTTGGTCGAGATCAAACGTCAGGAATCCATCGAGGCCGAAAAACGTAAAAAAGCAGAGGCTGATGTCGAGAAAAAACGTCAGGAGAAAGAGGCCTACGATCAGAAGGTGGCGGCGGAGCGGGCACGGGTCGGCGAGGCGGAGGCCGCGAATGTCGAGGGGCTTAAGCAATTGAAGTTCCGCGATGCCATCCGTACTGTGAAAGAACTCAAAGAGGAACTGGAAACGCCCGAAGCGCAAGAGACGGCCGCCGTGTCGCTTGACCGTATAAACCGCATTAAAGATTTCCATGATTATTTGGTCGGGGCCGTGCCCGGCTTCAAATCGGCGCGCGGGTGGTCAATTGACGGTGCGGACGTTAAAAATCTCTCGGTCGGCGGTCGGAAAATCCTTTGGACCGAGGTGTACGAAAAACGTCTGGACATTGTCGGCGAGTTGATCAATGAACTTGTTGCGAATGAGCAGGCCACCAAGAATTTGCGCTTGCGTGAACGGACGCGCGTCATGACCAACGCGGCGATCTGCCTGAATTTTTTCTACAATGAAATCCCTTCGGCCAAGGAGCGTGCCAAGGCGTTGGCGACCGAGGCGGCGCGCCTCTTCGACATCGATGCTGACAATATCAAGAACCTGCTCCCGGAGTTTTTTGAATAACATGCGCTATGTGAGTACGCGCGGCGGCGGCGAACCGCTGACGTTCAAACAAACCATTTTGACAGGCCTCGCTCGTGACGGCGGCCTGTATCTGCCGGCGACGATTCCTGATGTCCGCGACAGGCTGGCCGGCTGGCGTGCGCTGCGTTATCAGGATCTCGCGTTCGAGATCATCCGGCTCTTTGCTGACGACATCCCGGACGACGCATTGCGCGGCATCGTGGCAAGCAGTTATGCGACGTTCCGCCATCCTGACGTCACGCCCGTGGTCAAGGTTGGACCGGTGCACCTGCTGGAGTTGTTTCACGGGCCGACGCTCGCCTTTAAAGATGTTGCGCTGCAGTTTCTCGGCAACCTTTTTGAGTACGCCTTGGGGGAAACCGGCGCGGAGCTGAACATTGTTACCGCGACAAGCGGCGATACCGGCAGTGCCGCGATTTACGGCATGCGCGGACGCGCCCGCATCCGCATTTTCGTCATGCACCCGCACGGGCGGGTGAGTCCTGTGCAGGAACGTCAGATGACTACCGTGCTGGACGACAACGTATGCAATCTGGCCGTGGAGGGGACTTTCGACGACTGCCAGAACATCGTCAAAGACCTTTTCAACGATCTGCCTTTCCGCGATGCCTGCCGGTTGGGCGCGGTCAACTCTATCAACTGGGCTCGCGTGCTGGCGCAGATTGTCTACTATTTTTACGCCGCTTTCCGTGTACTGGACGCCACTGGCGCCGAGCGGGTGCGCTTCAGCGTGCCGACCGGGAACTTCGGCGACATTTTCGCGGGGTACATGGCGCGCTGCATGGGTTTGCCCATTGACCGGCTGGTGCTGGCCACCAATGAAAACGATATCCTCTCTCGCTATTTCAACACCGGCATTTACAGCACGGGGGCGGTCGCCCCGACGCTCAGTCCGTCGATGGATATCCAGGTTGCAAGTAATTTCGAGCGCTATCTTTATGATCTTGCCGGCAAAGATCCGGCCCGGCTGTCGCGCTGGATGGCGGCGTTCAAAGCGACGGGCACGCTGACGCCGGATGTGGCGGCGTCGTCATGTTTCTGCGCCGGCCGCGGCGACACCGAGATGACGTTAAAGACGATTAAAGCGTATTGGGAAGCGTGCGGTTATCTGCTCGATCCCCACACGGCGGTTGGGGTAGGGGTGGGGTTGCGGCATCTGCAGGAGGGGATTCCGATGATCTGTCTGGCCACCGCCCATCCCGCGAAATTCGGCCAGGCGATCATTCAGGCCACCGGTTTGGATCTGGCGCACCATCCGCTGCTCGACGCGCTCACCGAATTGCCGACGCGTGTTCAAGTGGTGCCGGCCTGCAAGGAGGCGGTCGCTGCGATCGTGCGCAAGGCAGTAGGAGGCTGAGCGCGTCATGCTGGCTGATCCCGCAACCTTCCGTTGCCAGCGGTGCGGCGCCTGCTGCCGGGTGCCGGGTTATGTCGCGCTGGAGCCCGGCGAAACGGAGGTCATCGCGTCATTTCTCGGTCTTGATGTCTATGCGTTCACAGAGGAGTATACGCGTCTGACGTGGAACCGTCGCGACCTCTCACTTACCGAACGAGAGGATGGCGCCTGCATTTTTCTGAATCCCGACAACTCCTGCCGCATCCAGCCGGTTAAACCGACGCAGTGCCGGGGCTTTCCGTTCTTATGGCGCACGCCGGCCCTGGTCAAAGCCTGCGCGGGCTTGTGTGAATCACCCGGCCACTATTTGACATAACATATATTATGCGACGTTCTGCGGCATCCCGCCTTCAGCTTTCAACCCGAACCGACCTGCCGGTTCGCGCCGATTCGTAAATCGCGAGAATCGTCGCCACAGAACGCCGCGCGGATGCGCCGTCAATGCGAAACGGCCGGTGCGTTTCCACCGCATGCACGAAATCAAGGAAACAGGCGGCATGCAGTTCATGCGTCATCGCGGCTGCCGGGGCGCCGGCTCCTCGGGCCGGCCAGACGCCGCCGTTGACGTACCGCTGATCTTCAGGACGCGGTTCGGCAAAATCAAAGACGGTCAACCGATCATCCACGAACACGGCCGATCCGCAGGTACCGGAAATTTCAAGCCGCTTCGGATATCCCGGCCACGCTGCGGTACTGCCATACACCATCCCCAATGCCCCGCCTTTAAACCGGAGCGCCGCACAGGCCACGTCCTCCGTCTCCAGCCCGGGATGGCCGATCGAGGCGGTCATGCCGCAAACGGTTTCGACCGGCGGCAGCAGGTCGCATAATAAATCGACCATGTGAATACCTTGGTTCAACAAGGCACCTCCCCCATCCAGTGCCTGCGTGCCGTGCCAGGAAGAGTCGAGGTAATATGCGTCAGAACGCCACCAAGGTATATAGACACCGGCTGACGTTATCCTGCCGAACCGTCCTTCACGCAACGCCGTCCGCAAAGGATTCAGCGCAGGCGAGTAACGGATCTGAAAGGTACAGCCCAGAGTCGTCCCCGTCTTGCGGTGCGCGGCGATCATCGCGTCGACCCGTTCCAGTGTCACATCCAAAGGCTTTTCGCATAACACATGCTTGCCGGCACGCGCAGCGGCGACCGCCGCTTCAAGATGGGCACCGGACGGCGTGGCGATCGTCAGGATATCCACTTCGGGCAGGGCCAACATCGCATCAATATCCGTATATGCGGCACACCCGAATTCTGCGGCAACTGTTTCGGCGCGCGACATCTGCCTACTGCAAACCGCCACCAGCCGCGCACCAATAGCCTGCACGGCGCATGCGTGAACGCGCGCGATCATCCCCGCCCCCGCAATCGCGAAACCGACCTCCCGCCCCATCGCTGTCTCCTTCTTCCAACGTGCGCCTATCGCACGCATGGGAACACTTTACCTGTGCCCCGTCCGATCGTCAAACCACACTGCTGTCAAACCACTCGCCCTGCGTCTCATAGTCATCAGCTATTCAGTCAGGCTGTTCATCTACTGCTGTCATCCACTGCTTGACCCTCTACTCGTTGAAGCGTATTATGGGGAGTAATTGGGAATTCATCAAACAGTGGAGGATGATCGAGCATGAATAAACTATGTGCGTTCGCCTTGGCCGCAACCGGGATCGTCGGCTGTTCAACAACCACCTGCCCGGACGCGGGCAATAATAAAACGGATGCGTGTCGTGCTTCATGCGTGTCGCAGCCCGCCTACGGCACCTTGGCCGCGGAGCAGAAACTCCAACGGATCACCCAAGAACTGCACGCGATAGGCGTCGCCATGCAGAAGTACGCCTGGGACCACGAGGGCCGGTTCCCGCCCCGCCTTTCCCACCTTGTCGCGCAGGGCTACCTGCCGGCCAAGGGCCTTGTGTCCAGCGCCGATCCGTCAGGCGGTAAAGAGGGCGGCGTGCCGGACGCTTACAGCGAGTGGGGCCAGGCTAAAGAGACCGATGAGCCGGGCAGCAGCTATCTGTACGAATTCAGCGAGGCTGTCTGCCAATGGGACTGGAAAAGCTATCTGGGAGGCAAGCCGAGCCAGTCTGATGTCGACTCAAACCGCGACGGCACAGTCACCTGGGCGGAGGCTAAAAGTTGGCAACTCACGCATGGCGACACCACCCAGCAACCAACCAGCCGGGCCTACGCCAAGCACCGTTTCCCGATCGTGCGGTGCTACTGGTACGACTACCCCCACGCCGGCGCCAACCCGGAAAGTCGCTGCACCGTCAACTTGTCGGTCGATCTCCAGACTGTATTTGTAGCGCAGCCCTGGTGGGAAAAAGACAGGCCCTGACGATGCGTCGGACCTGGCCTCAGCGCTCCTGCTCCCAGCGGCGCCGGAACCCTTGAATGGCGGCGACGCCCAGCGGCGAATAGAGGCGGCGCACGTCCTGCAATTCAGAGATGATCCACGGCGCCGAGATGGTTTCGCCGTTCTTGGTGAAGACCAGTTCGTCGCACAGGTAGGTGCACGAGTGGAGCGCATCGCCTTCGGCATTCAAGAAGATCAAGGCATCGCCGTATTTGTAAGGCGGCGGTACTTTGGTGTACCCCTCCAGCAGCCGGTTTGCGGCCAGCCTCAGATCCAGATAGATGTTCTGCGGATGGAAACTGAAAAAATTAAAGGTGGTCCAGTGACAGTCCGGCAACCGTCCGGTCGTGGCCAGGTCCAGCGTGGGATAGGTATAGATCAACTTGCGCGGCTGCGCGGGAATCAGGTGTGACAGCCCGATCTGTCCGCCGCCAGGCAACTGGCTGATGGAAGACAAGATCGGCAGCACATCCTTGCGGCGGTAGGCCACCGACCAATAGGCCGCCAATGCCTCAAAGTCGTCATTCGGGCCCACTTGCAAATATGCCATGACCGCCCGTCGGCGTGTCCCGAGCTTCGCCAAGTCACGCGCCTCGGCGTCGCCGTGCGCATAGCTCATCAGCACGGATAGGTCGCTGAAGCACAACACATCGCCGCGTCGGTAGCTCAGACGTTTGATCATTTCCCGGACTTCACGGCGCACGGTGCGTAGACCGATCCAGTCGTCGATGTCAGAATCCAGAATGTAGATCGGATTCGCGTGATACTCATTCAGCGGCGACTTGGCCAGCTCGCGATAGATGGCGACCCTCACTGCAGAGCCCAGCGCTTCGACATCCGCCACGCTGGGAAACAGGATGATCGACTCCGGCCCCTGCAGGATCGCCCGCCGGTCCTGCAGCCACCTCGCCACCGCAGCCGGATCGGCGCCGGCATTCAGCAGAAACGCGCGCAAGGGCTCCAGCGTCGCGCCCGGGAAGCACCAACTCGGCTGCGAATGCGGCAGGAGCGTGTCCGCCACAATCCAGTCCGGCGCCTCGATATGGATGTAATGCCATGAGACGCGCCCCCATTCGCCGGTCGCGCAGGCATAGACGCGCGCATTCGGCGACCGCTGGGCAGCCCCGTCGGCGGCGGCCCGCCGCGCATAGAAGACAAAGGCACCCACCGCGCCGGCCGCGATCAACAGATGTAGCGCCACGAAAGCTGCATGCCAGACACGCCGGCACGCCGCCCGACCCCGCACTTCGGACATATCGTTCATCCTTTCAACCCGCCGGCCACGCCGGCCGTTACGGATAGTTCTGCCCTGTCGGCCGGATCATGATCTCGCTGACATGGACGTGCGGCGGCTGCGCCAGCAGCCACGCCACGCCATTGGCGATGTCCTGCGGCTCCAGCACTCTGCCGTAGGTTTCCACCGTCTTGCCGAAATTCTCGCGGGTGTACCCCGCCACCTGCTGAAACCCGCTCTCCACAATGCCGGGCAGAACGGTCGAGACACGCACTCCGGCGGCGCATACCTCGCGCCGCAACGCCTCGGCCAGCGCCGAGACCGCGAACTTGCTCGACCCGTAAAAACCGCTGAACGGCGAAATGTTCCGCCCCACGACGGAACTGATCACAACAATGTCGCCGCCGCCCCGTTGCGACAAATACCGCCCCGTCTGGCGTAGCAGATGCGCCGTTCCCATCACGTTTGTCTGATACAGC
>Ga0116149_1006234_pt1 | contig 10812 bp, 10 predicted proteins | sample AD_UKC057_MetaG_FD_89787 | JGI IMG/M metagenome (GOLD analysis project Ga0116149, IMG submission 89787) | Active sludge microbial communities of municipal wastewater-treating anaerobic digesters from USA - AD_UKC057_MetaG | ecosystem: Engineered > Bioreactor > Anaerobic > Digestate | place: USA...
ACCAAGCTCAGGAAATACCTGAGTGATGATCCGCAGATCCTCCTGAAGAACATTCATGGAAGCGGGTTTCAACTGGTTGTAGGAGAATAAAAGTCTGAAGGTCTGAAAGTCAAAAGGTCTGAAGGTCAGACGTCTATGATCTTACTGTCTTGCAGTCCTGCAGTTTGTGAGTGAAAATCGACAATCGCAAATCTCAAATGGCAAATTATTTCCCAAGGTTTCTCCCGGTGAAACTGAGTGGCATCAGCCCCTGGCTGTTTTCAAGGACATAAATGGCTGATTTTCCTGCCAGGATGACCTTTATCGGGCTACTGCTCCTCTGTTCTTCCTCAATCAGCATTTGCCGGCAGTTGCCGCAAGGCGGTACCGGTTCCTCAGTCAGCGAGCCATCAGTCAGGGCAGCGATTGCTATCGCCACCACTTTCTTATCACTGAAATTGGCAACCGAATATGACAGTGCGGTTTTCTCTGCGCAACTTCCTGAGGGGTAGGCGGCATTTTCAACATTGGCTCCCCTCACAATCTCTCCGCTGTCAAGAAGCAGGGCTGCTCCAACCATGAAATGCGAATAGGGAGAATAAGCTCCCGATGCTGCCCTGACAGCCTCTCCAACAAGCGCCTTTTCCATTGCCGGCAACTCATCCTCGCTGTTGTATTCAAGGAAAGAGATAGTTGTTTCTCTCTTATTCATAGACATTATCAGTGAATTACAGTGCCATAAATGTAATAATATTTTGACCTCCTGAGGCACAATTTGTCAGGGCTGCCGACATTTTCTTATTTTTGCCAAAAGGCTTCGGATGAAAAACCTGTTTTTATATATAGTTCTTGTATCTGTCCTGCTGTTTAGTTCCTGCAGCCCGGCAAGAAGGGCAGCCAGGAGCACGGTCTCCACAGGTCCGGCCTCGGAATATGCACGGGAGTATATCCTCAATTACAGCAATCTGGCTGTAAGCGAGATGAAACGATCCGGAGTACCTGCCAGCATCACGCTGGCCCAGGGAATGCTGGAGTCGAACTACGGACGCAGCCGGCTGGCCACGCAGGGCAACAACCATTTTGGCATCAAGTGTCACAGTGACTGGTCGGGAAAAAGGATATATCACGATGACAATCGCAGGGGTGAGTGTTTCAGGTCTTACGCCTCACCCGAAGAGTCATACAGGGACCATTCTGACTTTCTCGTGAATGGCTCGCGTTACCGCGACCTTTTCAAACTGGGCGCCACGGACTACAAAGGCTGGGCGCACGGATTGAAGAAGGCTGGTTATGCCACCGATCCGAAGTATCCCGAATTGCTTATACGCAAGATCGAAGAGTATAGCCTGTGGGCATATGATACAGGAGGGACCTCGCCAATTGTTCCGCAGCAGGCAACAGCCTCACAGCCGGTGAAAAGTGATACAGCTACTGCAGTGGCAATACCCGCAAGGACCACCGTGACATCCCGGCCGGCAGTGAAAGAAACCGGCACCGGACAGGTGCAGCCGGTGGTGAAAGAGGCCGGCACCGGGCAGGTGCAGCCGGCGTCTGACAAAAAATCAACCGTAAGGGAAGAAGAGGAGCCGATCAAGGTGATCAGCATCTCAACTGGAGAGAAAACGCTCGAGAACAACAATGTGGAATACATCATTGTCGGAGAGGGAGATACCTATGAATTGCTAGCTGAACGGCATCAGCTTCTTTCATGGGAGATAACCCGCTACAACGACCTCGCAGCAGGCGCGCCGCTGATACCCGGACAGGTGGTGTATCTTCAGCCCAAGCGCACCAGGGCGGCCCAGGGATTATCGGTTCATACGGTGGAAGCTGGTGAGACCATGTACAGCATCTCACAGAAATATGCCATTAAACTTTCGTCGCTGTATAAGATGAACCTGATGGATGAGGGTACCGAATGCCGCCCGGGGCAGAAGCTCAGGTTAAGATAGCCAATGTCAGTCCATTTCCCATCCTGACGGATCGAAGCCCCGAAGGAACTCCGCAGCGCTCATCTTCTTTCGTCCCTCAGGGACGAGTGAAAGTATCTCGAGGGTACCCTGACCGCAGGCGACCATGAGCCTCGATTTCTCCTTCACAATAAGCGTTCCGGGTATGTTGCCGGTGATGTCATTGCTGATGGTGCTGCCCAGTATTTTCAATCTGAGACCTGCGCTCTCCTTCCTGAGCATGGTGGTTGCACCCGGGCAGGGTGAAAGGCCTCTTACCAGGTTATGAATCTTTTCTGCCTTTTCTTCCCATCTGATAACAGTATCGGCAGGAAATATCTTTGGTGCCGCTTTCAGCTTTGTGTCATGTGTCTTTTTCTGGGGTACCGGTTTGAGACTTCTGGCAGCCAATCCCCTGGCAGTTTCAACCACAAGTGAGGCGCCCGTCACCATGAGGCGGTCATGGAGGCTGCCTGCGGTCTCGTCAGGTGATATCCCTGTCTCCCTCGAGAGCAGGATCATGCCCGTATCTATCTCTTTGTCAATGAGGAATGTGGTAACGCCTGTTCTGGTCTCGCCGTTGATGATCGCATGGTTTATTGGTGCGGCGCCCCTGTACTGCGGAAGCAGAGAGGCATGAAGGTTGAATGTCCCGAGCGGAGGCATGCTCCAAACTTCCTTTGGAAGCATCCGGAAGGCCACCACCACAAAGAGATCAGCATTAATATCCCTCAGGGCGGAAATGAATTCCGGATCACGCAGTTTCTCAGGCTGAAAGAGTGCGAGCCTATGTTCCAGGGCATACTCTTTCACAGGGCTGAAGGTGATCTTGCGGCCGCGACCGGCAGGCCTGTCCGGAACAGTGACCACTGCAGCGATGTCAAACCCCGTTTCATGCAGGGCTTTCAGGCTCGCAACAGCAAACTCCGGCGTCCCCATGAATACTATACGCAGCGTTGACTCAGTCATTTTCGCCTTTTGTTGGCGTCTTGTAGCAAGTAATGCTGTGCCCCATTTTGGTGGCCTTGGTCTCCAGGTAAAACGAGTTGTACTGGTTGGGAGGAATGATCAGGGGTATGGTCTCGACAATTGAGATACCGTATCCTTCCAGTCCTGCCCGCTTTACCGGGTTGTTCGAGATAAGCCTGACTTTTCCAAGCCCTATGCCCCTCATGATATTGGCTCCGATACCGTAGTCGCGTTCATCTTCACGGAAGCCCAGTTCGATATTTGCCTCAACCGTGTCGCGTCCCTGCTCCTGCAGTTTGTATGTCCGTATTTTGTTAATCAGGCCGATACCCCTTCCTTCCTGGCTGAGATATATAATTGCCCCTTTCCCTTCGGCTTCGACCATCTGCATGGCCATATGAAGCTGCGGCCCGCAGTCACACCTCTTCGATGCAAAGATGTCACCGGTGAAGCATGAGGAATGCACGCGCACCAGGACAGGTTCATCCTTGGTCCAGTGCCCTTTTACCAGGGCGGCATGTTCAAGGCCGTTACTGACCTGCCTGAATGGGATGAAATCGAAGTCGCCATACTCGGTAGGCAGTTTGACCTGTTCTCCCATCTCCACTATCGATTCAATTCCGAGGCGGTACCGTATAAGGTCCCTGATTGAAATTATCCTGATGCCGAACTTGTCAGACAGTTTGATCAGGTCAGGCAGACGTGCCATGGTTCCGTCCTCGTTCATTATCTCCACCAGTGCACCGCCCGGATTCAGCCCTGCGAGCCTGGTCAGGTCAACGGCAGCCTCTGTGTGCCCTGCTCTCCGGAGAACGCCTTTGGTACGGGCCTTGAGGGGGAAAATATGCCCGGGCCTTCCAAGCTGGTAGGGTTTTGTGGATGGATCTACCAGCGCCTTGATAGTAAGTGCCCTGTCTTTGGCCGATATGCCTGTAGTTGTCTCGGGACTGAGCAGGTCGACAGACACTGTGAACGGTGTTTCGTGAAGAGATGTATTGTGGCCTACCATCATGTTAAGCTCCAGTTCCTCGCATCTCTCTTCGGGTAGTGGCACGCAGATCAGACCGCGTCCGTGCGTTGCCATGAAATTCACTATCTCCGGTGTGATCAGTTCAGCCGCACAGATGAAATCACCTTCGTTCTCCCTGTCTTCATCATCCACGACAATAACCACCCGGCCTTCCCTGATCTCCCCGATGGCTTCATTGATTGTATTCAGCTTTGTCTCATCTGTCATTTTAAACACGTTTGGTGGGTTCCCATATCCCGTTTTCAATCCCTATTACTACCTTCACAAACCCTGCTGTCAGCGCTGCATTCATTAACAGGAACTGAGTCACATAACGCAGAAAGAGCAGCTTTTTTCCCCTCCTGTCAAGCGCGATGTCAAGCGCTGACAAAATTATGAAAATCAGCTGAATTGCTGTAAGACAAAAATAGAAATCAGACCGGCCTGAAAGAATGACCGTTGTCATGAAAAACAGCACCAGCAGCAGGGGGGTTAACCACCTCATTATCTTATGTGAAAGAAAAGCAAAGACAACCCCCGGTCTTCCTGAGATGAAGGGTCCGAATCGGAACAGGTTCTGGAATGATCCGGCAGCAATCCTTGTCCGCCGGCGGAACTGCTCAATCATGTCAGGCTGGGTGTCTTCATAAACCACTGCTTCCGCGATGTTGAAAGCCCTGTAGTTCTGTTTCAGCACGGACAGGCCCACAAAGAGGTCATCAACCAGGGTGTTATCCGGCAGCCGGGGGAAGAGGCTCCGGCGCACCGCATAGCAGCCTCCGTAAGGCCCGGGCATTGCTCCCCAGAGATTGCCCTCAGCTCTCTTCAGTGCTGTTTCAAAACGGCTGTACATGATCTCCTGCCGCGTTATTCCCATGTCAGCAGCAGATAAAGTACGGACGGTGGCATCACATAATCCGGTACGCGGGTCCGCAAATCCATCTGCCATCTGTCTGACGACGGAAGGAGTGAACATCACATTGGCATCAGTTACAACCAGGATATCTCCTTTTGCCTTCGAGGCGAGTTCGTTGAGCATGGCTGCCTTTCCTTTTCTTTCAGCGTTGATGATGAGCTGAATATGCGGGTTAGTGGCTGCCACAGCGGTTATAACGGCGCCGGTGCCATCGTCAGAACCGTCTGAACCAATAATGAAGTCCAGCTTTTCGGCCGGATATTCCGAGGCCAGCATGCTGCGAATCTTTTTTTCTGCCACTTCCTTCTCGTTATGCAGCGACATCACCACGGTTACTGTTGGAAGGGATGCTGAGACCACGGCCGGGGAAGGTGCCCGCCTCTTCTTTACGTTTGCTGCCAGGATTACTGCTGCCGGATAGATGAGATAGGACCATGCCAGCAATGCAGCTGTGATAACCAGGATTGTTTCAGCTGCCATATTTCAGCTTTTTGTAGAATTCAAGCAGTCGTGCCGTGACGGAGGCGTTATCATATCTCTCCTTTACCAGGCTTAAGGCTGCCCTCCCTGTTGAGGCCCTCAGGCCGGGATTTTCAAGCATCCTGATAATGGCAGCGGTGAATGACGCCGGGTCTGAGGCAACTGCCAGTTCCCGGCCGTTTTCCACGGGCAGTCCGGCCACAGCCGCAGGGGTGGCTACCACAGGCCTTCCTGTGCTCATGGCCTCAATGATTTTTATCCTGATGCCGCTTCCTGCAAAGAGCGGGGCTACCATCACATGGTTTGAAGCTATGAATTCCAGGGCGTTGTCCGGTTCTCCCTCGTTAAAAATATTGTGCCCGGAGGGCAGGAAGGCCCCCTTGCTAAGTCCTTTTCCGGCAATATGCAGGGTGGCTGAAGGGATCTTTCTTATGACTCCGGGCCACACTTCGGAAATGAACCAATTTATTCCGTCTGCATTGGGTTGCCAGTTCATCGCACCGATGAATCCAACGCGCGGGCTTTCCGGTGGAGGCTCCGGGAGCATAAGAGCTTCGTTTGTTCCGGTCTCCGAAAGGAACACCGGTTTATTTCCGGCCACTGATCTGAACCAGGCGGCGTCAGACTCGCTGATGGGCACCACGGCGTCAAACTGCCCCGCTGCCTTTGTTTCTGTCTTCTTCAGCCTCCGTGAGAGGACGGACAGGTAATATTTACGGAGTGGACTGCAGGCTGTGGCGGCCATCATTTCCCTGATCGTATGTTCGAGGTTATGAGCCCTGAGGACCACAGGGGAGGTGGTCAGGTTTCTGATCTCGTTCAGGTAGAGGGTAAGGGGCAGGCCTTCACAATGGATTATGTCGAAATGACTTCCGGTGAGTATGCTGCGAAGTGTTTTGGAGTATTCCGCTGACCTGAACCTTGCGAGGTCATAAGGTTCACCGGAGAAGAGCAGGTTCAGGATCATCGGGAGAGGCCTGATCGCTGTATTTACCGGAACAGTGAAGTAATCGATGAGATAATCCGGTTTCGCGCCGAAGGCGGAAATTCCGGAAGTCAGGTGCTTTTCTGTCACCATTGAAAGCACCGTCACGTCTGCTCCGGTGGCAGAGAGGCCTCTGACACAGTGAACTGATGCCACCGTTCCGCCGTCATGCACCGGCCAAAGGGGTCTAGGCGCCAGTACCAGTATCTTCATCATCCTTTTCGGGCTTAATGCCGGTAAGGAAGGCTCCTATCTTCCTGAAGAAGAGGATATAAGTTTCGGCATTCATTATGGCCGCATCGGTAGTGGCCTTATAGGTCAGGAATGCGCCTATCGGGAGAAGGATAATAGTGGAGGCAAGCATGCCCAGGGGTATGCTTATAATCAGTTCCTTGGCAAACTTCTCACCGGAGAGGGTGATCACATAGTAAATTACGAAGAAGAGTACGGAGATCACTGCAGGGGTTCCTAGGCCGCCTTTCCGGATGATAGCTCCCAGGGGTGCCCCGATAAAGAAGAAAACCAGGCAGGCAAAGGGAAGGGTAAATCTCTTGTACCTTTCAGCTTCGTATTTGCGGAGGTTTTTTGCTTCCGCCACGAGAGCCTCGCTCTTTTCGATCATGAATGAGGTGCCCTCCCGGGCGAAGCTCAGTGCTCTGCTGATGGTGGTGCCCCTGTCGTTGTAGCTCAGGGTGTCGAAAGCAGCCCGAGCATTGAACTTCTGTGTCTTCCATGGAGCAAGGGAATCTTCTACGTGTTTTACACCAGGTAAGCTGAAATGTGAGGTTGTGAGGAGCCTTGTCTGGTTGAACTCCGAGTAGTAGGCATCGGTCCTTGACCTGAACCTGGTGGAGAGTGAGTCAATAAAGTATGTAAGGTCAGCGGTATTCAGCATCGCGTAGTTGGAGCGGTAGATATCCATCCCTGACCGGTTCAGGCCGAAACCTTCCAGTTCCACCACCATTGTCTGTTCGGTGAACCTGTCACGTCTGAAGGGGTATTTTCGTTTCTCCTGCGGGACATTTTTCTCTTCTATATCCTTGTATGCATGTCCGTTATACAGCGTCAGTATGAGGCCGCTTTCGTCGGCTGTCACATTCATGTAACCGCTGTCTGCATAAATGACCGCAGTGTTTCCTATTCCGTCCCTGTGGTCATAGACGTAGATCCCGTCGAGGCGGTTAGTTTCGGGGTCCTTGTCGGTTATCTTGATGCTGAAGCCGTCGATGCCATTATAGAAGGTTCCTGCCTGGATATTGAGTTCTGGCCGCATACGGCGAATGTCAGTCAGCAGTGTCCTTGCTTTCCGTGTTGAGATGGGAAGGATGTAATCAGCGAACAGGAATGATCCGATTGCGAGGAGGGAGGAGAAGACAAAGATAGGCATCATGATTCTCTGGAGAGGCACGCCGGAAGATTTAAGGGCTGTCAGTTCGAGGAACTCGCCGAGGTTGCCGAAAGTCATCAGAGAGGCAAGGAGTATTGCCAGCGGGAGTGACAGGGGAACGAATGTAAGTGAGAACTGGAAGAGTAGTTCGCCGAGGACTTTGAGTTCAAGGCCTTTTCCGGCGAGGTCATCGACATACATCCAGAGGAACTGGAGAATGAAGATAATGAGCACGATGAAGAATGTCAGGACCAGCGGTCCGATAAACGATCTTATCATAAACAGATCGATCTTCTTCATTGTCTCGGGTGTGGTGCAAACGTACGTTATTTTTGAGAAAGATGCAAAGCTCTCTCACTCGGTGACGCCGAGGACTTTTTTCAGGTATGAGATCTGGGTGTCCCAGAGGTCTCTGGCATCTTCGATTTCATCCTCTTCTGCATGGTCGGTAATGATAAGTGCAGTATCATTGGTGAGTTCATGGATAATTATTCTGAATTCGAAGAAGTTTGATTCGGTGTCGGCGAAGTCGAGCCAGTCGAATCTGACGGCTTTATTTTCCCTTGCGTAGATGAGCCGGGCTCTTGCCTCTGTCTTATCCCAGTGGAAGGTGAAGACATCGCCGTCGACAGTGACATTGTCAGCGAACCATTCTGACAGTCCTTCCGGGGTGCTCAGCCTGTCGTAAAGAACTCTTACCGGTGTATTCAGGGTGTATTCAATTTCGAATCTGGCTCTCATTTCAGGGAAGGACTGTCATGCAATATAAAAATAATAGATGAAAAGAAAAAGTTTGTTCGGCAAAATGAAAAAATATTTATATTTGCAGCCTTGAAAAACCCGCCTTTTAGCGGTAAGAAATCTCAGATGGTCAGAGCGTCCCGTATCCGACTTCAGGAGGATCGGGAAGGTCGAGAGTTCATTAAAATATTTGGCGAGATAGCTCAGATGGTTAGAGCGCATGATTCATAATCATGAGGTCCCGAGTTCAATTCTCGGTCTCGCTACAACGGAAAGCACCGGTAATCTGCAGAAGGCAGATTACCGGCCTTTTTGTTTTATGACTGAGCTGAAAACTTGTTTTCGGGCGACAGAATAAAACGAAAAGGCCATGGCAGCGCTTTGCGTTGCGGTGCTTTCCGTTGTTAAGCCCCCTTCCTGAGAATCACGACCCGCCGGCAGCGGGTCGTAATTCTCTCTCTCGCTACAGACAGTCCGGTCTTTACAGATCGGACTTTTTTTGTAAATTAGTTTTGTGAAATATTATGTCTATATCATTTACAGTCAGTTAAAGAACCGTTATTATACCGGTTATTCCAGCGACCCGGCAGGACGGCTCATTGAACACAATCTTGGCGCTACGCCTTCAACAAGACCTGGCAGGACGGCTCATTGAACACAATCTTGGCGCTACGCCTTCAACAAGACCCGGCAGGCCATGGACATTAATCTATACTGAAGAATTCGATGACAAGACCGCAGCCATCAGGCGTGAAAATGAGATCAAGGAGATGAAAAACCGTAAGTATATTGAGAACCTCACAGGCAAAAAGGAACACCAGCTGAGACATCCTCACTGAAAATGTCCGGTCGCAGACGGGTACATTTCGGGTAAGAATGAAAGACTATAGTTGCGTAAAAGGAAGGAGCAATATATCAGCGATTACTCAGGTGCTTAAGTTATCTCAGCAATTCCTCCAGAGTTGTTGAACCGGAGGTCTTCTGATCCCTGTATTTGATTATAACCGGGCAATAGAGGTGGATCCCCTGGTCCTTGCCGGGTCCGTTCCTCACCGGCCTGCATCCGGCAACAACAACCGCGCCTGCCGGCACCCGCAACGGTGTGGATTCACTCTTCCTGAGAAACTCTCCGGTAATGTTGTCAAACAGAGGCGTTGAACCATTGAGTATTACCCCTGTTCCTATGACAGCTCTCTCCTCAATGATTGTCCCTTCATAAATCCCGCAATTGCCGCCTACAAATACATTATCTTCAATAATTACCGGCATTGCATTTATCGGTTCCAGTACACCTCCTATCTGAGAAGCGGCGGAGATATGCACATTACTCCCTATCTGCGCGCATGAACCAATAAGTGCGTGCGAATCAATCATGCATCCGCTGTCAACATATGCTCCGGTATTTATATAGGAGGGAGGCATAATTACTGTTCCGGGAGCAACGTATACCCCGCTTCTTACAGAGGTGCCTCCGGGAACAATCCTTACACCGTCATCAGGTCTGAAGGACCTGACAGGATAGGTGTTTTTGTCATGAAAGGAGAAAGAGTCACTCCGGTACTCCTTTATGACACCGAAGCTGAATCCCCACAGGATCACGCTCTTTACCCAGGAATTGATAACCCATCCTTCATCGCTTTTATTTGCGACTCTCAATTCGCCACTCTCGAGTGCTTCCCTGACCTCATAGAAAAGAGCCAGTGACCTTTCAGGATCTTGGGAACCGGCGATCTTTTCATATTTGCCTTTCAATTCCGGAATACTTTTCATAACCTGTTGATTTTTAGATTTGAAGATCAGAGAGATCTGCCAAAACCCTCTTCATTAGCCTGTCAGTCTGCATGGTTGAGCTTGTCAATGGCAGTCTCAGTCTGTTCTTTATCAGGCCTTTGAGTGCCAGAGCCGATTTCACCGGAATAGGATTGCTCTCTGCAAAACAGGCTTTGAACAATGGCATGAGCCTGTGATGCAAAGTTGCGGCCTCTTCTGTTCGTCCTTCTGACAGCAGACCCGTCATTTTCACAATAAGCGAGGGGACGATGTTGGACGCTACGCTTATGACTCCCCTTGCCCCGGTGCACATAAGCGGGAAGATAACATCATCATTCCCGGAAAAGACCGAGAATCCGGCAGGGGCAAGACGGATAATCTCACTTATCTGCTCGTAATTGCCTGAAGCCTCCTTTAAGGCAATAATGTTTTCCAGCTCAGCCAGCCGAAGGGTTGTCTCCACCGTCATATTGACACCGGTACGTCCGGGGATATTATACATAATGACATGTGCAGAGGTTGATTCAGAAATGGCTTTGAAGTGTTGCCAGATACCTTCCTGTGTTGGTTTGTTATAGTATGGGACAACGACCAGGAACGCATCAGGTTCATATCGTGACAGTACCG
>Ga0116149_1006236_pt1 | contig 10811 bp, 5 predicted proteins | sample AD_UKC057_MetaG_FD_89787 | JGI IMG/M metagenome (GOLD analysis project Ga0116149, IMG submission 89787) | Active sludge microbial communities of municipal wastewater-treating anaerobic digesters from USA - AD_UKC057_MetaG | ecosystem: Engineered > Bioreactor > Anaerobic > Digestate | place: USA...
CGAAGTCATCCTGACAACGCCCCCGTTAGACGTTACCGTAACCAAGAGGCGATGAAACCCGCGTTCCCTTCACAATCCCTGCTGAAAAACCCTACGCCCTTCACCAGAATCAACTATTTAGATTCGACCCCATTGTCCTGCAAAACCGGTCGATGAGGACGCCGTGGCGCAGCCCGCGGTCGCTGACCCTCAGCCGCCCCTGGCGCAGCTTGTCCATGATAACCCGCACAACGCAGGCTCCGGCGAGAATGATGTCCGCACGCCGCGGGTCGAGGCCGGGGATCTGCCGCCGCGCCTGGGCATCCCGCGAGCGGTAGAGCTCGATCTGACGACCGATTTCGTCCCGGTCGAGCACGGTTCCCTGCACGACATCCGGGTTGTAACGAGCCAGGCCGTGTTTGACGGCGGCGAGATTGGTCACGGCCCCCCCGATTCCGACCAGGAGGTCAGGCGCAGCCAGGCCGTCCAGGGGACTGAACTCGGCGGCGATGGCCTCGAACACGCGATCGAGATCGTCCGCGCCCACCCGTCCCCCCAGGCCCCACTGCTCGGTCAACCGGACCGCGCCGATGTTGAGACTGAATCGGGTCTCGACGGCGGTGGCGCGCCCGATTGTGAACTGGGTGCTGCCGCCGCCAGTATCGAAAATGGCCAGGCGATCGTCGTCCGAGCCGAAGCAGGCTCTGACGGCCAGGTAGCCAAGCCGGCTCTCTTCGGCGCCGTCGAGGACCTCGATCTCGACGCCGCAGCGCTGGCGCACGGCGTCGATCAACCTGTCCCGGTTGGGGGCAACGCGCAGAGCCATTGTGCCGACCGCGACGACCGACGAAACGCCAAGCCGCCGCGCCTCGGACGTCATGCCGGCGATCGCATCCAGAGTGCGGTCGCAGGCATCAGGCGCAAGACTGCCCCCCTCGCGCAGACCTTCTCCAAGCCGCGTCACTTCAGACCGATCGACCAACGGCCGCCATCCTCCGTCCTGTTGCTTCGCCGCGACGTGAAGTTTGACCGAGTTCGTCCCGACATCGATCGCGGCATACAAGGGCATGGCGCTCTGCCGCGTCGTGGCGCCCTGGCGCAACAGGAGCGAGCCCAGGGCGCCCAGAAACGCCACGCCCGAGGCAAGCAGCATCGCCGGCGCCAGCGAACCGGCGGCATCGGCGAGGGCCCCGGCGGCACTGGGCGCCGCCGCCTGGCCAAGGCCGAAGAACAGGGTCACGAATCCCAAGCCCGCCGGTGCGAATCGTGGGCCGAGCAAATCTCCGCAGGTCGCCGCCATGATGGCCGGGATGCTCCAGGCTGACAGGCCGAACAGAGCGGCTGAGAGAGCGAGTCCGATGGGCGAGGGCCAGAGCGCGAACAGGCCGAAGGCGACGGTATGAATCAGATAGACAATGACCAGGGCGCCCTTGCGCCCGATCACGTCCGAGACCCATCCCCAAATCAATCCACAGAACAGGCCCAGCCAGCCCATGGCCATGAACAACCCGCCCGCGGCAGCCTGCGTGTAGTGGGCCTCGGCCACGAGGTATTTGGTGAAGAAGGTCATGTAGATGATGTAGGAGAAGCCGAACGCGACATAGATCAATCCGACATGCCACATAACCCCGGACCGATAGACGCTGCTCCAGTCAAGTCCGCGTGCCCCCGCGAGCGCGGGCACCTCGTCCCCTGCCGCTCCCAAGGGGCTCAGGCCGATCTCCGCTGGCCGGTTCCGCAGGGCGGCCAGGGCGAGAATGGCCAGCCCGAATGTCACGCCCGAGAAAACGAACCAGCAGATGCGCCATCCATTCTCTTCGTTTCCGGCCAACAGGCGCGGGACCAGCGGCCCCAGCAGGATGAGCCCCAGTGAAGACCCTGTCACACCGATCCCAGAGGCCAACCCGCGCCGACGCTGGGCGAACCAGGCGGACAGCAGTGCCATGACCGGAACGTTGCTTGCGCCGCTGCCGATGCCGGAAAGAGCCCGCCAGCCAAGTGCAGCCCCGAAACTGTCGGCGAGTCCGGTCAACAGCATGCCCAGGGCCGCCGCCGTCAACCCGGCCGCGATGACCGCGCGGGGACCGAACCGCGACGCGAGGGCGCCGCCGACCAGGGCCAGAACGAGGTAGCCGGCCAGATTGGCTGTTGCCAGGGCGCCAGCCTGGGTGTTGTTCAGGAGCAGGCCCGCCTGCATGGGCGGCAGCAGCATGGTGTAACCGAATCGGGCCAGACCCAGAGCGCCGAAGACGACCAGCGTGCCCACGGCCAGGACGATCCACGCGTAGTGAAGCCTCGAGCCGGCACGTCTCACTGCGTCGTTTGGCGAGTTCATCGGTCGAATCGCATCGGGACCAGCCCCAGTCTGGCCAGTCTCTCTCGGCGGTTGCAAGGACTCTGTCGCGATCGACCCGTAAGCCCGGGCATTCCAGAAGGCTGCGCGTGATCTGATGGCCGGGCTACGGGTTTGGCGGCGAGAGAATTCCGTGCTCGCCTTTGGCGGAGACGGTGCTAAAGTCAAGCCGTCACCAACAAACCGAAGGTTTTGAGTATGCCGCAGCGCGTGATTTCCTCCCGATGCCGGGCGTTTACGCTGATCGAATTGCTCGTGGTCATTGCCATCATTGCCATTCTCGCGGGCATGTTGCTGCCGGCGCTGGCCAGGGCCAAGACCAAGGCACATGGCATCCAGTGCATCAATAATCTCAGGCAACTGAAGCTTGCGTGGCTGGCGTACGCGCACGACAACGGCGACAGCGTCACGGCGCCCGGCAACAACCGCGACGAGCCGAACTCGTGGGTGGGCGGCTGGCTCGATTATCAGGGGAGCAACAGCGACAACACCAACACGCTTCTCCTGCTGACCGAGCGTTATAGCAAGATCGCGCCTTATCTCCAGAGTGCGGATGTCTTCAAGTGCCCTGCCGACAAAAGCTATGTCACCATTGGCGGGAGGCGGCATGACCGGGTGCGCAGCATGGGGATGAGCCAGGCGCTGGGCGGGCCGGGGGAATGGCTGCCCACGGCGCCGGGCATGCACGCCGGACAGAAGGAGTACCGCACGTATTACAAGCTGAGCGAAATCACCGAACCCGGCCCTTCGATGCTCTACGTCCTGCTCGACGAGCATCCCGACAGCATCAACGCGGGCGGGTTCGCCAACAAGATGGTGGTCAATCCCTCGAGCGCCTACATCATCGACTACCCCGCCAGCTACCACAATGGGGCAGCCGGCATTTCGTTCGCTGATGGGCATGCTGAGATCCGGAAGTGGAAAGATTCGCGGACGATCAAGCCGATCGCCTATCGCGACGGCGCGTTGCCCCTCAACGTGGCCTCGCCCAACAACCAGGACATGGTGTGGCTGGCCGAGCGCACCTCGGTGAAGCGTTGAAGCCTGAGCCCGGTTATTTCACACGCTTAGCGAGGAACCGTAACCGGGCTAGCGCGCATGAGTGCACTTTTCGATGACATCGGCTCCGCGTTCTTCAGGAATTGGTGACAAATGCGCGCCAGTGCCCTTGAATGCCTCGCCAAAAGGCGCTGCGTCTTTCCGCGACGCAGGAGCGGAAAGAATTCACTTTGAAATTCCAGGTCCGGGCCGCACCATTCGCCCCCGTTTGCCGTTCGCTCGATCCGACACATCAAGACAAATGCGACACACTGTTCTCATGGCAGAACGCCTTAGAAACGGACTCGAGTCTCTTGGTTCCCTTCCGGGCGTGGTTTTGCCACAGCCCGGAAACCCGGGTCTTCGCCCAGGCATGGGATTTCCGGGCGAGGGGTCGCGCTGTTGTTCATGAAACGCACACATCACTGCAACGAATTGCGCCCGATACACATCGGGCAAACCGTATCTCTTTCGGGCTGGGTCCATTCCCGTCGCGACCTCGGCGGCGTCATCTTCATCGACGTGCGCGACCGCGAGGGCCGCACGCAGGCGGTGTTTGATCCTTCGGATCTGCCGGCGGACGTCTTCGATCGAGCGGCCGCGCTGCGCAGCGAGAGCGTGATTCGCGTCGGCGGCGCGGTGCGCCAGCGCCCGGAGGGCACGGTCAACCCGAAGATTCCCACGGGCGAAGTCGAGGTTCTGGTCAAGGATCTCGAGGTCCTGAACCTGGCCGATCCCCTGCCCTTCCAGATCGACGATCCCGAGTCGGCCGCGAAGGTCAACGAGGAGCTGCGGCTGAAGTACCGCTATCTGGATCTGCGCCGCGGCGACATGGCGCGCAACCTGCGCCTGCGCCACGCGGTGGCGACCGCGACGCGGGCCTATTTCGACGAGCACGGCTTTCTCGAGATCGAGACGCCGATGCTGTTCAAGTCGACGCCCGAGGGGGCGCGCGAGTTTCTGGTGCCGTGCCGGACCAATCCCGGGCTCTTCTATGCCCTTCCGCAATCGCCCCAACAGTTCAAACAGATCCTGATGGTCGCGGGCATCGAGCGGTATTTCCAACTTGCCAAGTGTTTTCGGGACGAGGATTTGCGGGCGGATCGGCAGCCGGAGTTCACGCAAATCGACATCGAGATGTCGTTCATCGATCGGGAGGACATTTACGCCACAATCGAGGGTCTATTGAGTCGCATCTGGAGGAGGGCTCTGAACCGCGATCTGGCCACGCCGTTTCGGCGCCTGCCCTTCCGCGAGGCGCTCGACCGCTTCGGCAGCGACAAACCGGATCTGCGATTCGGGCTCGAGCTCGAGGATTTCACCGAGGCGTTTCGCGCCAGCGAGTTCAAGGTGTTTTCGGGAGCCGTGAAGGCTGGCGGCGTGGTCAAGGCCATCAACGCCAAGGGCCTTGCCGGGGTGACCCAGGGCCAGATGGAGGCCATGACGCAGATCGCCAAGGACGGCGGCGCCAAGGGCCTCGCCTTCATCAAGGTCGAGAACGGCGAATGGAAGGCGCCGATGGTCAAGTTCTTCACTGACGCCGAGAAGACTTTGCTGCGGCAGAAACTCGCAATCGAGGAAGGCGACCTGATCCTGTTTGCGGCGGGCGAATGGCTGATGGCGTGTGAAATCCTCGGTCGCATCCGCCTCTACGCCGCGACTGTGCTCGAAGCGCAAGGCAAACTATCGATCCCGTCCGATCGCTTCGAGTTCCTCTGGGTTGTCGACTTCCCGCTGCTCAGTTTCGACAAGGACCAGAACCGATGGTATTCGAGCCATCATCCCTTCACGGCGCCCGTGGCGGAGGACATCCCGTTCCTGACCACCGACCCCAGGAAGGTCCGCGGCCAGCACTACGACGTGGTGGTCAACGGGGTCGAGTTGGGCGGCGGGTCTATTCGTATTCACCAACCCGCGGTCCAGAAAGTGGTGTTCGAAGACGTGCTCCAAATCCCGCCCGAGATCGCCCAGGCGCGCTTCGGATACATGCTCGAAGCGTTCCGATACGGCGCGCCGCCGCACGGAGGCATCGCGCTCGGATTCGACCGTCTCATCGCCATGCTGTGCGGCACCCCGAGCATCCGCGATGTCATTGCCTTCCCGAAGACAGCGAAAGGGACCTGTCTCATGACCGACTCGCCCGGAACGGCCGACCTCAAGCAACTGCGGGACCTTTACCTCGAACTCAAGATCCCATCGAAGCAGTAGCGCGCCTTTGATCGAGCGGACACTCAGAAGGCCGGGTTGATGACGCCGGCGGCGTCGCGACTGAACGGCAGCCAGACCAGCGCCACGAGCCGCACGTTGATGTTCGCGCGCGTGGGGCTCAGCTCGATCGCCTCGAGCGTCTCGGTCGGGAGATTCCCGGTTTTGGCCATCTTCTCAGCCTCGAACTGCGACTCGAGATCCTCCAACTGCTGCTGCACAGCCGCCACGGTTTCCTCGGCGCGCCCGACGTCGCCCGCCTGGCCCATCGCGCGGCCGGCGCTGCGCATCGCGGTGCCGGCCTTGCTCACCGTGCCGAGAGAGACGGCCCGCCGGCCCAGGAAGGCCCCGAGCAATGTCGAGCCGAAGGAAATGACCGTATCCATCTTGGCCCGTTTGGCCTGATCGATCTCGCGTTGCCTGGCCGCCTGGGCCCTGCGCAGGCGTTCCTGGAGTGTGGCCATCTTCGGGGCGTACTTCGCGCGCAGCTTCTCCGCGGCCTCATCGCGCGCCTCCCGCGCGGCCTGCTGCAGGCGGATTCGAAAATCGCGCTCTTCCTCTCCGGGCTTCGAGACCTGACCCAGCGATGGCGATCGGAGCAGGGTCAGCCTGCGTTGGTTCTGGATCCAGGTCGCAAGGTCTTTCGCCCAAGCCGCGTAGTTCTTCGCATCGCCGGCGGCGGGCGGGCATGAGGCGAACTCAGCCGCCACCGGGCTCTTCTCCAACTGATTCGCCGTGATGGCGAGTTCCTCCGCCGCGGTCCAATCCACGGGCACGGCGCTGTCGGTGATCTCGGTCACCGCGATGAAATCCTGCAGCAGGTCCACCTTGAACTTCGCGTGGGCGTAGCGAACCTGCGCGCTGCCGAGCACGCGCGGCTGGTAGACGATCGTGCTGTCCGGCGGCGGCACACCCCGCACCGGCGCAAAGAACTGCGGCACTTGGGGCGGCAAGACCGGACGGCTCGAACGCTCCGCGACCGGGACAGGCGCGGCTGGCGTGGATGGCGTGGATGGGCCGGACGGGCCGGCAGCGGCGGGAGGAGCGCTCGATGGCGTGTCCTGATGCGCGTCGTTGAGCGATTTGATTTGCGACCGGGAAAGCGGGCCGCGCAGGTAGGACATGGCCCAACGCGATTCGAAGATATCCGGCTCGTCGTCGTGGACGTTGTGGAGCAGGAAGATGCGACTGGCCAATCCGGCCAGCAGTTGCTCGGCGGCGGCGCGATCGAACTTCGCGCCACGCCCGGCCGCGGCCCCCTCGAGACCTTCGAGCACGCGGGCCTTGTCCCGGTCGGTCTGGAGTCGTCCGATGAACCACGAACCGATGTTGGCCAGGCCGCGATAGTCGAGATCGACCGGGTTCTGCGTGGCGAGGACCAGGCCCACGCCATAGGCGCGCGCCTGTTTGAGCAAAGTCAGCAGCGGCTGCTTCGAGGGCGGATCGGCGACCGGGGGGAAGTAGCCGAAGATCTCGTCCATGTACACGAGCGCGCGCAGGCTGTTGGTGCCGGACTGACCACGCATCCAGCTCAGGATCTGGTTGAGCAGCAGGGTGACAAAAAACATCCGCTCGGAATCGCCCAGATGCGCAATCGAGAAAATGGCCACGCGCGGTTTGCCGGCGTCGGTGTAGAGGAATCGCCCGACGTCGAGGGCTTCACCCTGCATCCATGCTGCGAAGCTGGGCGAGGCGAGGAGGTTGTTGAGCTGCATGGCCAGTTCGAACCGATCCTTGGCCGGGTAGAACGATTCGACATCGAGCACGCCGATCCGGCGCACGGCCGGCTCCTGGACCTCGTGAATCAGGCCGGCGAGATCGAGGTCGCGACCCTGGCTCCAGGCGCTTTGCAGCAGGTTGGCAAGCAGGATACTCTCCCGGCTCTTGACGGGATCGGCTTTGACGCCCATGAGCCCGAGCAGTCCTGTCACCATCGAGCCGACACGCTCCCGCAGCAATTCGCCGTCCTCGAGCGTTTCCGGCGGAGGGACCGCGAACGACTTCAGGATTGAGACCGGGCGTCCGGCGCTGCTCCCCGGGGTGTAGAGGGCGAAATCGGCCGCCGCGCGCAACCGCCGGATGCGCTCGCCATCCTGGTTCCACCGGGCGAGGCCCTGGCGCCAAAGCTCGGCTTGTTGCGCCGCGTAGTCGGCCATCGAGACCCCTTTCTTGCGCGCGTCGTCCTCGTTGGTCCATGGCGCAAAGTCCTCGGAACGCAAATCGGGGAATGTCAGGAGCAGATTGCCCAGATCGCCTTTGGGATCAATGACGATGGACGGGATGCCGTCCATGGCCGCTTCCTCGATGACGTCGAAGCACAAGCCGGTCTTGCCGCTGCCGGTCATGCCCACGACCAGGCCGTGGGTAACGAGGTGCTTGGACTCGTAGAGCAGAAGCTCCGGCAGACTCTGTTTCTTGCCCAGATCGTAGCGGCGCCCCAGGTAGAAAACGCCGAGTTTTTCGTAGTCTTGCACAGTGAAAGTCAATTCGACGCCGACCGTCGCAACTCACGAGAGGTCGGTCTTACACACCGATGGACCCTGCTCGCGCGCAGCCGGTTGTTCAAGCCGAAAGGGGTTCAACTTCCACCTTGACACCCGCTCGCAATATGAACACTTTCCTAGGTGATATCCCCTAGGGGAGGGACAGGTGCCAAAAGGACCCTGGAGAGCAATGCGAGGGCGGACCACTTTTCCCTTCAGGAGCGGGTGATGTCGCGGTCGGGATCGCAGGGGATTGGCCGACGACAGAAACAAAACAACGAACGATCAGAAATCAAGGACCTATGTTGAATCGTATGAAACTGAGACAAACTGTGGCTTTAGCAGCAGTTGCCGGGCTGACAGCGCTCTGGGGAGCCTGTTCCACCGCCGCCGCCTCCACCTCGACGTCGAACGCGTCCGGGGAGGATCAGATTGCCGGAAACAGCTCCATGATGGTGGCCCAGGCGAGTCGGACAACGCGGCCCCGGGGCGGGCGGGCAACGACCCCCCTGACACCGGCGCCAGCTCAGACGGCCGTGACGCCCGTGGCGGTGAGCGCTGCCCCGCGAGCCGGGACAGCCTCGGCCGCATTCCCCACCGGCAATCCCCAGACGGGCGCCCTGCTTGTCGAGAAGACCAGTCCGGCCGAGGTTCTCCTGGGTAAGCCGTTCGAAACCGTCATTAAGGTGAGCAACCTCACCGGCCTGGCGCTTCAGGATGTCACGCTCACCGACCAGATGAGCGGGAACGTTCGCGTCGAGGAAGCGACGCCGAAAGCGGACCGGAGCAGTGGGAGTGAATCGACGTGGGTCCTGGGCGAACTGGGACCGCGCGAGGCCAAAGAGGTGCGCATCCGCGCCGTGGCGCTGGACGAATCCCCCATCACGGGCTGCGCAACCGCGACATTCCGTCCGGTCGTCTGCACCACGATCGCGGTGGTCAAACCGGCGATCGAGCTGGTGAAGACGATGCCCGCCCAGGTGGTTCAGTGCGATCCGATCCCGGTCAAGCTGGTGGTGAAGAACAGCGGCACCAGTGCGCTGACGGGTGTGCGCGTGACGGACACGCTCCCCGAAGGCCTGGTAATCGACGGGGCCGCCGGGGCCAAGACGTTCGAAGTCGGCGATCTGGCGCCGGGCCAGTCGCGGGAACTCGGCTTCACCGCGCACGCGACGCGGACCGGGAACTTCGTGAACCCTGCCAAGGCCACTTCGACACAGGGGGTGGAAGCCGCGGCCGACGCCTCGGTCACTGTGGTCAAGCCGGCCCTTGCGGTGGCGTGCCAGACGCCCGCTGCGAAGGCAGGCGAGTTTGTTGAGTACATCGGCCGTCCCTTCGAGGTTTGCTGGGAAGTGCGGAACACCGGAAATGCGCCAGCCGCCAACACCGTGTTGGAAGTCCCGGTCCCTGCGGGTCTGACCCTTCGTTCAGCGAGCGATGGCGGGGCGGGCGTGGGCGGCAAAGCCGTCTGGAACCTTGGCTCTCTGGCGCCCCAGGCCGCCAAGAAGGTCTGCGCGACCTTCAGCGCGGCGAACAGCGGCACGTACGCGTTTGAGGCCGCGACAGCGGGCGCCTGCGCCGAACCGGCGCGGACCAGTTGCAGCGTGGCCATTCAGGGCGTGAGCGCCATTCTCGTCGAAGTGGTGGACGATCCGGATCCGATCCAGGTGGGCGAGCAGACCACGTACACCGTGCGGGTCACCAACCAGGGCGGCGGCATGGATCTGCGCGACGTCACGATCAAGGCGGTTCTGCCTGCCGGAATCGATCCCGTGTCGGCGTCCAACGCCGGACAGATCAGCGGCAAGAACGTGACGTGGGCGCCTGTGCCGGCTCTGGCACTGAAGCAAACGATCACCTACACGATCGTTGGCAAGGCGGTTGGCGCCGGTGACCAGCGGCTCGAGGTCCTCGTGACCACGCGCGAACGTCAGACGCCGATCACCGAGATCGAGTCGACGACCACCTACTAGAACCAGCTCTCATTCTCAAGCACAGTACGCCGAAGGGCTGACCGCAAGGTCAGCCCTTCGCTGCCCTTGTCTGTCAGAACAGCGGAGGGCAACAAACCAAAAGCCAAGGCACCCAAAGGAACAACGCATGAACATCGTCGAATTGATCATGAGCCAGATGGGCGGGGACACGCCCAACAAGCTCGGCTCTCTGATCGGGGAGAACCGGGCCAAAACGGAATCCGCGGTCGGCGCCGCGGTGCCGGCATTGCTGGCGAGCCTCACCAAGCTCGTTTCGAAGCCTGATGGAAGCAAGCAACTCGATGCCCTGCTCGGCAAGCAGGACACAGGAGTGCTGGATCACTTCACAAACATGCTCGGCAGCCAGGGCGCCTCGGTCGCCGAGCAAGGCAGCGGGCTGCTCACGTCGTTGCTAGGCGGAGACAATCTGGCCGGCCTGCTCGGCACGCTCGGGAAGTTCACCGGGCTGCGCCAGGACTCGATGGGCAAGCTGTTGGGAGCGCTCGCGCCCCTGGTGCTGGGCGTACTCGGCAAACAGAAAGCAAGCATGGGACTTGATATGGGGGGATTGGCCAACCTGCTGGCCGGCCAGAAGCAGAACATCATGGGCGCCATGCCGTCCGGACTTGGAGACGCCTTGGGCGCCCTGCCCGGCATGGCGGGACTCTTCGATTCCGCCAGGTCCGCCCTCGGCGGCGCCGCGGCCGCGGCCCGGTCCGGCGCTACGCAGGTGGCCGGCTCCGCGGAGCGGGCGGCCGATTCCGCGCGCGCGGGCGCGGC
>Ga0116149_1006237_pt1 | contig 10810 bp, 5 predicted proteins | sample AD_UKC057_MetaG_FD_89787 | JGI IMG/M metagenome (GOLD analysis project Ga0116149, IMG submission 89787) | Active sludge microbial communities of municipal wastewater-treating anaerobic digesters from USA - AD_UKC057_MetaG | ecosystem: Engineered > Bioreactor > Anaerobic > Digestate | place: USA...
ATAAGGAGTTGCTGAAAATTCGTCTTTGCCCAAATCAAATTTGAGATGCTCTATAAAACGATGCACTATTTCTTCAGCAGTTCCCTCAATACTAAGATGAGAAAGCTTTTCGCAAAATGCCTTATTCATAATTTTTTCCTCCTCTAATGTCAAAGCTTATAAGACAAAATAAGCAATTTAACAATTTTGGCAAATAGAACTGTAGAATAGCTATATTAACCTAAAAAATACAGTTAGTAAAAAATGGGTTGGCAACTCAGAGAATTGGTTTATATTATATTCAGTGAATTGAAGAAATTAAAAATTCTGCCTGCAAGGAATGATTTCTAATTGCAATTAAGGAGATATAATGAGGAATATGAAAGAAGAAAAAAAATCGTTTCCATCTTCAAATGCAACTGAAACAAATTACTTTCATTTTGATTTTATATAGATGAAAACAATAGATATATTTCATAGTTGAGAGGAACAATGATCATTTTTAATATTTATTCCGCATTCAAATCAGTTAGTTCTACTATGATGAGCGTTTCTTACCTGGTGCAAAAAAGCACAAAAAGCAAGAATGGTTTTTTGTAGGCAAAGCAGATGATTTTTCAAATGTTGGTTATAATTTTTATCTTTTTATGGTTCGCTGTAGCTGAGTGGTCTTTTGTCTTTGCAGAAATCAAATATCCCTACCAATACACTCATAAATTATCTTTACTTTGGTTACCATACGACCTGTTATATTCTTTACAAATAATAACAGCTAATTTAGCTTTATTTCCAGAAGGAGGAGAGAATGAAGCGAATTTATATATTCATCTTAATAACTAAGTGTGTAAGTTTCTTATTTTCTTATCAGGTTATTGAGAACAATTTTTCACCTGATAATTCCACAAAGAAAAGATATGAAATAGTGGATTATAGCGAGGATTTTGAATCCGGGGCTCCTGGCTGGACTCATTACGACGCTGCGGTTTCACCTAATAATTGGCATATTTACAATTTTGGCGGAACCCAGGGAAATGTCTGGTGGATGGGAGACCCTGCTCTGGCTCAAGGAAGTAATATTGGTGGTTATTATAATCATCAATACCTTGTTTTGGATACTCCGGCAAGAACCTTAACTTCTGCTAATGCCACATTAACTTTCAAAATGCGTCATAATGTAGAAGACCCTGCGGGAGCTACTGCACCCTGGAATGGTTGGGATGCCTGTAATGTAAGGATTTCCACTAATGGCGGAGCTACTTGGACACCTATTTCCGGAAATCCTGCTTATGATTGTACTTCCGCTTATTCCTTCGGTTTTGAACATGGCGAAGGACAGGGAATTCCCGGTTGGGGTGGAGTTCGGGAATGGACTAATTGCACTTTTGACCTTAGTGCTTATGTGGGACAAAGTGTGAAAATCCGTTTTGCTTTTGCTTCCGATCCGGCTTACTGCACAAGCGATGCACCTGCAATGTATGGAATGATGGTTGATGATATCAGTTTTGGTGGATACAGCAATAACGGAGTAGATGATGGTCAAATGACCTATTCTTCTCTGGTTCCCGTTGGAGAAGACCTTTGGCATATAGCAACTGATGCAACAGCTCCTTCACCTACTCATTGTATGGTTTGTCAAAATGCTTCCGGCAGTTATAATACTAATATGCTGAACTATTTAGTCAGCCCTCCTATTACTTTACCTAATAGTGGAGATATGTGGGTGGACTTTATGGTGAAGGGAAGTTACAATGATCCGAATGCCTTCCCGGAAGTGGATTATTTTGGCTGGGAAATTTCTGTAGATGGTGGAAATACCTGGTATGCAATGAGCAATCCTTACGGGACACCCGGAGGAAATAATTATGTGTATACAGGCCTGCAAAATACCTGGCAATCTATGACCGAGGGATTTGGGTTGAGTTTCTTTATTACCGAATACCACGGTGAAACAGCTATTTTCCGCTGGTATTTTAAGTCCGATGGTGATACTCCTGATGGAGTAGGAATGTTTATTGATGACTTCAGGGTCTATAATGATGTATTTATTGCTGCTCCCGAAAATCTGACAGCCGCTGTTTCCGGAAACTCAGTTACCCTTACCTGGAATGAACCTGGTAGTGGAGGCGGAGGTGGAGAAGAGGGCTGGATTTATTACTGTGGTGAACCAGCCGGAAATTCTATTGGCACCAATGGAGCTGCCGATTTTAGTGTAGCTGCCAAATGGGATGCCATTGGGGAAACGAATAGTATCTATCCTTATGTGGGAATGAATATTACCAAGATTAAATTCGTTCCTGCAGAACCTACAACTCTATGTTCATATGCCGTTCGCATTTGGACAGGAGCAGCAGGTGTATTAGTTTATGATCAGGCAGTTCCTACTATTACTGAAGATGTATGGAATGAAGTGATCCTGACTACACCATATACTATTCCCGCAGCGACCACAATTATGGTGGGATACCGTTGCAATGCACAAGGCGGCTATCCTGCAGGTTGTGATAACGGACCTCAAGTTGAGGGTTATGGCAATATGATTTATATGAACAATAATTGGCATACCCTTACTGCTGAAAGTGCTTCGCTTACATATAACTGGACTATTCAGGTTTATGTAGCCGATGCCACAGGGAAAGAATATGTGTTGGGTGAATTGCCAATGAACAATTCCTTTGCTGAAGGTAAATTTGGTGTTCATTATACCGAACCTGTGAGAGGACGTGATGTTACCGGTTATAAAGTTTATCGTGACGGTATTTTTCTGAATGGTGTATCTGCAAATCTTTTAACTTATACAGACACTGAAGTCCCTGGTGGTCCTCATTCTTATTATGTAACTGCTATGTATGGAACTGTTGAATCCGGTGCCTCTAATACAGTAAATACTTTCATTATTCCTCCTCAGCATTATGAGCTTAGTTATGATGATGGAACAGCAGAACAAGGATTTAGTGTTGGAGTTACCAGACAGATGGCAGTTAAATTTAATTATTTTGGTGAATTTGATTTACAACATATTAAAGTATATGTGCACACTCTTGGAACAGCAAGCATTATTATTCGTATTCATGATGCTTCAGGGGTAAATGGTATGCCTGGTGATTTATATTGTCTATACCATTATCCCGCAACTTCTTTAGTTGTTGGCTGGAACTTTATTACTTTGCCTACACCGGTTCATTTTAACAATCAATCTTTCTATGTCGGTATTCTGGAAACAACTGGCGCTTCTCAAATTGGTCTGGATACCAGTTCTTTTGGCCATAGCTATAAAAATATTAGCGGTAGTTGGGAATTGATTGGAACTGGAGAAATAATGCTTCGGGCAATTATCTCATCCGATCAAATAGACCCTTTTGGGGAGCCGATTACCTTATCTACAAGTATGACGGTGGTCTGTGGAGCAACAATCAATGGTGTTCAAGCTTCCCAAGGCGATGTATTAGCTGCCTATGTTAATGTAAATGGAAGTCCTCAGCTGAGAGGTAAACAAACGGTGATGGTGCAAAACAATATTGCCGGCTGTATTCTTCAGGTCTATACGGAAGTCAATGGTGAAAATGTAACCTTCAAGATTTGGGATCAGAGTGCAAATCAGGTCTATTCAACCTCCAATGTTCTACCTACAACAGTGAATGGAACTATCGGTAGTTGGCCTGATAACTTGTATCAGATAAATGGTATAGGATATACTACGCAAAATATTCCTTTAGTCAGTGGCTGGAATCTGGTCTCCTTAAATGTTTCTCCTTATGACCATAGTCCAGGTTCTTTATTTGCTCCTTTGATCGGTCAGGTTCAGCAAGTTAAGGGAACAGAAGGGATATATATTCCTAATAATCCTTATTCTACTCTAACTGCTCTAACGGATGGCAAGGCATATTCTATTCTGATGAGTAGTCCTGTTACCTGGAGTGTGACAGGAATTCAAATTCCGGCTTCTACCCCAATTCCTTTAGTCAACGGTTGGAATATGGCTGCCTTTTTACCTTCCAACTCGTTATCTGTTACTACTGCGATGTCTTCTATTTCTTCCTGGTTGATCCAGCTTAAAGGAACCGATGGGGTTTATATTCCTTCTAATCCTTATTCCACATTAAATACTATGTATCCGGGTAAGGGCTACTGGATAAATATAAATGGAGCTCATAACCTGATTTATCCTGGGAAAATTGCCTCTGCTGAGGGAATTCGTTCTGTTACTATCTCTCCTGCTAAAGAGCAAGAAGCAGTTAAAATGCTTTCCAATAGCTTTACTCTTCTGGCAAAATGTCCTGAAGCAGAAGTAGGTGATTATTTACTTGCCAGAGTGAATGGAGAATTGCGGGGTAAAGAGTTGCTGATTGCTCCGGAAGGTTTTTTGGCCGCTCTGATTCAGGTCTATAGTGATATTATGGGAGAAGAAGTGAGATTTTCTCTGTGGAAGCCGTCGGGGATGGAAGTGGCTTTGCAAAATACTATAAGTAGTGAGCCGGGAGCTATTATAGGTAACTATCCTAACTTCATAGAACTTTATATAGAGCCCTTAACTACAGAAGAACATATTGCTATTCTTACTTGTCTACAAGGTGTTTATCCTAATCCCTTCAATCCTTCTACTACTATCTCCTTTTCTGTAAGTGAAGATAATAGCCCTGTGAAGATAACTATTTATAATATAAAAGGTCAAAAGGTTCGCTGTCTGGTGCAGGAAAATTTCCCTTGCGGTGAGTATAAAATTATCTGGGACGGTTTGAATGACCACGGAACTACCGTTTCTTCCGGGGTCTATTTTGCTGAAATGCGCACACCCGGATATCGTAAACAAGTTAAATTATTACTTACTAAATGAAGATTTTTCCAGGAGGAAAAATGAAAATCCGAATTTTAATCCTATCCGTATGTATCTTAATGCTTTCCTCTGTGCTACTGGCACAGGAGATGGTTCCTCTTTCCAATTTGAAAGAGCAGAAAATTGAATTTAAAAGTGTTCCGCTATCCAGCAACAGGACAGTTCCCCAATTTACTTTCACCCGGACTCCTATTTCTTTACTTACTTCTTATTACGACTATATGATAGGAAGTTACAACGGAATGCCAGTTCAGGTGATTCCGGATAATGTTACCGGTGGGGGCGGTTATTTTTTAACTTATCATGCCAGGAGAACTGCAACCGGAATCCGAAGAGTATTTTATAATTATCTTGGTGCTGATAATTATATTTATAACAGTATTGAAATTACAAATGTAACAAATAATGAAGGATATCCTACTGTAGCGGTAGACCCTGTTTCCGGAAAACCTTTCTATGCCTGGCACTGTAATACTGATCCCGATGCACAACTGGAAGTTCAGCTTACTTCTGATGCTTTTCTTGAAGGTTTTTGCGGACTGTTTAACGACTATATAACGCTTATTGATAATCCTATAACGGTCTCAGGTACAACTGACAACGAATTTATATGGCCCACAGCAGTTATCGGACCTTCTCCCTTTGCTGGCAAAAGACGAATTTATATAGTTGCCAAAAACTCTGTAACTCACACTTACGGTCCCTCCGAAAATCCCAGAATTGCCTGGGCAGATTTTAACGGAAATGACATTGAGAATGGTTATCCTCTTTTTTGGAATTATACTTCCATTCCGGAATTGGACCAATGGAATATAGATATTCAATGGCGTCGTCCTTTTTTTGCCATTACCTGTGATAATATAGGAAATCTCTATTATGTGGGATTTCATTTTGCTAAGGAAGCTGATGGTTCAACTGATATCCTTGAGCCGGATTTAGATGTTTTTAAATGTAATAATTACGGAACCGGAACCTGGGTTCATCTTAGTAAGTGGAGCAATTTACCTTCCTGGAATCCGGATATCAGTCCTACAAATAATAATGGTTATTTTACAGATACAAATAATATTCCTTATGAAGATAACGAGCTTTTTTGGAAAGTAATGTCTGAAAATTCCGGTCATCTGAATGCCAATGTGGATGACCTTGGTAGAATTCATTATCCTGCTCTTTGGGGATTGAATAATGCTGATGGCTATTTTTATCCGGCTATGCAATATCCCAAAGAAGTGATCTTTGATCCTTCTCAACCAATAGATTCGCAGTTCAGAATAAATGAAATCTGGCCTCAAAAAAACCCGGCTAACACTTTTGATGAATATTACCAGCCATGGGATAATGAACCACCTTGGGGACAAGCAGAATATGAACAAGATACTGGATTGTATCCCAGAATTTACGATAGCTGGGATTTCCCCTATTGGGATCAGACCGCACATAATAATGCTATGTTCTTCCATTACAATAATATGAAAATAACTGAAGGCAACGGACACGGAATGTTAGCGGTTGTCTGGCAAAATTGCAGGAGAGCTAAACTATATAATGCAGATGGTGATACCGATTATTCCCCTTGGGCAAATACGCCTGAAATCTGGATTTCCGTTTCTTCCGATAATGGAGATCACTGGAGTGAGCCCATAAAACTGAATAATATTGAAATACCTGAATTTGCCGGATTAAAACCAATGTGGGTTTATCCTGCCAACAAAGTAAAATATGTAGGAATGCAGGGTAACCAAAAAATAGGTAAATTGGGCATAATGTTTTACAACGATTTTACTTGGGGTGCTTATGTTATCAGCCCTGGAGTTGGTAGTACAAATGATGGCGGACAAGTGATGTTCACCGAATTGCAAATTGTTTTTCCTCCTGAAGGACAATCTCAAGACCCTTTTGGACAGCCAATTATTCTCAGCGGGAGTATGAGTGTTATGGCTGGAGTGCATATTAACGGACAAATGGCATCGGTAGGAGATGTAGTAGCTGCCTATGTTAATGTAAATGGAAGTCCCCAATTACGGGGCAAGGAAACCGTTCAGATTAATGATAATATTGCCGGTTGCTTGCTACAGGTTTACACAGAAACCAATGGAGAAACGGTGTATTTCAAGGTCTGGGATGCCAGTACCAATCAGGTCTATAATGTTACAGAAACCCTTTCCAGTCAAGTAAATGGGGTAATTGGTAGCTGGCCTGATAATCTTTTCTGGCTAAATGCAACTTTAACTCAGCAGCAAAATATCCCTCTAAATACTGGTTGGAATATGGTTTCGCTCAATGTTCATCCAAACAGTATGGCAATTACAGATATCTTTGCCAATATAATGGCAAACATTGTAATGATCAAGTCACCGGATGGAGTATTTATTCCTGGCAATCCTTATAATACTTTAACCCAGTTAGCGGATGGCAAAGGTATATTTGTAAAAGTAAACAATCCTTGTGTGTTATCCGTAACCGGAATGCCGATAGATATAACAGCTCCTATCTATTTGAATGCGGGTTGGAGTTTAATTGGTTATATTCTCCCTATTCCTTTGAATATCAGTTCTGCTTTGATAAGTTTAACCGGCAATTATATTCAGGTAAAAGGAGTAGAAGGCGTATTTGAGCCGAATAATCCCTTCAGTACTCTTTCTGTTTTAAGTCCCGGAAGAGCATACTGGATTAAATTGCTAAATCCAGGTGTTCTATTCTATGCTTATCCTCTTAAAGAAGAACAAAGTCCGCAAAATATTCTTTCCTGTACCAAATGGGGAACACCGATGCAAAAGACAAACAGTCAAGCGGTCTTATGTTCTTTAGGTAGTTTTGCTTCTGAAGGAGATCAACTGGCAGCTTTAGTTCAGGGAGAATTGAGAGGATTAGCTCCTTTAATAAAACACAATAGCATTTTAGGAACTTATATCAATATCTTTACCGATAGTCCTGGAGAAACAATTGAATTCAAGCTTATCCGGAAAAACAGTGGAGAAATTATAGATTTACAGCCCAATTTAAGCAGTGAACCGGGAGAGACAACAGGTGACTATAGTAATGGAATATTTTATACTTTAACCCAAGCTCCGAATCAAACACCGGAAATTGTTACAGAACTTGTTTCTGCCTATCCCAATCCTTTTTCAGTTTCCACTTCCATTACCCTCAATGTGGGCAAAGAAAAACAGCCCGTTCAAATAGATATTTACAATTTGCGGGGGCAGAAAATTACTACCTTACTGCAGGATAAACTGGAATTCGGACAGCATAATATTGTTTGGAACGGAACTGATGAAAATGGCAGAAGAGTGGCTTCCGGGGTCTATTTATGCAAAATGCAATCAGAAAATAAAACTCAAAGCATCAAACTAATGATCCTGAAATAGAAAAAGGAGGAATAATGATTCGCAAAATTATTCCCCTTCTGCTTCTTACTTTATTCGCAGGAGCAGCTTTAGCTATTGACCCTTGGGGTGAACCGGAAATTTTACCCGGCAGTATGACCGTTATGGCTCAGGTAAGTATATCTGGAAGCCCTGCAGTTAATAATGATGTTTTAGCTGCCTTTGTAAATGTAAATGGGACACTTCAATTACGGGGCAAAGCATTTATTCAGGTGTTTGGAGGTGTTTCCGGATGCCTTATTCAGATTTACACTGAAAATAATGGCGAAATAATAACCTTCAAAGTTTGGGATGAAAGTATCCAGACAGTTTTCAACGCTAATCAAACCTTGGTTTCAGAAGTTAATAGTATAGTAGGAAGTTACCCTGATAATATGTATCAAATAGAAGCAGGACAAACAACTGTAACCGATCCCTGGCTGGAACCTGTAATTCTGACAAGTAGTATGACGGTTATGGCTAAAATTGGCATTTCCGGAGTTCCTGCCACTAACGAAGATCTTCTGGCTGCTTTTGTAACTGTTGATGGTATAGAACAATTACGGGGAAAAGGTAATATCTCTGTTATCAATGGCATTGCCGGTTGCCTTCTGCAAATATACACAGAAGTTAATGGTGAAACTATCTATTTTAAGGTTTGGGATTATAGTGCTCAACAAATTGTTAATGCTTTTCCTACTCTAAACAGTGAAGTAAACGGAATAGTCGGTTCCTGGCCCAATAATCTATTCCATATTTATGCAGGAAATGTGCAAACGGTTGCTACACCTGCATTTTTACCCTTGGGAGGAACCTATCAAACTGCTCAAAATGTAACTCTTACTTGTGCAACTTCTGGAGCTCAAATTCGTTACACTTTAAATGGAACGGACCCTACAGAAACTTCTGCTCTCTATACCAATCCTATTCATCTGAATTTGAACAGCACTACCGAAATTAGAGCTAAGGCATTTAAAGAGTATTGGATACCCAGTAATATTGTAAGTAATACCTATATCATTACTGGAACAGTTCCAGCTCCTTCTTTTAATCCTCCCGCAGGTTCATATCTCAATGCCATAGATGTTATTATCAGTTGTGCTCTTGAGGAAACAGTTATTCGTTATACTCTGGATGAAACAGAACCCAATGAGAATTCAATGCTTTTTACTGCTCCAATACATATAAACCAGGATACAATGCTTAAAGCTAAGGCATATAAAACTGATTGGCTACCCAGTAATGTTGTTTCCGCAATTTATCAAATTTCTTCCGCTAACGAAGATAACTTGAATGCTCCTCTGGTTACCGGTATTCAAAATGTTTATCCCAATCCTTTCACCGGTTGCACTACAATTGAAATTGCTATCAAAGAATATCCTCAAAATTATCTCCTGAAAATTTACAATATTAAAGGAGAACAAGTGCGTCAGTTTAATGGCAGTGCTAAAGGAATCATCACTCAGAACTGGGATGGAACTGATAACAAAGGCAATAAATTAGCCGCGGGAGTTTATCTCCTTTATTTTCAAGTTGGTTCCAACCATTATACCCGCAAGCTCATCTTACAATAAATATCTATTCAATTGACGGGGACTGAAAAATTTGGTCCCCGTCAATTCCTTCTCTCGGAAAAACGATATCCTCGTCTTTTTAAAATCAGAAGTCGTTACTGCTGAAATAACTTTTACGCTATCTGTGAACTTTTATGGCAGTAATGACTAATGACATCGTTAATTTATTATTTTAGCGTTGGTTTCAATAAGTTATTGTTCAAGGTCGTGATGAGTTATATACACCGTTAAAGGTATCTTTAAGAATAAAGTATCGTTGGCGCAAATGACTCCTGACTTTTAAAGACATCAATCTTCTGGGTTCAATTTTACACTTTAAAAATCACCGTTCTTACCCTCATTACTTTATCATTGCTCACCCATTACTAATGCCATCCGTAATGGGTAAGCAATGAGTAAGCAATGCTTTTAAGGAAGAAGTAGTAACTATCTTTTAATCAGGTAGTTACCAATATAGTATGAAACATTATAGGAATAATGGATTCATTTAGAAGAAAATAGAACCCAGATAACTGAATAGAGGAATTGAACAGGATTTTTTTATCCTAAATCCATATTCATAAATCATAAATAACAGAAAAAATTCCGTAGGAATGGCAGCAACAGATGAGGGTTGACAAAATGAAGCACTACAGAAATTGGTTTTATTATTCAAAGTAAAGGAAATATAAAAGTCAATTAAGCACAGGAGAAGAGAAATGAAAATAGATAAAAACCTTGATATATGGAAAAAAGGAAGGCAATTAGCGACAAATGTTTATGAATTAGCTAAAGAACTGCCTGAAGAAGAAAAAATCGTTTTATCTGATGAAATTACCCAAACTGCTATCCTAATGATTTCAGAAATTCCAAACTCCAGCACTCATGCACTCCAGAACTAAAAAACTAAATTAACAATGAGAAAATACATCGTTTCCATCGTGGGTCGTCCGAATGTTGGAAAATCCACACTTTTCAATCGCTTATGCCGTAAGCGTTCTGCTATAGTTGATTTTGAAGCGGGAATTACAAGAGATCGTAAATATGAAGATGTGGAATGGAATGGGAAAATATTTAAACTG
>Ga0116149_1006238_pt1 | contig 10806 bp, 12 predicted proteins | sample AD_UKC057_MetaG_FD_89787 | JGI IMG/M metagenome (GOLD analysis project Ga0116149, IMG submission 89787) | Active sludge microbial communities of municipal wastewater-treating anaerobic digesters from USA - AD_UKC057_MetaG | ecosystem: Engineered > Bioreactor > Anaerobic > Digestate | place: USA...
ACCTGTAAGACCTATACTGCAATCTTGAATCAAAATGGAATATCGCTGTCGTCGGAGGGTGGCGATGAATCCCGATCAGGAGCATGAACTCCGGATCCAGCGCTTCCCAGCATCTGCATGGCGGTAGTAATTATCTCTGTAGTAGTCCTTTGATTTCCTTCCTTGTCTTCCCAGGTGCGGGTTTGCAGTCTTCCTTCGATGTACACCTGCTTGCCCTTGGACAAGTATTCTCCACAGATTTCCCCCAATCGTCCGAATGCAACAATCCGGTGCCACTCGGTACGCTCCTCTTTTTCACCGTTTGGTGTTGTCCATCGCTCCGTTGTAGCGATACGAAAGTTCGCTACTGCGGTGCCGCTGCTTGTATACCTGATTTCTGGATCAGCCCCCAGGTTTCCGATGAGGATCACTTTATTGACGCCGGCCATGGTAGCTCCCAAATAGAGGTTGATGTATTTGAAAGATTGTATTTTATCAGGAAGCGATAAAAAATCAAGTACCGGCCGGGACTCTTTGCTCTATGCTCTCTGCTCGTTGAGGATTCGTGCTTCAGCACGAATCCGAAATCCCGCCGAAGGCGGGGCTCTATGCTCTTTGCTCGACTGCTGGATCTGAACCTTGATCAAACTCATTGACTTCCATCTGAACATTCAGTATGAGTTTCAGATAAGAACCCATCAGGAAGCGCCGCTTAAGCATTTCCGATGCAGCAAACCCGTTCACCTCCCTAGCTTTCTTCATTCGAGGAGAAACCCGGATTGTTGAGAACCATTCTTTTCTGGACTACCGCAGTACTGAGTTTCCTCATTCTTGCCCCGGCCGCATTGTTATTAAACGGAAATCAGAGGCATGCCCATGCGATTCAGAAACTCTGGGCTCATCTTCTTCTTCGAGTAAGCGGCGTAACTCTGACGGTAAAAGGCTTGAACCACATACAACCGTATGGCTCCTATGTGGTTATGGCAAACCACCAAAGCTATATGGATATTTTCGTTCTGCTGTCCTTGCCGCTCTTCATCCACTGGATGGCAAAAAAAGAGCTCTTTAGGATTCCTCTCTTCGGATGGATATTAAAGGTCATAGGTGGCATTAGCATCGATCGGCAAAGCAGTGCCCGGGGATTCTCCAGCATTAAGCAAGCATCGCATAAGATACGAAGCGGTGCTACTGTCCTGATTTTCCCGGAGGGAACACGCAGTACTGACGGCGGCTTAATGCCTTTTAGCGAAGGTGGCTTCTTCCTGGCTATTCTTTCCCAGGCGGTTATACTTCCGGCTACGATAGTCGGGAGCTGCCGAATCATGCCCAAAGGGTCTTTTCGGATCTCGCCGGGCCCGGTATCAATTACTATTTCAGAACCGATACCTACCGCAGGCTTGCGGACCAAGGACCGGAACGATCTTCAGGAGAAGATTCGCCAGATTATCGCCAGAGCGCTTGAGAATTCTAACCGTGAGGAGTAAAGACTTCTGCTCTGAGCACGCGGCGAAAAGGTGTATACATATTTTCCCTTGCGCCTCAGCGCGGGATAAGGGCGGACTGCGGGAAATGCGTGTGTCGGGGGGTGCCCACCTGCTTGACAGCAACGGTATTTTTTTCTATTATCCTGCCGCGTCCTCTGATAGGCTGAAGACTAAAGACTGAAGAGCAGCCATCTGTTCAGATGGTTCTGCGGCACATGTGCTGTTCTCATAACCTTCCTGTACTGAGGGCAGACAACATCAGCCACGTCCTTGGCCAGCAACAAGGATCCGCTCAGCCAACCATGGTTGCCGTTGTGCTGAATGCTGCTGTTAATAAGAGAACGATTCTTTACCAACTGAACTCATGGGAACACCTACTGCGCCCAAAACAGCGAAAATTGTCGCCAGCATCCTCTATCACCACGAAAGCTTCTTCGATGCTGCGATAGAATCATTGGTGAAGTTATGGGACTCTGTGGATATGATTAGTGAACGGCTGGAGTTTACGTATACTGACTACTATGATCAGGAGATGGAGAAAGGGCTCTGGCGGCGGATCATCAGTTTCGACGCACTACGTGACCCCGGAGAACTGGCTCAGATCAAGTTGAATACGAATGCGCTCGAAATATCTCTCTCAGAGGACAGTCCTGGCCGTCGAGTGGTCAATATCGATCCAGGTTATCTGAACGCCAACCACCTGATCCTGGCGACGACAAAGCCTGCGCCTCATCGACCGTATCTTCAGCTGGGAATTTATGCAGATCTTACCCTTATATTCACTGGAAAGCGGTTTCGGGCGCTTCCATGGACGTACCCCGATTACGCTTCAGAGCCCATGATTGCCTTTCTGCAGACGATACGAAAACGGTACCTTTTTCAAATCAATCGCCTTGCTGATTTGGTGGCTGCCAATCAGTGTGGAGGTGAATAGGCTATGCGAAGCATGACAGGATACGCACGCATTGAAGGTTTATTGGAAGAGCGTCGCTGTGTACTGGAATTAAAGACAGTTAATCATCGATTCTGCGACATCAACCTGAAGATGTCCAAGAACCTGAGCTCGCTCGAGATACAGGTACGAAAATACCTGTCGACAAAGATATCGCGCGGCCGAGTTGACATGACAATACAGTGGGAGAATGATGCTGAAATGGAAGCACATCTTGTTCTCAACACTGCAATCGCTCGCGAATATCACCGAATGCTCACCATGCTCAAGGACGAACTCACGCTGCCGGATGAGATCACGTTGAATCATCTGCTGACGCTTCGGGACAGTATTATCAGCATAGAAAAAGCCGAAGCAGTGGTGACCAACTGGGAAACATTGCAGACTCTGGTGGATCAGGCTGTGGCAGATCTGGACTCCATGCGGGAGATCGAAGGAGAAGCGCTGAAAAAGGATCTGACCGGCCGGGTTGAGCGATTGCGAGAGATAATCGGTGAGATTGAAAGTGCAGCCAATGGCATGGCTGAGTCGATTCGCGAAAAGCTCACAAACCGATTTCAGCAGCTTGAAAATGCTCCTCCGGTTGATGAAAGTCGTCTTCTTTCCGAAGTCTTCTTCTTAGCCGAACGTGCCGACATCACCGAAGAGTTGGTAAGAACTGCGAGCCACCTGCAGCACGTGCAAACATTACTAGATACTCCTGGCAGCATCGGACGAAAACTGGATTTCATTATTCAGGAGCTGAATCGAGAACTGAACACAATTGCTTCTAAATCCAACGACGCGTTTATTTCCCAGGCCGTTGTAGAGGGCAAAAGCGAACTGGAAAAAATGCGGGAGCAAGTGCAGAACGTAGAGTAAAACCTGGAGGACTCTCAATGGATAAAAAGCTCCTCAATGTCGGTTTTGGAAATATGGTTATGGCCTCTCGCGTAATTGCTATTATTACGCCCGGCTCGGCGCCGATGAAACGGCTGAAGGAAGAAGCCAAAGAAGCACGCAAATTAATTGATGTAACCCAGGGAAGGAAAACCCGTTCGATCATCATTACCGATAGTGACCACGTGGTACTCTCCGCCGTGGAAGCCACCACGGTCGCGAACCGGCTGATGGCTGACTATTCGGGCAAAGTCGCGGGAGAGGGCTAGGAGAAGCGGATGAAGCCATCGGGTTTGCTCTGCATTGTTTCCGGTCCTTCCGGGACAGGCAAAACGTCGCTCTGTAAAGAGCTCTTGAGACGAGTTCCCTCTCTGCATTTCTCTGTCTCTTATACTACTCGTCCTCCTCGCGAAGGTGAAACGCAAGGAAAAGATTATTGCTTTGTCTCCAAAGCAGTCTTTGAACAGATGATTGCCGAAAATGCATTCGCCGAATGGGCGCAAATTTACCATAATTATTATGGAACAACAAAAGCATCCATTCAGCAGTCGCTGGAGCTCGGAATCGATCTTCTCTTTGATATTGATCCACAGGGCGCACACCAACTTCGGCTCCAGTATCCTGAGGCAGTGTCGATTTTCGTGCTTCCTCCCTCCATGCTTGACCTGGAAACACGACTGCACGGCAGGAGCACTGATCCCCCGGAGGTCATTGCCGGAAGGCTTCTCAAGGCCCGCGAGGAAATCAGCCAGGCGGCCTCCTACGACTACCTGATCATCAATGATAATTTTGACGAAGCTCTTTCTGTCCTGCAAGCGATTTTAGCAGCGGAAAAACACCGATATCACCGATTGAAGGAAAAGCTCCTCACTCTGGAACAGGAATAGCAGGCTAAAGAGATTCAAGGTTCGAAATTCAAGATTCACGAGTGATGAACTTGTTCCATGCAGGTAATCCTGATGCATAAAGGATGACACTCCGATGACCTCTTCCTTGCTAACAGCGAAGAACAAGCTGATCATAGCTCTTGATGTTGATGATCTCGGCCGTGCACGGGAGCTGGCGGTTGCGCTCCACGCTCACGTCGGGATGTTCAAAATCGGCCATCATCTGTTTTCTCGCTACGGTCCGGCAGCAGTGGAGATGATTCATGACCTCGGTGGAAGAGTCTTTCTCGACCTCAAGTACCATGATATTCCTAACACCGTTCGACTTGCTGTCGAGGCTGCTGTTTCCCTCAAGGTAGCAATGCTCAATGTCCATAGTGCCGGAGGTCGCGTGATGATGACGGAAGCGGTGTATGCCGCGCATCAGGCTGCCATAAGAGTTCAGTGCTCCAGACCGATTGTTCTTGGGGTCACGGTTCTCACCAGCCTTGCGGAATCCGACCTTGAAGAAGTTGGCATGAGGGGACCGGTTGAATCTCAGGTCAAGCGACTGGCTGCCTTAGCCCATGCCTCAGGTTTTGACGGCGTTGTTGCTTCGCCTCAGGAGATAGGCGCCATTCGCTCGATTCTGCCGCCTCCTTTTTTGATAGTTACTCCAGGCGTGCGGGTCACCCCTACTGCACATGACGATCAGAAAAGAACCCTGAGTCCGGCCGCAGCATTGCAAGCCGGAGCCGACTACCTGGTCGTCGGCCGTCCGATCCTGGAGGCTCCGGATCCGGCCCTGGCAGCGCAGAACATGGTTCAGGCGATGGCGGGCAGCTGATCATGACGATTCCTGTTCTCTCAATCCTACACGTGAAAATTACCGATGGATCATGCACCACGTAATCTTCGGCGTTAATCCGGTCTTAGAAGCGCTGCAAAGCAATCCTCAAAAAATCCACCAGCTCTTTTTGCCGACCGAAGATCTTACCGGCAAAAGAAAGCTGATCTTTTCACTCGGACGTCAGCATGGTATCAAGATCCAGCGCATACCGCTGAGCAGGTTCGATGTTCTCGTAGGTTCGGTAGTTCATCAGGGGGTGGTCGCTGAAGTCACCGCCCAGGAATACCAAAGTCTGGACACACTCGTAGCGGGTTGGAAGGCATCGAAAGAAAAAGCTCTGTTCGTTGTTCTGGACAGCATTGAAGACCCGCACAACCTCGGTGCAATAATCCGTACCGCCCACGTTGTCGGCAGCCATGGCGTGATCGTCCCCAAACATCGGTCCGCGCCTCTCTCCGGCACCGCGGTCAAGGCCGCTGCAGGTGCATCAGCTCATATTCCGGTCTGCCGGGTACCCAATCTCGTTTCCGCCTTGAATTCGTTGAAGCAGGAAGGTATCTGGATCGCAGGCACCAGTGAAAAAGCAACCAGGCAACTCTATCAGCTCGACCTCACGATGGACTTGGCTGTCGTCATTGGAAGTGAAGGGAAGGGCATGCACGAACTGGTGATAAAGACTTGCGACTTCCTCATTTCCATTCCTACCAAGGGTACCATCCACTCACTCAACGCTTCAGTAGCTGCAGGAGTCGTGCTCTTCGAAGTGCTGCGGCAGCGGCAGTATCGATAGGTTGTTTTCACAGGCAGCAATGAATGTTGATGTGTATTGGTAATGAGATGGCTCTCATTACCAACGTCCGTTGGATAGGTTTGAAACGATCATGGTTCCTGGATTCCCGCCTGCGCGGGAATGACTGAATTAGTGCAAATCCCGCTAGAACCTGCCCGCGCTAAAGCCTTGTACCGCAAGAATGAGAGCAGGAGTTTCTCATACCGCCATTCCCGCGCAGGCGGGAATCCATAAGTTTCATTGTCGCATAAAAATGCTGAAGTCCAGTTTTCTAAGAAAAAACACGTGCAATGACTCCATCAACTTTGAACCTTAAACTTTGAACCTTGAATCCTGTTGCACCATCCCTTCGATCTCCTCGGCAATCTCCTCCGGAGATGCTCGATCGGTGTCCAGCTCATAATCCGCTGCCTGCTGATACAACGGAGTTCGTTCGGTTAAGATGTCCTCGATCTCCTCCAAGAAGGTCTTGACACCGCTGAGAGAGGGTCGTTCCGTATCGTTTCTGATTCGTTCAGCAATTGTTTCCGGACGTGCTTTCAACCAAAAAAGGCGGCCGGTGTTCCGCAACAGCTGAATGTTGGATTGTCGTACTACCACTCCGCCTCCGGCATCGATAATAAAATCATTCCGGCGAGCCAGCTCTTGAACCAGCTCTGACTCGATATCCCGAAAATGCTCCCATCCATACGCCGCCACAATATCCGGAATACTGGCGCCTGTCCGCGCAACGATTTCTCGGTCCATGTGCACCACATTTCGTTGGAGCTTATGTGCCAAGAGATCCGCAACAGTTGATTTTCCGGTTCCCCGGTATCCAATAAGAACGATATTCATGCTCATTGTTCCTGGTTGCTTGGGTTACTTGGGTTCATTGGGTTGCTTGGGTTCATTGGGTTCATTGGGTTACCTGGGTTACCTGGGTTGCTTCTCGTTACTCTTTACTCCTAACTCCTTACTGTTCACTGTTCACTATTCACTATTCACTTTTTCCCTGCGCTCTCTGCATCCCTGCGCGAGAATATGGGTAGGCAGCGAGGGCATCTCCTTCTTACTTCTTACTATTGAACGCCGAGATACTCCCTCACCACCTTCCGCATCACTGCTTTTGGCGCCGCGGCTCCGGTCCAGAGCTCAAACTGGACCGTTGCCTGGTTAAGAAACATTTCCAGGCCGGAGATGGTCTGGCATCCTGCTGCTGCCGCTGCTTTCAAGAAAGCAGTTTCAACCGGATTATAGACAACATCAAAGACTGTGAGCCCTTCCCGGAAAAAGCTTGATGGCACTGGACTGTGGCCTACATCAGGATGCATGCCTACCGGCGTGCAGTTGATAAGAACATCACAGGTCGGCGGGTTGTCTCCAAACAAGGTATGTGTCAGCATGTCGCCCGCTATCGGTATGCGGCATATGGTTCGAAGATGAGCCACCAGGGTGGCAACCTCTTCTTCAATGATACCGGCAATAAACAGTTCTCTGATTCCGGTGTGGATAACCAAGGTTACGGCAATCGCCCGCGCCGCACCGCCGGAACCTAAGATCAGCACCGATTTTCCGGATAAATCAACCCGATGGTCCTCAAATGCTTTGAGAGCTCCCAGGCCATCGCTGTTATACCCAGTCAGCACGCCTTGCTCATTGACCACTGTATTTACTGATCCGATCTGGCGGGCTGCTGGATCGAGATGGTCCAGGAATTCTATAATTCTTACTTTGTGGGGAATAGTCACACTCACTCCGCGAATGGAGAGGCTGCGAATTCCTTTTACGGCATCGGCAAGATGCTCCTTCTTCACGTGAAAGGCAACGTAGGCACAATTAATCTCCGCTTCTTGAAAAGCAGCATTGTGAATTAATGGGGAAAACGAATGCGCAACCGGATCGCCGATCAATGCGCAGATGCGGGTACAAGCATCGAGTATCATCGATTCCTCCATCGTGTCGATTAGTATTTAGCAGTCACCACCGAGGTCAACTCAGAAGCATGGCAGCAGAACTCTTCAGCATGTCAACGTCGAGCAAAGAAGATATGAATTGGAATTAGGTTCTTTTCCCTTGATTTTTGCATGAAAAGAACAGAATACTAAATATAATAACCTGTAAAAAATTAAACATCATACGGCGAAGTAAAAAGCTCCAGAACCTGTTCCCGAGAAGGCGGGAATGCAAGGCGCCAAGGTCGAGACGACTGAGGCGTATATTTCAATACGCCGCAAGGAGAAGCGACCGCAGGCAACACAGCAGATGGACTTTTGACAAGTCCGTCAGATATGTATCGCTAACCTTGTTCGGAGGCACAGTATGACCGTGAAGAAGGCTACCACTAAGGAGACCACAAAAAAGAAGACAACGCAAAAGAAAAACAACGCTTCTCCTCCCAAAGTCTGCTGCAGCCGTGGAGCAAAAAGCACAGCAGCCAAAGCTGCTCCAAAAGCCACGGCAAAGAAACCCGCGGCCCCGGTTCAGGAGAAGCGACGATATCTGCGGCTCCACTATTCACGGCTCATATCATTCATTCAGTACGATACGAATAATCAAATTGAGATACCAGCCGGTATGGCCGCAGTCAAAAATCTGAGCGAAGCAGGCATCCTTATTGAGGCTGCTAATGTTTTGAAACCAGGCGATCCAATCGATCTTGATATTGCTTTTGAACAGGAAAAGATCATTCCCACTCGTGGTGAGGTTGTCTACACAAAAAAAGTTAACCGCACCCGTTTAAACGCCGGCATCAAGTTCACAAAAATCAAAAAAAAGGATCTCACCTACCTAAAGAAATTCGTTGAAGGGTTCGATGAAGGGAAATGAATCGGACGGTGCGCACCGAACACCGACCGAAACGCCGCGAAACGCATGTATCATCGCGCACCAGCCACTTCTGTCCACGCTACGGCTCCTCCAGAACATCAATCTGCGTAGGAGCCGAAATAACCACGACCGGTCCCGGTGATCGCCTGATGAAACCATAAACCTGCGCTTTCTTGTTCTGGAATACATCACGAGGATCTGCACCATCCGGAATCATTAGATGAAGGTAATCTCGATAAATGACGGCGGTGAAGTCATTATGTGAATCACCGTCAAAGTGAAGATACCATTTGCCTTTGCCGCTATGAACGCGGCGAATAGTCCCGTGCACGAGGGCAAACTCATCCAGATGACGGTGGGCATCATCCGCTGCTATCCTGTGGCGGGCGGCAGCAGCCCAGATGCCGATTTCCTGTGTTTTGGCTTTCTTCTGCGACCGGAGCAGATCCTTCTGGTACTTGACGTTGGGCATTCGCACATCTACGAGCGCCAGTCCTTCCTTTACCAGTTCCTCATTCACGAGCACACTATCAATCCTCACGTACGCCAACAGTCTTCCGTAATCGTCTTCGATTTCGGTGTCGTATTCCAACTGCACCTCTTTTCCCTGTACCAGTTTACGATTGAAGGCAGTTGCCTCTTTGCCGTATGGCTGAGGCTGTGCTACCCACCGAGAACCGCGTTTCACCCTCACCTCGGGTGCATTGATGCCGAGATACCTGACTCTCTCACCGGAAACGAGCTCGATTGTATCCCCGTCAATGACCTCGGCAACCACAGCCTGAGCAGGCCGTTCATTTCCGGACCGCGTCTGCCCGGTGTCGTCGCCCAGGAGCCAGGCGAGGCTGGCGAAAATCCCAAGAAACACCCAGTGGAACGGTGGCCTTATGAGGCGTTTATTATTCATGTTCTAGTACGCACCCTTTTCGCTAAGAGCCGGCGTATGAATGCAGCAGTATGGTAATGCGTCAGGTTGTATAGTATACTTGCCATTTTCTACTAACCGTCCCATCTATGATTGCACGTTTGATCTATGCGTATCGAAGACTTTATAACACGTATTGCCCGCAAACAAAATGCCCGCTATCTCCGCTTCAGTCCCGAGGCATCCCTGGTGCTTCCTCCCCCTACACAGGGCGTGCCCCTGCTGCTGTATCTGCATGTTCCCTTCTGTCAGGAACTCTGTCCATACTGCTCCTTTAATCGCATCGTCTTCCAGGAACCGCTGGCGCGCGCGTACTTCGCAGCTTTGCGCTCGGAGATATCCCTGTACCGGGACCGAGGGTACCGGTTCTCCTCGCTCTATGTCGGTGGAGGAACTCCGACCATACTTATGGATGAGTTGGCAGCCACTCTGGAGCACGCCGCTGCAAGCTTCTCTCTTACCGAGATATCAGTAGAGACAAATCCCAATCATCTGACCGAGGGAAACCTCTCGATCTTGAAGGATCTTGGCGTCAATCGGCTGTCAGTCGGCGTTCAGAGTTTTGATGATGATCTGCTTCGAGCCATGGAGCGCTATCATAAGTATGGGAGCGGAAGTGAAATTGTTCAACGACTGGCCGCGAGTCTTGGACGTTTCGACACGCTGAATGTGGACATGATTTTCAATTTTCCCCTTCAGACCCAGGCTTCGCTGGAGCGGGATCTCGGAATTCTTACTGATCTTCAGGTCGATCAGCTCACGTATTATCCGCTCATGTCAGCTGTGTCAACCCGCGAAAAAATAAAAACGAAGCTCGGTGGTACGGTTGATTACCACCGGGAGAAACAATTTTATCAGACTATCATCAGACACCTCGCTGCTGACTATCAACCTTCTACTGCCTGGTGCTTTTCCCGGAATGCATCCATGATCGACGAATATGTGGTGAACTTCGACGAATACGCCGGCCTGGGGAGCGGTTCCCTCGGTTATCTGGGCGGGTCCGCGTACGCGAACACGTTCGGCATTCAGGATTATATCGATCAGGTCAAGAGCGGACGTCTCCCGCTGGCCGCTAAACGGGATTTCTCCCTGAGAGACCGAATGCGCTACGATTTCCTCATGAAGCTTTTCGGCCTGCGGTTGGACCTCGCTGATCTGGAGAAAAAATGGAGGGTTCCGGCTCACCTTGGTCTTTTACCGGAGTTGCTTTTCTTCTTTGCCATCGGCGGATTGAGGAAAGAAGGTAAGGTTCTTTCGCTTACCCCAAGGG
>Ga0116149_1006239_pt1 | contig 10805 bp, 5 predicted proteins | sample AD_UKC057_MetaG_FD_89787 | JGI IMG/M metagenome (GOLD analysis project Ga0116149, IMG submission 89787) | Active sludge microbial communities of municipal wastewater-treating anaerobic digesters from USA - AD_UKC057_MetaG | ecosystem: Engineered > Bioreactor > Anaerobic > Digestate | place: USA...
AGGCCGCCTGCTGCCAGAGCATCTCCCGCAGCTTCTCCTTCTCCAAGGACCCCAATAGCCTCTGCCCGCCCACCACGCGCGAGATGCAGTGATACACCGCTCCACGCCCCCTGATCTTGATCCGTGCCATCCGCATACAGTGCCTTCCTTTCAATTCACTCCATCCCACGCACTCCATCACCTGTGCCCTTGCCACGGACACACGTACGCCAACACCAATGATATGTCAATAATTATGAACCTGTCACTATATTACTAGTTCGTGTGCAATGTGTTCCGAGAAACGAGGCGGGCTCGCGACTGAGGATTGGGCTTGGGCGAAGAACGCGTGCCCGGCACAGGGGTTGGTCGATGCCGGGAGGCGGTCAGCCATGGAGCCTGGGGAACTCGGTCACCCGGATATTCGTGCAACCGTAGGGAACAAGAGTGAGGTCCTCGATCGGTTCTTTCGAGGATTGGACTCCGGGACGCACTTCCTGGGCCCACCCGCGTTCGAGTTGCCAGCCTGGGAGCCGCCGGCCTTTGGCCTTGGCGATCATCCCTGCCCCCTCGGGAGAGAAGGGCTTGTCCCCAACGGGCCGTTCCTCGAAAACCACACTCGTCTCCGGGCGGACCTCGTCCACCACGAGACCGTAATTCCACGGTGTCGAGGGACGAACCTCGAAGTCGCCGTGCGGGAGCTCGCGATGGGGCTTGTCCGCGTTGACGCGGGTCCAGGTTTCGCCCAGTTTCAATGCATAGACCAGGGGGCCGCGCTCGAGGGTGACCGCCTGGTTGTATCCGCGGATCACTCTGGCCGGCATCGGGAACCGAAGCTCGATCACCACCGATCCTTTCCACTCCTGATTCAGGCGATGGAAGGAGCCGGCCTTAAGGCGTTTGGCGGGGCCGGCGCCCACGCGCACCGTGGGGTTCTGGGCCCAGGCGGGTACGCGGAGGGCGAGAGGAAAGCGGGCGGGCTGTTCGGTGGAGACGATGAGCCGCACCGTCTCGCGGAACGGATAGTCGCCTTCAAGCGTCACTCGAACCGGCTGACCTCGCACAGTGAATCGCGCCCTGCTCGGGGCATACGCCACCGCGGCCAAGCCACCGTCCGGCGTGCGCATCCAGAGATGCGCCGCAAACTTGGGCCAGCCCTGATGCATGTTCGCCAGGCAACAGCCGTAGTTTGGCTCGAGTCCGTAGATGTTCGACTCCGGACCGTTGGTGGACCACATGTGCTCGGGGTTGATCGTGCACTGCACCTGGTTGGCCTGCTGCACGTACTGGTGAGCCCACATGTCCGGTGTGAACGTGGCCGGGAGGGCATTGAAGGCCATACGTTCCAACCGGTCGCCCAACGCCGGGTCGCCTGTCAGCGCCAGGGCAAGTTCGAGGGAATACAACGCCTCGACCACCGCGCACAGTTCGGTTCCCTGCGTGGGGCTGCGTCCGGCCAAGCATTCGTCGCCGCTGAACATGCCGTTGACCTGGCCGTGGTACCGATCCAGGATCCGCAACATTCGCTGCGTATGCGCGCGGTCGTCCTCCTTGCGCGACAGCCGCCATGCCAGAGTGTGCGCCTTGAGCGCCATGCCCGTATTGACCACGTGCTTTTCCCATGTCCAAAGCCCGCGCCGGGGCGTCGGCGAGAGCACGTCCTCGCCGTCGAAGAAGGACTTGTAGTCGAACCCTTGCGCCCGGAGTTTCCGGGCCAGGTCAAGCAACCACGTCTCACCGGTCCGCTCGTAGACGTAATAGGCTGCGATCAAGCCTTCGAACCACCGGAACCGGCCCCAGTTGAAGAGCGGTGAGCGGTCAAGAACGTCATGAACCGACTTCAAATTGCTGACCACGGCGCGCAGGACGGAGTCGTCGCCAGTCGCCTCGTGGTATTGGACGAGCACCTTGTTAACGAGCAGGATGGCCCACAGATCGTACGCCTTGGCGGACGCATCGACCGGATAGGGGGCGTACCAGCCATCCGGACGCTGCCCATCGAGGATCTGCTTGACGCGGCGCCTGGCCTTGGCCTGAAGCCCCTCGTCACCGAGAGTCCAAGCCAGCGGGATGAGGCCGTCGAGCCAATAAGGCGCCCGCTCCCAGCCCTCGGCTTTCCCACCGAACCACTGGCTTTGCGCGACGTCCGGCCAGAACTCATCCAGGTGCCCGCTCAAACCGTCCGCCTGCAGCCGGAGTTGACGCCGCAGCCAACCTTCGGGCTCGATCGATCCCAGCGGCAGGGGACGGAAGGCCGGTTCGGCCAGGCCGGAGGCAACAGCGCCCTTGGCAGAAGATGGCGCGGCGACTCCGACACGGCCCAGCGGCGCGGCAGCCAGCGTGGCGGTTCCGAGAGAGACCTGGGCGAGAAACGTGCGGCGTTGGATCGGTGATTTAGGCATGAATCGCTGGATTTGATGGTTTGGCTGCGGCAACCGCGCGTGTGCGATCGGGTTCGGTCTCCGTTCGATCGTCCATCTGCAGGCAGGAGAATCGGCGGCGATGCGAGTTCACGGGGCATTTGTACCGGGAGGGCGGGGCGTTTGACAATGCCGAAGGCTCGGGGATCTCCTCCGGTATTCGATCTGCGGGGCCAATTGGGCGTTCTTGACACGTTGGGCTGCGCCTGCTCGCCTCAGGGCTGTGACGCGCGGTTCCAACGCAGAGTGTCCAATTCCGACAGACGCACCCCGGCCAGCGATCGGCATGCCGGGCGGAGCGCTTAAGACCGAGCGCCAGGCAGGGGATTCACGCGTGCTCGAGATCGAGGATCTGCGCATCGAGTTTGAGACCGGCGCCCAGGCCGTGCCGGTCCTGGACGGCGTCTCGCTCGACATTGGGTCCGGCGAGACGGTCTGTCTGGTCGGCGAGAGCGGCTCCGGCAAGACTGTCACGGCCCTGGCGATTGCCAGGCTCCTGCCTTGTCCGCCCGCCCGCTATGCCGGCGGCAGAATCCTTGTGAACGGGCGGGATGTGCTGCGCATGTCGGCCAGGGAGCTGCGGACCATCCGAGGCCGCGTTGTCAGCTATGTATTTCAGGATCCGGCCGTCGCGCTCAACCCGGTCCTGCGCGCCGGGGCGCAAGTCCGTGAGACGCTCGCTCTGCATCGTCCCGAGGCGGCTCACAACGACGAAGTCATCAGCCTTCTCCGCTGGGTCGGCATCCCTGCGCCCGAGTTGCGGATTCGCGACTATCCGCATCAGCTCTCGGGAGGGATGCAACAACGGCTGATGCTCGCGATGGCGTTGGCATCGCATCCGCGGCTTCTGGTGGCGGACGAACCGACCACCGCGCTCGATGTGACGATCCAGGCGCAGATTCTCGAACTGCTGCGCGCACTGCGTCGGCAATTGAACATGAGCGTCCTGCTCATTACGCACAACCTGGGCCTGGTCGGGGAGATCGCCGATCGCGTCGTGGTGCTCTATGCAGGGCAAATCATCGAGGAGGCGCCGGCCAGGGAGCTGCTGAGCCGTCCGCGGCATCCCTACACCCGCGCGCTGATGAAGTCGGTGCCCGAACTGGGTCGGGACGCCCCGCGCCTCGATGCCATTCCCGGGAGTGTTCCGCGTCTGGGCGATTGGCCGGCGGGCTGCCGGTTTCATCCGCGCTGTCCCATGGCGCGGCCTGATTGTTCTCGCGAGGCGCCCGCGCTGGCGAGCGTGGCGCCGCACCAGCGGGTTCGGTGTCGGTTCTGGGACCACGCGCCATGAGCCTGCTTTCGGTCCGCAGCCTGAGCATCCGCTTTCCGGTTCACCGCGGCTGGTGGCGGGCGCCCTCGCGCTTCGTTCACGCGGTCGACGATGTGAGTTTTGATCTGGCGGCGGGCGAGACCGTCGGTTTGGTCGGGGAGAGCGGGTGCGGCAAGACAACGCTCGGCCGCGCTGTTGTGCGTCTGATCGCGCCGACGGCAGGCGCCATCGAGTTTGGAGGGATCGATCTGGCCTCTCTGAAGCCCGGGCAACTGCGTCCGGTCCGTCGGCGATTGCAGATGATCTTCCAGGATCCCTTTGGTTCGTTGAATCCGTGTCTGACCGTCGGGCAGATCATCGGCGAGGCTTTGGACATTCACGGGCTGGCCCGGACCCGGACGGCTCGGCGTGCGCGGGTGGGCGCTCTACTCGATCACGTGGGGCTGGCTCCTGCCGACGCTCGGCGCTACCCGCGCGAGTTCAGCGGCGGGCAGCGCCAGCGGATCGGCATCGCCCGCGCCCTCGCCGTCGAGCCTGAGTTGATCGTGTGTGACGAGCCAGTCAGCGCCCTGGACGTGTCGGTTCAGGCGCAGGTCGTGAATCTGTTGCACGACTTGCAGCGGGAGCACGGGCTGGCGTACCTGTTCATCGCCCACGATCTTGCGCTGATCGAACACCTCAGCCGGCGGATCCTTGTCATGTACCTCGGCCGCGTGGTCGAGGCCGGCGACACCAAAGCGGTCTGCCGCGCACCGGCGCACCCTTACACCCAGGCGCTGCTTTCCGCTGTTCCCCGGCTCGATCCGTCCGCGAATCAGCGCCGCATTGTCCTCACCGGCGAGGTCCCCTCCCCGATCACTCCCCCTTCCGGCTGCCGCTTCCATCCCCGCTGCCCGATGGCCGAGCCTCGGTGTCGACACGCAGTCCCTGCCCTCGGCGAGATCTCGTCGGGCCGCTGGGCCGCGTGCCACCTGGTGGGTGCTGGAAATCGAATGGCGATGTTGGAGTGCCTCGTGTAGTGTTTGCGGCCATGATCTCAGAAATGCGGGGATTATTCGAGCAGGGGCGGCGCAGCGAGGGTGACAGTCGGATGACGACCGCGAGCGTTGTCGTTCTCTTGTTGGGGCTGTACATCGCCGCGGGCGCGCGCGCCGACGTCTGGATCAACGAGTTTGTCGCGGACAACGACGGAGGCCTGCGCACCCAGGCGGGCGTGGCGGCGGACTGGATCGAACTGGCCAACGACAGTTCCCAGCCCGTGGATCTGAGCGGCTGGCATCTCACGGATCGGGCTGATGCCCCGACCAAATGGCGCATCCCGGACAGCACGATCATCGCGGCGGGGGGGTATCTGGTTGTTTTTGCCGACAGCTCCGCACACTCGATCACCAACAGCGAACTGCACGCCAACTTCAGCCTCTCTGCGGATGGCGAGTATCTGGGGTTGATCCGGCCCGACGGCGTCACCGTCGCGCACGAATTCGCGCCTCGTTTTCCGCCGCAACTCCGCGATGTCTCGTATGGGCGCGGAACTCCCCGAGAGAGGGAGTGGGTCGGCGCCAGCACCCCGGCGCGCTATCGAATTCCCAACGCCGACGGGACGGCGCCCTGGACAGGGGCTTTGGGGGCGTTGGGGTTCAGCGAGACGAAGGGGGCATTCACCGTGCGCTACTACGAGATGCGAGACAGCATTGCGGACGTGGATGCCGCCGAGGCCATGGTCGCCGACAGCGGTTCATGGAAAACTGACGCGGCGTATCCCATCGTCGGCCAGTACGACACCATCGACTTCCACGCCAACTCGGGTTCAGGCCTCTTCACGAACAACATCCTCTTCCCGAACCACTCCTTTGCCGGGCAGGACAAGGACTGTTTCGTGCTTGTGGCTGAAGGTGCGATCAACGTGCCGGCTCCGGGCCTGTGGACATTTGCCGTCGGAAGCGACGACGGTTTCCGCCTGCGAATCAGCGGACACGGCGTCGACTTTGTGTCCGAATACCTCGCGGGGCGCGGGTTCGACACCACGCTCGCCACGTTCAATTTTCCCGTGGCCGGCATTTACGATCTGCGTCTCATTTACTACGAGAACTACGGCGGGGCGAGCGTCGAGTTCTCGGTTGCCCGGGATTTCCAGGCGGACCTCGTGCCCGGGGTCTTTCACCTGACCGGCGATCCCGCCGGGGGGATTTTGCACGCGGGGGCCATTGGATCGTTCGTGCAGACGGACGTTGGCGCGGCGATGCGGGGAGTGAACGCCCGCATCGACGCCGAGTGGCTCTTCACGATGGACGAACCGCCCGGCCCCGACGACACATTCACGCTGTCGGTGCGGAGCGCGGACGGTTTCGCGGCCTCGCTCAACGGGGTGGCGGTTGCGGCGCTGAATGCGCCGGGCAACCTGGCCTGGAACAGTGCGGCGACGGCAGCTCGACCGCTCGAAGATGCGGTTCAATGGGTGACGTATGACGTGGCCGCGTCGAGTGTGTCGGCGGGCGCCAACATCCTCGCGATCAGCGCGCTGAACGACTCGCCTGACGATCCGAACTTCCTGATTGCGCCGCGGTTTGCCAGCCGCGGCGCGGAGAGCGTCGCGGCTTACTTCAAGGAGTCGACGCCGGGCGCGGCCAACGGCACGGCCTACGCGCCGCCCACGCCGGTCGTGACGGCCAGCGAACCGCGCGGCTACAAGACCAGCCCCTTCACCGTGTCGCTCGTCTGCTCGAACAGCACAGCCGAGATTCGCTATTCGCTCGATGGCAGCGTGCCCGGGACGAATTCCCTGCTCTACGCCGGTCCGATCAGCGTATCCAAGACGACCACGATGCGCGCGGCGGTTGTGGATGCCGAAAGCGTGCGTCAGAACGTGACGACCGTGACGTGGCTTTTCCTCGAGGATATCCTCGATCAGGGCTCGACACCGCCGCCTGGCTGGCCGGCCAGCCAGCAGGTGAACAACCACGTCATGGAGTATGGCCTGCGGCGCGAGATCGTGACGGGAGATTCCGCCCGCCTGCGAAACGGAATGACCAACGCCATTGCCTCGGTCTCGCTGGTGACCGACCTCGACAATCTATTCGGCTCCCAACGCGGCATCTACGTCAACCCGGGCAACGACGGCATGGCGTGGGAGCGGCCTGTGTCGATCGAACTGATCGATCCCGTGCGCGGGAGCGAATCGGAGTTTCAGATCGACGGCGGGCTGCGGATTCGGGGGGCGTACAGCCGCAGTTCGGGCAATCCGAAGCACTCGTTCCGGCTTTTCTTCCGATCGACCTACGGCCAAGGCAAGCTGCGGTTTCCGCTCTTTGAAGACGAGGGGGCGTCCGAGTTTGACAAGGTGGATTTGCGGACATCGCAGAACTATTCGTGGGCATTCGAGAACAGCGACAGGGAGACGTTCGTGCGGGAGACCTTTTCACGCGACTCGCAGCAGGACATGGGAATGCCCTACACGCGGAGCCGCTATTATCATCTCTACATTAACGGGCAGTACTGGGGCCTGTATCAGACCCAGGAGCGGGGCGACGCGGACTATGCGGAGACCTACCTTGGGGGCGACGCGGAGGACTGGGACTGCATCAAGACCAGCCAGCCAGGCTACACGACCACGGCAAACGACGGCACCTTCGATGCCTTCTACGCCTTGCACAACATCGCCATCAATCAGGGTTTCAGCGGCGCCTACGCCTCCAACTATGAACGCGTCAAAGGGCTCAACCCCGACGGCACGCCTAATCCTCTGTACCCGGTCTATCTCGACGAGGACAACCTGATCGTCTACATGCTGACGGCGCTTTATACCGGCGACCCGGACTCGCCCGTCTCGATCTGGGGCGGCTTCCCCAACAACCTGTATGGTCTGTTCAACCGGGTCGATTCCGACGGCTTCAAGTGGCTTCGTCACGACGCCGAGCACTCCCTCGGGGCGCACGGCGGCTACGGAGTCACGGCCGACACGACCAGCGCCGGCGCCAGTTTCACGGCTCGCGGCAATTTCAATCCTGCCACCCTGCATCAGCGGCTTTGCCAGCACCCGCAGTATCGAGACCGCTTCGCCGATCTTGTGCAGAAGCACCTGTATGGCGACGGCGCCCTGACGCCGAAAAACGCTCAGCAGCGTTTTCGCAGCCGCATGGATGAGATCGATCTGGCCATCGTCGCGGAGTCGGCCCGCTGGGGACGGGGCAAGACCCGCGACGCCACCTGGCTTCCGGCCTGCAACGAGGTTCTCGACACCTATCTGGCGCAGCGCCGCGACATCGTCATCGCCCAATTCCGCAACCGCGGATGGTTCCCGTCGATCGACGCGCCCGGCTACTCGGTCATGAACAGCGAAGTGCCTGCGGGCCACGTCGTGCGCCTTTGGGGCAACACCACCTTCTACTACACGATCGATGGCTCGGATCCGCGCCTCGAAGACGGCAGCATCAACCCGTCCGCCATCGAGGTCAAATCCGACACCGGTCCCACCGGACCTCGGCAAGTTATTGCGCGCGGGGCCGACTGGCGCCATTTCGATCTTGGCACGGAACCGGCCCCCGCGGGCCAACTCGAATGGCGCGACCTGGATTTCCCCGATACCGACTGGGCGCAGGGGCCGGCCATTCTCGGCGTTTCCGGCAGTTCACCCGCCAACCCGGTGGCCACGCGCACACGCCGCTACGTCGACGGGGTGTCCGCGCCCCAGGTCACAACCACCTACTTCCGCCACACCTTCATCCTCGAGTCGACCCCTGACGCCCCGAACCTGCTGATCGACATCCTGCGCGACGACGGCGCGATCGTGTATCTGAACGGCGTCGAGATTCTGCGCGAGGTGATGCCTCCGGGCCCCGTGACTTACACCACGTACTCGAGCGCCGTGGTCGGCGCGCCCGACCAGAACACATACTTCAGCCGCTCGGTCGATGTCGCCCACCTGCTGCGGCCCGGCACCAACGTCCTAGCCGCCGAGGTCCACCAGTGCAACGCGACCAGTTCCGACCTGTACTTCGACTTTGCCCTGACCATCCCGGGGCAGCAGGCTCACGTCTTCGCGGAGATCGCGGTGACCAACGACATGATCATCAAGGCACGCGCCCTCGAAGGGACCGAGTGGAGCGCGCTCTCGGAGAACATCCTCCGTGTCGAGCGCCCCCCGATCAACTACACGGCCCTGCGCGTCTCGGAACTCATGTACGCGCCTCCGGCGCCGGACGACGAGAGTCCCTACGTCAACGACGACTTTGCCTGGATCGAGCTCTGCAATGCCGGCGCGACGCCGCTCGACCTCGAAGGCGTGCGGTTTGACGACGGGATCGCCCACACGTTTGCGCCCTGCGTGCTCGAACCCGGCGGGCGCCTGGTGCTGGCCGCCAACCCGGACGCTTTTGCCACCCGGCATTCGACCAACTCGATCCACCTTGTCGCCTGGGCCAGCGGCAATCTGGCGCGCGGAGGCGAGACGCTCGAACTGGTGGATCCGGACGGAAACACGATTCTGACATTCGCCTACTCGAGATTCTGGTATCCTGGGACCTTCAACACGGGACACTCGCTCGTGGCGATGGACCTCGCCGCCCCGGAACCGCTCTGGAGCACCCCTGACAACTGGCGCCCCAGCAGTGCGCTTCTCGGCACGCCCGGCCTGCCCGAGCCTCCCGTCTTCATCGAGACGCGTGTCGCCGATACTCGATTGCATGCCACCGCGGTTGGAATCGATGGAACGTCCGAGCTCTGGTTTTCGGAAGATCTCGAGACCTGGAGCCTGTGCGACCCCGCCGCCTGGTCCCAAACCAACGGCGTCTTCACCGTCGACCTCGAGCATCCGTCGTTGTTTGACCGGACCCGATGCTTTTTCCAGATCCGGATTCCGCAATGATCAGAGCAGACCCGACAGCGAGGCGATGGCTTCCTGGCGGACCGACAAGACCGCTCGCAGATCGGCTTGTGCCTTCTCGAGTTGGCTTTGTTGCCGACGTCGCGCTTCCTGGTACTTGGCCAGCGCGGCCTTGAGTTCCGCACTCGACACCTTGGAATCGACGGCCTTCTGCAGCGCTTCCTCTTCCGCACTGGGTGTGGGGAGCAGGCCGGCAAGGCCGCGGTTTGCGCCGGGGCCCGCCTGACCTTCGGCTCCCTCGCCACGACCGCCGCGCCGGAACATCCCGGCCAACATCCCCATCCCGCTGAAGGCGGCATCCCGACGGGCCTCGATGACTTTCTGGATGCGTTCCCGGATCACGTCCCATTCGGCGTCGTCTTTGATCTCAAGCCGATCGCGATAGCTCTGCAACAGGAAGTTCTGGATTTGAGAGGGGTCAAAACCGCGCCATCCGGCTCCAGGCGCTCCGCCACCCGCGTTGGGGGCAGGCTGGGCGAAAGCTGTCCCCGTCGCCCACCAGCAAACGACCGTCAATGCGAGGGCGGCGAGAAGGAACCGAGGCACAAGACTGGGTGTTTTCATGGCCGCACTCTGGGTCGAGACACGGAGAATGTCGAGCCTGACGCACAATGGCAGAACTCGTCAATCCGCGCCCCTTCTCCGGCATGCGATTCGCGGTTCAGGACGCCGGCTGGAACTCGACCTCGAGCCGCAGAGCGGTCGATAGCCCGGCGTTGGGCGCGGCGAACAGGTTCGTGACTTGACACGGCACCGCGACCACCCGGCGCCCGGACGCACGGTCCGAAAGGCCGCGCACCTGAATGAGGGCGACCTTGCCAGCGGCCAAGGTCGCCCGGCCGGGAAGACCGAGGTCGGACGATTTGGGTGCAAAGACAAGCTCGTAGTCGATGGGCGCCGTGTTTCGGACCTGCACCAGGACGCTGTTCCGCCCCTTGATGCGGATGACCGGATTCAGAATCGCGATCAACTGCTGAAAGAGCGGTTCGAGGTACTTCGCCTCGCCGATCAGGCGGTTCTCGCTGAGCACGGCCGTCCGGCGGTCGAACAGCGCCTGGCGCAGGGCGTCCGGCGTTCGGGCGGTCGCAAACACCAGCGTCATCGGGCGCACTGTGCCGTGCACCGGGCCATACGCCATGTCGATGGGATCGTGGATATCGGAGTTGCCCATCATGGTGAGCTTCTTGTCGAGGCACCACTGGTGAGCAATGGGGTCGTAGGTGCTGCCGTTGACGACCTCGATGCCATGCAGCCA
>Ga0116149_1006256_pt1 | contig 10784 bp, 7 predicted proteins | sample AD_UKC057_MetaG_FD_89787 | JGI IMG/M metagenome (GOLD analysis project Ga0116149, IMG submission 89787) | Active sludge microbial communities of municipal wastewater-treating anaerobic digesters from USA - AD_UKC057_MetaG | ecosystem: Engineered > Bioreactor > Anaerobic > Digestate | place: USA...
GGTTTTAGTCCTTTAGGTACTGTCAATTCACTAATTGGCCGAGCTCTCCCCGCCTTACGGTCGTAAAAAGAATTATAAAACTGCAGAAAAATCCACTGAGTCCAGCGGTAATAACTAGGATCAGTGGTCTTAATTTCCCGACGCCAATCATAGGAAAGACCCAAAATACTTAATTGTTTTTTAAAAATAGTAATATTACGCTCTACAGCAATACTAGGGTGTATCTTATTTTTTAAAGCATAATTTTCAGCTGGCAAACCAAAAGCATCCCAACCCATTGGGTGTAAAACATCATAACCGCGCATCCGCTGGTAACGAGCAACAATATCTGAAGCAATATAACCTTTAGGATGGCCAACATGAAGCCCGCTACCCGAAGGATAGGGAAACATATCTAAAACATAATATTTATCCTTATCTACCGACTCACCAGCCCAATAAAGACCGCTATTTTGAAAAATTGCTTCCCATTTAGCTTCAAATTCTTGATGCTGATATTTCTCCATATTAACTAATAATTAATTCAACTGGGCAATGGTCTGAACCCATTTCCTGATCTAAAATAGTAACACTTTTTACTCGAGACAACAATTCTGGACTAAGAAGAAAATAATCAATCCGCCAGCCAATATTACGTGAACGAGCCTGAAAACGATAGGTCCACCACGTATATTGAACTTTATCTGGATACGAATACCGCCAAATATCTATAAAACCATCACTAAGCAATTGATCAAAAAATTGTCTCTCCTCTAAGGTATAGCCAGCATTGCCTTCATTAGTCTTAGGATTGGCTAAATCAATTGGCTGATGAGCCACATTAAAATCACCGCTAATAATAACTGGCTTTTTAAGCCGTAAATTGGCTACAAATTGTCTTAAATATTTATTAAAACTCTGTTTATAATCTAAACGCCCTAGATCATGGCCAGCATTAGGAAAATAAATATTTAGCCAATAGAAATCAGAAAGTTCACAAATTTGAGAACGGCCTTCTCGATCAAATACCTCGTTACCCAGGCCATTGGTGACTCGCAAATTGGTCAAAGTTTGTTTAGCAATAACGGCCGTCCCCCCATAGCCAGGCCGCAAAGCGCCATGCCAAAAAATATGATAACCAGGTAGCTTATCTGACCAAGCGGCAGCCAAATCATCACTAATTTTAGTCTCCTGAAGGCCCAATAAATCTGGCTGATAACGCTCTACAAAATAAGGTAATCCCTTTTGCCAAGCAGCCCGCCAGCCATTAATGTTCCAAGTAATAATTTTCATCTATTTAATAATTTAATAATTTGCTATAATATATAATAACTTATGATTAACAATCCGACAATGGCTAATAGCAAAACAACCAAACCTCATAATAGTCAATTATCGCCAAATAGCCAAGAGACTGGCTGGCAAAATCGTTTTAACGCCTTAGTTAAAGCACAAAGTCACCCTTATAAACATTGGTATCAGCGATGGTGGGGCAAAATTATCCTGCTATTACTAGGATTAATATCCATTCTCCTGATAATTTTTGTCTATAGGGTAATAAAAATAACTTGGCAAATCAAAACTAATCATACCTCAATAAATGAATTACTAATGCAGCAAGGCTATCAAAATCTAGATCCTAAAGAATGGATTGATTTAACTAAGGGGCCTGCCCCCTATTATCTAGGAACATCGTCACCCAAGGTATTGATTGTGGAATATGGCGATTTTAATTGCAAACATTGTCGTGTTAGCTATCCGGTAATCCGTAAAGTAGTAGAAAATCATCAGGATATCGTGCAATATGTTTGGCGTAATTGGCCGGGGCAAGAAGGCTCGGAGGTATTAGCCCAAGCAGCTCTATGCACCGGTGAACAAATAGGTAATCTCGGATTCTGGGTTTTTCACGACCAGTTTCTGCTTAACCAAGGACAATACGCTACCACTAGTCAGATATTAGATCTAGCTAAAGAATTTGGGTTTTCCGATACCTTATTAAAAGACTGCCTAGATAAAAAAAGAACGCTGGGTTATTTACAAAAAGATTATATAGACGCCATTGATCTAGGTGGTATTGATGGCACCCCTACTTGGTTTATTAATGGCTATAAATTCACCGGAGAGCTACCGGTTGACTTTTTTGAGTATATTATTCAACAATTAACTCAACCCAATGCCAAACAATAATCTCATAATTACCGAAGCAATCAAAATTGTCGGACTGGGCGGACAAGGCGTAGTTACCACTGCGGCATTATTAGCTCGAGCGGCCTTTCATCAAGGCTGGTGGGCTCAATCTATGCCCTTTTTTGGCGTAGAAAGAACTGGCACACCAGTTGAAGCTTATGTTAGATTAGCACGGTGGCCAATTCATACCCACCAAAAGATTGAACACCCTAATATATTACTAATCAATGATTATAATTTATACAACCCTAAAAAACTAGGCCGTAAATTAACAATTGTTAGTAATTCTAATCTAAATGAGTATCACCCAAAACCACAATTATTAATTTATGACAGCCAACAAATCTCCTCTTTCATTTTTAATAAAAATTTAGCAGTCTGTCTGCTTGGAGCCCTAAGCGCCTGCTGGCCGCTGATTGAAGAACAACATTGGCGAAAAGCCATTGAAGAACAATTTATCAATAAAGAAATAGCCCAAAAAAACTGGCAAGCCTTTATTGCCAATAAAGAACTAGCTACTAAATTAATACAATTACATGACTAGAGTTACTAACCATAACGCCCAAAAATTATTTCTCAAGGGGTCCGAGGCTATTGCCAGAACCGTGGCTGCTTGTAAGCCAGGAGTAATAGCCGCTTATCCCATTACTCCACAAACCGGCATTATTGAAGAATTAGTGCGGCTTAAAACTCAACGCCAGGCCAATTTTTCTTTTATCCAAACTGAAAGCGAACATTCAGCCTTATCGGTAACTTTAGGGGCAGCGGCTATGGGTGTGCCAGCCTATACTGCCACTAGTTCTCAGGGGCTACTCCATATGGCTGAAGTAATCTATAACCTCCCCGGACTACGTCTACCTATAGTAATGACCTGTGCTAATCGCTCCATTTCCGCGCCAATTAATATCTGGAACGACCACCAAGATGCCATGGCAGTCCGCGATGCCGGCTGGATTATGCTCTGGGCCGAAGATATTCAGGAAGCCATAGAACAACATTGGCTAGCCTTCATTTTAAGCCAAAAATTGCGATTACCAGTGATGGTTAATGTTGACGGCTTTAGACTGACCCATGCCAGCGAACCAGTAATTTTACCGTCAGCTAAACTAATTAATAAGCTACTTACTAATAAAATAAAACCAGTCTTAGATATTAACCAACCACAAACTACGGGCTGGTTTGCCCTACCCGAGGTTTATCATCAACAAAGACTGGACTTAAGAAAATTCATTGCTACAAGTTGGCCAATAATTAATCAGACTACTAATAGCCTTAACACTTTATGGGAACCAATTAAACATACGCTAGAAAATACTAAGCCTGCCATAGGCTATCAAGGAACGGCTACTCACTATTATGGCCCAAAAAGGCCTGATACTTTAATTATAGCGCTGGGGTCAATTATTGGTGAGTTAAGAGAAATTGTCCAGAAACATAAAACGGCTAATCAAAAAATTGGCATATTAAAAATACAAATTTATCGGCCATTCCCAGAAAACGAAATTTTGTTCTACCTTAATAAAACTCACAATACCATAGTTATTGACCGTTCCCCCGGACTTGGCGCTCAACCGCCGCTTTTCTCAGATATTAAAACCTCCTTACCTAGCGGATATAATAAAAAAATTAGTAGTATTATTGTAGGACTAGGGGGCGATGTAAAGCTTACAGAAATTAATAAAATAATCAAAAACTATATAAAAAATTATGAATAAAACTAATATGAAGAAATTACATACGACCATCATTATAATCATTTTGCAAATTGTTGTCTGTAGCATCGTGTTTTTTGGCCATGCTCAACAATCATTTGGCCAATGGATAGAGCCGCCATATCAAAATACCCCAAGCATTGATTGGGAACAGCTTAAACGAGACGCCTTTATTGAGAAGATAAACGAGGCCCTCGACGATGATTCTGATGATTCTAAAGGTGATGAGTCTAACAACTTAACTGGCGAAGTTTTAACAGCCAGCGTTTCTCCAATTACCACACTAAATAAGCCTATAGTTTTTACTCCGCAGGTTGGTTTACCCGGCTTTATGTCGCGATATGCTTTTACCTCACACTCTACCTCTCCTATTGCTAAATTAATGGCAGAACTTTTTAAGTATGGTGTACAAATCATTGTGATATTGGCTTTAATTGTTATCATCGTTGGTGGATTTTTATGGTCTACGGCTGGTGGCAATGGCCAGAAAGTAACTGAAGCTAAACAATGGATTTTTAGTGGTTTAGGTGGCTTATCCTTGGCGCTATTTGCTTATCTGATCCTACGAACCATCAATATAGGCTTAGTCAGTTTTAAACCAACCAGTATTAAAACTGTCACTGGATTAACTTTAAATACTAAATCTAACCAAGATCAAGTAGCGGATGACCGAGGATTTTTAGATGGTATCTACACCGAAACATTTGGCAATCTTGTAAATTTAGACAGCGAAGCTTGTTGTATAGTATATAATGACAATACAAAGCTGAATGTACTTCTAGGTCATGTTTATATGACTCAAGGAAAACCTAATACAATGCATGTAGCCAGTATAGCTTACTCTACAATAGAAGATAATTTTGGAGAAGTAGAGGAATACTGTAGAGAGTATGCTGAAGGTGTAGTAAAAGAAGATAGCAATAGCGAGTATTTTACGGAGGATGAAGATAATCTCTCGAAGCGTCAACAAAACAGAGCAGAGGTTACTATATTGTCAAAAGATGATTACTTGGGTACTAAACATGTCATTAGGCCTTTTAATGAGTGGACAGCGAAAGATTTTGAGGATTATGTTGTAGATCTTGCTCTATTTATAGTTAATGATTCCGCTTGTTGGGGACTTGATTCAGAGCCCATTAAAGAAGCATCAGAAGGATTAGATAGTCCTCAATATTGTCAAGACAGAAATGATGGCTGGGCTTGTATTATTAAAGAAAACCAACGAAGATGGTGGGGATATTGCGAAGGTGGTATATGTAAACGTTGTTTAGGATATGGACAAACATGCTCCCAAGATTATCAATGTCCCGATATTAGAAGAATAATTGGTAATAGTACTATTATAAGTGGATGGCAATGTGGTAGCAAGGGGGCGGCAAACCTAGGCAACTCCAGTTTAAAGAATGTTTGCAATTCGAATTATGGACGATGTAATTGTCAAGATAAAAAGTGTTATAGTGAATGCATACAAAACACCACCGGTCTTAATGAAAGTGTAATTCCATATATCTGCATACAATAACTATGACTAAATTGTCTAACCACCATACTGCTTGTCTAGGTTGCGCCCAAATTATGGCCGCCAGATTAGTTATTGACCAACTGGGCAATAACACCATAGTTGTTAACGCTACTGGCTGCTTAGAGGTTACAACTACAGCCTACCCTCAAAGTGCCTGGCAAGTACCATGGATTCATTCACTATTTGCCAATGCCGCTCCGGTTGGCAGTGGTATAGCTGCTGCTCTAGAATTTCTAACAATTAATAATAAAAAGAAAAACACACCAAAACCCACTATTTTAGTTCAGGGAGGTGACGGGGCTACCTTTGATATCGGTTTTGGCGCTCTAACGGCTAGCTGGTCCCGTGGTGACGATTTATTATATGTTTGCTATGACAATGAGGGCTATGCTAATACTGGCATGCAGGCTAGCCTATCTACCCCTAAATTAGCTAAAACGCCAACTACTCTCCCCGCTTCACAATCATATCAATATTTAAATAAACGTGATATGGTCGCTATTGCCCTAGCGCACAGGGTGCCATATATTGCGCAAACCAATATCGCCTTTCCTGCCGATGTGAAAGAAAAAATCTCTAAAGCCCAAAAAATCAAGGGACCACGTTATATCCAAATTTTGGTTCCCTGTTTGCCAGGCTGGAAAATAACACCACAAGATCAAATGCCTATTGCTCGACTAGCCAGCGAAACTGGGTTATATCCCATCTTAGAATTTACCAATGGACAACTAACAAATAAAATGACCGTGCCCAGACCAATACCACCAGTCAGAGAATATATTCGTAACCAAGGAAGATATTCATATTTATTAAATAATGAAACTAAACTTAATATCCTCCAAAAGATAGCAGATAAGAATATAGAAAAATATAATTTATAAACAATGCGACAGAAAAATTTTTACACTCTCTTTATAATTTCAGTGTTTAGTATTTTAGCTATTATAATACCGCAATTAACTTTGGCGGTAACCGATCAAGAGCAAGAATCAGAGGGTCCTAAATTAAAAATCCCCGAATTACAAATTAAACTACCTGGCCTAGTATTCAGCGATCAGAATAAAATACAAACCACAACCGAAGGAGATCAAACTTTTTTTTATATCCCCTGGATAGGTGAATATATCCAATGGCTTTATAATTATTCTATTGGAATCATCAGTTTACTAGCCCTACTGGCCATAATGATCGGCGGTTTCTATTGGATTATGGCCGGTGGTAGTGCCAGCCGAGTATCAGAGGCCAAAAGCTGGATTAATGCCGCTATTAGTGGCCTGGGATTGGCATTGGTGTCATATTTAATTTTAGTAACCATCAATAGTAACCTAGTTAAACTACCAGCATTGAAAGTTGGTTACATAAAAACAAAAAATTTAGATTTTATCAATGAGGATATATACCGTCAGATAACGGGAAACTCATCATCAGATTTTAAAATGGACTCTGAAACTTTGCAAGCTATGAAAAATTTTGCCCTCGAGAATGATATTGAGCCTTGTATTTTATATGCCATTATCGGCAATGAATCTGGCGGAAAGCTCAATGCCATCGGTCACGATGAAGAAATCAGCTATACCGGATCCTATAAAAGATTTATTGCGGATAAAGTTACCTATAAAGGAAAGCAGTTTAGTAACACAACTAAACCAATAAACGACGATAAAGATTGCACCAATAAATTCAAAAAAGGGGTTGGAGAATGCAACATTGCAACGCTCAGTCTTGATTGGCGTTATTCCCATGGTATCGGTTTAGCTCAAGCCACTCCGAATCCGAAAGAAGGCACGCTCGCCACTAAGTGCGACGGTCTTAGAAACGGCTCTGGCAGTGATTATGGCTATCTGTTCAGTGACGGCACCTGTATCAGCTTGCGTAATTTAATTACATACGAAGGTACTTTTCAATTCTTAGCCAAAAGCTGGAAAACATTCTATTGCCGAGGTAATCGTCAGTTAATCCAGTGCTTCAGGGCTTATGCTGGTGGAGATGCAGCAATCAATGGCTCTAACGCTGCAGCTAACTCGACTGCTAATAGTAAGATGTCAACTTATAATTATTGCCTACAAAACAAACATTCCCTATTCCCAAGTGGTGCCGGTGGCAGTTTTTAAATAATTAAATGAATTGGAATAAAAAAACAACTGATCCATCTATCTGAAACAGCTGTTTTTTAACCTTACCTAACCTACTTTATTCCCGTTCCAGCTGGTATCGGCCGACCTATAATAACGTTCTCTTTTAAGCCTTCCAAATAATCAACCTTGCCACTCACCGCTGCTTCAATTAAAACCCGTGAAGTTTCTTGAAAAGAAGCGGCGGACAAAAAACTACTGGTTGTCAGGGCGGCTTTAGTCATACCCAAAAGTAAAACCTGCCCCTTAGCCAGCTGTTTTTTATTAGCCTCTAATTCTTGATTAATTCGGTTAAATATCGCTCTCTCCACTATCTCACCAATAGTCAAGTCACTATCCCCGGGATCAGTTATATAAATACGGCTAAACATCTGCCGCGCAATAATTTCAATATGTTTGTCATTAAGCGCCTGGCCTTGTGATGAATAAACTCGCTGAATTTCTTGAATAATATATTTCTGGGTGGCTATCTGTCCTCTAAGCTCATAAAGTTGTCTCAAATCAAGACTACCTTCAGTTAACTGGTCACCCACCTTGACCTTCTGTCCATTGCGAACAATAATGGCTACATTTTTAGGAATAATATATTCCTTAACCTTGGGCACGGAGACAATAACCCCCACATAATTTATACCTATAACCACCTTACCAGGACGAGTCGCTTTTGTAATTTTACGGCCAAGGCTAAATAATTTTGTCCCAACACTTACCATATCGCCCTCTAAAACGGCTACTTTAATACTATCTGCCGGACTACCCTTAGCTTGTTTGGACTGACCTACCTTAGAATTACCAAAAAAATAATATTTATCCACTTCTTCTCCTTCATAGCTAATATTAATAATTTTATTAGAACCACCACCAATAACCTCGTTAGTCGTAGGGTCAATGGTTTTTCTGGCCTCTTCTACGGTGGCTATTCCACTCACCCCGGCGATATAGGCACAACGCTTGGGCGTGCGAGCTTCAAATATTTCTTCTACTCTGGGCAAACCCTGAGTGATGTCCTCTTGGCTCGCTACACCGCCAGTATGAAATGTCCGCATCGTTAGCTGAGTACCCGGCTCACCAATTGATTGAGCGGCTATTACTCCGACCGCCGCTCCTTTTTCTACAATTTTATTATAGGCTAAATCATAACCATAACATTTTTTGCATAAACCCTTCTGGCATTCACAAGTTAAAACTGAATATATTTCAGCTTGGGAGATATCTTCCTTTTCGAGCTCAAGGGCAATATTTTCATCTACTAATTTACCTTTCTTTAGTAAAACTTTACCGGATGTATTTTTAAGGTCAGCGCTAAGATGACGACCGGTAATTCTTTTAACTAAACTACGACCAATAGCCTCACTTTCTTCTTTAGTAATAATAATTCCCTTCTTAGTGCCGCAGTCTTCTTCTTTAATAATTAAATCTTGAGCTACATCAACTAAACGACGAGTTAAATAGCCTGCATTGGCCGTCCGTAAAGCTGTATCGGACAAACCCTTGCGCACCCCGTGGGTAGAAATAAAATATTCTAGAACATCAAAACCTTGTTTAAAATTACCTTTAATCGGCAACTCAATAATCTCACCACTGGGCGCTGTCACTAGTCCTTTCATGCCAATAATCTGTGTTAATTGAGCCCAGGAACCACGAGCTCCCGATTTAATCATAGAATATACCGGGCCATCTTGGTCCAAATTCTCCATACAAATGGTAGTAATTTTATCTTTAGTTGCAGTCCACAGCTGAATAATTTTTCCATAACGTTCGCTATCAGTTAAAAGACCATCTTCATACTGTTGTTGCACTTCGTCGGCTTCTTTTTCAGCTTGTTTTATAAGTTTCTCACGTATAGAAAAAGTTGGCAAATCGCCAATGCTCCAAGAAAGACCGCTTAAAGTTATGAACTTAAAACTTTCCCGCTTCAGCTCATCTAGAAAATCAATAGTAACGTCGGATCCATAACACCTTAAACAATCTTTAACTAAAGCTTTGATCTGGGTACCAACTACAATATCATTTACGAAACGCAGTTTTTCCGGCAAAATATTATTAAAAATAATTCGCCCCACCGTAGTCTCTATTAGCTTATTGTCTAAATAATCAATCTGAACCCTGATTGGCTCTCGCAGTCTAATTTGCCCACAATCATAAGCTAATTTAGCTTCTTGCCATGAAACAAAAGCCTTCATCTTGCGAGGGTCAGTAATGGCATCCTTTTCTTTACTAGTTAAATAATAAACCCCCCATACAATATCCTGGCCTGGGTTGACAATCGGCTCGCCAGTGGCTGGCTTGAGTAAATTATGAGATGAGAGCATAATATCCCGAGCTTCAGCCTTAGATTCTTCAGTAAGCGGCACATGCACCGCCATCTGGTCGCCATCAAAATCAGCGTTAAAGGCTGGGCAAACTAAGGGGTGAATCTGAATAGATAAACCTTCAGTTAAAATAGGCCTAAAAGCTTGGATACCTAAACGATGCAAGGTTGGGGCTCGATTAAGCAATACATAGGCTTCATTAATAATATTTTCTAATATTTCCCAAACTTCATCGTGGCCTGCTTCAATATAACGCGAAGCGCTGCGGACATTATGGACGACTTCCCGCTTAATCAGCTCACTAATAATAAATGGTTTGAACAATTCCAAAGCCATCCTTTTAGGAAGACCGCACTGCCATAACCGTAAATTGGGATTAACCGTAATAACGCTACGTCCCGAATAATCAGTCCGCTTACCCAATAAATTCTGGCGAAAACGTCCTTGCTTACCCCGTAAAGAATCAGCTAGTGATTTTAAACTTCTTTTTTGACCAGTAGAGGCGGTAACAGTTTTTCCCCGGCGAATGGAATTATCAATAAGAGCATCAACCGCCTCCTGCAACATTCTCTTCTCATTACGGCAAATAACTTCTGGCGCTTTTAATTCCATCAGCTGTTTTAACCGATTGTTGCGGTTGATAATACGACGATATAGATCATTAAGGTCAGAAGTCGCAAACCGGCCACCGTCTAAGGCTACCATTGGCCGTAAGTCAGGCGGAATAACAGGGATCACAGTTAAAATCATCCATTCTGGTCGTAAATTATTATTGGCTAAATTTTTGAAGAACCGTAAACGTTTAATAATTTTTTCTTTCTTAGAATCAATCGCCCCCTTAAGCTCAGCCTCCAAACTTTGAATGGTTTTATCTAAATCAATATTAGCTAAAAGCTCCCGAATAGCTTCAGCCCCAATGCCAGCAGTAAAGATATGACCA
>Ga0116149_1006257_pt1 | contig 10775 bp, 6 predicted proteins | sample AD_UKC057_MetaG_FD_89787 | JGI IMG/M metagenome (GOLD analysis project Ga0116149, IMG submission 89787) | Active sludge microbial communities of municipal wastewater-treating anaerobic digesters from USA - AD_UKC057_MetaG | ecosystem: Engineered > Bioreactor > Anaerobic > Digestate | place: USA...
CGCATTGGCCGGGGCGGCTACGGGTGCGACAGCCGTCGCCGCCGCGGGCGCTGGCAGCGGGGCAGGGGGGTCTGCCGGAGGCGGCACGGCGGCCTGCGCCGGCACCGCGGGTGCCGTGGGCGGCACAGCGGCCTGCGCCGAGGCCGCGGGGCGGTCTACCGGTGGCGCCCCCTCAGCCCGGGCCGGCGTCGCCGGTCGGCTCGCCGGCGGCGGCGCGGCCGACGGGGCTGGCGGGGCCGGACGGCTCAGCGGCGGCGGCACTGCCTTCAACGGTGCGGCCATCACGGTGGGCAGGTTCCCCCCGCCCTGCAGCGCCAGGAGCTGGGCGATGATATCGTTCAACTGCACGCTGTGGGCGTCGAGCATGACGCGCGCCAGGGTGGCCTCCAGGTACAGCCGCTTGTTGAGCGCCGACCGGAACGACCACTCCTCGCCCACCAATCCCTGCACCAGCCGCAGGATCAGCCCCGGGTCGGCGCTCGCCGCCAGGGCCGCCGCATCCTGCAGTTCGGCCTGGGCGAGCTCGAGGATGCGGCCCGGCTCACGGCACACCGTGCACACCATCAGGTTGCGCACGTAGGCCACCAGGTCGGCATAGAGCCGCTCCAGGTCGCGCCCGCGGTCTGCCAGCCCCTGGATCACCTCGATGACCGCATTCAGGTCGTTGGCCAGCAGGCCCAGGGCCAGGGCGCGCAGTTCGCTGGCGGAGGCCAGCCCGAAGACCTCGATGACGTCCTGCTCGCGGATGCGTTCCTGCTCGTTGCGGCCGCCGCAGAAGGCGATGATCTGGTCCAGCACCGACTGCGCGTCGCGCATGCCGCCGTCCGCGGCCCGGGCGATGGCCGTCAGCGCGCCGTCGTCGACGTAGATGCTCTCCTGGTCCGCGATCTGCCGCAGACGCGCGCTGATCAGCGGGATCGGGATGCCCTTGAGATCGAAACGCTGGCAGCGCGACACGATGGTCGGGAGCACCTTGTGCGCTTCGGTGGTGGCAAAGAGGAACTTCACGTGCGGCGGCGGCTCCTCGAGCGTCTTCAGCAGCGCATTCCAGGCCGCCGGCGTCAGCATGTGCACTTCGTCGATGATGTAGACTTTGAAACGGCTCCGCGAGGGCGTGTACTGGACGTTGTCGCGGATATCGCGGATATGTTCGACCTTGTTGTGCGAGGCTCCGTCAATCTCGATGACGTCGAGGGAGGCGCCCGCCGCGATCTCCCGGCAGTTGGTGCACTCGCAACAGGGCTCGGGGACAACCCCCTGGGCGCAGTTGAGCGCTTTGGCGAAGATCCGGGCGGTCGTGGTCTTGCCGGTGCCGCGGGGACCGACGAAAAGGTAGGCGTGCCCGACCCGGTTCTGCAGGATGGCGTTCTGCAGGGTGCGGGTGATATGCTCCTGGCCGACGACCTCGCTGAAGCGCTGCGGCCGCCACTTCCGGGCCAGTACTTGATACGCCATGCCTAGACACCCTCGTCCTGGTGGCTCGGGGTCTTGGGCGCTCGGGGCGCCGCCGGGCAGGGGGTGCACCGGCGCGGGCCCGGCGGCCAGGACCGCGCTGCGGAGAAGTGCCGCAACCGCCTGTTCCAGGAGGTCCTACAGCGCTCGAGTCGACCGCTTAGGGCTGCTCGGTTCCCCGCCTGACCCGGTTCACGGTTTTCCCGCCGCATAGGTCCCGGAACAGGACGGTTACGGCAGGCGAACTATACAGCCCCCGCTTCCCGCACGCAACGATAGGACCGGGAGAAATACTCCAGCAGCAACGACAGCTCGCGTCGCAGCAGCAGGCGGGAGACGACGCGGTCGATGAAGCCGTGGCGGACCAGGAACTCGGCGCTTTGGAAGCCCGCCGGCAACTCGCTCTGCGTGGTCTGTTTGATCACCCGTGGCCCGGCGAAGCCGATCAGGGCGCGCGGTTCGGCCAGGATTACGTCCCCCAGGGAGGCGAAGCTGGCGGTGACGCCGGCCGTGGTGGGGTGGGTCATGATGACGATGTAGGGCAGCCCGGCGTCGCCATGGCGGGCCAGGGCGCCCGAGGTCTTGGCCATCTGCATCAGGCTCAGCATGCCCTCCTGCATGCGCGCCCCGCCGCTGGCCGTGACGATCACCAGCGGCAGGCGCTCGTGCGTGGCCGCCTCGGTCAGCCGGGTCACCTTCTCGCCTACGACCGAGCCCATGCTCGCGCCCATGAAGCGGAAGTCCATGACACCCAGGCCCAGGCGCCGCCCGTCGAGGGACGCCGTGCCGCAGAGGATGGCATCGCTGAGGCCGGTCTTGCTGCGCGCCTCCTGCAGCTTCTCGCCGTAGACGGTGCCGCCGGCGAACTGCAGGGCGTCGACCGAGCGCAGGGCCGGGTCGATCTCCGAGAAGCTGCCCGGGTCGGTCAGCAGCTCGATGCGCTCCTGGGCCGTCAGCGGGTAATGGAACTCGCACTTCGGGCAGACATTGCGGTTCTCGGCCAGGGAGGACTGGTAGATAATGGCCTCGCAACCCTTGCACTTGAGCCAGAGCCCCGCCGGAATGTCCTTCTTCGGCGTCGTGCGCACGGTCGAGTACCTGGTTTTCTTGAACAACGGCATGGCAATCACCCCCGTGCCGCGGTCAGCACGCTGACCGCAACGGCTTCCGCTGCCTCAAGCACTCTGGCGGCCTCCCCGAGGGTGGCCCCGGTGGTCAACACGTCGTCGACCAGCAACACGCGGCGTCCTGCTGCCCGCAGCCCACACCTGCTGGCGAAGACACCGCGAACGTTCGCCTGGCGCGCCGCCCTGTCCAGCCTGGCCTGCTGTGCCGTGCGCCGCCGCCGCCGCAAGAGTCGTTCACAGGGCAACCCGAGTTGCCGTGCCACCATCCTGGCCAGGAGTTCCGCCTGGTTGTAGCCACGCAGCAACTGCCGCGTCCAGAACAGCGGCACCGGCACGACCACATCGAGCTCGCCGTGACCGTAGCGCCGCCAGTCCGCCGCCATCGCCGCCGCGAACAGCGGCACCAGTGCCGTGTCGCCCTTGTACTTCAGGCGATGCACGGCCTCGCGGGTCAGGCCGCGGAAGGGGAAGGCGCTGACCGCCTGGAGCCACGGTCGCGCGTCGCCCCGCAGGCAATCGCTGCATACGGCCAGGGCCCCGTCACAGGCACCGCCGCACTGCGGGCAACGCGGCGCCGGCAACGTCCCCATAGCTTCCGTGCAGCGATCACAGGCACAGGCCCCCGGCGGCTTCGGCACCGCCCGGCATAGCGGGCAGAGGGGCGGCATCAGCTCGTCCCAGGCTGACCGCAGACCGGCGCCGAACCCGCGCCGCAGCGTCGTGAACAGAGACTTCACTGCCGGGCTGCCCTCTGCCGCCGCCGGCCTCCGACACACCGGCCGGCGCTCCGAGCGCGGTGAGGCCGGCCGTCAACCCTCGTCATCCAGGCGCTGGCGCATCTCCCGGACCTGGTTCTCGAGCTCCTTGAGGCTCTCTTGCAGGCGGGCGATGCGCTTCACGTTCATCTGGACGCGGGCAAACTCCTGGCGGTCCACCGCCGGAGTCCCGAAGACGGTCGCCTTGGGGGCGAGGTCCTTGGTCACGCCCGCCTGGCCCATCACCACGGCGCCATCGCCGACCGTGATGTGCCCGGCCAGGCCAGCCTGGGCCGCCACGACAACCCCGTTGCCGAGGCGCGTGCTGCCCGCAATGCCAGCCTCGGCCACCACGATACAGTGCTGGCCGATCACCACGTTGTGTGCGATCTGCACCAGGTTGTCGATCTTCGTGCCGCGCTGGATCCACGTCCGGCCGAAACGGGCCCGGTCAACCGCCGTCAAGGCCCCGATCTCGACGTCATCATCTATCTGAACGATCCCGACCTGCGGAATCTTGGTGTGACCTTGCGGTCCCGACACGTAACCGAAACCGTCCCCGCCAATCACCACGCCGCAGTGCAGGATGACGCGGTTGCCCAGACGGCAGCGCTCGCGGATGCTCACGTTGGGGTAGATCAGGCAGTCGCAGCCGATCTGCGTCGCCTGACCGACGAAGACGCCGGCACCGATCACGGTCCGCTCGCCGATGACCGCGTCGGCCTCGATCACGGCACACGGACCCACGTGCACGCTCGCCGGCACCACCGCGCCGGCGGCCACCACGGCGCTCGGATGGATGCCCGGCGGATAGCTCGGCGGGGGCGGCGCAAACGCCGTCACCACCGCGGTGAAGGCCCCGGACGGGTCGGCGCACACCACCCAGGCCCGCCCCGCGGGGGGCAGGTCGGTGAACTCCTCGGGAACCAGCACGACGCCGGCCTTCGAGGGCAGGACCCGGTCGCGATAGCGCGGATTGGCCAGGAAGGACACCGCCGTCGGGCCGGCATCGTCAAGCCCGCCGACCCCGCTCACCGCCAGGTCGCCGGGACCGACGAGCCGGCCGCCGGTCAGGGCCGCGACCCAGGCGCTGGTTCTGCTGTCCCCGCTCATGCCGCCTCTCCATCTGCTTCCGGGCGTGTGGTCCGACCTCAGGGCTTGGCCTCGGTCGCCGGCTTGGCTTCGGCGGGCTTGGCGGCGGCCGGCTTGGCGGCGGCCGGCTTGGCCTCGGCGTCGCCGCCGTTGGCCGCGGCGTCCGTGGTCGTCTCGGAGCCGGCGGAGGCCTTGCGCAGGGCCTCGAGTTCGGCAGTGGCCTGCTTCAGCTCCTCCTCGTGGCCCTTGTTGAGCTCGGTCAGCAGTTCCTGCGTGATCTCCTCGTCGGTGGGGTAGACCAGCAGGACGGGCATACGGTTGAGGCTGCGGCCGTTGATGTCGTAGACCAGCCGGAAGCCTTTGTTCTTGCAGTAGGTGCGCACGAACTCGGAGAGGTCTTTGATGAGCTCCTCTTCGGTCACCAGGCGGCTGCGGTTCAGGTCGGCCATCCCGGAGCGCCGGAACTGACTGAACTCTTCTTCCTTGGCGCGCAGACGCTCGACTTTCAGGCGCATCTTGGAGCGGGCTTCCTCACGCGCCTCCTGGCTGAGCAGCTCGCTGCCGGCCTCTTCGTCGAGCTTCTTGGTCTCGGCGACCATGCCCTTGAGTTCCTCGCGCAGGATCTCCAGGCGCTGTTCGAAGTCCTTCTTCTTCTGCTCGAAGCCGGTGTTGGCCCGGACGGTCTTGTAGTAGCCCTCGAACAGCGTCTCCATGTTCACGTAGGCCGTGTCGGCCGCCCGCGCGGTCCAGGCACACAGGCACAGGCCGGCACCGGCCAGGACCATCTTGCGCGCCAGATTCTGCCAACCCATGGTCGTCATCCCTTTCCGTGTCGGAATCAGCCCTTTCGGACCAGACCCCAGCCGGGGCGTGTCCTGCAGGGCACTCCGGGCCATCCTGTCAGCCTGCGGCGGTGGCCGGCGGCGTGTCGCCGAGTCGCGCTCGGGAGACCGGCCTGGCAGGTAGAGCAAGATCACCCTTCACCAGCCGAAATCAAGACGGCCTTGATGCGGCGCACGCCGCGGCTGCTGGACTCTTCCTTGCTGATCTTGAAGCGGCCCAGGGCCCCGGTGCGCGGGGCATGCGGCCCGCCGCAGATCTCCCGGCTGAAATCGCCGATGGTGTACAGCTTCACACGGTCGCCGTAGCGGTCGGCAAAGAGGCCGATGGCGCCCGTGGCCGCGGCTTCCTCGTAGGGCATCTCGCGGCAGTCCACCGGCAGGTCGCGCGCAATCTGCTCGTTGACGATGCGCTCCACCTCGGCCAGTTGCTCCGGGGTGACCCGGTCCGGGTGCGTGAAGTCGAAGCGCAGGCGATCCGCCGTGATGTTCGAGCCGGCCTGCTTGACGTGGTCACCGAGCACCTTGCGCAAGGCCTGGTGCAGCAGGTGCGTGGCCGTGTGCAGCGACGCGGTCGCGTCGGAGTGATCGGCCAGACCGCCCTTGAACTTCTGCTCGGCGCCGGCGCGGCTGGCCTCCTGGTGCTTGCCGAAGGCCTCGGCAAAGCCGGCCTCGTCCACGGTGAAGCCCCGCTCGGCGGCCATCTCCACGGTCAGCTCGATGGGGAAACCGTAGGTCTCATAGAGATAGAACGCCTTGCGGCCGCTGATGACCTTCTTCTCCACGTGCGGCGGGAAACTGTCCACGAGCTTGCCGAACTCGCGGATACCGCGCTCGAGGGTACTCGCGAACTGCTTCTCCTCGGCCTCCAGTTCCTGCACGATGGCGGCGCTGTGGCGCCCCAGCTCGGGGTAGACGTCCTGGTACTGGTTGATGACCACCTGCGCCAGGCGGGCCGTGAAGGGCTCCGTGACGCCCAGCTTGCGGGCTTCGCGGATGGCGCGGCGGATCAGGCGGCGGAGCACGTAGGCCTGGTCGACGTTGCCCGGGCGCACACCGTCGCCCATCAGGAAGGTGACCGCCCGCAGGTGTTCGGCGAGGATGCGGCCGCTGCGCTCAGTGTGCGGTTCCGCCAGGCCGGTGATCTCGCGGATGGCGGCGAACAGGCCGGCGAACAGCTCGGTTTCGTAGCAGCTGCTCTTGCCCTGCAGGATGGCGGAGACGCGCTCCACGCCCATGCCGGTATCGACGTTCTTCTGCGCCAGCGGCACGAAGGTCCCGTCCGCCTGCTTGTTGTACTGCATGAAGACGTCGTTCCAGATCTCGACCCAGCGCCTGTCGGCGGGATCGAAGACGGCCGGGGCCTCGCCCGGGCCGGTCCAGCAGAATATCTCGGTGTCCGGACCGCACGGCCCCGTCTGGCCGGCCGGCCCCCACCAGTTGTCCTTCTTGGGCAGTCGCGCGATGCGGGCTTCGGCTACGCCCAGGCCGCGCCAGATGTCGAACGCCTCCTGGTCGAACGGCGCGTCCGCGTCACCGGCGAAGACGCTCACCGCGAGGCGGTTCAGCGGCAGGTTGAGCCACTTCGCCCCCGTGAGGAACTCGAAGCTCCAGGTGATCGCGTCCTTCTTGAAATAGTCGCCCAGCGACCAGTTCCCGAGCATCTCGAAGAAGGTGAGGTGCACGGCATCGCCGACTTCGTCGATGTCGCCGGTGCGGACGCACTTCTGCACATCGACCAGCCGACGGCCGGCCGGGTGCTTCTCACCCAGCAGGAAGGGCACCAGCGGGTGCATGCCGGCCGTGGTGAACAGCACCGTCGGGTCATTCTCGGGAACCAGGGGCGCACTGCGGATCTCCGCGTGGCCGCGCTCCTTGAAGAACTCGATGTATTTCCGCCGCAGTTCGTTGGCTGTCATACGCACGTCCTCAGATACAGTCAGAAGCCGGATGCGAAACCGATACTGTACACGACCGCAGACGGTTTGCGAAACCCCCTGCGCAGGGCTGTTTCTTTGTCGGCGTTCCTGCCTTGGCGTCGGTTGCCGGAGGGGTTGGAGCGGCCGCGGCTCGCGGCCAGATGCCCACGAGGCCGTGGGCGCTCCGAGGGCGGAGGGTCGGCGGCGCGACCTTGAAACAGCCCTGGACGCCTTGCCCGCGACCTTGCAGCGCTGGCCTCCGGCCGCTATCCTTGCAGCAGGCCGCGTGCGGGCGCGGGGGTGTCTGCGCCGTCCGCCGCGCGGCCGGCGGCCAGGCATAGGAGGGCGCATCCATGTGGCGGCTGCAACGTCGGCTGACGGTCGGCGGCATCTTGGTGCTCACCGTGGGAGGATCCATCATGGCTCAGACGGCACCCTTCGCAGGCTCGTGGCAACTCGTCACCAAAGCCGCGGCCTTCGACCCGCGCGACACCGCCGAGGGCGTCGTCTTCCGAGACAAGCTCTGGCTCAGCAACGCCTACCACGCCGGCAATGTGCTCGTGCGCGACCTGTGGAACTCGCCCGACGGAGCCACCTGGACCAAGGTCCTCGAGCCGACCCCCTACGATGGCTACAGCGAAATGGTGGTCTACCAGGACCGCCTCTGGGCCATCAAGGGCAGCGTCTGGTGCTCCGAAGACGGCCTGAACTGGAACCGCGTCCTGGAGAAGACGCCGTTCGGGGTGTGCGGCTACGGCGAGTGCGTCGTGTTCGCCGGCAAGCTCTGGCACCTCGGCAGCGGCCATGGCGTGTACTGGACGACGGACGGCGTGAACTGGACCCATGCCCTGGCCGAGGCGCCGTACGGCACCCGCAGCGCCGCCGCCGTGGGTGTCTACAAGGACCGTCTCTGGGTCATGGGGGGCTGGATCGGCAAGCCCAACGACCCGCCCGAGAAGCACTACCCGAAGGCCACCAGCTTCAACGACGTCTGGAGTTCCCCGGATGGGGTGACCTGGACACGGGTCCTGGAGCACGCGCCCTGGGCCGAACGGCAGTGGTTCGTCAGCGAGGTGTTTGCCGGCAAGCTCTGGGTCATCGGCGGCTTCAGTAACCGCGAGAGCAAGAACTTCGCCGAGTGTTGGTACACCGAGGACGGCCAGAACTGGGTGCGCTTCGCCCCCGAGCCCCACTGGAGTGCCCGCCATGAACCGACCACGTATGTCTTCCAGGACGCCCTCTGGGTGGTGGCCGGCAACTCCTGGCCCCTGATGAACGACGTCTGGAGACTGCCGCTGCCGGCGCCGCGGGCCGCGCCGTGAGGCCGTCCGCTGAGGTGGCGCCGACGTCTCGTCGCGCGCCGCGGAGATGCGGTCGGCTCGACCGCGCGCCTCAGGCCAGGCGCATCTCCAGGGATGCTCGCCCGGGTTTGCGGTGCGCTGTCGGGACATCAACGCGAGGGATGTGAGATGAGGACCAGTACAGCTGTCCTTGTGTGCCTGGGTCTGCTGCTCGCCGCCGGCGTGGTTCCGCCAGCCCGTGCCGCCGTCTCCGTGGCCCTCGGCGGGCGCCAGGAGACGCCCACGCCCCAGGGCAAGCGGGTCGTACAGCCGGTCACCCTGGGCAACGAGGTCTGCAACTACACGCTGAACTACGATATCGTCGAGCTTCCCGACCGGCGCGACGAGATCGCCTCGCATTGGTGGATCTGGACCCTCGACTACGTCACCCTCGGCATGACCGAGCCCTCGCAGGCCAACTGGTACTTCCAGGGCTTCTTCAACTGGACCTTCGACGGCGAGGCCCTGCACAACCGGCCCGCCACCATCCGGGTGGTACGCGATGGCGGCGCCGACGGCGTGGTGGAGTACGTCTGGGATACACCCAAGGTCAAGGCCACGCTGCGCTTTGCCCTGGCCAGCAACAGCGACAAACTGCTGATGCTCGGCACCTACGAAGCCAAACAGCCGGTCCGGGAGAGCTGGCTCAAACTGACCTGCTACCCCACCGGCTTCGCCCAGCCGCGGCAGCGTGCCGTGACCACCGCCACCGGCACCGCCACGGCCGGGCAGACGGTGAGCCTCGACCTCGCCCGCCAGCGCTGGGTGCTCTACGAGGACACCACCGCCGGACGACCGGGCTGCGGCCCCGCCGGCCTCATCGTGGGCACTCCGGACGCCTTCGCGTCGGTCACCATCCCGGTCGGCAGCTACGGCATCGACACCAAGCTCGTGCTCAAGCCCGACCAGCACCGCTTCGCCATCGGCCTCTACGACTTCCCGACCCTCCCCGACCTCGAGCAGACGCGGGCCTACTTCCGCGCCAGCGCCGACGCCGAGGCGCGCTGGTTGCAGGCGGCCGCGCCGGGCGGGTTCGAGACACCGCTGCCTGCCGGGGCGCTCCCCGAGGACCGCCGCGGCGCTGTCCTGGAGTTCGGCCGGAAACAGCTCCAGCGCGAGGTCGAACGCTGGCAGCCGAACCCCGAGCCCCTGCGCTTCGGCTGGGCCAAGCCGCAGGCGTCCGGCCCCATCCGGACCGTGCTGTTCTGCCCGCGTCCGCGTGCCTACGAGACCATGGAACTGGCCCGCCGCGTCGACCTGCAGGTGACGCACCTGTACTGGGACACGCCGATGGCCATCTCCAACAGCGACTACTGGCCGTATGCCCACCAGACCGGCCAGGGCCCCCTCGGCAGTGGTCCCGGCGGCACCCTCGCCTCGGCCCTCTGCACGCAGGACGGCACCGAGCTGTTCGTCTGCGCCGAGATCTATGCCGTGGCGTTGCCGGGACCAGCCCGCACCGCCCTCCTCGACCGCGTCCGCGGCGGCGCCGGGCTCTTCCTTGCCGGGCGGCCCGGCGTCGTGGCGAGCTGGCCGAAAGAGCTCTTCGCCAACCGTGACGAAGCCCTCACCGCCGCCATCCTCGACGCGTTGCCCTGGCGCGACCTGCCCGGTTTCGTCAACGGCGAACCGCCGGTCACGGCCTACCGCTTTGGCCGCGGCATCGTCGTGGCCCTCCGGGCCGGCCTGGCGGAATACAGCGCTCTGGTGCCGCGCTTCGACGACATCGAGGGCCGCGACGGCGCCGTCGATCGCGCCCTGGCCCTCAGTGCGCGCGCCGTGCTCGCCGCGGCGGGTCGTCTCGGCAAGCCGGCCCTCAGCTTCGGCGACCTCACCCCCGACCGTCGCGCTATCGCCGTGCGCCTTGACCCCGCCCCGCCCGCCGGCTGCACCCTCCTGGTCAGGGTGGCCGATGACCTCGATCAGGAACGGATGCTCCAGAGCGTCGAGGTCGCCGGCGCTGCCACCGCCGTGCCGCTCCCTGCCCTTCCTGCCGGCCGCCGGTGCTGGCTGGACGTCGTGCTGCGGAATCCGCAGGGCAAGGCCCTCGATATGCGCAGCCTGCGCCTGCCCGATACGCCGCCGCTCATCACCGCCATCGGCCTGGACCCGGTCCGCCAGACGCATGAAGCCGCCACGCCGCAGGTCCCCTTGCCTGACGGCGGCCGGCTCGACCTCCGCCTGGCCCTCGCCGGTGGGGGCGACCTGGCCAAGGCCCAGGCCATCTGCGAAGTCCGCGACGCCTTCGACC
>Ga0116149_1006260_pt1 | contig 10773 bp, 4 predicted proteins | sample AD_UKC057_MetaG_FD_89787 | JGI IMG/M metagenome (GOLD analysis project Ga0116149, IMG submission 89787) | Active sludge microbial communities of municipal wastewater-treating anaerobic digesters from USA - AD_UKC057_MetaG | ecosystem: Engineered > Bioreactor > Anaerobic > Digestate | place: USA...
ACTGCTGATGAACGGATCGAATAATAACATTTTACCTCCTGTGATTCTGTCGTATGCCAATGGTATTCTTTCGGGAACTGCTGAGCCCAACAGTACCATAGAAATTTTCGGGAGCACAGGACCCGAAAATGCCAATGAGTATTTGGCTAGTACTGTTGCTGATGGGGGTGGGGAATGGGAAGTCGAGTTAACATCATCTTATAATTTACTTGTTTTAACATTAACTTTTCAAGATAATACATCAATTCTAAGTCAGATATTCAGTATTTTTAACCAAGGTTCCCTTAATTGCATAGCCATGTATCAGGAACCCTGCAACTTGATTTGCAATTCAAATATGCAATGTCAAGATTTGCCAGGAGGTTGTGGATTGGGAGTTACTCCTACAGGATGGATATCTAGCCATGGTTCTGCGAATGGTTCTAATAATGGTGATCCTCCAGTTTATGGGCCAAATCAAATTCCAGGACAAATAAATATTTGGGCATGTGGTGGACATATTCCTGATGATCCACAGACTCCATACGACGAAGGTTGTTCAAATGTAAGAAGTGAAGGAGTTATGACTATGTTTCTTAGTCCTTTAGAGGTTGGTAAATCATATAGATTTTCTTTTTACCGAGCACATACTGAAGATATCACGGATTTCAACATTAAGCTAGTTAACTCTCAAGAAGTAATAATCCCTGTCGGAGTAAACAATTGGGAGCTTCCCCTCATTTATGAGGATTATGGGGTTTGTGAATCTTTATTTTATGAAGACCCAAGTTCTAGTAATTTCAATTGGTCATACGAGTCTTTTGATTTTACTGCTAGTTATTCTTATGATGCTTTATGGATTTATAATGAAGTTGAAGAATACGGAGGAGCGGGAACTACTTATATAAATGGAGTAAGATTAATTCCCATTGAAGAAGCTTTCAATGATGAAGTAACATTTGGTCCAGCATGTGTTAATTACGGAGATATTTTACAATTATCGATAAATGAAGAAGCGGTAGAATATGAGTGGAGTGGACCCAATGGGTTCACTAGTAACGATGCTAATCCCACTGTTTCACTTAATGCAGACGAAACAATGGCTGGGATATATTATCTGACAGTAACTATGGTAGATGGTTGCATCTATAAAACAAATTTAAATGTTCCAATCAACAATATCACCGTAAATATCCAATTTGGAACCCCTGCATTTGGAGATTTCATTGTTCCTGGAAATGAAATAACTATATGTCCTTACGAAAACAGGCATATTCGAGCAATATCTAATCCTATCCCGCCTCAAAATCACACGAACCTTTATGAATGGAATAATGGATTTTCTGAATACGACTTTTGGTCATCAATTGTAATCACAGGAAACCCTCCTTATACTTATATTGTTACTGTAACTGACCAATATGGGTGTACTGCATCCAATAGCTTTACTGTTAATCATTACCCTCTTCCACCGACACCCATCCCAACGAATACCGGGCCGTACTGTACAGGAATGACAATTGAATTGCAATCTGATCCTGTTGGGGATATAAATCAATACGAATACTGTTGGAATCATCAGGGATCCACTTGGTCAAGTGGTTGGGGTACAAATAATTATAATTTCATTCGCGAAAATGCACAAAACAACATGTTTTGTCTTGGAAATGATGTTATTGAAAACCTCGTTGATTTTGGAGGACCTTACTTTTTAAATGTTCGAAATGAATATGGCTGTATCATTAGTGCTGCAACTGATGTAGAAGTGGATCCACAAATTGATGGTTGTTTACTCGCTGTAAATAACGGTCCATTATGTTACTATGGAGATGAATTAATTTTGAATGTTGATGCTGATGCTGCTGATAATTGGGGCAGTCATTATCTAAATTACAATTTTAGCTGGACACAAACCAATTCAAGTTTTCAGGCTTCAGGGATTCCAGTAGTTATTTCAAACGCAACCCCGCAAACATCAGGGCAATACAATGTTTTGGTAACTTCTCCAAATGGATGCACAGGGCTTCTCCATACAGATGTAACAATATTGGAAAATTTAAATCTATCCATTTCATTTGGCAGTCCCGTATGTGAAGGTGGAGAACTTAAGCTTTTGCCAATTCCTTATATTGAAGGTGTAACATATCAATGGTTTGGCCCAAATGGTTATCTTGGTTCTGAAAACTACGCCTTCATTCCATTTGTTACCACTGAGATGTCGGGAACTTACTACTATATTATTGAGAATGGAGATGATTGTTCTTTCAGTGCTTCAATAAATATTACAGTTGACCCAATGCCTATTATTAGTTACTTAATTACAAGCCAAGCAGAAAATGGGAGCACGGGTGTTGTAGAGATATATAATAGTGCCGAACAATTGGGTTTCACGCTTTCTCTTAATAACAGTAACAATTTCGTATTCTATCAAAATATTATCCAATCTGAAACTACCATAATAAATAATCTTCCAGCTGGATCATATACGATAACAATATCCACTCCTAACGGCTGCAAGAAGAGTGAACAAATTATGATTTTCGGCACGTCACCTCAGGTTGTTGCAAATTGCAATGTAATACCAAGGACATGTGCCAGTTCTCAAACGACAATTTTCGAGATTACATTAAATGGAGGATTCCCACCATATTCTGTTGATGTATTTATTGATGATGAAATTTTGTCATCTGATAATATATTTGCCTCATCTGGAACCTACCAATTGATTTTTGAAAATATACCCTTTGGCTCAAACTATTTTAGTATAACTGTTACTGATTCCTACGGTTATACTTCTCAATCAACCTGCGGATTATCAGACTATGCGTGGAGTTTCAACAATGTTATAACAAATGGAAATATCAATAATATTTCGAATTATAACAACATGACCTTGTGCATTGGAGACGCTAGCGACCAAACCTTGAATATAACCCAAAATACAACTTTTACGAATTGCACTATTTATTGCGCAACATATAATTATTCCGATATAATCGAAACTCTTTGGACAGTTGAACAAGGAAAAACCCTAACACTAAATAACACAAAGATAACCAGTGGTTGTCCCGACCATTTATGGAAAGGCATTGCTGTTGAAGGCGATAATATGGGGCCAAATCCTCCTGCTCAAGGTGATCCGGGACCAGGCTCCCTTATAGTAAAAAACAATTCTCAAACCGAATTCGCTTCCGAAGCAATTTTTTCATCTGACAATGGCATTGTGAAAGTTACCGACAGTAAATTTATTAATTGCCCTGTTGGAATCAGGTTAGCAAATTTCAATCAAAGCGCCCTAAGCTATAGCGTTATTCCCAATGTGTTGACTCGTGCTTACATTTATCGCACCGAATTTATTACTGATGAAAATTATGTTGAGCTTCCCGCAACACATGTAAAACTTTATAATGTGGACAAAATTAACCTAAAAGGGAACAGCTACATCAATAATGCGCAACTTGGATTTTCAAGTGGGAACGGTATTACGGCACTCAATTCGGGCTTTAATGCCATTGAAAACTGCCATATATTAAATGCTCCGGATATAGCTTGCTCTCAAGATGACAAATCTGTTTTCGATGGACTTAAATATGGCATATATGCCGAAAACCTCTACACTACACCTATAAAAGTAAGGAATTGTGTTTTCAACAATTACCGTAACATCGGTGTATTCATCAAATCTGCAACAGCCCCGGTTATCACCACCAATACGTTTTCCAATCCAGTTGGTAGCGGAGGTCTGACCAAGACTGCCGGACTGTACCTGCAGGGCTGCAGCGCTTTTAAAATTGAAAACAACACTTTTTACGAAGGCGCTATCGGTATGATAATTAACAACTCAGGACCAAATGCCAACAAAGTGTATCGTAATCATTTTAACAGCCCTAACCAAGGTTTGCATGCATATTACACAAATAGCAACACAGACGGCAGCCTCGGTTTGTTTGTACAATGCAACGATTATCACAACAATAACGGTGTGCAAAACTTTATTAAAGATGGTAATATTAAGAAACAGCAAGGGTCTTTCAATAGTGATGAACCACTACTTAGCGAATCCGCTGCCAACCAATTCGAAATTACAAATCTTGTTGATGAAAGCCAATCTGCCTTTAGAACTTCCTGGCAATACGGTTTTAACGATTACAAGTATTGGTGCAATGAGTTTGATGACGGAATTACTGATATTACCGGATATACTTCTAGTACTGTAACTGTGGGTCAAATTTTACGTGAATTTGTATTAAGCGAAACTTGTCCTTCAAAAATTGGTCCTATTGCAGTTGATTATGAGCACGAAATTTCGAGAAGGAAATCTGACATTGGCAGTCTTAATGATAATATGGATGATATTGTTGATGGTGGTAGCACTTCGCAGGTTTTACAAAAAGTCCAAAATCTTAAACCAAACAATTTTAATAAAACCTGTAACGAATTATTAAATCTTTCTCCGTATCTTTCAGATACTGTTTTGGTTACATTTATGCAAACAGGAGTAAATGGGCACGTGGTAGCAAAAACGAATGTATTGGCAGCTAACTCACCTTTACCGTCACATGCATTGGCAGAGCTTGAAAACATGAATTTACCGGCTCCTCATAAAAACTATCTTGCACAAATGCAAACCGGAACAAATGCTGTTGTGTTACTAAAAGAAGAAATTGGCAATATCGAATTTAACAAAAATCTTTATATAAACGAGTATGTTAGTTATGGTCTTAATAACGACAGCATTCCTAATGTCAAAGATTCGGTAGTAAACTTCCTTATAAACGACGATTACTTTGAATCTAAATGTATGGTAATACCGATTCTGATAAGTGATGCCAGATATGTTGATGCTCAGACTCAAATCAATGAATTGGATTATCTGGCAAGTAATCAAAATCCTGTTTTGCAGGCAGAATTATCAGAGTTTGCCGATTTACAGGAATTGATTATCCAAACCGATACTACAACTTCATCAGAATCGCTGCTAGATATTGTTGAGAATAATCTTACATTGCTCGAATCCATGGCATATAATCCTTCGCACAGAGGAAGCAGCGTTGCTCAAATTTTATTGAGTGAAGCTGGCATTACCGAATTTGAACCGGAGGTCTTTTTACCAATGGATGATCGTTCAATGCGATTCTCAACTGCCGAGAAAGAAATGACTGAAAACTTCGATTTGAACGATATGATAGAAGTTTACCCAATACCGGCTAGTAGCGAAATTTGGATTGAATATTTACTGATAGACTCTAAACCAGTAAGTAAAATTGATATTTATGATGTTGAAGGCAAACTAGTGTTAACTCAAAGTATCAGAAACGGATATGGTTTGGAAAGAGTTGATGTGTCTCAGCTTAGCGAAGGTAATTATGTCTTAAAAATGGGTGATTTTTCAAAACAGATCAGTGTTATGAAGTAAAAAAATCAGTATATTTGTAGTCAGGGATAAAAAATATCCTTGACTACTTTTTTATTTATGAGAAAAATAATTTTAATATTACTTTTTGCATGTGTGGTAAATATTTTATTTGCCCAAGACAATCAGTTTAACAACACTTTTGCAAGGAATACTCCTGTTTTAAGTAATGTTTTTTGCTATGAAGATGGCTACATTGCACTTGGTGGAGATTTTAGCAGCAATTCCAAGATTGAAATTCTAATTGTATATTTTGATGAATTTGGTGAACAACTTTGGGAAAAAACTTATGGAGATAATATCTATCATTATTACCATGGCACACAAAATTCACTGATTGAAAACAGTGATGGAGGATACTCACTTTCTGGTCACAGAACAAATCCTGAAACCGATTATAGAGCATGTATGTTAACGAAATTCGACCAAAATTTCGACACCTTATGGACAAAACTATATTTTGACAATCCGGATTTTACGGTATTTTACAATCATATACAAACATCGGATGGAGGTTATGCTTTGGTTGGTTGCACTACCGAAAGTGATACAGATGGAGATGTGTTACTTGTAAAAACCGACAGCGATGGTAATATGTTGTGGTATAAGAAGTATGGAACTAGTGGACGAGATATGGGATTATGTATAGTCGAAACTCCAGATAATGGATTTTTAATTGGTGGTTCTTGCGGATTAGGCAATACAGATGGTTATCTTGTAAAAACTGATAGTGAAGGTACCCAACAATGGACTAAGCATTACGGCAATCCTTCATATCCGGATGGGTCAATTTATACAATTGCTATAACACCTCAAAATGAGTACATATTGCCGATTGGGTATGTTACTACTCCTATCTCAGAGCCATTTTATAACAGAAAATACCGTTTTATTAAGTTAGACTCCGATTTTAATGAAGTTTGGAACAAGGAATATGGTGTTGAAGCGGAATACACAAGCTTAGCCACAATTACTATTGCAGAAAATGGAGATATTTGGGCAACTGTTAAAGATGATAATGCTGTTGGACTATTCAATCTTTCTCCAGACGGAGATAGCATCACAAAACACTATTACGAACCAGGAGAATCTATTGGACAAAGATCTTTGTTATCCATCAAACAAACCCCCGACAACGGCTTTATTATGGCAGGAGTTGCCTACGACCCACAAGTTATATGGCTTGTAAAAACCGATAGCTGCGGTTGTGTGGAGGAGGATTGTGAGTGTGGGGGGAGTGAGGTTAAACAGCATATTACTAAAAATGGAATTGAGGTTTATCCGAATCCTGCAAGCGACTTGCTTTATTTGCAATTACCAGAAAATTCTGGTGATGCTGAAATAAATATTTATGATGCTACGGGTAGGATTGTGCAAAGTGAGAAAATTGTAAATAACCAAAATTCAATAAACATACGAGGCTTAACAGCGGGGACTTATGTTTTAAAAGTACAATTTAGAGATAATTGTAGGACTTCAGGGTTTATTAAGAATTGAAATTAAAATGCTGTTGTGTTACTAAAAGAAGAAATTGGCAATATCGAGTTTAACAAAAATCTTTACATAAACGAGTATGTAAGCCATGGTCTTAATAACGACATCATTCCTATTGTTAAAGATTCGGTAGTAAACTTCCTTATGAACGATAATTATTTTGAATCTAAATGTATAGTAATTCCAATTCTGATCAGCGATGCCAGATATGTAGATGCACAAACTCAAATCAACGAATTGGATTATTTGGCAAGTAATCAAAATCCTGTTTTACATGCAGAATTATCAGAGTTTGCCGATTTGCAGGAATTGATTATCCAAACCGATACCACAACTTCATCAGAATCACTTCTGGATATTGTTGAGAATAATCTCACATTGCTGGAATCAATGGCCTACAATCCTTCGCACAGGGGTAGCAGCGTAGCACAAATATTGTTAAGCGAAGCAGGTATAGCCGAATTTGAACCTGAAATCTTTTTACCAATGGAAGATCGCTCAATGCGTTTCTCGATTGCTCAGGAAAGCAATAACGAGAACTTTGATTTGAACGATATGATTGAAGTTTACCCAACTCCTGCCAACAGCGAAATTTGGATTGAGTATTTGCTGATCGAGGCTAAGCCAGTTAGCAAGATAGACATTTTCAATATTGAGGGTAAACTTGTATTAACTCAGAGTATCAGGAACGGATTTGGCTTAGAAAGAGTTGATGTGTCTCAGCTTAGCGAAGGTAATTATGTCTTGAAGATGGGAGATTTTTCAAAACAAATCAGTATTATTAAATAATAATCAGTAATTTTGTAGGAGGAACTTTGCTTCCTCCTACTTATTATTTACACATATATGAAAAAAATTCTATTAGTTTTTATCTGTTTAATTTATGCACTATGTTTTTTTGCACAAGATATAAAGTTTAATAAAGTCTTTGAGAGAAATTACCCTGTGGTAAGAAATATAATTGCAACGGAGGCTGGTTATATTGTTGTAGGAGGGGATTATAATGAGTATTGGAAAATTGATATCCTAATTGTAGGATTTGATCAAAATGGTGAGTTGCTTTGGGAAAAAACTTATGGTGATACTATCTATCATTACTATCATGGAACGAGAAATTCTCTTATTGAAAACAGTGATGGAGGATATTCATTGTCAGGTGGTAGAACAGGAAATGATAATATTACTGGAATGCTTACTAAATTCGATCAAAATTTCGACACTCTATGGACTAAGCTCTATTTTGACAATCCTGATTTTACAACTTTTTACAATCATATTCAAACATCGGATGGAGGCTATGCTTTGGTTGGTTGTACAGCCGAGAGTGATGCTGATGGCGATGTGTTGCTTGTAAAAACCGACAGCGATGGTAATATGCTGTGGTATAAAAAGTATGGAACTAGTGGCAGTGATATGGGATTGTGTATAGTAGAAACTCCTGATAATGGTTTTCTTATTGGTGGTTCTTGCGGATTAGGACAAATCGATGGTTATCTTGTAAAAACAGATAGTGATGGTAACCAACAATGGACCAGACATTATGGAAACTCTTTATATCCTGATGGAACAATTTATACTGTACTAAAAACCTTGCAAAATGAATATTTAGTGCCTTTGTCTGGTTATGTAACCGATCCTATTTCTGAGGATTTTTATAATCGAAAATATAATCTAATTAAGTTAGATGCTGATTTTAACGAAGTATGGAACAAACAGTACGGAATTAGAGCAGAGTACACAGGATTAGGCACTATTACTCTTTCAAATGATGGTAGTATATGGGCAACAATCAAAGACGATCATAATGTTGGATTATTTCACCTTTCGAGTGAAGGAGACAGCATATCTAAACACTATTACGTACCACAAGGTTCAATTGGAGAAAATGCACTTCTCGCAATTAAACAAACCCCAGATAACGGCTTTATCATGGCAGGTGTTGCCTACGAACCACAAGTTATGTGGCTTGTAAAAACCGATAGTTGTGGGTGTGTAGTTGAGGATTGTGAGTGTGGGGGGAGTGATGTGGAGACGTTTTGGGTGAATAATGAAATTGAGGTTTATCCGAATCCGGCTTCAGGCTGGGTTACCGTTACGGCTCCGGTAGAAGATGTGCTCGAACTGTATGGCAGCACGGGCAGTTTGGTACTAAAAACAAACGTAAGCAATGGCGAAAATCGCATCGCCCTCACGGGTTTACAACCGGGGATGTATTTGGCAAGGCTGAAAAATACGGGGATGGCGGCTAAACTGGTGGTACAATAGATAATTTATCATTTTTATTTTTTATAGCTTTGATAAATTTGCATTTTTCAATCTCTCCCCTATTTACACACAACCCAATTCGCACCTATACTGCCAAAACACCCATAATACAGATAACTCGGGTGATGCGGAAACTTACTGCTATTTTTCATGTATTATTGCTATTATTTTTGAGTGCGTTTTACTGCTGTGCACATACAGCAAAAGCCTTGCTATTACATACAACTATTCAATAGCGTCTTCAGAAGATATCTAGGACTACTCTAGAACATTTCTAGGACATTTCTAAAACATTTCTAGGATAAGTCTAGGACAAGTCTAGGACAAGTCTCAAACATTTCTAAAACATTTCTCCAATAAGTCTAATTTTAGATGCTGTATTTATTTATGAGCAAATACAGGAAATTAACAGCAAATACCACGATTAACACGGTTAACGGAAAGTGCTGATTTTACTTGATTTACATTTACAAAAAAAGACTATGAAAAACACAGTACTCAACCCCACCATCATGTGCCGGCAGAATATTATCGGAGTTAAAGTGAAAAACGGAACCAGGATGTTCAAGGACAATTTGCATGGGATCAATGTTATCCAGGCAAATTGCACCACATACCTAAAAATATGCTGGATGTGCGGCAACACCTACGAGAGCAAACGATACGATTCTGTGGCTTGTTCGCCCAGGTGCTCGAATAACATTGCCTATGCCATGAAAAAAGGCATGAACCCACCGGCAAATATGGACCGGCTTACAAAAGAAAAACGAGTGAAAGATTTGTTGGATCGCTTCGGATATGAGTAAAAAAAATGCCCTTTTCTGGGCATTTTTAATAATGTATAGGTAGAAACTTACAGCTCCTTTTTATCGAGCTTAATCAACAGATAAACTATTCCACAGGTCAGTATTAAAGCGAGTGCTTGTACCCAGCCGGCATTTTGCTGTTTTTCTTTTGCATAGGGATTTTCATGGATGATCTTCTCCACCGGTATTTCTCTTACGTGAACAATGGTGTCCGGTTTTTGGATCGCCTCAATATACACCGTATCACGAACCTGATGGATCCGCACCGTGAGCTTTTCCTTTTCGATAGTAACGGTATCTTTCAGCCGGCTGTAATGAACCAGGGTGTCAATCCTTACCTCCGGGATCAAGGTAGTATCCTGGATGCGGATGGTGTCCTTCGTCACCAATTCCGGATGCAAGGCAACCAGCCGGTGTAAGCGTTTCTCAGCACTACACGATGAAAACAGCATCAATACTGCCATTATCATCAAACTAGCCATTCCTATTCTTTGTGTCATTATTCTTTTCATATTGTGTAGCTTTATTTGAATTTCAACTTTTGACATTTGACTTTTGACATTTGACTTCAGACTTTTGACATGATCAAATAAGTCCTTCATCCGCAAACGAGTAATACGAGCTATTCGTAATAATCACATGATCCAACAGCTGTATATCCATCAGCTTTCCGGCATCCTGTACCTTTCGGGTAAGGTCCTTATCCTGCTGGCTCGGGTTCAGGTTCCCCGACGGGTGGTTGTGGCTCATGATTACCGAAGTGGCCAGAGAGTTCAACGCCACCGAAAACAACAATCGAATGTCGGCCACGGTTCC
>Ga0116149_1006261_pt1 | contig 10769 bp, 11 predicted proteins | sample AD_UKC057_MetaG_FD_89787 | JGI IMG/M metagenome (GOLD analysis project Ga0116149, IMG submission 89787) | Active sludge microbial communities of municipal wastewater-treating anaerobic digesters from USA - AD_UKC057_MetaG | ecosystem: Engineered > Bioreactor > Anaerobic > Digestate | place: USA...
CGGCTTCTCGCTGGACGAGGGCCGGTCGCGGAACTACACCATCGGCAGCGGGAGGATCGTCGACCACGTGTACCGCGGCAAGGGCGACAAACTCGCCGTCAAGCAGTTTTACGAGCGACAGATGGTTATCCAACGCTGGGCCCTGGTCTCCGCGATGTTCGTCACCGGAGACATCGCCCTGGATTTCGAGAAAGAGAACGAACGCTGTCACATTACCATCAAGGATGTCGGAACGTGGTCCAGCCGGGTGGAAGTGGTCGTGACGATCACCACCAGTGCCCGCCTGCCGGCCCCGGCCGTTAGAAAACCCAACTAGAACTGCGCAGATATTCGATGAAATCACAACGCCGTCACGACCTGAAACAGAGCGCCCTGGGCACCGAACTGGTTCACATCCGCGACTTCCTCAAGAAGCGAGGCAACCTCCTGGCCTGGATCGCGCTGGCCGTCGCCCTGATCATCCTCGTGGTCGTCTACGTCCGGGGACGCAACCAGGGCCGCCTCAACGACGTCCGCATCCAGTGGGAGCACTACCAGGCCCAGGAGCAGAGCCCTGAGGCCCGGTTCGAAGACCTCGTCGCCAGCCTCAAGCCGCTGGCCCAGCAGGACGTGGACCCCCGCATCGCCGCGCAGGCCACCCTGCGCCTGGCCGATCACCTCCTCATCCGTTCGGTCCTGGGCCAATCCTCCGGCGCCGACCAGACGGAAGTGGGCAAGCCCCTGAGCCGGTCCGAGCAGAAGGAACTGGCCGACCAGGCCGCCGCCTACTACCGCCAGACCCTTCAGAACTTCTCCGACATGCCCATGTTCGCCGCGCGGGCCCACATGGGCCTGGCCAAGCTGGCGGTGGACCGCGGCGAGTTTGACGAGGCCGCCAAGCAGTACCAGGCCGCCATCGACCTCAACGCCCCCGCGGTCAGCCAGGTGGCCAAGGACAGCCTGCAAGGCCTGGAGCGGATCAAGGCCCCGGTCAAGATGGCCGCCAGCGCTCCGGCGCCCAAGCTGCCCGTGCCCGAGACGCTGCCTGCCCCGCAGACGCTGCCGGCCTCTGCCCCGGCCACCAGGCCCGCGCCGGCGACGACCAAGCCGGCGGCGGTCGCCACCAAACCGGCGGCGGCGACCCAGCCCGCGGCGGGTGCCAAGAAGTGACCTAGTTTTTTCCGGCTGAAGTATTTACAGGAAAAGCGCGATCGTTTATCTTTTTCTCTGCCGTTGCCAGCGGAGGCAGCGGACGCAGCAGGAAATGTCGTTGACAAACCAGACGATAGTCTAGAGGAAGTTTGGCATGGCAGATCTGCAAGCTCTCGCGGACGCCCTGATCAAGGGCGATCGTAACAAGGTCGTCGAGCTCACCAAGAAGGCTCTCGATGAGGCGACCCCCCCCAAGGACGTCCTGGAGCAGGGGCTGATCGCGGGAATGGCCGTCGTCGGGCGGCGATTCAAGGCCAATGAAGTGTACGTGCCCGAGGTGCTCATCGCCGCGCGTGCCATGAAGGGCGGCATGGAAGTGCTCCAGCCCCAGTTGGCTGCCGCCGGCGTCCAGCCGGTCGGCACCGTCGTCCTGGGCACCGTCAAGGGCGACCTCCACGACATCGGCAAGAACCTGGTCGGCATGATGCTGACCGGCGCCGGCATGAAGGTGGTCGACATCGGCGTGGATGCCCCGGCCGAGAAGTTCGTCCAGGCCTGCAAGGAGCACAACGCCGCCGTGTGCGCCATGAGCGCCCTGCTCACCACCACCATGCCCCAGATGCCCGTGGTGGTCAAGGCGGTCAAGGACGCCGGGCTGACGGTCAAGACGATCATCGGCGGAGCCCCCGTGACCCAGAACTTCGCCGACGAGATCGGCGCCGACGCCTACGCGCCCGACGCCGCCAGCGCCGCGGATTCGTGCAAGCAGTTGATGGGCGTCTGACGACGTCCTTCGCTTCGTCTCACCCGAGCCCCCGGACGGCGCCGCTCGAACGCAAGTCGGCGCCGCCCGCGGGCTCGATTTCTATCCGATGCCCGCCAACCACGACAACCTGGCCGACGACGAGGAAGCCGGAACCCTCCCCCCCGACGACCTGGCCGAACCCGCCCCCGACGCCCGGGAGTCTCGCACCGACGCCGACGGAATGGACGTCGTCGAGACCCCCCTGGAGGTCGAGGCGGACGGGCTCGAACACCTCCGCATCGACATCCGGCGCGCCCTGCCCGGGCGCCGACTGGACAAGTACCTCTCGGGCCGGCTGGGCAAGAGCTTCTCGCGGACCTCGCTGCAGAACTACATCCGAGAGGGCAACGTCACCGTCAACTCCCGCACCGTCAAGCCCAGCTACATCATCCGCACGAGCGACAGCATCGACATGATGCTCCCGCCCGTCCGACCGCACGAGATCCCCGCCGAGCCCATCCCGCTGGACGTGGTCTACGAGGACGACGACCTGTTGGCCATCAACAAGCAGGCCAACCTGATCGTCCATCCGGCCCGGGGCAACTGGACCGGCACGCTCGTCAACGGTCTGGCCCATTACTTCAAGCTCCGCTGGCGCGACATCAGCGAACTGCCCACCAGCGGCGAGGCCTTCCGCCCGGGCATCGTCCACCGGCTCGACCGCGACACCACCGGCATCATGCTGGTCGCCAAGAGCGAACTGGCCCTGTGGCGGCTGGGCAAGCAGTTCGAGCACCGCCAGGTCCACAAGACCTACACCGCCATCGTCCACGGCCTGGTGCGCCTGGACGAGGACGTGATCGACATGCCCATCGGCCGCCACCCCAAGATCCGCGAGAAGTACGCCGTCCACCGCCTGACCGGGCAACCGTATCCCGCCACCACCAAGCCCGCCGTCACCCGCTACAAGGTCCTCCGCCGCCTCGAGCGCGTGGGCCTGAGCAACGCGGGCTTCACGCTGGTCGAGCTGTACCCGCAGACCGGGCGGACTCACCAGCTCCGCGTCCACATGAGCTACCTGGGCCATCCGATCATCGGCGACAAGATGTACGGCGGCGGGCCGCTCTACCGCAGCCAGCTCATGGGCCACCCCGAGGTGGCCGAGGGCCCCCTCATCACCCGCCAGGCCCTCCACGCCCACACCATCGAGTTCCGCCACCCCCGCACCCAGGAGCGCATGCACCTGGAAGCGGCCTGGCCGGCCGACTTCACCGAGACCCTCGCCGAACTCGACCGCCTGCACGAGATGAGGCGGTAGCCGGCAGGGATCTCCGCCTCTTGGGTCAAAATTTTCCATCGTGCCCGCAGGCCGGGGCGTTGCATGGTCTGGACCGGCGGGTATAATAAGCGGTCTGTACCTGGCGATTAGCTCAGTTGGTTAGAGCGTGCGGATCACACCCGCAAGGTCATAGGTTCGAGTCCTATATCGCCCATCCGCCTTCGCTGGCCGCCGAGGCGGGGGGAGCTATGGCGGGCGCGACCGGCAGCACTTGGGGGCCTCGTGGGATGCGTCCGATGGAGTCTCCTGCGGACCCCACACGCCCCCGAGACCGCATGCTCCGATCGTGAAGGAGACCGCCGTGAACTGGAAACTCACCCTCGTTGCGACTCTCTGCCTGTTCCCGGGGCGGCTGCCGGCTCAACCTGCCCTCGCCCCGCGCACCGGCGCGGCCTCGCCAGCCCCCGTCAACGACAAGGACGTGGTGCGGGCGGCTGAGTTCGCCGTCGCCGAGGCCGCCAGAAAGGGCGACAAACTCGCGCTGGTCAAGATCGTCAGCGCCCGCAAGCAGGTCGTCGCGGGCATGAACTACATCTTGACCCTGCATGTCCGCCAGGGCCGGACGCTCCAGACCGTCGAGGCGAAGGTGTGGGAGCGGCCGTGGCTGAAGGAGATCAAGCTCACCGAGTGGAAAGTGACCGGCCGGCAGGCCTTGGAGGGCGGGTCCGTCGAGAATGCTCCCCCCGGCAAGGACGCCCCAGCCGACACCAAGTCCAGCTTCGACTGCGTGGCAGACTTCTCCGAAGAGAACAACCCCGCCGGCGCCTGGACCTACGGGTATCTGGACGAGGGCGACGTCTTTCACGCATACACGGACCACGGCAAGTTCGGGGGGACCAGCCGCACCGCCTACGTGCAATGGTCCGAGAAGGACCCCAAGCACCGCGGCACGGACATCCTGCTGAACACGGACGCCGTCCCGCCCAACGGCCCGCTCTACCCGACCAGGGAACTGGTCCTGGGCGTGAACATGGCCAACGCCGCCGGCGACAGCCCCGTCCTGCGGTGGACCGCTCCGCGCGACGGCGTCGTCCGCATCAGCGGCGCCGTCACCGGCCTGAAGGTCTCCACCCGCGGCATGCCCGGCGTTCGCCACCCCAACGAAGTGTTCCTCACGCGCGGGACGGTCACGATCGTCTCCGGGAAGAAGGAGTGGCTTTCGATCCCTCTCAATCAGAAAGCCGGCGCCAAGGTCGCCCCCAACGCCGCCCCCATCGCCTGCTCGGGCGAGGTCAAGGCGGGCGACAGCGTCGATTTCGTCTTCGAAACCGACCAGAAGGACGTGTGCGGCGCCTGCCTGAAAGTGGTCGTCGCCTATGCCGAGCCCGCCGCCAACACGCCGGCCCGCAAGTAAGTCTCGATCGCGCCCGCGTGCGCCCCAGTGCGCCTGACGCTCGAATCCTGCCCCTGCCGCGAAAAGCGGCAGCCTCCATGGAAGACCTTCGGGGTATTCACCGATACCCCGGCACATGGGTGTGTCGTACCTTTGCTATTGGTCTGTGGCGCCCCGCTCGCTCAACCCGGAGGTGGGCGACGGGCATCCGTTGCGGCCTCAACGCCCCATGTGTCGACCGTGGACACTCGAATGCGGATCACTGTGCTGATAGCAGACGACAACCGGGAGGTCAGAGACTTCCTGGCGTTCTTCCTTGGTCGCGAGGCCGACCTGGAGGTGGTGGGCCAGGCGGCCGACGGCGCGGAGGCCCTTTCGCTGATCCAGACCCTCAAACCGGACGTCGTACTCATGGACGTCGAAATGCCCAACGTGAACGGGGTGGAGGCCACGCTCCAGGCGGCTTCGCTGCCCTGCCCGCCGCAGATCATCGGCATGAGCGTATTGGATCACGCCGATACGATGCAGGCGGCTGGGGCGTGCGCGTTCATGTACAAGGACGGTCTGTTCCGCAACGCGAAGAGACTGATCCGGCGTCACGCCCGGCGGGTCGACCGCCGCGAGTAGCAGTCCGTTGGAAGATGGGCTCCGTCGCGAGGGCGCGGCATGTTGCCGAGCACCCAGGAGCGGAAGCGAAGGCAAATCCAGGCGACTTGTCGAGCTTTCGCGACGCCGGAGCGCAGGCAAGAGGCCCGCCCGCAGCAGGAGCAGCTTTCACAACGGGCTGCTAGACCCTTGCCGCGGGTTTGCGATATGACCTACGATGGGGGCATGAAGAGCGAACTCCGCAAACGGTTGCTCCGCAGTCTCAAGTCGCTGCCGCCGGCAGAGGCGGCCCGCAAGTCCCGTCTGGCCTGCCGGACGCTGCTGGGCCTGGCGGAGTTTCAGCGGGCTGAGGTGGTCATGTCGTACATGCCCATCTCGGGCGAGGTGGACGCGACGGAAGTCAACCAGGCGGTGCTGCGGCACGGCAAGACGCTGCTCCTGCCGCGGGTCTATCGCGACCCGCCGCGCCTGGCTGCCATCGCCTGCCATTCGCTCACCGAACCGATGGAGCGCGGGAGTTACCAGATCCTCGAACCGGCCGAGGGGCCCGCCTGGCCCGTGGACCGCATCGACCTGGTCGTGGTGCCCGCCGTCGCGTATGACCTGCGCGGCTTTCGGCTGGGCAAGGGCGGAGGGTTCTACGACCGCTTCCTCTCGCAACCGTCCTTGCGGGCGGTGACGTGCGGTCTGGCGTTCAGCGAGCAGATCCTGCCGGAGGTGCCCACGCAGGAACACGACCAGCCGATCCAGATGCTGGCTGCCGAGGCGGAGGTGTTGCGGTTCACTGCCGGTTGACGTCGCTCTCGCCGTCGGCGTGCCCGTGGCGAGCGTGATCGCGGGTGCGAACCTCGCGGATCTTGCGACGCAGGTAGTTCCGCTCGGTGGGCAGGTTGGCCTCATCCCAGGCGGCCAGGATCGCCGCACCGATAGTGGCGTTGCTCTGCTTCATCTGCGCCAGGGCGGTCGCGTCGGACGAGCCGGCCGGGGCGAACAGGAACGCGTCGTGGGCGTCCACGCTGAGCAGAAACTCGTGCTCGTTGGGCGGGCGCGAGAGCCGCAGCTTCATGTGCGGATACGCCCAGTTGCCCAGCCGCAGGCCGAAGGAGCGGACGTTCTCCAACAGGGCGTCGCGGGGGTCGCGTTCGATCTGCGGCCCCATCAGCCAGGACGCCGGATCGAACTGCTCAGGGGGCACCAGTTCGCCGACGGTTGCCGGCGGCTCGCCCTGCCCGTACGCAATGACCAGGTACAACTCGACCGCCCGGCGGAGTTCCTTCGCCTGCGGCAGCCGCACGGTGGGTGGGTTTGGCCGATTCACGCTATTATCTTATCATGTCCCTGAGAGAGAATCCACTGGACGGGAATTCACGGATTCGCTATAGTGTGGAAGAACGATGTATAGGTCCCCCGGCAGCGGCGAGAACCGAATGAGTGAACGCCCGATGGTGATGGTCGTCGAGGACGACCTGGAGATGAACGAGTTGGAGTGCGAACTCCTGGCGGCCTACGGCTTGGGCAGCCTGCCCGCCTACACGGGCACCGAGGCGCTCGACCTGGCCAGCCGCACGCCCGCCGACGCCGTCCTGCTGGACGTGATGCTGCCGGAGATGGACGGGTTCGAGACGTGCCAGCGGCTCCGCCAGATCTTCCGCAATCTGCCGATCGTGCTGGTGACCGCTCTGGACAGCGACGACTGTCGCCGGCGCGGTTTCGACGCGGGGGCCAACGCGTACTTCGCCAAGCCCTTCAACCCCGACGAGATCGTGGGCACCCTTCAGCGCCTGCTCAGCGAGAATGGGAACAACGGCGGCGGCAAGATCGCCTGACCGTCCAGTCGGTCAACTGAATCGCTCCACCAACTCCAGGCCCAGATCGGCTACCATCCTTCGGTCCTCCTCCGGCGTCGGTCCGCACGTCGTCAGCAGATTGCCCACGATGCAACTCGTCGCCCCCGCGCGGAACATGTCGCGCTGGGCGGCCCCCAGGTTCACCGCGCGGCCGCCGGCGACTTTGAGGTCCGTCCGCGGCAGGAGAAAACGGAAGAGGGCGATGATCTTGAGGCACTCGGCCGAGCCCAGGCGCGGCCGGTCGGCCAGGCGGGTGCCGGCAATCGGGTGAAGGAAGTTGAGCGGGACGATGTGCGGACGCACCTCGTCGCGGAGCGTCAGCGCCAGATCGACGCGGTCCTCCCACCGCTCGCCCAGGCCGAAGATCCCCCCGCAGCACAGCTCCAGTCCGGCCTTTCGCGCTGCCCGCAGCGTCGCCAGGCGATCGTCATAACCGTGGGTGCTGACGACCCGCGCGTAGTATCCGCGCGAGGTTTCAAGGTTGTGGTTGTAGCGACGCACGCCAAGCCCGGCCAGGCGGGCGGCGGTCGCGTCATCCAGTTCGCCCAGCGACGCGCACGCGGGCGCAAGCCTCTCGCCTGCCAGACGCGCCTGGATGGCAGCCAGTTGCTCCAGGTCCGCTTGCGTCGGACGCCGCCCCGAGTTGACGATGCAGAAGCAGGCGGCGCGGTTGTCCGCCGACTGCCGGGCCGAACGGACGATCTCGTCCAGGTCCGTTCGCACGGTCCGTTCCGGGATGTGCGTGCGGTGACGCCCGGACTGGGCGCACCAGGCACAGTCTTCGCTGCAGCCGCCGGTCTTGCCGGAAACGATGGAACAGAACCGCACGGCCCGGCCGAAGTGGCGGCGGCGGATGGCGTCGGCCCCGTCGAGGAGTTCCTCCAGCCGGCCCTCGTCCCAGTGGGCCAGCACAAGCCCCTGCTCGCGCGTCAGGGCCTGTCCGTCCAGCACCAGGTCGCTCAGTTCTTGAATCTTCGTTTTCGACATCCGGACAACTCCACCACGAAGAACCCGCCCGCCCGACGGGCACAGAGATCAAAGAGGCCGTCCTGTGACCCTTCTTCCCCGTGTGCGTTTCGTCTCGCTTGCGAAAGCGGGCATTATCGCCGCGCCGCAAGCCATGTCAACCGACGATGCCCGACGCGAGGCCGTCCGACGACGTGCCACGCTTCTGCACGTCACCGGGCCAGGTCCTCGTACAAACGCTCATGCCGAGCGACGCAGTCTTCGATGCGGAACAGGTCTTCCACTCGCGCCCGCCCTGCCTGGCCCATGGCCCGGCGGAGGTCCACCTGGCCGGCCAGGCGGGCGATAGCGCCGGCCAGTGCGGCGGGATCGTCGCACGGAACAAGCAGTCCGGTCCGCTCCGGCTCGACGACTTCCGTCAGTCCGGCAACGGCGGTCGCGACCACCGGCAACCGGGCCGCCATCGCCTCGGCCGCGGCCAGCCCGAAACCCTCCCACCGGCTGGGCATCGCAAGGACATCGGCGGCGTTCAGCAGGCCGGGCACGTCGTCCCAGTGGCCCAGCAGGCGCAGGCGTGCGGCGGCGGGCGAGCCGGCCAGGCGGCGCTCCAGCGCGGCCCGCAGGGGGCCGTCCCCGGCCAACACCGCGCGGCACGGACTGGACCGGGCGAAAAGCAGTTCCATCGCATCCAGCAACACCTCGGGCGCCTTCTGCGGGTCCAGTCGCCCCACGAAGGCGATCAAGGGTTCATCCTTCCCGACGCCCCACTGCTCGCGCAGCCGTCGTCGGGCGGTCCGGTCCGGGCGGAAGCGGTCCACGTCGATTCCGTTGTAGATGACCTGGTAGCGGTTGGCGGGCAGGCCGCTGCGACGGCGGTGGTGGTCGGCGACGGCCTGGCTGACGCAGACAATCCGCCTGCACCAGGGGTCGGCCAGGCGGGCGAACGCGAACTGCCACGGACGAAACCGCTGCTCGGCCACGTGGACGCTGTGCACGACCGCGGGCACGCCCGCAGCCGCGGCGGCCAGTCGCCCGGCCAGGTCGGCGTGAAACAGGTGGGTGTGCAGGACGTCGGGCCGCACGCGCCGCAGGATCGCGGGCAGGCTCAGCAGGCGAGGCAGGTCCAGCTTGTGACCCATATCCAGGACGTGCAGGCCCACGCCCGCCTCGCGCAGGCGGTCGGCCACCTCGCCGCCCCGCAACGCGACGACGGACGGCTCGAAGCGTCGGCGGTCCAGGCGGACGGCCAACTCGTACACCAGCCGCTCCGCCCCTGCGGGGCGCAGCTCGGTGATCAGGTGGCAGACGCGGATAGGGGCCATGTGCGGTATGGTAGCGGATGCCGCGCCCCGACGCCACTGACGCGGAAGGGATTCTGCGGATGGGTCGCCCTGCATGACTTCCGCCCTCGCCTGGGTCACTGAAGTGACCAGGCCGGGTCGCTTCAGCGATCCCGGTCCAGCAGTTCCGCTTCAGCGGTCGGCGGCCGGCGCGTCCGCCGGCGACGACTCGCTCCCGGACCCCGCGGATCGCCGCCAACTGCCCAGCAGGCAGGTGACGATGAACATCGCGTGGGCCACCGTCTCGAGCGCTTCCTCCAGGACGCGGTGCATCATCCGCTCGCCCGGGACGAACTTGAACACCCGCCGCGAGACGACTACGGAAATGAAGTACATCACGAATGTGCACGTCAGCCACGACCAGTGCCGCCGGTCGCCTGTCAGCAGGCCAATCAGCCGCTTGTGCCACGCGATGCCCCAGATGGCCACCAGACCTGCGGCGACGTAGATTCCCTTCTGAATGTACGGCTCGGCGGCCGTCTTCTCGAAGTGGATCTCCCGGATCGTCATCGCCGTCGCCAGCACCGCCAGGAGGATATACAGCGGGTTGCGCGTGACGAAGGCGCGAAGAATGTACACGGCGGCGGCAAAGCCGATCAGGAATGGGGCAAAGTCGTCGAGGCTGTTTTGCAGACTCAGCACTCGCGTGTCGCCCAGGGCGTAGGGGATGCTGACGGCGATGACCGCCGCCGGGGCCAGCAGCAGAGGCCACCAGTTCATGCGACGCAGCTCCGCGGGCAGGTCTTTCCACGTGGGCGCACAGGCAGCGTTTGGGGTCATGCGAATAGGCTCCAGTTAATGCCAGGCAGGGAGCATACCCAGGCGGGGCGTGGGTTTCAAGATCGCCGGGCCGGTTGTGGACGCCGTCAGCGGATCTGCATGACCGCCCAGGCGGTGAATATGAGGGCGGCCACGCTGAGCCAGGCCAGGGCGAAACCGGTGACGTCTTCGCGGTAGCGAGACCAGAAGTCTCGCCACCTGGCGCGGGTAAACCACGAGGGGGCGTCCAGGAGGATCAGCTCCTGCCCGCGCTCGCCGGCCAGGGGTTTGGGCTGGCCTTCGGGCAAGGCTTCCTCATCGGTGGTGCGGCGCATCTTGTCGAAGAAGGCCTCCACCCTCGCGGCGTCCTCGGGGCGGGTCACCAGGCTGACGACGATGAACACGGCGAAGCCGACGAGCATGGCCCAGGCGAACGGCCCGGCCGTCCAGGTGTAGACGAGCTTGAGCGATCCGGTGGCCAGGAAGTCGCCCACCCGCCCGGCCGACAGGGCAGCCAGCAGGTCCTGCCAGGCGGCGGAGAGTGAGCTGAAACGGGCGCCCTGCCCGAGCGGATGACAACTCATCAGGTAGTTGAGGGCGTAGGCGGTCGCGTACGCCATCAGCGTGCCCCAGAAGGCGCCCTGGCGATTGGCCCGCTTCCACAGGATGCCGCCCAGGAACATGATGCCCATGTAGGCGGCGA
>Ga0116149_1006266_pt1 | contig 10762 bp, 12 predicted proteins | sample AD_UKC057_MetaG_FD_89787 | JGI IMG/M metagenome (GOLD analysis project Ga0116149, IMG submission 89787) | Active sludge microbial communities of municipal wastewater-treating anaerobic digesters from USA - AD_UKC057_MetaG | ecosystem: Engineered > Bioreactor > Anaerobic > Digestate | place: USA...
CGTTTTGCCCAAGCCCGGCTCGAGCGCCATCAATCCGATTGACGTCGCCAATCCTTTTGTCGGACCGCAGGCGCTGAAGGAAGTGCTTCTCGGCGCGGCCGAAGATGAGCGGATCGAACTGCAGATTATTGTATCGCTGCTGTATCACTACAAGGGACTTGCCCGCGCCTTCGGCAGGCCCGTCGCGGAAGTCACCCCATACCGGGAGCTGGCCCAGTGCGTCCGCGACGCGATTGACCGGACCGGCAAACCGGTCATTGCCGTGCTGCCCAACATGACCCGCGGCACGGAAAGCATGGATGTAACGGAGCTGATCGCCCTGACGCGGCAGGAATACCTTTCCCGCGGCATTCCGGTTTTCGACGAACTGCACGACGCCATTCGGGCGATTTCCCACATCAACAATTATTATGGAGGAAAAATAAAATGAAAAACGAAAAAGCCGCGAAGATCATCGACAAGGCCCTGAAGCAGGGACGCAAAACGCTTTCGGAATACGAAGCCAAGCAGGTTCTGGCCGCGTACGGCATTCCGGTCACGAAAGAGGTTCTGGCCAGGGACAAAACCGCGCTGGAGAAAGGCCTGAAAAAAATCGGCTTCCCGCTGGTCATGAAGGGCTGCTCGGCCGACATCGCCCACAAAACGGAAAAAGGCCTGATTCATGTGGACATCCGCACGGCAACGGAGGCAAAGAAAGCGTTCCGGGAAATTCTCGCCGGCATGGAAGGCTATGAAGGCGGCGTGCTGATGCAGGAAATGATCAAAGGCAGGCGTGAACTGGTCATGGGCCTGACCCGCGATCCGCAGTTCGGACCCTGTGTGATGTTCGGCCTGGGCGGCATTTTTACGGAAATTCTCCGCGACGTCGCTTTCCGCCGCGCGCCTCTGGAAATCCGGGACGCGAAAGAGATGATGCAGGAAATCAAAGGCCGCAAGATTCTCGACGCGGTGCGCGGCATGGAAGCGGCGGACCAGAAAATGCTTGTCGATATGCTCATCAGCGTCGGCCGCATCGGCCTGGACTTTGACGACATCATGGAAATCGACCTCAACCCGGTGATTCTTTCCGGATCAAAGCCGGTGGTCGTGGACGCGCTGATCGTTTTGAAATAGACTGAAGGCTAAAGACCGAAGGCTGAAGGCGGAAGAACAAATTAAATAGAGACAGCGCCTCTTTATTTTTGCTTTATGTAGGGCGCACCTTTAGGTGCGCCGCACGTTGATTGACATTCCGGTTTTGGCGGGCCTAATAACCTAAAGGCCACAAGCGGCCTGCCCTACGTTGTCATGGTGAGCCTGTCGAACCATAATGAACGTTATGAACTGCAAAAAGGAAAGGAACCTGAAAATCTGCGGATGCACCTACGAACCCTGCAGCCGCAAGGGAATCTGCTGCGACTGCGTTACCTATCACCTGCAGAAAAGACAGGTGCCGGGCTGCTTTTTTCCGCAGGACGCCGAAAGAACCTATGACCGCTCCTTTGAGAATTTTGCGGACCTGGTCGCAAAAAAACGCATATGATCCGGCGGCGCGCATCCGCCGCGGACAAGCCTTCGCGCAAACGTCGATCCCTTCGCAACGACATTGATTTTCATTGACAAGCACCGGCCAAACGGCTTAAATACGCCTGCAAACACGTCATTTCCAATATCGAATTCGGGGCGGGAAAAACATTGCCATGACGACTCCGCGAAACATTGACGGTCAGGACGGTTATCAGGTTTCTTTTCAAAAGGAGAACGAAAGCCTTCTCATCAGCCTGAAAGGCGAGTTCGGCCTGAAAAATCTCACGGCCTTCACCCGCGAAATCCGGCAGGCTGTTTCCGGACATGCGATTCCAACCCTGACCATCGATTTCTCACAGGTCAAATACCTGGACAGCGCGGCGGCTCTGGCTTTTGTTCAGATGGAGCAGGAAGCGGCAAGCCGGAAGACAAACTGCCATCTGGCCAACCTGAGCGAAGAAGCCAGGGGCATTTTCAGCGTGATCCACCCCGATGTTCTGACCCGGCGCCCTTTCAAGCCGGAACACACCGGCGAGGGAGTGGTGCAGCAGATCGGACAGGCCTCTTTGTCGATCGGCCGGGATTTTGTGAATTTCATAACCTTTATCGGCGACTTGCTCTCCGCGCTGGCCTATACCGTGACGCATCCCGCGACCCTTCGGGGAAAGGATGTTCTTTTTTACGTGCAGCGCGCGGGTGTGGACGGTCTGCCGATTGTCATCCTGATCGGCGCGCTGATGGGTCTGATCATGGCCTTCATGTCTTATCTGCAGTTCAAGCAGTTCGGCGCGAATATTTATGTTCCCACGCTGGTCAGCTTCGCCATGATCAAGGAACTGGGGCCGATCATGACGGCGATCCTGGTCGCGGGACGGTCCGGCTCAGCCTTTGCCGCGGAAATCGGCACCATGCAGGTCAATGAAGAGGTGGACGCGCTTGAAACGATGGGATTTGACCCGGTCCGTTTTCTGGCCGTGCCGAAGGTTCTGGCCGCCGTGATCGTCGTGCCGATTCTGACCGTTTACGCGGATGTCTCCGGCATTCTGGGCGGCCTGATCATCGGCGTCACGACCCTGGACCTGACGTTCAAAACCTATATCTCGCAGTCGATTAAAACCATTCAGGTGTTTGATGTGGTCACCAGCCTGATCAAGGCCGCGGTATTTGCCGGACTCATTTCCGCCATCGGCTGCCAGCGCGGCTTTCAGGTGCGCGCCGGCGCCCAGGATGTCGGCAAGTTTACGACCTCCGCCGTGGTCGCGGCCATCTTCCTGATCGTGCTGACCGACTCCATTTTTGCCGTTATGCTCTACTATGTCAAACGATACAGTGTTTTCGCATAAGGAAGGAACCGGGATTTCCATGACGGAATCATCGGAAAAAAGGACCGTTCTTTCGGTAAAAAACCTGACGCAGCGCTTCGACGACAACATCGTCTTTGAAGACGTGAGCTTCGATGTGTATCAGGGAGAGGTTCTGGTCATCGTGGGCGGCAGCGGCTGCGGCAAATCAACGCTGCTCAAAATCATGATCGGTCTGCAAAAGCCATATGCGGGCCAGGTCCTGTATCAGGGAACCGACATTACCCGGGCGTCCGATGAAGCCCTGAACGAATACCGGAAAAACATCGGCGTTCTCTTTCAGTCCGGGGCGCTGTTCAGCTCCATGTCCATCAAGGAAAACATCGCGCTGCCCCTGCAGGAGTACACCGACCTCGACGCGGACACCATCGACCGCGTCATTCGAATGAAACTGGGCATGGTCAACCTGGCCGGCTATGAAAATCACAACCCGTCCGAGCTTTCCGGCGGCATGAAAAAAAGGGCGGGCATCGCCCGCGCAATGGCCCTGGATCCGCGTGTGCTTTTTCTGGACGAACTGTCCGCCGGTCTCGACCCGATCACTGCGGTGGAGCTTGACGACCTGATCATCAAAACAAACGAGGCTCTGGGAACCACCATGGTCATTGTCACCCATGAGCTGGAATCTATTTACAAAATAGCCCATCGGGTGCTAATGTTGGACAAGGAGGCCAGGGGAATGATCGCGGAAGGCAGACCTCTGGAATTAAAAGAGAACGCGACGGACCCGCGGGTCAGAAGCTTCTTTTTGCGACAGTTGCCCGAAAATCAGGACGAACAGAGGTTTTATGCCGACTAGAAGCTCAAAATTTTCAATCGGCCTTTTTGTCATTGTGGGCGCGCTGATCTGCGCCGGCGTGATCATCTGGGTCGGCGCCGCCAAATTTTTCACCAAGGGCTCTTTCTACAACGTTTACTTTGACGAGTCCGTCCAGGGATTGCAGGTGGACTCGGCGATTAAATACCGCGGCGTCGAAATCGGGAAAGTGCAGAAGATCGACGTGGCGCCCGACTACCGCCTGATCGAAGTGACCATGAAAATCGACCTGGAAGGCGATCTGCAGAAGCAGACGATCGCGACGCTGAAGACCGCCGGCATCACCGGCATTGTCTTCATCGAGCTGGACCGGATCAAACCGGGCGAACTGGCCGATTCTCCAAAGCTCACCTTCAAGGCGGACTACCCGGTCATCCCGTCGCGCCGTTCGGAAATCAGCCGGCTGATCGGCGACACGAACATGATCATGCAAAACATTAAAAAAATAGATTTCGAGGGAATTTCCAGCCAGCTCAAAAACACCGCGCAGGCGATCGAAAACTTCGTGGAGGGCAAGCGCATCACGAGCCTGATGACTCATCTGGAAAACACCTCGGCAAATCTGGACGAGACAATCGCCGGAATCAACAAGACCGTCGCCGAAGGCAAGGTGGACCGGGCCGTCACGGAAGCCCTGGGCGTGCTGACCGACGCCCGCAAACTGGTCGGCCGGGCCAGGGAGGAAATCGGAGCGCTGAACCTGCGCGAAAAGTCGGCTCAAACCGACGCCATTCTTCAGAACATCGACAAAAAGACCAAGATCATTACGACCGGCCTTGCCGACACGTCGGAAAACCTGCGGGTCACCTCGGAAAACCTCCAGAGGCTTGCCGAAAGCCTGAACCGGGATCCGTCGGACCTGATTTACACCAAACCGGCGCCGCCGCGAAAGCCCATGGAATAAAGAAAGGAACGAGCAATGGAAAAATCCCTACAAAGGCAGGCCCGCTTCCACAAACCATCATCCGTCATGCCGCTCTTCGTCATCATTGCACTCCTGTTATGCGCAGCCGGGTGCGCAGGCGGCGGCAAGCCGCAATACGACGTTCAAAAATACCTGCTCGCCTATCCGTCGCCCACCTGGGATGGCTCTGCAAAACTTCCCGTGTCGGTCAAGGTGAACCGGTTTTCCATTGCCGCCGCGTATAATTCGACCGGCATGATTTTCCGAGACGACGCCTACGGTCTGGACGCATTCAACTACTCCCGCTGGGCGGTCAACCCGGCCGACATGATCGGCGATCTCCTTTTGGCCGACATGAGAGCCGGAAACCTTTTTCAGGCGGTCCTCTCGCGGTACGACCTGGAAGAGGGGCGGTTTATCCTCTCGGGCGGCATCGAAGAATTTTATCTGCAAACGGAAAAGAAAAACAGAGCCGCCCGCATCGTCATCGCCATTTCGCTTCAGGACTCCCGGGAAAAAGAAACCGGCAAAAAAATGATGTATCAGAAAACCTACACCCGTGAAGCGCCCCTGCAGGACGCTTCGCCCAAAGGATACTGCGCCGCCGCAAGCCAGGCCATGCAGGCCCTTTCCCGAGAGATCATCGGCGACGTCTATTCGGCGGTCAAAGCCGGAACACCGTAAAGGAACAGGTGTTTCATGAAGGAAATTTCCGTCCGGAGTTCTTCCCGCTTCGAAATGATCGACATCACCGAAGCCGTTCGGAAGACGGCGCGCGAGGAAAAGATCGAATCGGGCATCGTCCTGGTCTATACGCCCCATACCACCGCCGCGGTCACGATCAATGAAAACGCGGACCCGGACGTGCCCCGCGATCTTCTGGCGGCGCTGGACCGGGCCGTTCCCCTGTCCGCGAATTACCGGCACACGGAGGGCAATTCCGCTGCGCACGTCAAATCGTCGATGGTCGGCGCGTCCGAAATGGTCATCATCGAAAACGGCCGCCTGGTGCTGGGCACCTGGCAATCCATCTTCTTTTGCGAATTCGACGGCCCGCGGACAAGGAAAGTGTCCATTAAATTTTTGAAGTGAATCCTGGATTCACGCCCGGGAGTGAAAAATCTCATGAATCCACAGGAGGGCGCAAGAAAACAAATCGACATTTATAAGAGAATGACCGGCAGTGAGAGGCTCCATATTGTTTTTGAAATGTGGGAAATGGCGCTCGCACAGGTCAAAGCGTCCGAAAGATCTCTGCTCCCGGCTTTGAGTGAAGAAGAGATTGCGAAGCGCAGCAGAAAGAGGATGACCGGCGGAACAAAAGACAATTGTTTCTATTCTCATCGCCACTATCATCAAAGGTGAAAAATTTTTACGTTGTTCCATTTTGAAAGAAAATATTCAGCAACAAGCCTTCGATGACACTGGGCCGGTTTTTCCTCGCTGCACAGCAGGCAGGCTTCGTGCAGCAGTTCCGGGGGAATGTTTTTTTCGACCTCTCTTGCGGAAAGCAGCGCCAGAAAGTCCTTCTCGTAAACCTCCCAACGCCCTTTGTTCTTTTTGAAATCCTCCAAAATCTGCTCGGTGGGCGCAAGGTCAGGCCGGTGGACGTAATCCATTTGGCCGGTCGTTCGGAGAAAATATCGAAGGTCGTCACGTTTGGCAAAACCGGCCAGTTGGGAAACATTGTTGAGTCGAATGTCGATGACCCGCTTCACCCCTGCCCGAATCAAGCGCATGAAAAACTCCTCAGCCGTCTTCTTCGTAAACCCGATAGTAAACAGTTTGATTTCGTTCATGGCGTTTTCTGTCCTTCCTCGAGGATATACGCAATTTTATCCGCCTGAAGATCATAGGCGCGTAGGATTTGTTCCTCTTCAGATGAGAAAAGATCAGCCGGATCGATTTTCAACAGTTTCATCAGGCGCTGTTCCGTTTCATTGTTGTCTTCCAGCGATCCATCTTCCAGTATATGCCGGATCTGGATGTCGTTCCCGCGCAGCTGGCGGCAGATCAAGATCATCCGGTGGCACGTCAGCGGATCTTTTTCTGCGCACATAAGAGCAACGCGATAGGTTTCCATCCCCTTGCGAAGACGGTTCAGCCCCTGCTGAAAACTCTCTTTTTCGACAAGACGCTGGTATTGGACCTTGCCGTTTTCGTAACAGGACGGATCGGAACTCCTGGGCCCCAATTCATCGCCCAGATATATGTATGCGACGCCATGCTTCAGAACTTCCTCTCTCAACAATTCGCGGTTGAATTGGGGCGAATAGCGGCTGTAAGGGCTGGAACGGACGTCGCACAAGGCGTTGATGGCATGCCGCGTAAGCAACCCTAAAAACTCTTCAACGGTATGCACCGAATGTCCGATGGTGAACAGCTCTTTCATTTTCAATCCTCGTTGTGAATCATCACGGCCGCCACCAGTTTATAGCAAAAACCGTTGAACGGTTCGCCCAGACTGATCGTGAGGTAAATTTTTTTGGAATTTTGCGGATACTCTCCCTGCGGCTTCATCAGATACTCCCGTTCGATCACCATATCCGTCACCGAAAGAAGATAAGACACTTCCCGGTAAGTAAACCTGGCATTAACTTTTTTTCTCCCGTACAGATCGTCCGTCACCAGAATCGTCAAATTCTCCGGCCGGATCAGGTAAAGCGACGGGATGGCATTCTCTACAACAATTTCTTCGGGGACGCGATCATTCAAACCGTTTGTGCTGCTGAATCCATCCTGCCAGAGACTGTCCGGAGAATCCAGCAGTTTGGTTAATGCCGCATCGGGCAATTTCCATTGCCATATCCAAGGTCGTTTTTCCGCGCCAAAGAAATTTTCCTTTTGATAGGCATGACGCGCCTCGCCCTGCGTTTCAACTTCAACAATATCCATCAGACACGGAAGTTCGTTGTTGTTCATTCGAATATCATCCGGGGCAAGCTCGCCATTGGTCCGACGGCTGACGGGACGAACCCACGGCCCGATTTTGCCGTCCGCCCATTCCTTGCCGGCAATGCAGTAGCCACCGTATTTCCGGGAAGCGGCAAGGATGACGAAGGTCTTGAAATCCTTTTCATTGGGTAATCCGCCGACGGTGATGTGACGCGGCTCCGCATTATTTGCAGGTGCGCCTACCGAAGGTTGATTAGGAGGCGAAAGCTTTCGTTTTTCGGCAATTTGTTTATTCTGACAATATTTCCGAATGACATCCAGGAAATCGTCGCCGTAATGATCGGCCTTTCTTTTGCCAACCCCATGGATTTCCATCAGAGTATTTTGTGTTTGCGGATAATGGAAAGACATTTCCCTTAAAGTTCGGTCATGAAAAATTACATAGGGCGGCAGGTTTGCCTGATCGGCCAGTTCCTTCCTTCTGGCCCGCAGGATTTCGTACAGTTCAGTATCATACGTTTCCACTTCGCCGTTACGTGTGACTTGAACTTTGCCCTCAGCTTTTTCGGTTTCTGCCCGTTTGCCGAAAAACGTTTCTTCACCCCGCAGCACTTTCCAAGCTTTTGGCGTCAGTTTTAATGATCCATGGTCATAATCATTTTTCAATAAACCCTTCTGAATCAATTGACGGGAAATGTAGCGCCACTGCTTTGCAGAATATAACAGGCCAATGCCGTATGTTGATAATTTATCGTGGGCAAACTTTGTAATCTTTTCTGATTTTGATCCCCGAAGGATATGAATGATATGGCCTGCGCCAAAAATTTCTTCTGTCCGCTTTGCACAGGAAAGAAACATTTGCGCCGGCTTGGTCAGATCAACCAAATTATTATCTGATTTTTCTGCCCGGCAGTTGTCGCACATATCACAGCGATTCGGATGACCGGTTTCGCCAAAGTAATTCAAAAGGGGAATGCGACGGCAGATGTCTGTTTCCGCAAATCCAATCAGTTGATCCAGAAGTATATTGGCCACCCGATGTTCCTGATCAGATTTTTGTCTGATAAAAAATTGAATTTTATGAATATCGGCGGAAGAGAATAGCAAAAGACAATGGGCGGCAAGGCCGTCACGCCCCGCGCGGCCGATTTCCTGATAATAATTGTCGATACTCTTGGGCAAATCATAATGAATGACAAACCGGACATTTGGTTTGTTGATCCCCATTCCAAAAGCTATTGTGGCTACAATGATTCGGATATCGTCCCTGCGGAAACATTCCTGATTTTCCGTGCGCTCCATTTCCGACATCCCAGCATGGTAAGGACGCACAGAGTGGCCCTTTTGTTGAAGGGCGGCATTAAGTTTTTCCGTCTGCTGTCGTGTTGCGCAATAAATAATTCCCGATTCGTTTGGATATTGATCAATGAGCGCCAGCACCTGTTTCATGCCATCGGTCTTTGGAGCGACTTCTAAAAACAGATTCGGGCGGTTGAAAGAACCAATATATTCATTTTGGCTGTCAATACTCAGGGAACGACGAATGTCTTCCCGCACGCGCGGCGTGGCTGTTGCCGTCAGCGCCACACAGCATGCATCTGGGAATACGGATCGCACATCCGCCAGTTGTCTGTATTCCGGACGAAAATCGTGCCCCCACTCAGAGATGCAGTGTGCTTCGTCGATAGCAATGCAATCTACTGATAAATCGGACAGCATTGCAAGAGTTCTTTGAGACAATAAAGCCTCCGGTGATAAATAGAGAAGCTTCACCCTGTTGCTGCGAATTTTTTCAATGTTCCGCCTGTAAGAGTCCGCATCCAAAAAGCTATTAAGAAAAAGGCTTGGCACACCATATTCCGTCAGCTGATCGACCTGATCTTTCATAAGGGAAATCAGCGGTGTAACAACAATCGTCAGGCCGTCAAAGATTATTGAAGGAATCTGATAACACAGGGACTTGCCGCCGCCCGTCGGCATCACAACCAAGGCATCCTTTTTTTCAAGGATATGAGCAATAATCTTTTCCTGGAGTGGCCAAAATGCATCATAACCAAATGTGGTTTTCAAAACCTTGAAATATTTACTGTTTCTATCATCAATATTTGCCCCCATGAAACCTTTTTCTTGCCCAGCGGGGGGACCGATTGTGGCCATGTCATCAAACATCTCCATTATGTTTTCGATTTCTTTTTTCATAAATCGATTCGTTTACCCGAAGTTATGAGATTTGCAAGATTAAGGTCATTGGTAAAAAGAATTATCTGTCTTTCAGTAGATAATGATAAAAAGTAATCACGCAAATTTTCTCGACGTAAATCATCAAGATACATGCTTGGGTTATCCACAATTAAGAAATCTGCGCCTTTCATAAGACGAGAAACTCCAACCTTCAACAATAGGTATAAAATGCTTTTTTCACCGCCTGATAGTGCATGAAAACTGCGACTTTCTAAATCGGGAAGCAATTTTGTCTCTTCCAGATTTAGTGAAACATCTTTTGTTTGAAATAAACCAAAATTGTTTAAACAGTTGTAAATTTCCTTTTCAATTTGGCGCAGGGGCATCCCCATTGTTGATTTAAGCGTCATGTCGAGAGCGTCTGTGATCCATTCTGAAAACAATCGGTTATGATTCGTCGCGTGTATTTCATAATCTGCTTTTTGAATTTCAGCCCGTCGTTGTTCGAGTAACGCATGATTGGCCTCCAAGATTTTCAGTGATGCTTTTTGCTCATCGAGTGTTTGTTGCAGTTCAAGGAACTCTTTACTGCTGGCATGTACTAAAATATGATCAGTTTTTGCCGATAATTCGGCCAGTTGTTGCTCAATTTCGGCAACCGCATCATTTAAATGTTGCAAATGAATCGATCGTTCTTTCAGATCCGCATTTCTTTCCGCCAACTGGTTAAGCAAAAGCAGCGCTTTGGTTAATTCGTTTTCTTTTGTTTCAGCTTCCTGGATTTCGATCCTTAGTTGATTTTTTCTAATCTCAATATCGGCAAGCAGTTTATTACGCTGATCGGAAGAAACAGTTTGCCGACAGGTGGGGCAGAATGTATCCTTCTGCATTTTATTTACGGACATCATTACGTCTTCTTCATTTTTTAACTGATTTGCCAGTGTGTTTCGTTTTCCCTGCTGAATTGATATTTGATTTCACTACTGTCCCAACGTTTTCGTAAAGAGATGAAGTAAGTTATAGAAAACAATGCGAATAATCAATAAAAAGTTATTTATCGATTTGAAATATTTTTCTTCGGGATGCCATAGTCTCGCA
>Ga0116149_1006273_pt1 | contig 10757 bp, 9 predicted proteins | sample AD_UKC057_MetaG_FD_89787 | JGI IMG/M metagenome (GOLD analysis project Ga0116149, IMG submission 89787) | Active sludge microbial communities of municipal wastewater-treating anaerobic digesters from USA - AD_UKC057_MetaG | ecosystem: Engineered > Bioreactor > Anaerobic > Digestate | place: USA...
AAGGGACTGACTGCCAAATAGCCCCTGAGTACAGCGTATAATCCTGTTTTTCATGCTTGCTATTTGGTAGTCTGTCCCTTCTTTACGGTCTTTTGCGTCAAACTTTTGTGCCATACTGTTTTCCGAAAAACCACGTCAAAACGCTGTCGCGGTCAGGAAATCTGAAATTCGGCAACAGCGACACGGCGCCACGCGGTAACGCCCTGCGGCAAAGACTGTCCTAAATCCGCACGTAAGGACTCGGTTTCTTACGTGCGGATTTGGGACTGATTGGGCAGTTTCATTGACTCACGGCGGTCTGCTATACTGTCCGCCGATTAAGACTTCCCCTTAGGCGCGTGGCCGAAAACTTGCCGCCTGTTAGCCCCGAAGGATTTTCCTCAAAGAAACGAAAGCCCTATCATGTATCCCAATCTGTATAGTTCAGGTGAATTGACTTTTCATTCCTACACGGTCATGATGACTCTGGCTTTTCTTATCGGGACCATTGGTCCCATCTGGCTGAACCGGAGGCGGGAACACCCCTTCCGCGCAACGCCGGTCGGCGGTATATGGATTTTCCTGGGCGGCATTCTGGGCGCGAAAATATGGTGGGTGGTTCAATACGGGGACTGGGGGGATGTCCGCTACCTCCAATTCATTCTGAACGGAGGCCTGGTATTTTTTGGCGGACTTACCGGCGGCATGATCACCGCCATTATCTACCTGAAAATACTACGCATCCCCATCATTACCGGGGCGGATATGATTGCCCCTTTTTTTGCCCTGGCCCACGGCATCGGACGTATCGGATGTTTTTTAAACGGATGCTGCTGGGGTGCCCTGACCAAGTATCCCTATCCTTGGTCCGTTCGGTATCCCAAGGGAACGGGTCCGTTCAGCAGACATCTTAGGCAAAAACTAATAACAAGTGATGCAACCTGCTCTCTTCCCATACACCCGGTCCAGTTATATGAAACCTTTGGAAATGTCGTCATTTTTATCATCCTCCTGTTGATTTATAAAAAGCATAAGCGAACCGGAGTGGTTACCCTCTCGTATTTTATGCTCTATGGTGGATTACGGTTCATCACGGAGATGTTTCGGGGCGAAAGTAACCGGCCGGTATTCGGATGGCTGACGGCATCACAAACGGTGGCCCTGGGCATGTTTATTTTTGGTGTGACCGCGTACCTTTTGTGTTCCATGACCCTGTGGAAACGGGCCCTGCCCGACCAGGAAACAGAACCGGCCCCGGATGCCTCCGCCGAGGAATCCCCGGCTGAATAATCGTCAGAAAATGTCCCCGGGTTAAAACAACTTCGACTGCTTAGGACGCGGATGCGGAAACCTGAAATTCTCGTTACCCGCATCCAGTAAGATGTCCGGCAGGGAGTCCAGCGGGCGGGCATGACTTCCCAACGCGGCAAGAAGCGCGCGAGGCGGTTCTACGAATACGGGTTTCCCCTGTTCCATGGCATGACGCGCGGTAAGGACGCTTCCCCCCTGTTTTCGGGGTTCAATGACACAAACCAGCAGAGACTGGGCCGCTATCAAGGCATTTCTGGATACGGCCGCATAGGTCTGCCACGGCGCATCCGGCAGGTATTCGCTGGCCAAAAGAACCCTCCCCGCCTTCAGCGCTGTTTTCCATGAATGTGGAAGGGCAAATCTTCCTATGCCTTCCGGCAGGAAAATGATGGTGGAACCACCCCCCGCGACCGCCGCATCATGAGCCGCCCAATCCACGCCCGCAGCGCCGCCGCTCACCAGCGTCAGACCCGCACCGGTCAGGGCCTCCGCGGTTCGGCGTGCCGCCAGCAGCCCCGGCTCCGTCGGGAAACGGGTACCCACCACGGCGGCCGCCTTGTTCTGAAAAAGAGACTTTGCCCCATAAAGGAACAACACGGGGGGGGCTGCATTTTCCAGAAACTCCTTTAAACAGGCGGGATAGTCTTCGTCCTTCAGGCAGGTCAGGGCCAGACCGGACCGATGCGCCCGGTCTATACACGCACGCGCCTCCGCCAGGGATGACCCGGCAAGGTGTTCCAGAACGCCTTTAAACTGCGGCTGCGCCTGGGGGATATGGGCGGTTACGAATTCCGGCTTGTCAACAGCCAGCCGTGACAGGTCGTAGCCCTGCCCTTCCAGCACCCCCACAAATTGCTGTATCCGCCGGCTGCCCATTCCCGGAATCAAAGACAGGGCCAGCAGGACAAGGAGGTTATCGTTTTGCATAGACGCGGTTCCCGGAGACACTGGCATATGACCCTTATCGAGTTTATGGACATCGGTTCCGCCCTGTCGCGGCAACACCCCGCGCTGCCGGCAGTGTTTTCAACGGCCGCCCTCACACACACCATACACGACCAGAATGCCCTTCTACAAGTACTGGCAACCGTCTCCGGGCACGGTGTGTGCCGCCCGGGGAAAGCACATACCGCCTTTCCCCGGTTTTGGCATGGGACGGAAGACATGATATCATCCCGAAAACAGCCGCTGAAAAGAGGCCGCGCCTTCGGCAAACACCACAGTCGGGTTCTTTCAAGAAACTTCCCGTTTCAGGCCCGCGAAACAATGGCGGGCTTCGCAAGAGCCTTTTTCACAGGAACATGAGGACGTTCCTGCAGGAGAGCATTCCATGGCGCCCGTATCCACCCTTCGATGGGAAGACCAACATCTCCATATCCTGGACCAGACCTTGCTTCCAGCACAGGCCAAAATCATTGAGTTGGCCAGCGTGGAAGCGGTTTGGGAGGCCATCAAGTCGCTCCGGGTGCGCGGCGCCCCCGCCATCGGCGTATGCGCCGCCTATGGCGTACTCGTGGGAACCCGCGACTACCGGGATAAGGATTCAACGGAATTCCGTAAGCGCGCGGAAGACAGCATCACCTACCTGGCCACCTCGCGCCCCACGGCAGTCAACTTATTCTATGCGCTGGACCGGATGCGTGCCGTCTTAAAACGGCTTCCAGAAGAAACCCGCGCCGCAGATTGTTTTGCCGCCCTGGAAGCGGAAGCCGACAGCCTGTACGCGGCGGACGTTGCCATGTGCAGGGCCATCGGTGAGTGCGGCGCCGCCTTGATACGGGAAGGAACGGGCGTGTTGACCCATTGTAATGCGGGGGGGTTGGCCACCACGGGGTATGGCACCGCCCTGGCGCCCCTCTATGCAGCCCACGAACAAGGCCGGCGCTTCCAGGTGTATGCGGACGAAACACGCCCGCTGCTGCAAGGCGCCCGGCTTACCGCATGGGAACTTCACAACGCGGGCATAAATGTGACGCTTATCTGTGACTCCATGGCCGCCGTCCTCATGCGCGACCAAAAAATCCATGCCGTGATCGTCGGCGCGGACAGAATAGCCGCCAACGGAGATACCGCCAACAAGATCGGCACGTACGGGGTGGCTGTGCTGGCGCAAAAGCACGCCATACCCTTTTACGTGGCGGCCCCTTCAAGCACCTTTGATATGGATACGCCCCGGGGCGGCCTCATTCCCATAGAGTTTCGCGATTCTGATGAAATTCGAAAAGCGGGGACGGTACAAATTGCGCCGCCCACCGTGCCGGTTTATAATCCCGCCTTTGACGTGACGCCCTCGGATCTGATAGCGGCGTTCATAACGGACAAAGGCCTGCTGTATCCTCCATTTGACACGACACTCCGCCGGGTGTTTCCGTAAAGTAATTAAGGCAAAGGTTGCTGTTTCCGCTCATTTCCATTACAATATCCCCTCTGAGATGTTCATAACATAAAAATGGTTTAAGGGGCACCATGGGGGATACGGGAAAGGCATACTTACGAACCTGAATTACGAAATTGAACTTGGAAGTCACGACGAATCCCTTAAATTGCTGGGGAGCAATGGAGAATTAAGGAAGTTTATTCAATCCCGGGCGCAAGTCAGGATTGTGGATCGAGGCGCCAAAGTCGTCGTCATAGGCAAACAACCTGCCGCCGAGTCCGTGTGTACGGTACTGACGGAACTTCTTGCAGCGGTGCGAAAGGGCTACACCCCCGCCGAATCCGATGTTGAATATGCCTTGTCGCGTTTGGGCGTCGCGGAAGCGTCGGAAACAACCGCCCTGCTGACGCAGCAACACGGGGCCATCCGTGCCGAAATGCGTATCCGCCCGCGCACGGCAGGCCAAAAACGCTATCTGGATACCCTCACTTCCCATGAAATCGCGGTGGCTATCGGTCCGGCCGGTACGGGGAAAACCTATCTCGCCATGGCCGTCGCCGTATCCTTCCTGCTAAACAAGCAGGTAAAACGGCTGGTTTTAACCCGTCCCGCCGTGGAAGCGGGAGAACGGCTGGGATTTTTACCCGGCGACCTGGTAGATAAGGTCAATCCCTATTTGCGGCCCTTGTATGACGCTCTCTATTCCATGGTTGACATGGAACGGGTCAACCGGCTGATTGACCAGGAATGTATCGAAGTTGCCCCATTGGCATTTATGCGCGGGCGTACGCTCGATAATGCGTTCGTCATCCTGGATGAGGCACAGAACACGACAAGAGAGCAGATGTTGATGTTTTTAACCCGGCTAGGCCAAAAGTCAAGGATGGTCGTCACCGGCGATATCACCCAGATCGATCTGCCCGTCGGCGTGAAATCCGGGCTTGTGGATGCGCGGGAGGTATTAGCGAACATCAGGGATATCGGTATTGTGCATTTGGGCAAACAGGACGTAGTACGCAATCCGCTGGTACAAAAAATCGTGCATGCCTATGAAAATGCCGGCCAACCGGAACCGCATGCTCTTACGGACAGGGAAAGCGATGTATCCTACGGAAACGAGGAAAAACGCCCGGACAGGGTCGAATTCCCGCCCGAAAGTCTTACCAATATCCAAGGCTATTCATCGTCGGATTCCAGTAGTAAATGACATCGGCAAGAACACCCATGGTAACGCCTCATAATAATGGAATGGTTGAAGCTGCGACGGGGAATGGCGCCCCGCGCAACGGGAGTCACACGGGAGCCTTCAGACACAAGGCCCGGCTGCTTTCCTATACCCTTGCCGCGTTTATCATATGTGTCGCCGCCCTGACCTTTACCCCTTCCAGAGAGTTCATTCCTCCCTCCCAGCTCAGCGGTACGGTTTCCAACAGCGAGATACGGGCCTCATTCTTTTTTCAGGCGCCGGATTTGGCGCGTACCGAGGAAGCCCAGGCACAGGCGCAGGCCAAGGTTCCCGATCATTACGTTATCAACGCGGGACTCGTGCAGCAACAGATAGACCGGCTTCAAAAACAGATTCAGAGACTGACCGAAGAACAACCCAGGCTGTCCGAAGCGGTAAGACAGGCCTTGAACCAGTCCACCCTTGAACAGACCACGGAATCCGTGGTCGAAAAGGCGGTATCCGTCTACGCCACCTCACTGAAAACATTGCCCGAATGGAGTGAATATCCTGAGCCGGACCTGCTCGCCCTGTGGCTGACTCCGGACCTCGCCAATCTCCCGACGCGTGTATATGTGAATGAGGATACCGGCGAGGGCGAAGGCGAAAAAGTTTCGGTGGTGTTGTTCACCGCCGACCTGGGGCTGACCTTCACGCGGGTCGAGTTGATGGGCACACTGGCTTTGGATGGTTTGGAATACATATTGACACGGGGCGTACGTCCGGATCAGGTCTCTCCTGAGGATGTGGACAGACCAATAACGGTAATTCGCGGCCAGGCCTCCGCCGATACCACACCAACTGCAGAAAATAGTTTTACGGATATTTCGGACAACGAGAACGCGGAAAAAAGTCTGAGTGAATGGCTCACGGAAAAAGCGCGACAGGAAGCCCTGGGGGCGGAAAGGTCCGATCGCTGGGCGCGCATTCACGACGGCGCGTTGGCACTCGCGACGCCGTTAATCATCCCCACAATCCAAAGAGACGAAAGCGCCACCGAAGAAGCCCGGCAACTGGCGATCAAATCGCTGCAGCCCGTCCTCAAAGAAATCGAAGCCGGCGAAATCATCCAGGATCGCGGCAAACGCTGGACCAAACAGAGCCGGTCCGATGTGGAAGCGTATTTAAAAATTCTCGAGAGCAATGAACGGCCCGGGAAACGGGTGCTGAACAGCCTCTTCGCGCACGGAATCCTGGTGCTTCTGGTGTTCTGGGGCTTGTACAAGCGGGTCCATCTGCGACAAAAAGGGGAGACGACCCTGCCAATAACCGCTTTTAACCTGGCGTTATTGCTGTTGTCCGTCACCCTGATTATCGGCCGTATCATCTATTATTTCGAGCCCACCGGATACGTGCTTCCCGTCGCCGCGGGAGGAATCCTCTATGCCATTCTGGTCGGTCCACAGCGTGCGGCCTTGTTCGGCGCCCTGGCGGCGGCGCTGGTTTCGGCACAATATCAGTATAACTGGCGCCTCCTCCTCGTTGCCGGAGCCATGACTATCGCCGGGGCCTTCAGCACCTTCGGGGTCCGCAGGCGCAGTGATATGACCGCAGCTTCTCTTGTCGCCACGCTGGCGGGCATCTTGGCGGTGGGTGCGGCCATTCTGGCTCTGGACACCCTGCAGGTGGATGTGATTCTGCGCCGGATATTCATGATTCTGTTGAACGGCCTGTTGTGTCTACTGGCCGTGCCGGCATTGCTGCCTTGGCTGGAGAAACTATTCGGCATAACAACGGATATCCAGCTGCTTGAATACAGCGACCTGAACCACCCTCTCCTGAGGCGGCTTGCCGTGGCCGCGCCGGCGACGTTCGCGCACAGCCTTCAATTGGGGCTGGCCGCGGAGGCGGCTGCGGACGCCATTGGCGCCAATGGCCTGCTGGCGCGCGTATGCGCGTATTACCATGATATCGGCAAACAAAACAAGCCCGAGTATTTCACCGAGAATCAATCTGACAAAAAAAACATCCACGACTCATTATCGCCGCTGGTAAGTGTGCGCATGATCCGGCAACACGTCATCGAGGGCGTTCGTGAGGCACAGTTGAACAACTTGCCGCAACCCATCATTGACGGCATTCTCGAGCACCACGGAACCTGCCGGATCGGTTTTTTTTATGACCTTTTCAAGCGTCAAAATCCCGGCGAAGAGATTGATGACCTCGAGTTCCGGTATCCCGGCCCCAAACCCCAGCGGCCGGAAATGGCCATTTTAATGATATGCGACGCATCGGAATCGGCGGCCCGCTCCCTGGAAACGCCCTCCCTCGAGGCGATACAGGAAATTGTGACGAAGATAATACACGCCCGTTCCGAGGATAACCAGTTTGAAGACTGCGACCTGACCCTGAAGCAACTTTCCCAAATTCGGGACGTGACCGCCCGCGTCCTGGCCTCTTCGATGCATACCCGCATTGCCTATCCAAAAGAAGAAACCCTAAAAGACGAGGAGCGTCAACGGGCGGCCGTAACAACGCCTGCTCTGAATGCCGCCGTAAATCCCCCCCCGCCAGGAGGTCAACCGTCATGATATGCCTGGACATTCGCAATATTTCCTCCGTCAAACGCCTGTATAGCCGCCGGCGGCTGGAACATCTTGGTGAACGCATTTGCCGGGAAGAACGCGGAAATAAAGGGGTCGAAGTGAGCCTCCTCTTCTGTGACGATTCCTTTATTCAGGAGTTAAATGCCCGGTTCCGCGGCAAGAACGAACCCACGGATGTTCTCTCCTTTCAGCAGGAGGCGCCCCTGCACACCGCCCAAACCCTTCTTGGCGACATTGTTATTTCCCTGGAAACCGTGCAGCGGTTTTGCGGCGATGACCGGAAGGCAATGCAGCAGGAAATGATGCTGCTGTATTGCCACGGATTGCTGCATCTGCTGGGGTACACGCATGCTAAAAGGGCAGACAGAAAGCGGATGCAAGAAAAGCAGGCTTATTATCTCGATACCGGAATAGAAAATGTCTGGCGGTAATGGTATAATACCACTTCTTTTTGTGACCGTGTTTCCATATAAAAAAGGAGCGCAGAAGACTGTTGGAAGATGACCCCGGCGGAGAACCGCCTCGAATACCGCTAAAAAAAGCATATGCCTTTCGAACATGGACTGCCCTCGCGGCGGGCGCGGGGCTGCTGTGTTATTTTGCCCTGGCGGATACGGCGGCAGTGCTGGAGGTCGCTTCTTCCACTGATACCCGCGCCGTACCCTGGTACACCATCCTGACCCCGGGTATCGGTCTGGTTACCTTGATTCTAGTCGGTTTGTCCGCTTTTTTTTCCGCAAGCGAGGTGGCCTTTCTATCCCTGAATAATGTTGAATTGCGGTCCATGGGCGCTTCCAGTTCCTGGCTGTTGCGGCTCATAGCGCATCTCATGACGCGTCCGGGCAGCCTGCTTACCACAATATTGATGGGAAACACCATTGTCAATATCATCCTAAGCATCACCATTGCGGAGCCCCTGGCCGATGTGTTCAAGCACGCTTTCCTGGCGCCGGCGCCCTACGCGTACGCGGCATCTGTTGTTTTGACTACCTGCGTTCTGCTTTTCTTCGGAGAGATATCCCCTAAGGTCATTGCGGCGCTGCAACCGCGTGCATTCGCCATCACCGCGGTGGTTCCCCTGTACTTGATCTACCAGGTGATGACGCCGTTTCGCTATGTGGCAATGCTTTTTGTCGGCTTCATCTTCCGGATAACACGGCTGAGCGAAGTAAGGCCTGCCCCGTTTCTAACGGATGATGAATTTCTGAGCATTTTATCGGAAAGCGAAGCTTCCGGCATCATTGAAGAAGAAGAACGCCATATGATCGAAGGCATTCTTGAATTTGGAGATGTCACCCTGGATGAAATTCTGGTGCCCCGGCCCGATATCATCGGCATACGCGAGGAAGCTTCAATCAGCGAAGCACTGGAAACGGTGCGCATGCATGAATATGCCCGCATGCCGGTCTACCGGGAAGACCTGGACCATATTACCGGTATACTCTACGCCAAAGATTTGCTTCCCGTGATGGAGGAAGGCGGCCTGGACCGGCCGGTGAGCGCCTATATGCGCAGACCCCATTTCGCGCCGGCGACGATGAGCGTAGGAAATTTCGTAAAAATGGCGCAGCGTCTGCGCATCCATATCGCCATTGTCGTGGACGAATTTGGAGGAACGGAGGGACTGGTAACCCTCCAGGACGCCATTCGTGAAGTGGTAGGGGACATTGGCGAAGAAGATGATGAAGAAGAGCCCATGCTTACCACAGTCGGACCTGGCGAATGGCAAATCGGCGGCAACTGCCCCTTGGAGGAATTCGAGCAGCATATCGGTATTACTTCCGGTGACGAAGAACATACCACCGTGGCGGGTTTTCTCATGTCCCTTTCAGACAAGATATTAAAACCCGGAGATGAACTTGAGTATTCCGGCCTTCACTTTGTCATCCGGGAAGTGGACAAAAAGCGTGTCACCCGTGTTATGGTGCTGGACAAGCGACACTCCGGGAGCGAAAACGGAAATAATTCATAATCATGTATTCCCTACTGATTTTTATTCTCAGCCTGATCATATGCGGTTTTTTCGGCGGTTACGAAACCGGCTTCGTCTCGGCGAACCTGTTTCGCATCCGGCATCTGGCCGAAAAAGAACGCGAACCGGCAGCCATGCGGCTTGTCGTTCATTACGAGAATCCCAACCGGCTCATTACCATGCTGCTGGTGGGAACCAACCTGGCCATGGTAATTGGAACGACAGCGCTGACGCATTCTATGGGAGCCACATACGCCTCCATCATTGCCACACCCATGTTCCTCATCTTCAGTGAGATCATGTCTAAAAGCATCTTCAGACATTTTCCAACGCGTCTGGCCTTGACCTTGTTTCCATTGGTCCGGTTCTGTGAAGTGCTGCTGTCCCCTGTTACCGTTCCCATTGCGTGGCTTTCCCAAAACTTTTTGAAGTTGGTCAAGCAGGATTCACGGAATCTCCGCATGCTGTTGGCCTCTCTGGAAGAGATGCGCATCCTGGTGGACGAAAGCCATGACCAGGGGACGCTGAATCCTGACGAACACGAAATGATTCATTCCGTCATTGACCTGCAAACGAGGGCTGCCAGGGAGATCATGGTGCCCCGAATTCAGATTCTGGGGCTTCCGGAGTCGGCCACCCGACGCGAACTGACCCAATTGCTGATCGAAAGCGGCCAGACCCGGGTGCCCATCTATTCCGGTTCGATTGACCAGGTCGTGGGTATGGTCAATGCCTTCGACCTCATCAAGGATACCCGTCCAGAGCAACAGGATATCAATCGCTTCATCCGTCCCGTACTGCATGTTCCCGACACGCTGAAACTGGACGATGTGCTGAAGGCCATGCGTGATGCCCGTCAATCCATGGCCATTGTCACGGATGAATACGGCGGGACGGACGGATTGATTACCGTTGAGGATATTCTAGAAGAAATCTTTGGTGAGATTCACGATGAATACGACATCCTGACCACGCAAATTCGCAAGGTGGGACCGCGCGCCTATGTGATCGACGCCCACACCCCTTTGGAAGAATTGACGAAATTGATCCCGCTTCCCCTGGAAAACCTGTATGTGGAAACCGTCGGCGGATGGGTAAACGATATTGCCGGTTCCATTCCCGGCATCGGCGAGGTAATCGAAACCAAACAATGCCGGATCACCATTCTTGAGGGCACCCCCACCCATGTCGTAAGCATCCGCCTGGAAGTACCGGATACGGAAACACCGCAACAAAAAGACTGACCAGCGGCGCGCGGTTGCGTTCCTGAATCTCCGCGGGCCGCCCCGGTGGTCATTCACAGGGCGGAAGAGCGGTATTATGTCGTACCCACCAGAATGCATATAA